>CESO01134956.1_pt1 | contig 18503 bp, 15 predicted proteins | sample 356341 | NCBI WGS metagenome assembly CESO01 (sample SAMEA2621812, study PRJEB7988) | marine metagenome | biome: marine biome (ENVO:00000447); feature: deep chlorophyll maximum layer (ENVO:xxxxxxxx); material: "saline water (ENVO:00002010), including plankton (ENVO:xxxxxxxx)" | depth 35 m
TATTCTAATCCGATATTTGTAAAAAAATTATTCCCCTTTCGCTCAGCTCTTCCCTTTTCACTCAAAAATGTATTCGGATTTGTTCCATTAAAATATTCATTTTCTGCACCACCTCTTCCTTTATTTATATTTGTTTTTATTGAAGTTGTATTAAAAATATTTATTTTTTTTGATTTATAATTGAATGTATATGATCCACCTAAATTCTTTGGAAACCCTGCATTGACAACGATGTTTCCATTTATCCCTTCCATCGAGTCTTTCTTCAAAATAATATTTAAAATACCACCTGTTCCTTCTGATTCATATCTTGCAGATGGTGATGTAATAACTTCGACTTTATCAATAGATTCTGCAGGGATTTGTTGAAGCCCTTGAGGGCCACTTAGTCCAACTAGACCCGATGGTTTTCCATTAATTAAAATTCTAACATTATCATTGCCTCTTAGTGCTACATTACCATCAATATCAACTGAAACTGATGGGACATTATCTAATACATCTGCAACACTTCCACCTCTAACAGTAATATCTCTACCAACATTATAAACTGTTTTATCAAGTCTAATTTCGACTTCTGTTCTTTCGGCAGTTAAATTGATATTTTCCAGTGCTTCAACATTTATTTTAAGCTCAATTGTGCCTATGTCAGTGTCTTTGTCTATAAGAATATTTTTTTTAATAAATTTCTCAAACGAAATATACTCAATTGTTAAAAAATATCTTCCAGGGATTACTTCAAATTCAAAACTTCCATCACTAACTGTAATTCCACCTTGTATATTATTTGGATTCCTTAAGCTTTTTAGAGAAATAGTTGCATATTCTAGAGGTTGAGATGTGTCAAGATCAATAACCTTTCCTTTAAAGTTTATTTTTTTAAAATCTTGAGGGGGTCTTTGTGAAAAAGACTTAAAACTCAATATAATTAGAATTATAAAAAAAAAGTTCTTCATTAGCATCCTGAATTATTAAATTCCAAAAGTAAGCATATAATAGTTTATGGCCTTTTTTATTTTAAAAAAGAAATTAGTTTATCTATTGGCCTTCCTATAACAGCTTTATTAGTTCCAACAATTATTGGTCTTTCAATTAATTTTGGATTTTCAATTAACACTTTAATTAAATCATTTTCATTAAGATTTGATTTTTTAAAATTATTTTTCCAAAGAGTTTCATTAGTCCTTACAATTTCAATAACAGATATTTTTAAAAGAAAAATTATTTCTTTTAATTCCTCAAAAGTTAAGTGGTTTTCCAAATATTTTATGATTTCAATATCTATTTTTTTTTTATTTAATAATTCAAGTGCTTCTCTGGATTTACGACATCTTGGGTTATGATAAATTTTTAATTTCATATTAACTTTAATTTTTTTAGTTCATTTTCAAGTTTTTCAGGAGTTTTAAAATGTATCGTTTGGATTGATAATTTATTCGCGGCTATAATATTTCTTAAATTATCATCAATAAATAAAGTTTTTTCAGCTTCTAAATTATAACGTTTAAGTGCTATTTTATATATTTTTTTAAATGGTTTTCTGGTTTTTTCTTCACCAGAAACAACAATACCCTCGAATAAATTTAAAAATTCAAACTTATTTAAAGCCTTAGGGAAAGTTTCTGCACTCCAATTAGTTAATGCTATTATTTTATATTTTTTAGACTCTACGAGCCTTTGTAATAAATCAACACTTCCCTTAATCGAATCTTTTAACATTTCATCCCATCTTCTATAATACATTTTAATCAATTTTTTATACTTGGGAAACATTTTTATTCTTTCTTCTGTTGCCTTTTTCATTGAATAACCTGCATCTTGATTTTCATTCCAGTCCATTGTACAAATATTTTCATAAAACCAATTCATTTTTTCAATATTTCCATTAAACTCTTTTAAATATACATAATCAGGACTCCAATCAATTAAAACCCCTCCAAGATCAAATATTATATTTTTGATTTTATTCATTTTTATTCATTTTTCCAGTATACATTAAATAAGATTTTAAGAAAGGGTCTATTGACCCGCTAAGAATACTATCAACATCTGCGCTTTCATGTTTAGTCCTTACATCTTTGATTAATTTATATGGATGTAAAACATAGTTTCTAATTTGCGAACCCCATTCAATTTTCATTTTTGAGTCCTCAATTTTTTTACGAGCTGACAATTTTTTTTGTAATTCAATTTCGTAAAGTTGGGATTTCAATAAAATCATTGCTTTATTTTTATTTTCAAGCTGAGATCTTGTTTCTGAATTTTCAATAACAATCCCACTAGGTTGATGTCTAAGCCTAACAGCTGTTTCAATTTTATTTACACTTTGTCCTCCAGCTCCACTAGACCTCATAGTCTCCCATGTTATTTCAGATGGATTAATTTTAATTTCAATTCTTTCATCTACAAGTGGATAAACATAGACAGATGCAAATGAGGTATGTCGCTTTGCATTACTATCAAAAGGAGATATTCTTACTAGCCTGTGGACACCATTTTCACCTTTAAGCCAACCAAAAGCGAAATCACCAGTTATTTCAATGGTAACAGTTTTTATACCTGCAACATCGCCTTGTTGACTTGTTAGTTCTTTTGTTTTAAAACTCCTTTTCTCTGACCACATTAAGTACATTCTCATCAACATTTCTGCCCAATCACAACTTTCAGTACCCCCTGCACCAGCCGTAATTTGAATTACAGCATTTAAGGAATCTCCTTCTTCAGACAACATGTTTTTGAATTCAAGTTCTTCTAATGATCTAACTGTTTTTCTCCAATGCTCAGATAATTCCTCCTCTGAAATTTCATCTGATTTATAGTATTCAAAAAGAACTTCAAGATCATCAATATTTGATTTAATTAATTCATAGTCATTTATCCATTTCTTAAGAGATCTTATTTCAATCATCAGATTCTCTGCATTTGAGGGATTTTCCCACAAATTTGGATCTAGAGCTAATTCTTCTTTGTTTTGAATTTGTATAAGTTTATTTTCGACGTCAAAGATACCCCCTTATCACTCCAAGGCGATCAACTAAGTCTTTGATTTGTTCTGAATTTATCATACTAAAAAAATATTGTCTCTAAAATTAATTAATAATTTTTTTAATTATTACATGTAAAATTAAAATTAAATTAATATTGTTGAAAATTAATTTACTTCTAATAAAAAATTGATATGAAAAAAGTTGAGAATACTCCTAGAGCTTTAAAAAATAAATACAAGCATAGACTTCATGATGATGACAGAATCGATAATTATTTTTGGTTGAAAGAAAGAGATAATCCTGAAGTAATTAAATATTTAAATCAAGAAAATAATTATTATAAAAAAATGACAAAAAACCAAGAAGGTTTTGAAGATAAACTCTTTAATGAAATGAAATTAAGAATCAATAGAGATGAGGTTTCTGTTCCATATTTTTATAATGGATATTGGTATTTGACTAAATTTAAAAAAGGTCAAGAGTACCCCATATATTTAAGAAAGAAACTTAACCTTTACGCAAAAGAAGAAGTTTTATTTGACTGCAACATAATGTCTAAAGATTATAAATATTTTGATTTGGGCAGTATCAGTATTAGCCCTAATAATAAAATGGCTGCATTCTCGGTTGATACAATTTCTCGTAGATTATATTCAATAATGGTAAAAGATCTTGAAACAGGTAGAATTTTTGATTTCGAGTTAAAAGGTACATCGGGATCATGCGTTTGGTCAAATGACAGTAAATATATTTTTTACTCAACAAAAAACATAGAAACTTTAAGATCAGAATCAATAAAAAGATTTGACTTAGAGAACTCATTTCAAAAAAACATATATGATGAAGTTGACTTAACATTTTCAGTTAATGTTAGTAAATCAAAGTCAAATGAATTTATTTTTATTAACTCATATAGTACTTTAACAACTGAAACAAGATTTTTAAATTCAAAAGATCCGTTGGGTGAATTTAAAATATTTCAAAGGAGAATTAAAAATCTTGAATATTATGTTTTTCATTTTAACGACTTTTTTTATTTATTGACTAACTCTGATAATTCTTTTAACTTCAAAATAGTCAAAACTCCAATAGATAATACTGAAAAGAAAAATTGGATTACTTTTTTTCAACACAAAAAAAAATCTTTAATTGAAGATTTTGATGTATTTAAAAAATATTATGTCTTGACCTATAGGACAAGGGGCCTTAATAGGTTAAATATTTTCAAATGGAACAATAATGAAAGATATTCTTTACCCATAAATAATAAGACATATACTTTATCAACAAGCACCAATCTAGATTTTAATACACATAAATTAAGATATAATTATAATTCATTGACAGAACCTTTTTCTGTGAGAGAAATTAATATGAAAACAAAAAAAAGTAAAATTCTCAAAGAGCAAAATATTTATGGAGGCAGCTTTAATAAAAATAATTATATGTCAAAAAGAATATGGGCTACTGGACATGATAATGTTAAGATCCCAATATCAATTGTTTTTAACAAAAAACATAAACTTTCATCAAAGACTCCCCTTTTACTTTATGGATACGGATCATATGGTCATACTATAGATCCTAATTTTTCAAGTTTAAGATTAAGTCTTTTAGATAGAGGCTTTGCTTTTGCCATTGCCCATGTCAGAGGAAGTGAATATTTAGGTAGAAAATGGTATGAAGAAGGTAAGCTTTTAAAAAAACGAAATACTTTTTATGATTTTATTAGCTGTTCTGAACATTTAATTAAAATTAATTATACTTCAAAAAAACATTTGTATGCATATGGGGGCTCGGCAGGTGGGCTGCTTATGGGCGCAGTGGTTAATATGAGACCTGATTTGTATAATGGTGTAATATTAGCTGTTCCATTTGTTGATGTTGTAACCACAATGCTAGATAAAGACATTCCATTAACAACTTCTGAATATGATGAATGGGGAGATCCCAACAATAAAGAGTTTTATAATTATATTAAATCATATTCACCATATGATAATTTGAGAAATAAAAGGTATCCAAATATTTTTGTAACAAGTGGATTTTATGATTCTCAAGTTCAATATTGGGAGCCAACTAAATGGGTTGCTAAATTAAGAGAAATGGAAAAAAATGATAGTCTTTTATTGTATAATATAAACATGAGTACAGGACATAGTGGGTCTTCAGGTAGATTTAATTTTTTGAAAGAAAAAGCAAAAGAATACTCCTTTTTATTAAGTCTTGAAAATAATAATAAGTGATAAATTTTAATTAATTTTGATTTTTTTATAATAAAAAATTAATGAAAAAGCAGATAAAAGCTTTCAATAGTTTATTGGAGCTTATAGGAGATAGTCCTTTAGTTAGGTTAAATAGGTCCACATCATCCTTTAATGGGCAATTTTTCGCTAAATATGAAGCTCATAATCCTGGACATTCTAATAAGGATAGGATAGCTTTATATATAATTAACGAAGCTGAAAGATCTGGGTTACTTAAAAAAGGAAGTACAATTATTGAAACGACCTCAGGCAATACTGGATTTAGTATTGCAATGATTTCATTAATTAAAGGATACAATTGTATTTTAGCAGTAAGTTCAAAGTCTTCAAAAGATAAAATAGACATGTTAAGGACATTAGGTGCTAAAGTCTATGTGTGCCCCTCAAATGTTTCGCCAGATGATCCTAAATCTTATTATGAAGTAGCTAAAAGGATTCACAAAAAAACTAAAGGTTCTGTATATATTAATCAGTATTTTAACAGATTAAATATTTCTGCTCATTATAACACCACTGGTCCAGAGATTTGGAAACAAACAAATGGAGAGATCACTCATCTTATTGCATGCAGTGGTACTGGGGGAACAATATCAGGTTGTGGTAGATTTTTAAAAGAAAAAAATAAAAAAATAAAAATCATTGGTGTTGATGCATATGGATCTGTTTTGAAAAAATATCATGAGACTAAGAAAATTGATAAAAATGAGATTTATCCATACAGGATTGAAGGTCTAGGAAAAAATTTAATTCCCCTGTCCACAGATTTTAGTGTTATTGATAAATTTGTAAAAGTAAATGACGAAGAGAGTGCATATTCTGCAAGAGAATTAATTAAAAATGAAGGCATGTTTGTTGGATATACTTCAGGTGCTGCTTTTCAAGCTATAAAACAATTAAGTGTTGTTGGTGAATTTAGCCATGATAGTATAGTTGTGGCAATATTTCCTGATCACGGTTCACGGTACACAAGTAAAATATATAATGATAAGTGGATGCTTGATCAAGGATTTACTAAATCAAATAATATTAATAAATTAAAAAAGGTAGAATATATTGAATAATTCAATTAGTATTTAATACAAATTATTATATGACAAGAGACTTATTTAAAAGAATTTATGAAAATAAAGGTCCACTAGGAAAGTGGGCTTCTCAGGCTGAAGGATATTTTGTTTTTCCTAAACTAGAAGGACCAATATCTAATAGAATGAAATTTAAAGGTAAGGAAGTAATAACATGGTCAGTAAATGATTATCTGGGTCTTGCTAATCTACCAGAAATAAGAAAAGTTGACAAGGATGCCGCTGAAAAATTTGGTTCTGCTTATCCAATGGGAGCTAGAATGATGTCCGGACATACTGAGCTGCATGAGTTTTTAGAAAATGAATTGGCAGAGTTTGTAAATAAGGAATCAGCTTATGTTCTCAATTTTGGTTATCAAGGGATTTTGTCAACTATTGATACACTGGTTTCTAAAAATGATGTTATTGTCTATGACGTGGATGCTCACGCATGTATTGTAGATGGTGTTCGTCTTCACCTAGGTAAAAGATTTACTTATAAACATAATGATATAAGTAGTTTAGAAAAAAATCTAATTAGAGCTACCAATTTCGTAAAAAATACTGGAGGAGGAATTTTAGTTATTTCTGAGGGTGTATTTGGAATGAGAGGTGAACAAGGTAAATTAAAAGAAATTGTCACTTTGAAAAAGGAATATAATTTTAGATTTTTGGTTGATGATGCTCATGGATTTGGAACATTAGGTGAAAAAGGGGCTGGAACTGGTTTTGAGCAGGGAATTCAGGACGAAATTGATGTTTATTTTGCAACTTTTGCAAAATCAATGGCTTCTACTGGAGCATTTATTGCAGCTGACAAAGAAATTATAGATTTCATGAAATATAACATGAGATCTCAGATGTTTGCAAAATCTTTACAGTCTGTATTAGTTCAAGGTGCAATTAAACGACTTGAAATAATGAAAAATAGACCTGAATTTAAAAATAGATTATGGGATAATGTTGCTGCTCTTCAAAATGGTTTAAAAGAAAATGGATTTGATATAGGTTCTACACAAAGCTGTGTTACTCCTGTCTATTTAAAAGGCAGCATACCAGAAGCTATGGTTTTAGTAAGGGATTTAAGAGAAAATCACGGAATTTTTTGTTCTATTGTAGTTTATCCTGTAATTCCAAAGGGTTTAATTTTACTTAGATTAATTCCTACAGCATCGCACACTATCGAAGACGTTGAATTAACACTTAAAGCTTTTTCCACAATAAGGATTAATTTAGAGAATGGAACTTATAAAAAGCTGTCAGAAACAATTGAATCAAAGTAATTCCAAAATTAATTCAACATTACTGGCATAACAAGCATTGTTATTTTTTCGCCATTTTCAATATTATCTAATGGAGTAACAATACCCGCCTTGTTTGGAGTTGACATTGATAGCGATATTTCGTCACAATCTAAGTTATTCAACATTTCAATTAAAAACCTTGAATTAAAACCGATTTGGATGTCATCACCACTATAGGAACAATTAAGCCTTTCCTCAGCTTTATTACTAAAATCGATATCTTCTGCAGAAATATTTAATTCAGATCCAGCTATTTTTAATCTAATTTGATGAGTGGTTTTATTTGAAAAAATACTAACTCTTTTTAAAGAATTTAAAAATAAGTTTCTATTTACAGTTAAGACATTTGGATTTTCTTTTGGAATAACAGCTTCGTAATTTGGGTACTTTCCATCAACTAATCTACAGTATAGGGTTGTATTTTTAAAAGAAAACTCAGCATTGTTTTCATTATACTTAATTAAAACTTCTTCTTCCATTCCTTGGAGTATATTTTTTAAAATCTGAAGAGGTTTTTTTGGCATAATATACTCATTAGTCTTTTGTGTTTTTAAATCATTTCTTGTATACTTCACTAATTTATGAGCATCAGTAGCAACAAAAGTTAGATTTTCAGAACTAAATTGAAAAAAAACTCCATTCATTATAGGTCTTAGGTCGTCATTGCCAGATGCAAATAAAGTAGAATTAATTGCTTTAAATAGAAGATTCCCTGAAAGTTTTGATTCCTCAGGATCTTTTATATGAGATACTTTTGGAAAATCATTACCCGAAACATAAGCTAATGCATATTTTCCATTATTAGCATTAATCTCAACTGTATTGTTTTCTAAAAGATTAAAAGTTAACGGTTGGTCAGGAAAAGTTTTTAGAGTATCTAAAAGTAATCTTGATGGTAAACATATTGAACCTACATTCTCTGACTCAATTTCAAGACTTGATGACATTGTTGTTTCAAGATCTGATGCTGAAATAGTTAATCTATCATTATTAAGTTCAAAAAGAAAGTTGTCTAAAATAGGTAGGGTATTTGAACTATTAATAACTCCACCAAGTTCTTGTAGTTTTTTAAGAAGCTGAGTACTTGATACTATAAATTTCATTAATAAAAATGTTTTATTAAAGATATTTTAAAACGATCAATTTTAGAAAGAAACTTATTAACAGTTGTTAAATTATTTTTAGTATTAACAAAATATATTACTTAGTAAACTCTAATCAAAAACAACGGTGACAGCATCTCTAAAGTTTAATCCGAACAATGTGCTGGCACTACCTACAGTTAAGGGGTTACTTTTGTAAATTGATAATTCAAGATGGCCTGCAGAATTAAATAAAGCAAGTTTCTTTCCATCTTCTTGTCTTGATGTTTTATCTAAAGTGAAATCAATTCCATCACTATAGGATTTATATATTTTTGTAATTTTAACATTTCTTGCTAAGATTGTAAAACTTCTGTTCTTTTGTACATCAATGAAAATTTTTTTGGAAATGTTGGTAATTACGTTTCCATAGTTATCAATATAAATTACACTACCTAGTATTTGATTTTCATGAGAATTAATTACTGGATTAATATCCTTGATTTCTTTTATTTTTAATATTTTTTTGCCAATAACATCTAAAGATCCTTTTCTACATATGTGTGCAGCAGCTTTAACAAATATATCTAGAACTGGAAAAGATGAAGTTGTTGAATTATGAATATTGATTTGAACAATTTCTTTAGGTTTAATATTGCCACATATCATTGAAAAAATTCCATTGTTTGCGCCTATAAAATAGTGTCCTTCAAAATTCATTGCCAAATGTGAATTTTCCGGAGTTAACTCTGCTTCAACTCCAATTATATGTATAGTTCCCTTTGGAAAGGATTTAAAGGCATTTTTAATAATATATGCAGCTTCAGTTAAATTAAACGGACTAATTTGATGAGATATATCAATTATTTCTGGAGATTTTATTTCACTAATTAGTGCAGCTTTTGTTGCTGCAACAAAATAGTCTTTGTTACCAAAATCAGAAGTTAATGTTATAATTGGCATAAATTATCTAAAATTTAATTTCTTTTAAAAAAAGTAAAATGTATTTTTGATACAAACTTACAAATCATTATTATAATTTTATATAATAAACTTTTTAGCAATTGAAAGAAATTGAAATTGAACTAATTGATATTGATCCAAGAGACTTCTTTGGTAATAATAATGAAAATATTGATAAAATAAAGTTGTATTTTCCGAAGCTTAAAATTGTCGCAAGAGGTAATAAAATAAAAGCTTTTGGTCAAAAAGAGGTTTTAAAAGAATTTAAAGAAGGCTTGAATAAGCTACTAAAATATTTTACAAAGCATAATTCAATTAATGAATATTTCATTGAAAATTTATTTAATGGTAATAATGAAAACCTAACTAGTAAAATATCAAATAATAATTTAATTCTTCATGGCGTAAATGGAAGATTAGTGAAAGCAGTAACACTAAATCAGATTAAAATTGTCGAATTGATTTCAAAAAAAGATTTAGTTTTTGCAATTGGTCCTGCTGGCACTGGTAAGACATACACAAGTGTTGCACTAGCAGTTAAATTTTTAAAAGAAAAAAAAGTTAAAAGAATAATACTTACTAGACCAGCTGTTGAAGCAGGAGAAAATTTAGGTTTTTTACCCGGGGACATGAACGACAAACTAGACCCATATATGCAACCATTATATGACGCATTGCGTGAGATGATACCAAAAGAAAAGCTTAAAAAATTTATTGAATCTGGTACGATTCAAATTGCTCCTTTAGCTTATATGCGAGGTAGAAATTTAGATGATGCTTTTGTGATTCTTGATGAAGCCCAAAATACAACTCATTCCCAAATGAAGATGTTTTTAACACGAATGGGTAAAAATGCTAAGTTTATTATTACTGGTGATCCCGGGCAAATTGATTTGCCAAGGAAAATTGTTTCAGGTTTAAAGGAAGCCATTTTGATATTGAAGGAAATAAACGAAATAGGAATTCTTTATCTTAATGAAAAAGATGTAATGAGACATAAGCTGCTTAAAAAGGTAATTAATGCCTATAAAACGATTGAAATTCAAAATTAATAACGAATAATGAATGCATTATATTCAACAAACTTTAATTTTCCAGGTCAAAAAAATAAATATACTGGTAAAGTTAGAGAAGTATATTATCTCGAGAATGATTTAATAATAATAATTGCTACTGACAGAATATCCGCCTTTGATTTAGTTATGCCTGAACCGATTCCATTCAAGGGGCAAGTTTTAAATCAAATTTCTAATTATATGTTGTTAAATACTAATGAAATAGTTCCTAATTGGTTAAAAACCACGCCAGATCCTAATGTTTCAATTGGTTTGAGTTGTAAACCTTTTAAAATTGAGATGGTTGTAAGGGGTTATTTGGCTGGTCACGCTGCAAGGGAATATAAAAAGGGGAAAAGGTTAATTTGTGGAGTAGAAATGGAAGAGGGTTTAATTGAAAATGACAAATTTAAATCACCTATAATTACTCCAGCAACTAAATCTGAGTTAGGCCATGACGAAGATATTTCAAGAGACGAAATAATTAGTAGAGGTATTGTTTCTGAAACAGATTATAACATAATAGAAAAATATTCATTGCAATTATTTAATAAAGGCACTGAGATTGCAAAAAATAAAAATTTGATTCTAGTTGATACTAAATATGAATTTGGAAAAACAAAAGACGGAAAAATAGTTTTAATTGATGAAATTCATACTCCTGACTCTTCTCGATATTTTTATAGAAAAGATTATAAGGATAGACAATCTAAAGGCTTACCTCAAAGGCAATTATCTAAAGAATTTGTTCGTCAATGGTTGATAGAAAATAATTTTCAAGGTTTAAGAGATCAAAAGCCTCCTATAATGACAAAAGAGCATGTTAACGATATTTCTCAAAGGTATATTGAACTTTATGAGCAAATTATTGGAGAGAAATTTAAAAAACCAAGTAATCAAAATATAGAACATAGGATAAGAAAAAATATTTCTTTGTCATTAGGGTTATAGTGTGTTGTTTTCTTAATTAATAGTTTTCAACCCGATTTGTTAATTTCTTTGATTCATTTGTTTTTATGTTTTATAAAGTAACATTTATATTAGCTAATTATACTTATTATGACCAAAAGTAATTATACTGAAGATAATATAAAATCTCTTGACTGGAAAGAACATATTCAGATGAGACCGGGAATGTATATAGGCAAACTTGGCGATGGATCTTCTTCTGATGACGGTATATATATTCTTTTAAAAGAAATTCTTGATAACTGTGTAGATGAATTTGTAATGGGGGCAGGAAAAACAATTGAAATACAAATTAAAGATAAGCAAGTAAGTGTTAGAGACTACGGAAGAGGAATACCTCTTGGAAAAGTAATCGATGTTGTATCAAAAATGAATACAGGTGGAAAGTATGACTCAAGAGCATTTAAAAAGTCAGTAGGGTTAAATGGGGTTGGAGCTAAAGCTGTTAACGCATTGTCTTCAATGTTTAAAGTTCAATCAATCAGAGATGGAAAGCTTATGTCAGCAACATTTAACTACGGAAATTTAAAAATTGAAGATGAGTTATTAAGTCATTCAGGGAGAAGAGGTACAAAGGTGATTTTTATTCCTGATGAAAAAATTTTCAAGAAATATGTTTTCAGAAATGAATATGTCATAAAAATGATTAAAAACTATGTTTATTTAAATCCTGGCCTAACTATAGATTTCAATGGAGAAAAATTTATTTCATTAAATGGATTAAAAGACTTGCTCGAGGACAGAATTAGCTTAAATGACATTTTATACCCTATAGTACATCTTAAAGGTAATGATATTGAAGTTGCAATAACTCACAGTAAAACTCAATATAGTGAAGAGTACCATTCTTTTGTTAATGGTCAAAATACTACCCAGGGAGGGACACATTTAACTGCATTTAGAGAGGCATTTGTTAAAACGATTAGGGATTTTTATGGGAAGGCTTTTGATGCATCCGATATAAGAAAATCAATTATATCCGCAATAAGCATAAAAGTTATGGAGCCTGTCTTTGAATCTCAAACCAAAACTAAACTTGGATCAACTGAAATGGGTCCTAATTTACCTTCTGTAAGATCTTTTATAATTGATTTTATATCAAATCAGTTAGATAATTTTTTACACAAAAACTCATTGGTTGCAAATGAAATTCAAAAAAAAATACTACAAGCAGAAAGAGAGCGAAAGGAATTATCGGGTATAAGAAAATTAGCTAGAGAGAGATCAAAAAAAGCTAATCTTCATAATAAAAAGCTAAGAGATTGCAGAGTACACTTAGGAGATTTAAATAAAGAAAACAGATTAGATTCAACTATTTTTATTACGGAAGGGGATTCAGCAAGTGGATCAATAACAAAGTCAAGGAATGTCAATACTCAAGCAGTTTTTAGCTTAAGAGGTAAGCCATTAAATACATTTGGTATGACTAAAAAAATTGTATATGAAAATGAAGAGTTTAATCTATTGCAGTCTGCATTAAATATTGAAGATTCATTAGAAAATTTAAGATATAATAATGTTGTTATAGCTACTGATGCAGATGTTGATGGAATGCATATTAGACTCCTTTTAATAACTTTTTTTCTCCAATTTTTCCCTGAACTTGTAAAGCAAGGTCATGTATACATTTTGCAGACTCCATTATTTAGGGTAAGAGATAAGAAAGAAACAATATATTGTTACAGTGAGCTAGAGAGGGTAAATGCAATAAGTGCTTTAAAAGGAAATTCTGAAATAACCAGATTTAAAGGTCTTGGTGAAATTTCACCAGATGAGTTTAAGTTTTTTATAGGAGACAACATAAAGCTTGATCCAGTAATGATCGACAAAACCACAACTATAGATGATTTACTTCAATTTTACATGGGCAAGAATACCCAAAATAGACAAGATTTTATAATAGATAATTTAAAAGTTGAACTAGATATAGCAAATATTGATAGTTAAAAATGGAGGAGGAATTGCCAATTCATAATAGCCAAACCGACAATAAAGAAAGTCTTGAGTCAATCGTTAAGGTTACTGGTATGTATAAAGACTGGTTTCTTGATTATGCTTCATATGTCATTCTGGAAAGGGCAATACCTGCAATTTCTGATGGTCTAAAACCAGTTCAAAGAAGAATTCTTCATTCTATGAAGGATCTTGATGATGGAAGGTATAATAAGGTTGCAAATATTGTTGGACACACAATGCAATATCATCCACATGGTGACGCTAGTATTGCGGACGCAATGATTCAAATCGGACAGAAAGATTTACTAATTGATATGCAGGGTAATTGGGGAAATATTCTTACGGGTGATAAAGCTGCAGCATCCAGATATATTGAAGCTAGACTTTCAAAATTTGCATTAAAGGTTGTTTTTAGTCCAAAAGTGACTAACTGGCAATTGTCTTATGACGGAAGAAAAAAGGAGCCGGTTAATCTTCCAATTAAATTTCCATTACTTTTAGTTCAAGGTGCTGAAGGAATCGCAGTTGGGTTATCTACTAAAATTTTACCACATAATTTTATTGAGTTAATTGATTCAAGTATTAAATATCTAAAAGGAAAAAAATTTAGTATTTTTCCTGATTTCCAAACTGGAGGAATTATTGATGTGCAAAACTATAATGATGGAATAAGAGGAGGAAAGATTAGAATAAGGGCAAAAATATCTAAACATGATAAGAATACTCTATTGATATCTGAAATCCCATACAGTTCTAATACATCATCATTAATTGATTCAGTTGTAAAAGCAAATGATAAGGGTAAAATAAAAATTAAAAAAATCGAAGACAACACTTCCTCAGAAGTTGAAATCCTTGTTCATTTACCTTCTGGAATATCATTAGATAAAACTATTGACGCTTTATATGCTTTTACTGACTGCGAAGTGTCAATTTCCCCTTTAGCATGCGTTATTATAGATAATAAGCCAAATTTTATTGGGGTTTCTGATATGCTAAGAATTTCTACAGATTCAACAGTAAGTATTTTAAAAAAAGAATTAGAATTAAGACTTGAGGAATTACGTGAACAATGGCATTTCGCTTCTTTAGAAAGGATTTTTATTGAAAATCGAATTTATAGGTTAATTGAAAATGAAGAGACTTGGGAAGGTGTAATAACTTCAATAGAAAATGGTTTAAAACCTTTCTTATCTGAATTAAGAAGAGAATTGATTAAAGATGATATAATTAAGTTAACTGATATTAAAATTAAAAGAATTTCAAAATTCGATATTGATAAAGCTCTTAAAAAAATTGATGATCTAGAAATAGAAATTAAGGGTATATTAAATAACCTTGAAAATTTAATTGAATTTTCAATTAATTACTTTAATGAATTAAAAAACGAATATGGGGGCAAGTTTAAAAGGCTCTCAGAAATAAGAGTTTTTGACGATGTTGATGCTAAAAAGGTTGTAGTGAGAAATTTAAAACTATATGTGAATTCTGCTGAAGGTTTTATTGGTACCTCATTGAGAAAGGATAAATATATTTGTGATTGTTCTGATATTGACGATATAATTGTATTTACAAAGTCTGGAAAAATGCAAGTAGTTAAAGTTGATAATAAAATATTTATTGAAAAAGATATTCTTCACGTTAATGTTTTTAAGAAAAAAGATGAAAGAACCATTTATAATTTAGTTTATAAAGATGGAAAGTCAAAGATTTCTTACATGAAAAGATTCTCAGTAACAGGTATTACAAGAGACAAATCTTATGATTTAACTTCAGGATCTCCTGGATCAGAAATTTATTACTTTACTTCTAATTCCAATGGAGAGGCAGAGGTCGTAACAGTAACTTTAAGAAATACAGGAAATATTAAAAAAATAAAATGGGATATAGATTTTGCCGACTTAGATATAAAGGGACGAGCTTCAAAGGGAAATATTGTAACTAAAAATAATTTATTAAAAGTAGAATTAAAAGAAAAAGGTGTCTCAACATTAAAGCCAAGAAAAATCTGGTTTGATTCAACTGTTTTGAAGTTAAATACTGAAAGCAGGGGAGATATGGTTGGAGAATATAAAGGTAGCGACAGGTTGTTGATTATAGATAAAAATGCATATTGTAAAACAGTTTTCCCTGAAATGACTTTACATTTCGATTCTAATCCAATAATTATTGAAAAATGGATTGTAAAAAAACCTTTAACTGCTATTTATTATGATTCCGCAAAAAAAATATATTATTTAAAAAGGTTTCTAATTGAAAATGAAAATAAAGTTGATAAGGTAATACCAGAAAATTCAGTCTTGAAATTCATCACATCTATTGCTAGGCCAATTTTAGAAATAAAATTTTCTAATTCAAGTATAAAAAACCATGACGATTTAATAATTAATGCCGAGGAGTTTATCACAATAAAAGGTTTTAAAGCAATGGGTAATCAGTTAACTCCAAATAAGATTAAAAGTATTGTGGTAACAAAGAAATTAGAATATATAGAAGATCAAGAAATTAAATTAGATGAGTTAGAGGTTGATGATTTAGAAGAGGTAAAAGATGGTAAAAATCAAATTGAATTGGATTTTTAAAATTAATTAACTCTATAAACTTCACCTCGCTTGATATTTTTTTTATTTCCAACTAAATGGTATTCAAAACTATAGGAGTTAACCGAAGTTGAAATTATTTTTATACTTATTGGTTTTTTATCTTGATTTGTTTTAGGATTTAATTTAGTCACAATCCATTCACATGAATTTATCCATTTAATTGATGCAGAATCAATATTACCATTAAAAATTTCAATTTCATAATTTTTTGTTCTTTCAAATTGAGATTTAATCTCTTCGCCATTTAGCTCATAAATAAATTCAAATTTACCAATATGATAGGATTCACAATCTCGTTCTGGAGAGAAGCAGGATAAGCATAAAAGAGCAATAGAGGTTAACAGCAGATTATAAAAAAAATTAATCATCGTTTTTCTTTGGATAGAATTCAATAAAGCTTTTATCATTATACAAAATAATGATTTTTTCCGTTTTTTTTTCAGAAAATTGAGAATTAAATTTGATATTATTGTCCTTATTGTCCTTATTGTCTGTTTCTAATAATTTAGAGCTATTCTTTTGGGTTTCATCACCAAATAGTAGCCATTGTATTGAAACTGAATCAAATTTAAAATGAATTTTTGAAATTAATTCAAGGCTTGGTTTGTTTCTTCCTGAAAGAATATGTGATATTCCTGACCTTTGGACCCCAAGTCTCTCAGCAAATTGAGAAGAAGATAATTCATTATTTTTCATTAGTTCTTGGATTCTATTAAGAATTTCATCGTAGTTTAACATCGTAATTTATTTAAATAAATTGTGTATATGAATATAATAAATTTTTTTTTAAATTAAATTAAAATGGAATATTGAAAGTTAATTTATTAATATAAAGCTTTAATGTTTTGTATAGAAAATACTGATTTACAATATTTTAAATATAAAATATTTTTTTTTGTTTACACTTGTATCAAATTACCTGTATATACTTTAATATAATACTTTATTTTAGTTATTAATGTAAACAAAAGCATTCATAATTTTGATAAGTGGAAAAATTAAATAAAACTAAATATTTACCTCCAAGTCTTTTAAATGAAATATTTGTTGAAAAAGGAATTTATTCGCATTTAGAAGTGATAGGGTATTCTGTTAACGGAAAGCCTATTTATGGATTAAAAATAGGCAACGGCAATAAAAAAGTCTTAATGTGGTCTCAAATGCATGGAAATGAAACAACATCTACTAAATCATTAATAGATTTTTATGATTTTTTGATTAATGATAAGATTGGTAAATATTTAAAAACTAATTTGACTTTTAAAATTATATTTCAATTAAACCCTGATGGATCGCATACATATTCACGAAATAACTTAAATGACTGTGATTTAAATAGGGATGCTTTAAGCTTAATTCAACCTGAGAGTAAAGTTTTAATGAAAGAATTTAACCTTTTTAAACCCAATTTTTGTTTTAATCTTCATGGGCAAAGGTCAATTTATTCTATCGGCAACACTAATATTCCAGCATCAATCTCTTTTTTAGCTCCATGTAGTTCAAAAAATAAAGCTATTACCAAATCTAGATTGCTTTCAATGCAATTAATTACTGGAGTTTGTAATTTTTTAAAGTCCAAATATGGCCAGGTATATGGACGATTTGATGACTCATTTAATTTAAATTGTTTTGGAGATTTTTTTAGTAAGCAAAAAGTTCCAACAATACTTTTTGAGGCAGGTCATTTTAAAAATGATATTTTTAGGAAATTTTCCAGGAAATTAGTTTTTGATTCACTTGTTGAGATATGTTTATTAATAAGTAGTGAATCTTTCAAAGAAATTGATCATAAAAGATACTTTAAAATTACTGCTAATAACAATAATTTAAGAGATATCTTGATTAAAAATGTAACTATTTTGAAAAATAACAAAATAATTACCGGACAAGAGATTTCAATTCAATACTCAGAAAAATTGGTAAATAATGAGATTTTATTTTTGCCAATAATTGAATCAATTTCGTCAAAACTGGATTTTAATAGTTTATTTGTCTTTGAATTAAGTAATGATAAATCTAGAAATAACATGTTAGATATTGAAATTGGAGATAATGCAGAAAAATTCCTTAAAAAAGTCGATTTATTAAATAATATTTAACGTTTTAATCATTTTACTTTATTATATTTAATTGTTTTATTATTTTTGAACAAAAATTTATTTAGTTATGACTTTAAGCAAGCTTGACGAAGTAGATCACCAAATTTTAGATATTCTAATTGATAATACTCGTATTCCCTTTACGGATATCGCTAAA
>CESO01027745.1_pt1 | contig 18484 bp, 14 predicted proteins | sample 356341 | NCBI WGS metagenome assembly CESO01 (sample SAMEA2621812, study PRJEB7988) | marine metagenome | biome: marine biome (ENVO:00000447); feature: deep chlorophyll maximum layer (ENVO:xxxxxxxx); material: "saline water (ENVO:00002010), including plankton (ENVO:xxxxxxxx)" | depth 35 m
CATCATTGAAAGCTGGGCGGAATATCTGTTTCTACCAATTTTAGTAAAGCCCAATCCAGAACTTCCGCGCATCGGAAAATTATCAACTGCCACCCCAGTTTCTCCATCTAAAGCAAGGCCATATAGCGTAGGAGAGTTTTTGGAAGCAAAAAATATTTTAAGGTTTTTGCCGCTTCCTACGCTCCATTCTTTTACCCCAAACAATGGCGATTTTAAGATCGTGTGCATATACGACGAGTCGTTCTCAATAATCTTAACTTGAAATGACGTGTCGTTACTAAATAGCAGTTTTGCTTTTGAGTATTTTCTTGATCTTGAATACCCCATATACATTTTATTAACGCTCAAAAATGATTTATCAAACAAATTCTTAGGCTCTATTTCAGCAACAGTTGAAGAACTATCTCCAAGACTGTCTAAGGAGGTAATTATTTGAGTTGGTGTATGAATAGTAAAAGATGCACCACCTAATCCAAATGTGTTTTTTAATGCTGATTTAGAATAAATTGAATGCTTTATAAAGTCATCACTTTGATCTACTCTAAAGTTTCCCCTTGATGAGGCCGTTGGTTCTAATGGAAGAAGAATACCTGGGCCATAGCCTCCAAATTTTTTTTGAAGCCTGTTTCTCAAATAGTTGGTAATTCTATCTCCCTCTAGTTGTGAATCACCATAATGAAGAATACGAACAACCTTTTTGTTGCTCTCTTCCTTTATTTTATTTAAGAGGTTAGCAATTAGATCCTGTTTATCTGTTGGTAAACTAAGCCATTTACTAAACCTTTTTGGAGACGGTTTTCTTTGTTCTTTAACTTTGTTTAAAGTGTCAATTGGAACTACGGGCTGAATTATTGAGTCGTCTTGAATTGTTTTAACTCCTTCCAAGACCGTTTTTATGTCTACTTCAACCTTTTCTTTTTGGTCCAATAATTCATCAACGGAAACAAAGTTTAAAGTTAAATAATCGTTAACATAAATTCCTTCTTTTGGAAAAAAATAAACAATCAGACCTAGTACTATATTCAAAAAAATAAGCGACAAAAACACTTTCCAAGGTTGCAAGGCTTTTCCTTTCGCTTGATTTTTATTTGTAAGATTCAACACTAATCTTTCCTTATGATATTATTCTTTTGTGCTCGAGTCATTCTGTTTATTCGGCCGTAATACGCCTTTTTAATTGCAGGTTTTTTTATTATCAACCTTTGATTTATTCGAAGGTAGTCCCCTCTGATATTGTTCCATTTTCTGATTTGTGAGACATTGCAATCGTATAAATCTGCTATCCTAATCAGCACATCTCCACTCCTTACCGTATAAATTATGTTAACAGTTCCGCTGTTAGATTTTTCATTAGATTTAGACTTTACAACAGGGTAATATCTTGCAGAATCTGCATTACTTTCTGTAAAGAGTGAATCTCGATTTTTATAAAACAAATCCACTTTAGTGGTTGGAATATTTAATTGATTGAGTCGATCAATGTCGGGAATTATCTGTTTTTTATAAATCGGGTTGAGTTGAATTAATTGCTTTACATTAATATTTAGAATACTTGATATCCGAGAAAATGTCACAAATTGATCAATAGGTACGCTTGAAATTTCTTGCTGGTCATTTGAAATGATCTTTAAACTTTTGAAATAATCTACAGCAAAAACTGCTGCTGTGTAGTCAGAATAAACGTGTCTGAATTCTTGTTCAAGGTAAGCGTTAATTTCAAAAAAGTCTTTGGTACTATCGCTACTTAGAATTTTCGCCTTTTGCCACAAAGCATCTCCCGCGCAAAAGATTACCAAAGCTTCTCTCCAGTTCTGATGCCTGTCATATATTTTTTGGATTTCCTTGCAAAAAACTTGAGCTGATTTTAAAACATCAAAACGTTCATCAATATAATTACTTAAAAAAAGACCGTGCCTCTTTGAACTTTGATATGATAAATTGAACCACCCTTTTCTAATTGGGTCTTTGTAACTGTTTTGTTCACAACCAGTCATAGAAATACACGCATATCTTAGCTCAATTGGAACATTATTGTTCTCAAAAATTAACTTAAGCTCGTCATCATACACAAAAAATCTAACTAAACTATTTTTAAACTTTTCGGGCGTGTTAAAGATATAATCATTGATTTTTTGAGCTGTAGGCTCTGAGTATTCAAGAATTACCTCGTTCTGAATTTCTTTTAATTTCAAATCTATACTGTCTACTTGGGCTTGTACCTGTAATATACTAATTATTAAAGCAAGCTTGAAGCCAAATCTAATCACCATAAGTTAAAATTGTATTAGCAATATTTAATAAATCGTTTTCTTGAAAAGATCGACCCATAAGGTGCATTCCAATTGCCAATCCATCAAAAGATGATGTTGGAACTGAAATTGCTGGTAATCCAGCTAATGAGGCTTGTACCGTGAAAATGTCTGCCAAATACATTTGTATGGGGTCTTTAGATTTATCTCCCCCTATATCAAACGCTGTGGTCGGTGCCGTTGGGCACAAGAAAAAGTCATATTCTTCAAGAATTTTGTTGCTCTCTTGCTGAATAATTCTTCTTACACGCTGAGCCTTAGAATAATAAGCGTCGTAAAAATCAGCACTTAATACAAAGGTTCCTGTCATGATTCTACGCTTTACTTCTTCTCCAAACCCCTCGCTACGTGATTTTTTAAAAGCAGATTCGGTGTCCTCAGAGTGCTTACTCCTTTTTCCATAAAGCATGCCACTATATCTTGATAAATTTGACGAAGCTTCTGCAGTAGTCATAACATAGTAACAAGGGACCATGTATTCCAAAAATGGAAATGATACTTCTTCGACCTGGTGACCGTCATTTTTTAAGTTTTCAATCAAATCTAAATATGCTGTTTTCACACTAGACTCTATACCCTCACTTTCTAACGCTTCTTTTGAATAGGCTATTTTGTACTTTTTTGAGGTGTTTAGAATTGTTTTTTGAACTTCTTTCGAGGAAGATGTGGCATCAAGATCATCTTTACCAGCCATAATTTCAAGCAATAATAATGCGTCCTCAACGCTTGAGGTTATTGGACCAATCTGATCGAAACTTGAAGCATATGACAAAAGACCACTTCTAGAAATTCTTCCATATGTGGGTTTAAGACCTATTGTTCCTGTAAAAGAGGCTGGCTGTCTTATGGATCCTCCCGTATCTGATCCTAATGCTGCAAGACACAAGTCTGCTTGAACAGCTACAGCGCTTCCGCCAGAACTTCCGCCAGGAACTTTTTCCTCATTAGCAGCATTTTTAACAGCACCAAAAGCCGAATTCTCATTACTAGCACCCATTGCAAACTCATCACAATTACTTCTTCCTATAATGATAACATCTTCATTTATTAGTCGCTCCAAAGCAGTAGCCGTATAAGTTGATTCAAAATTTTCCAGAATTTTAGAAGAGGCTGAAACGCAATGACCTTTGTAGCATATATTATCTTTAACAGCTATAAACATCCCAGCTAATTTTCCAGCCGTACCTGCTTTAATTTTTTCATCAACTAAAGCTGCTTGAGCAAGTACTTCTTCTTCAAAAACCTCCAACATTGCATTGAGGTGTTCGTTCTTTTTATTCTGATTTAGATAATATCTAGCTAGGTCAGAACAAGATATTTGGCCTTGGCTAATAAGTGGTTTTATTTGCGATAAAGAGGTGTACTTTTTGGTAACCATTTACGCTACTTCTCATCCGCTTTGTTAGACTCAGGGGATTCTTTCATTCCTTCCTTCAATTGCTCTGAAACATCATTTTTTGCCTTGTTAAACTCTCTTATCCCTGAACCCAAACCTTTCATTAATTCAGGAATTTTTCTACCTCCAAAAAGTAAAAGAATAGCAAAAATGATTACTACCCATTCCATACCACCCATATTTAAAAACAATACCATAATTTTTATATAAATTGTTGCTAATGCAAACGTACTATAAATTCTTCGAATATTGAGATATGCTTGATAATCCTTAAATTCGTCCTAACACTTAACCTATGAACGTTAAACGACCTTTTAACCTTACAGCGTGGATTGACGAACATCGACACGAACTTAAACCTCCTGTAGGAAACCGCAACCTATACAAGGATGCTGGAGACTACATCGTTATGATAGTTGCAGGACCGAATGCCCGAAAAGATTATCACTACAACGAAACCGAAGAGCTGTTTTATCAACTTGAGGGTGATATAAATGTACGAATACAGGAAAATGGTAAAGCGGTTGATATTCCAGTTAAGGCTGGTGAAATGTTTTTACTTCCAGCTAATGTACCCCATTCCCCTTCTAGAAGTGATGGTAGTATTGGTTTAGTAATTGAATGCAAACGTACCAACAATGAACAAGATGGACTTATGTGGTATTGTGAAAATTGCAACCACAAGCTTCATGAATATAAGTTCCCACTTACTGATATTGAAAAAGACTTTTTGCCAAGATTTAGAGAGTTTTATGCATCTAAAGAGCTAAGAACATGTGATCAATGTGGCACTCAGATGGAAACAGATCCAAGATTTACATAAACCAAAATAAATTTGACAGCATTAATTACTGGTGCATCCAAGGGTATTGGAAAAGAACTTGTTGTTGAGTTTGCCAAGAATAATATTGACGTTATTCTCGTTGCAAGAAGCCAAAATCTTTTGCATGATCTTGCTCGATTTGTAGAAGACCAATATGGTGTAAATGCCTATGTTTATGATTTTGACTTGTCAGAACAGAACTCCGCTGAAGAGCTTTACCGTGCAGTGAATAAAAAAGAACTAACTGTAAATTATTTAGTGAATAACGCTGGGTTTGGTGATTGCGGTGAGTTTGCAGATTCTGATTTTAAAAAACAGTCAGATATGATTAACCTCAACATTTTAACACTCACCAATCTAACACACCTTTTTGTACAAGATATGAAAAAACGCAAACAAGGAAAAATTTTAAATTTAGCTTCCGTTGCTTCTTTCAAACCAGGACCAACTATGAGTGTTTATTTCGCCACCAAAAATTATGTTCTTAGCTTTTCTGAAGCCATTTATGAAGAGTTAAAACCATACAATGTTCAAGTAACTGCTCTATGTCCTGGACCAACAGAAAGCGAATTTGGTAAAGTTGCTGGATTTAAAATGCTAGATGGCTCCAAAAAAAATAGTTTCCCTTCATCAAAAGAAGTTGCACATTTTGGTTTTAAAAAAATGATGAAAGGTAAAGATATAGCAATTCACGGGTTTGTTAACACCGCGCTCACGACACTTACACGATTCGCGCCAAGAAGCATTGTTAGAAAAATAGTCCGTTATAGAATAAAATAAATATTCATCTTTGTCTTGGTGATTATTAAAAATAACATACCCAATATTTTAACGTTAGCCAATCTTTTTTGTGGGTTAATGATTATTAAATGCGCTGCTCTGCTTCAATTTGACGTCGTCATATATTGGGCTATTGCCGCACTTATTTTTGATTTTTTGGATGGTAGTGTTGCGAGAATTTTGAATGTCTCATCAAAAATGGGTAAAGAGCTAGACTCGTTTGCTGATGTGATTAGTTTTGGAGCTGCACCAGCTTTGGTTTTATTTTACTATTGGCAAGATCGCTTTGCAGAGGAATGCTTTTTCTATGCCCCATTTGTAATTGCTCTTTTTTCAGCATATCGACTAGCAAAATTTAATATTACAGACCAAGAAAACGATTATTTTGTAGGGTTACCTACACCCGCTCTTGCTTTGGGGTGTTTTGTTTTGCCTCAAATAGAGAACAGTAGTTTATGGATGAGCTCTACGGTTAATAACAACTATTTCGTTTTATTATTTTCATTTATTGGCGGACTTTTACTTGTTAGTAATTTTAAGTTTTTTTCGCTAAAATTAGGCTCTGTTAATAAAGTACTAAATATTGTTCGAATAGCTTATTTGGTTACTGCAATTTTGTTGATAGTGTGGCTACATTTTTTTGGTACTTTTCTTTGTTTACTAGTTTATATCGGGTTTTCTTTGAGCATTCAAAATAGAATTAATTAAAATGAACTACGAAATAACTGTAAACATTATGCCACACGAAGGCTTATTGGACCCTCAAGGAAAAGCTGTTCATCAGGGTTTGAACAAAATTGGCTTAAATCAAATCAAAGATGTGCGTATTGGTAAAAAGATAACCTTACTTGTTGAGGCTTATAATGAGTCTGAAGCTACAAAAATTGCAGAAGAGTCCTGCCAAAAAGTTCTAGTAAACGCCGTTATGGAAACTGCAGAAATAACCGTTAAGGAATTAGTATAAATGTCTGATATTGTTTTTGACCTAATTGACAAAGAGCTTCATCGCCAAAAAACTGGGATAGAGCTAATAGCATCAGAAAACTTCACTTCAGAAAATGTAATGAGGGCCTCTGGAAGTGTATTAACAAATAAATATGCGGAAGGGCTTCCTAACAAACGCTATTACGGAGGTTGTGAAATTATAGACCAAATAGAGCAGCTCGCAATAGACCGAGCAAAAGAATTGTTTGGTGCTGAATGGGTTAATGTGCAGCCACACAGCGGTGCACAAGCAAATGCAGCAGTTATGTTAGCTATTCTAAAAGCTGGAGACCAAATTTTAGGTTTTGATTTGTCGCATGGCGGGCATCTTACCCACGGATCATTAGTTAATTTTTCGGGTAAGCTTTATACACCTGCTTTTTACGGTGTTGAAAAAAACACAGGTAGAATTGATATGGATAAAGTTGAGGCTAAGGCCATAGAGGTTAGGCCAAAGCTTATCATTTGTGGTGCTTCTTCTTATTCTCGGGATTGGGATTATAAACGTTTTCGTGAAATAGCGGATAACATCGGTGCCTTATTGCTCGCTGATATATCCCACCCTTCTGGACTAATTGCAGCAGGCCTTTTAAACAACCCGTTACCACACTGTCATATTGTAACTACCACAACTCATAAAACTCTTCGTGGTCCAAGAGGAGGAATGATAATGATGGGAAAAGATTTTGATAACCCTTGGGGTTTAAAAACTCCTAAAGGAAACATAAAAAAAATGAGCTCCTTGCTCGATGGTGGTGTTTTTCCAGGTACGCAAGGTGGTCCGTTAGAGCACATTATAGCCGCTAAGGCTGTTGCTTATCAAGAGGCCCTTCAACCCGAATTTAAAGCATATGGTGAACAAGTAATGAAAAATGCTCAAACACTTGCCGGTGCTATGGTTACCAAAGGTTATCAAATTATATCTTCAGGAACCGATAATCACCTGATGTTAATTGATCTTCGACCAAAAAGTAATAACTTGACAGGTAAGGTTGCTGAAAACACATTAGTAAGGGCAGATATTACTGTTAATAAAAATGCAGTTCCGTTTGAAACTCGCTCTCCATTTGTTACTTCTGGTATTCGTATCGGGACACCTGCTGTAACTACGCGTGGCATGAAAGAGCCCGAAATGGTCAAAATTGCAGATTTAATCGATCGTGTATTAACAAACACAGAAGACGACAGTATTATAGGCCAGGTTAGAAAAGAAGTAAACGAATTATCTTTAAGGTTTCCTTTATATCCGTAGATTTAACATTCCATTTATAAATTATATTTATATTGGCGTTCTAAATCAAAAAATTGTCAACCCCAAATAGCAACATAACTAATATCAAGCAGTATTGGAGAAAGGATGTCCTTGCTGGTTTTAGTGTTTCATTGGTAGCTCTCCCGCTATCGCTGGGAATTGCTATTGCTATGAATTTACCTCCAGAAGCCTTGCTTGCAGGTATTTTCGCCGCTATTGTAGGAGGAGTATTTACTTCATTTATCCGAAGTGGAAATGTTTCGATTAATGGTCCATCACCCGCCCTAATTGGAATTGTTGTATCTGGAATGAGTGTGTTGGGAGCTTGGGAACATATGTTGGCAGCATTTATTTGTGCTGGTGTTTTACAAGCTATTTTTGGAATATTTAAACTCGGGGGCTTAGCAGACTTTATCCCTTCTTCCGTGGTTCAGGGCATGATGGCCGCTATTGGTGTAATCATTCTTGCTGGACAGATACACCCTGGATTAGGTGTTGAAATTGGTAAAATGAACGACTTTAGTAAGCTAATATCGATACCTAAAAGTATAGCCAATATGAACCCATTAATTGCTGTTATATTTTTTAATAGTTTGTTAATCCTGGCTATACATCCACAGGTTACAAACAGGTTTATAAAATACATTCCTGCACCTATTTGGTTGGTTATATTGGCCATTCCGCTATATATGTTTTTTCAATTTACTACTGGCGGCGAGGCCAATATTTTTGGGAAAAAACATGCGTTAATCCCAACAAAAGATCTTATTTATTTTCCTCTCCCCACTAACTTAAATATTTCTGAAATCTTCACGTTTCCAAGTTTTAGGAAAATTGGAAAACTTAATTTTTGGTTAGTTGTGATTTCTGTTTTCTTGGTTTCTACCATTGAAACTCTTGGCTCTGCAAAAGCTATTGATAATATTGACCCTCTAAAAAGAAAAACAAACTTAAACAAAGACGTAACAGCAATGGGATTGAGTACTATTCTTTCTGGCTTTATTGGTGGCCTGCCTATTATTGCTGTTATAGCAAGGAGTTCCGTAAACATAAACCACGGTGCTATGACTCGCCTATCCAACTTTGTTCACGGAGCACTCATACTGTTATTTGTTTTTCTACTATCAGATTATATCATGCTTGTTCCTAAGGCTGCTCTTATGGCTATTTTAGTGTTTACGGGATATAGGCTAGCGTCTCCAAAGGTTTTTAAAGATGCCGGATTAAAGGGTTACGAACAGTTCTTAATTTTAACAATCACTCTTGTTTCCACCTTAATGACAGACCTTAACAGAGGTATATTGATTGGAATATTGTTTACGTTGGTTATTCATCTTGTAAGGTCTCACTTAACGGCAAAGCTATTTTTTAAGTACTTGTCAAGGCCCAACTTCAACATGACCAGAATAGATGACCACTACCATTTGAAAGTTAAAGGTATCGCTAATTTTGTTAGTATTATAAAGCTTCGGAAATTGCTTGCCGAAATACCTGAAAACGATCAAATCGTTTTTGATTTTTCAAGAACACGATTAATTGATTTTTCAATGCTTGAATTTGTAAGTTCCTGGGGAAAAGAATACCAGAACGGTCAAAGTGGAAAATATGAAATAATTGGACTAGACGAACATTTAACCACAGGTTCGCATCCGTATACGATTCACGCTCTTCCGCAGAGCGTTGGAAAGCCCCTATCTAAAAGGCAATCGCAGCTTCGAGAATATGCCTTCAAAAACTCATGGAAATTTGAACATGAAATAAATTGGAACACTGACTACTTAAAATCAAACAAGTTTTTTGAAACAAGACCAATCGAATATTTAAAAAACAGAGTAATCGGCAGTTACCAAAATATAATACCTTGGGAAATCGTTGATATTACTTTTGACGAAGGTGCTCTCATGGCTGCGGAAGTTCATAATATGACTATGTTGTCTATACGGTTTAATGAAAACGTTCCAGATTTTGAATTAGATAAAGAACGTATATTCAGTAGGCTACTTGACTTAGCAATAAAAGAAGATATCTCTATAGAAGAGGGGTTTAGTTCCAGATTTTCTGTGAAGGGTGAAAACAAGGATGAGGTTAGGTGGTTTTTTAGCAAAGAATTAAGGGATTTTGTTAATCAAAATGACAAATATCATATTGAAAGTAGCAATAATGTCATATTGGTATTCCGTTACTTCAGGGTTATGAGTGTCACGGAAGTTAAGGAACTAGTTCATTTTGGTGATAAGCTCACCAATCAGTTTCATAAATGCCTAAACAAACCGAAAGAAAATCCATAATTTCTAGTTTTTATTGGTGCAGCTATTGCTTGTAGGTTGTTTAGCCCCAAATAAAAATTATACTTAATTGTTCTATACTCTAAAGATTCGCTCCAGGTAAATCCTCTAAAATCACCAAAGCCTATGCTTGTTCTTGTTCTTAACTGTCTGTTATGCGTGTAAATTAGGGCTGTTTCGAGATATGTTCCAAATTTGCCCTTAGAAAGTGACTCAACAGAAGACGCCAAAGTGGCTCTTGGGTTTAATTTGTGCATCCATTGAAGCTTCATTTTGATAGGTAGAAAAGCCTGGTTTTGGGTTGTCTTATTTCGATTAATTGTTTCTGTAAAAGCTGAATCAAGATAGCTGACTACTGAGGTCTCTGCGTTAAAGATATCAATGGAAACGCCATTAAAATTAAAAGAAGTGTCTATTTGTGTTTCTTGATTGTCAAACAAATAAAAACCATTCACGTCATCAGCTTCAAAGGATATGGTGTTCAAATCGTTAACGCGATAATCTAAACAGATGTCGGCAGACAAGCCCACTCCTTGAATTCCAGATTTTGCCTCATTGATTGACGTATTTTTAAACGTTGCTTCTAAGTAAGATCCGTCTGAAGCAGTATAAAGCTGAATTTCACTAGCCTCTATTTGACTGAAGTTATTGAGAGTTGATAACCCTAATGCGCTTTTAATACTAATGTTTTTACTTCTATATATGTCAAAACCATAACCTGCCGAAAATATATTTGCTTGAAAATAATTTAATCCCCTTGTACTCACTTTTTTATCCCTAAAGGGGCTATTTCCAAAAAAGAGTAGTTCAGAAAAGTCTTTATCAGAGCTAAAAGCCAAAAGGCTTTTGTTTCGAATAAAAAAATATGTGTTAGAGTCTTTCTGGTATTCTAGCCCCCATTTGTTTGATGCAAACAGGTTGGTTTTTAATTGATTCCCATCTAAAAAGGCAGACTTGCCTTGTTCTGAAAAAGTTGGATGAATTAATACGTCTGTAAACATTTTTGTGTTCAGAGAATTTGAACCCACAAAGGCTAAGCCCTCAACTTTAACACCTTTATTTTTAAACTCCAAATCAGTTTCGTTTACAAAAACGAAACTGTCATTTTGAGCCTGTACCAGAGAATAAAATAAAAATGGTATGAAAGGCAAAAAACTATAAGCTATTTTCATAAATAAAGTCTGTAATCAAATTGGCCTTTATAGTGTAGTCAGAAAACATCCGGTGTCTTTTTGCGTCTTCTGTATTTAGAACCACTGACAAATCAACGCTACTTATGTTTAGTAGTTGATTTGCTTGACCTTTTGTTATCGTTGCTATCAATTCACTTTCCGTAGGTGTTATTGTTTTACCTGTTTGTGGGTCTATTTCTGCCGCGGTCATTTCGTAATTTTCGCCGTTAAATAGTGTGAAAACCTCTGCCCCTGTTTCATCTTTAAAAACCATTTTTATTTGACCGTTAATGGGAAAATCATTAATTAACTTTAAAATAAGCTGTCCACCTTTAATGTTCTCTACTTTATCCTCACTAAAAAAATCAACCCGTTGGTTGGAAGAAACGGTTAAGTTGTCTAAACCGAACTTAAGTGGCATTTCAAACCTTATATTTACAAGTAGTTCACTTATGTCAAAAGCGAAATCATCTTGATTGATTGTTCCGTTGGGCCTAACCGTTGCTTCAATTTCTGGCATAAGCTTGTTGGGCATAAGCTCCAAAAATTGTTTTAAATTAGAGTTTGACTTGTCTAATTTAATGTCGTATTCATATGCCACCAAGGGAGGGTTGTTAACAGCTTTCTCTAATAAAATTGGATTTAATAATCCTGGTGAAACTAGCTTTAAGCTCTTTCCGTTTCTGGTGTTTTGTCCTTTAATCTCTTTTATATTTAATAGTGTCTCAATTCCAAAACTATTGTAAAAATTTATGTTCATTGTGGCGTCCTCCAAATTTAAGTCTCCGCTAATGTTATCGAAAAGCTTTAAGCCCAAAGTGTCGCTGGTTGTTAATTCGTGTTTGCCTGGATCTCCAATTATCAGCTCAGGAACTAAGTCTATCAAACCTAGCTCGACTCTTATTTTATCTTCTAAAGAAAGCGTTCTAAGTATGCCAGAGTATTCGATTCTTGCAATAAGCTCAGTGTATACGTGATTAAATACTGGTGCTTCAAGGTTGCTTTTGCCCCAAAAATATATGGTATAGCCACCTATTGGGAATAGTTCTTCTACAAAAACCTTTTCCCCTTTTTTTGCAGGCGGGACTTTCCATTCTTTTCTAATAGGGGTTCCGGGCTCACCCTCTTTAAAACTATTAGGAATACCATAATTTAAAATAATAGCCTCCTCAACCGAAGACTCTACTTTTAATTTAATAAAGCCTGACTTTAATTTAACTTGGGTAAACTCTGCACCGCCAAAATAATACTCAATTTCATCATTTTTATCTATAAGGTTTTGGGCTGGGAAAACAGCCGTAGCTGATCTAGGTTTCAAATCACGAACCGATATTTCTGTGCGAATACCTTTATAAACGTTGACCAAAACTTGTCCATTACTTTCTGAAGTTTTCACTCGCTTAACGATTAGCTCAAGTACTCCATTTACTTTTTTATCTGCTAAAGAAAAAGAGTCTGTATAGCCACTGTTTGGTTGAAGGTTATTAAATACGCCAGCTACTACAACGCTTTTGTCGTCATTGTTTCTTAACTCGAACTCCAAAACCTCTGCAACAACAGGCAAATCATTATAAATTGAAATATCTATATACCCAGATACGAAAGTTGCTGTTGTAAAAAACTCTTCTGTTACGTCAATTACCGTTCCTTCATTAGTCTGAATGTCTTGAGCAGGGAAAGTTGTAGTTTGGTTGTGAAACAAAGCACTTGCTGGGTAAAGCTCTAAAAGTGTAAGTGTGTCTATAAACGACCGGTCATCTATCGATAAGCTAGATAAGTTAACTTCACTAACTTCTACAGTGTCTGGTATTTGCACAATATCACTAACATTACCAACGCCATACGATGCTTCGTAGACAATATCTAAAGAATTGTCGGAGTTTGTTCTAGATAACGAATCTGGTAAAATATCCCCGAGGTTAAGTTCCATTTCAAAAACCGGAGTAAGCCAGTTGCTTTCTGAGGTAAATTTTTCTTTTCTGCAAGAACCCAAGAATATCAACGTTACAAAAGCAACTGTACCTGATCGTTTCATCTTACAAATAACGCAATATCTTGTGTTGTTTTTGTTAGGTTTGTTAAAGTATTACAAAAATGTCATCCCACCACTATGTTAAAGAGGGTCAAGAGCCCGCACTTATTGTAGCAAACGGTGAGTCTTGCTCATACGATTTATTAATGCAAATCATGGAGTGGTGTCCATATGTTGTTGCTCTGGATGGTGCCTATAATCGCCTTAACGATCTAAATGTTTTTGTAGACTTGGTTATTGGTGATTTAGATAGTATTGGTGACGTTAACCGTAACCAGAAAACCCAATTCTTACAAATTGACAGTCAAGAAAACACAGACCTCGAAAAAGCAATTGATTATCTTATAGCAAAGGGTTATCAGACCTTGAATGTTGTTTGGGCGACTGGAAAAAGAATTGATCACACAATTAATAATTTATTTACTTTAGCAAAGTATCCCAATTGTAATATTGTCATCTACAATAACCACTCTAAGATGTTTTTAATACCTAAAGATTTTTCTAAAATATATAAAAGGGGAGCTTTTATTTCTTTAATTCCAATACCCTCGTGTGAAAAAATAACTACGCAAAACCTGGTATACCCACTTAATAACGAAAAATTAATGTTGGGAGAAAGGAGCGGAACAAGTAATGTGGTTAAAAACACTGGCGTTGTAAGAATAACTTACAGCTCTGGGGTGTTGGCTATTGTAGAAAGTTCAGATTAGATCTAGCGACTATAGTTCGGTGCCTCTTTGGTAATTGTTACATCGTGAGGGTGGCTTTCCCTTATTCCAGAACCGGTTATTTGAGTAAATTGAGCCTTTTTTAAATCGGCTATTGAAGCTGACCCAGTATATCCCATTCCTGCCCTTAAACCACCGATATATTGGTAAACAACTTCAGACAGACTTCCTTTATAAGCTACTGTACCAACTATTCCTTCTGGCACAAGCTTTCCAATCTCCGCTTCCGCATCTTGAAAATACCTATCGGTTGAGCCTTTTTTCATAGCCTCTATACTACCCATGCCACGATAAGACTTTACCTTCCTTCCATCATAAAATGAAATTTCTCCAGGAGCTTCTTCGGTTCCAGCAAATAAACTACCCGCCATAATTGTATCTGCACCCGCTACGATTGCTTTCACTAAATCACCGCTATACCGAATTCCACCATCAGCAATTACAGGGACTCCTGTTCCTTCAAGAGCTTTAGAGCAGTCCATTATAGCGCTTAGTTGGGGTGCGCCTATTCCTGCAATTATTCGAGTTGTGCAAATTGACCCTGGGCCTACACCTACCTTAACAGCATCAGCACCGTTATCTGCTAAATACTTCGCAGCTTCAGCGGTTGCTACGTTTCCTACAATTACTTGCAGGTTTGGAAACTTCGCCTTTACCTTTTTGAGTTCATCAACAACACCTTTTGAATGACCATGAGCTGTATCTATGGCAATAACATCTACATCTTGCTCTACTAAAGCCGAAACACGCTCCATTGTGTCCGCCGTCACACCAACTGCTGCACCAACCATCAACCTTCCATAGCCATCCTTACAAGCCTGAGGGTGGTTTTTTACCTTTTGAATATCCTTAAACGTTATAAGTCCTAGGAGTTTTTGATTTTCATCAACAACCGGAAGTTTCTCAATCTTGTACCTTTGAAGTATTTGTTCCGCTTCTTTTAAATCTGTTCCTGAGCCAGCAGTTATAAGCCCCTCTGTTGTCATGACCTCTTGAATAGGGGTGTTTAAGTCAATTTGAAAACGTAGGTCTCTATTAGTGATTATTCCAACAAGGGTGTTCGTTTCGTCTGTTATTGGTATGCCGCCTATTCGGTTTTCTTTCATTACGCCAAGAGCATCGCTTAGTGTATTTGTTTTAGATAGCGTAATAGGGTCTTTAATCATCCCGCTCTCTGATCGTTTAACTTTTTTAACTTGCATTGCCTGACTTTCAATGCTCATGTTTTTATGAATAATTCCCAAGCCCCCCTCTCTGGAAATTGCTATAGCTAAACGAGCTTCGGTAACGGTATCCATGGCTGCGCTTACTATTGGGATGTTAATGTCAAGACCTTTGGTAAGCTTTGTTTTTGTCTTGGCGTCCCTTGGTAACACTTCGGAATACTTAGGTAAAACCAGCACATCATCAAAAGTTAAACCTCGATGTGATATTTTAGGTTCTGTAAATTGAGACATTTGCAAATAATAGGTTTGTTATTTGCAGTACAAAAGTACACATATAGAGCATACAATCTAAATTAGATTTTTCTTTAATTCTTATAGTGTGGTTGAGGCACAGATTTGGTTTTTTGGCATTGTTTATTTGCCATTAATTGTCTTGCTATCTTTGTTGGACAAAATGAGAATATTTCTTTGTTTGAATGTGTTGATTTTGAGTCTTCTATCGTTGTCGCAAAACGTTGATGAAAGGGTGGCTATTCAGTTTTATGAAAACAATGATTTTGAAAAGGCAGAAAGTGTATTTAAAAAGCTATACAAGCGGGGTTCACCCTCTGTAATTGTATATGAATACTTCCTAAACACACTAATCGCAATGAAGAAATATAAAGATGCAGAAAAGCTTGTCGAAACTCAGCTGCGTAAATTTCCAAATAATCTGATTCTGAATGTAGACTTAGGTATGATCTATGATCGGTCTGGGAAAAATGATAAATCGAAGAATTATTTTGACAAGGTTATTAGATCCTCTCAATCTAATATTTTTAAAATACGCTCTTTGGCGGATGGTTTTAAAAGAAGGGGTTATGTTGATGAGGCCATCAAAACTTATGAGTTTGGAATAAAAAAGCACGGTACACTTGTTTTTTATATTGACCTGATATACGCCTATCGAGTGGGCCTTAAAGTTAAGGATTTGGTTGATTTTTCTTTAATGTTAGTTGCTGAAGATCCCAATAAATTTTCTTTCGTTATTAAGAACTTAGATGGTGTTTTTGATAATTCAACAAATACGTCATATTTACAAAAACAGTCCCTATCGTACCTTCAAAAAGACCCCAATAATGTAGTTTTTGGTTTATTGTTGGTTGAGTGCTATGTCCAGCAAAAAAAGTTCGACTTGGCTTTAAAACAAATAATTTCGATTGACCGCTTGGAGGGCGCTAAAGGAAAAAGGGTGTTGAGTTTTGCTCGTTTGTGTGTCGAAAATAAATCCTTTGTTGTGGCAGGAAAAGCTTATTCTTATTTAGTTAATCAAGGGAAGTTTAATAGCTATTACATTGAGGGTCAAAATGGTTTAATAAACACCCTTTACGCTCAAACTACCTTGGCTATTAACCCAAGTAAAGAAAAAATTAATGCTCTCACCGTAAAAATTAAACAATTTATTGATAAAGAGGGGGTTAATTACAGAACTGCTCAGAGTATTTTTAGATTAGCTGAAATAAATATTTTTTATTTGGACAAGACAGAAATTGCAGTTGGGTTACTTTTGGAACTCTTAAAAGCGCCTCGACTAAGAGAAACTTTTGTTGCAAAAACAAAACTCATACTTGGCGATTGTTATCTCATTTTAAACAACATCTGGGATGCTCGCTTAATGTATGGACAAGTAGAAAAGCAATTTAAAGAGGAAGCATTAGGCCAAGAGGCTCGATTCAAAAGTGCACAATTAAGTTATTATGTTGGTGATTTTGATTACGCAAAAAACCAACTTGATATTTTAAAAACGGCAACCACTCAACTTATTAGCAACAACGCTTTAGAGCTATCGTTGCTTATTCAAGATAATACGGGTCTTGATTCTACCGATGATGCGATGAAAGAGTATGCTAAGGCAGAGTTTTTACTATATCAAAACAAAATATCAAAATGTAAAGAGACCCTTAACCTTCTTCCTTTTAAATATCCAAACCACTCGTTAAGCGACGAAATACTTTACCTCAAGGCTCGGCTTCAAGAAAAGCTTGGAAACCATGAAGAAGCAAATCGTTTATATCAATCTGTTTATGAAAATTACAGCCAAGACATTCTTGCAGATAACGCTCTTTTTCGTTCAGCATTAATCAATCTTCAAGTCCTAGAAAATAAAGAAAAGGCCTTGGCGTTGTTTGAAAAAATTATTCTAGAATACAATTCAAGTTTATTTGTCTCTCGAGCAAGAGGTTATTATTTTAATTTAATAGGTGACGATGTGCAAAATCGAAAATAAGTTACCATGAGAAATACTCACCTAAAACTTCTAACGCTTGGGCTTCTATTTGTCTTCTCTATTCCGTTTTGGCTAAATGTTGGTGTTTTGCCTTTTAGAATCTGGGATGAATCGCGCAATGCTATAAATGCGATAGAAATGTACCAGTCCGGTGATTTAATAGTAAGGACTTACAAAGGGTCTCCCGAGACATACGAGCTAAAACCGCCATTATTGATATGGCTACAGGTAGCGTGCCTTCATTTGTTTGGCTTAAACGAGTTAGCTATTCGGTTCCCGTCTGTGTTTTTTTCAATACTGTCGCTCGTTCTTGTCTTTATAATTACATATTCGTCCACAAAAAAATATTGGTCAGGGGTTTTTGCTGTGGGTATTTTGACGACCTCTTTTGGCTTTTACGGAGACCATGTTGGTCGTTTTGGTGACCATGATGCCACACTTGCTTTCTTTGTCCTGCTTTTAGCACATAGCACCTTTCGATTTATAAAAACAGAAAAACCAGCACACCTCTACTTGATGGGGGTTTCGCTTACACTAGGGGTTCTTTGCAAGAGTATAGCTGTTTTGATGATTGGGCCTGGGCTTTTTTTTGCATTACTGTTTCACAAAAAACTAGCAGTGCTGCTTTCTAATAAACATTTTTACATTTCTGTTTTTTTAGGACTTTTTATTATTGGCTTATATTATTGGCAAAGGGAGTTAAGGCAGCCCGGATATCTTAATCTTGTTTGGCAAGGTGAATTGTTTCCTCGGTACGTAAATCGATCCTCTAATTACGTTTTTGAAGAATACTCTTTTTTTTACTACTTTAAATTACTTTTTAAGGAGCAGATGCAGTTTTGGTTTTGGCTTGTTTCTGCTATAATTATTACACCCTTTGTTGTTAGGGGGTTACCAAAAAGTTGGACTTTTTGGACAATACAGTGTTGCTCTTTTTTGTTGGTTATTTCATTAGGTACTAAGAATTTTTGGTATTTGGCTCCTACAATACCAATGCTTGCAATTGTTTTTTCTAACAGTGTACACCTTTTAATTAGCCATTTCAAAAAAAACACAGAATGGCTAATAATACCTGTGGTATTAGTTCTTTTTTTTCCTTACAAAAAGGCTTATCGATACGCCCTAAATCCACACGAAAAATACTATGAATTGGAAACAAACGGAATTTCTCATTATTTAAAAGACGAGCTAAACTTAAAGCACTTAAGCTCCAATACAAAAATACTTCTAGACCAAAAGAGTGGGCTGGAGCCCCATTTGTTTTACGTCAACAAATTAAAAATTGAAAGGG
>CESO01066109.1_pt1 | contig 18441 bp, 15 predicted proteins | sample 356341 | NCBI WGS metagenome assembly CESO01 (sample SAMEA2621812, study PRJEB7988) | marine metagenome | biome: marine biome (ENVO:00000447); feature: deep chlorophyll maximum layer (ENVO:xxxxxxxx); material: "saline water (ENVO:00002010), including plankton (ENVO:xxxxxxxx)" | depth 35 m
TGTCCTTTGGCGTATTATTCTTGGTGATGAAGCTGAAAATTTATCAGTCGAAAAACAGGATGCCGACATTGTTGACGGTATAGCAACAGAATATCTACAACACAACTTAATCAGAAGTAGTTCTTTCCTGACTCACCCCAACTTTAACAGTTATCACAGTGAAACTGAGATGATGCGCTATCTGAAGCGCCTCGAAGACAAAGACATCTCTCTCACGCATTCGATGATCCCTCTTGGCTCCTGCACGATGAAGCTTAATGCTGCCTCAGAGATGATGCCTATCAGCTGGCCTGAATTTGCCTATCCGCATCCATTTACTCCTCCAAGTCAGATGTCCGGATATATAGCAATGATAGAGTCGTTAGAAGAGATGCTTCAAGCAATAACAGGTTTTGATTCAGTCAGTATGCAGCCAAATTCCGGAGCACAAGGCGAGTATGCTGGCCTGCTCGCAATTAAAAAATACCACTTGAGCCGCGGAGACACCAACCGCGATATTTGTTTAATACCTACCTCAGCACACGGCACCAATCCAGCAAGCGCCCAAATGATCGGAATGAAAGTTGTGCTTGTAGCGTGCGATTCGGAGGGGAATATAGACCTAACAGATTTAGAAGAAAAGATAACTGCCAACAGCGAAAATATAGCGGCCCTAATGATAACTTACCCGTCGACCCATGGCGTATATGAGGAGTCCGTCAAGTCAATCTGTCAAACTGTGCATAAACACGGCGGCCAGGTTTATATGGATGGGGCCAATCTAAATGCCCAAGTAGGTGTCACCAAACCTGCAGACATTGGTGCAGATGTCTCTCACATGAACCTACACAAAACCTTCTGTATCCCGCATGGAGGAGGAGGCCCTGGGATGGGGCCAATCGGGGTTAAAAAACATCTCTCACCCCATGTTTCAGGACACTGTGTCATCAACCTAAAGGGCGAAGCCTCGGGCAACGGTGCTGTCTCAGCGGCCCCCTGGGGCAGCTCGAGTATTTTACCTATTTCATGGATGTACATTGCCATGATGGGAGCTGAAGGCTTAACCAAAGCTACTCAAGTCGCTATTTTAAGTGCGAACTATATTGCGGCCAAGCTTGAGCCTTATTACCCCATCCTCTATCGAGGGCAGAGAGGTAGAGTAGCTCACGAGTGCATTATTGATTTACGACAGTTAAAACAGTCCTCAGGTGTAACTGAAGAAGACGTAGCGAAACGCTTAATTGACTTTGGTTTTCATGCGCCCACTATGTCATTTCCGGTCCCAGGTACCTTAATGATAGAGCCGACTGAAAGTGAATCAAAAAAAGAAATCGATCGCTTCATTACCGCCATGATTAAAATCCGCGAAGAAATTGCTCAAATTGAAAGTGGGAGCCTTGACGCAGCCGACAATCCGCTAAAAAATGCGCCTCATACCCTTGCCGACATTATGGAGGAGGAATGGACCCATCAATATACAAAACATCAGGCTGCATATCCATTTATCCAACTAAAAGAGAATTTACCTGCCAAGTTCTGGCCTTGCGTAAATAGAATCGACAACGTCTATGGAGATCGGAACCTTTTTTGTTCATGTCCAAGTCTCGAGAGTTACGTTGAAAATCGTTAGATTTTCCCTCGCAAATTTTACTAGACCTTTTCCCTCAATTTCGTGCTTTACTGCTCCGTTACCGGGACGGAGTTCCATGGATGATTGTTAAATATTCGAGCGTTGTACCTGCACGCCTAAACCTGGAAAGCGATTGGTATTCAGGGTCACTATACCAATCCTTAGCAGCTTGCTCCGACGGAAACTTGAATAAAATAATCCGCCCTGCAGCGGGCTGGCTCCCTACAACGTAATAGGGTTATCATCGTAAGTTATAAATTCACCACCAAATTTTTTTAAAATCGGAAAGAAACCTTTCTCATATTCTCGATACTGCTCTTCATCGTTTATAATGAGATTTGCAAACAAGAAAACCGGCACATTTGACATTTTTTACCTCAAACCGTAGCTAAAGGTTTTGGATCTTATTGACATAGATTTAATGGGCTTAGAAGAAACTAAAAGAGTGCTGCTCAATGCTAAAAAAAAGTATCACTGAGAATTTATACACCCAACATATCGCAGCCTTAGCGCGTCGCACTGATGACGTCTTAGAACAGAATCGAATAGATTCGCTTCTCTTGCACAGCGGCAATGAAACCCATTATTTTGGCGACGACAGAGGCATTCCTTTTCAATCTTACGGACACTTCTGCCATTGGCTTCCACTAAATACTCCAGATCAATTTATATGGCTGCGCTCAGGTCAAAAACCTACCTATCTCCAAGTTATACCATGCGATTTTTGGCATGAACATAACATCAATTTGCCTGAATTGCTTGAGACCGGCATTTCAAATCAATTCTTAGTCAAAACCATGTCATCAACCGAACAAGTTTTTCAAGCTATAGAGCGCAAAAATTGCGCCTATCTAGGTCCAGACTCAGAGTTTGCTGCGGCAAACGGAATTGATAAAAAAAACATTAATCCTCGAGAAATTATTACCTACTTTGACTTCTACAGAGGAATAAAAACTGAGTATGAAATTGAGAATCTCCGAGAAGCAAATCGCATTGCATTGCTGGGACATGAATCTTCACGCCAATCATTTCTTGAGGGGAAAAGCGAATATGAGATTCATTTTGCTTTTTTAAAAGCATGCAACCAATTAGAGAATGAAAGTCCATATACAAATATTGTCGCCCTGAATGAGAAGGCAGCGATACTCCATTATCAAAACAAACGGAAACAACGCCTAGGGCATCCCAATGTTCTATTAATCGACGCTGGAGCAAAAATACATGGGTACGGGTCGGATATCACGAGAACATGGAGCGCATCTAGCTGTCCGGTATTATTCGGTAATCTAATAGACTCAATAACAGCAATAAAAGACGAAATTGTTTCAAAAGTAAAGCCTTGTATTAATTATCAAGCTCTACATCAAACTAGTTTAAAGTTAATTGCTAACTTACTTAAAGAAAGCCAAATTTGCTTTGGTAGTCTTGATGAAATAGTCGAAAAAAAAATAGCTAATTTATTTATGCCGCATGGAATAGGGCACTTATTAGGAATTCAAGTGCATGACGTTGCAGGACACCAACAAAACACAAAGGGCACTGTCTTAAGGCCTCCGGCTGACTCCCCTATGCTGCGTTGTACGCGAGACCTAGTACCAAACATGACGTTCACTATAGAACCCGGCTTATATTTTATACCGGTCATTTTAGAGCAAGAAAGAAAAACCGATCGAGGTAAGAATATTAATTGGAGTCTAATAGATGAGCTCACACCCTTCGGTGGAATACGTATCGAAGACAACGTCAGAGTGACGGAAACAGGTTTTGAAAACCTGACAACTTAAGTTCCTTAAGAAAACTAATAGACTTTATAGATCTTGTCCAAAGTTCGTAACGTCGACGAAACAATATTCTGTCTTTTCCGTACGAACTTTTTGCCGTTCTCCCCCATTTGAGCCCATCCAGCAGCATCATTTAAAAAATCTACAAACGCATCTCCCAGCTCTCCCGCGTCGTTGATCGTTCTTAATGCAGATGCGTTCTCTAATTCTGAGCATATTTCAGCAAAATTATATTGGGAAGGTCCAACCAAAATTGGTAATCCCAAGGCGGCTGGTTCTAAAACATTTTGGCAGCCAGTATCTACTAAACTACCGCCGACAAAAGCCACATTTGCCAAACGATAATAGGCCAGTAACTCGCCCATAGAGTCACCTAGATAAACTTGGGTCGACTTGACCAACTCCTTGCCTTCGCTTCGACGAACGAATTTAAATCCTAAGTCAGAAACAAGTTTTGCAACATCTTGAAATCGCTCTGGATGTCTCGGTACCAAAATTAAGATCACAGACGGCTCTTTTTCTAAAACAGATCGAAATGCATTAAGAACCTTCTCTTCTTCCCCCATCCTCGTACTTGCGGCAATAAGCACGCGTCGGCCCATGTCGTTAAATGTAATCCGCTCCGATGGAAAATCTTTATCGAAATACAATTGACTGGCATCAAATTTAAGATTCCCAACAGCCTCGACCTTATTTGAGTCAGCGCCCAAAGCAATGAAATTTTTAGCATCGGATTCGTTTTGGGTGATTAATATGTCAATTTTTTTGAGCATAGGCGCAACAATCCAATTCCATTTTTTATATTTTTTATACGACCTATCAGATAGTCGACCATTGACTACTGCGACTTTCACTTTCCGTTTAGCACAGATATGAATCGTATTTGGCCACAACTCTGTTTCCATCAAGATTAAAATGCTAGGCTCAAATTTCTTTAAGAATCTTGTTATCGAACCGTAAGTGTCATAGGGAGCGTAAAAATGAATAACGCTCTCGCCAAATAATGACCGCACATGATCAGACCCTGTTGGCGTGGTCGTCGTTATAATGACTTGCTGGTGAGGATTGATTAGAAGTAATTCTCTAACTAAAGCAGAAGCCGCACCAACCTCTCCGACTGAAACTGCATGGATCCAAATTCGTTTTTTTTCAACCCCAGTAGACTCAAGAGCGGGTTGCATTGCATAGCGTTCAGAAATACGTTTTCTGTAGGCTGGCATTTTGATAGAGCGTAATATGAGCCTTGTAAATAAAAAAGGCTGAATAAGGCTTACCAAAAGTATATATAGAATACGATTCATAAACATACAGCTCTGAAGAAAATTGCCATATTAACCCCACTGCTTGTTTATTAGCATACTGGCAGGAGTTGATAGACAAAAATATCCCTAGACGAGCACGCTTTTAAAAATATAATCGATGGGATACAGGCAATCTACACTATGATAAAAAAGTTTCTGAAACTATACTAGCTTATTAAGAATAACGAAAACCGGCATTCACGAAGTTCTATCTAAACCGAAAATAGAAAATGAAATCCCATTATTCATATGACATAGTTCTTTTTGGTGGCGGCATAGCAGGACTATGGCTTCTTCATCGGCTTCGTCAGGCTGGCTATGACGCGATATTATTTGAGTCTTCCGCACTTGGCTCTCAGCAAACATTTAGCTCTCAAGGAATAATACACGGCGGTTTGAAATATACCCTCAGCGGATCGCTGAATAAAGCAGCGAACAACGTCGCGGGGATGCCAGAGCGATGGCAGGCTTGCTTCAAAGGACAGGGCGAAATTGACTTGTCAGAGGGCAAGATTACCAGTGCCCAATATTACATGTGGTCAAATTCAGGTTTACGCTCCAAGTTAAAAGCTTTCCTTGGAAGTAAAAGTCTTGCAGGGCGAATTTCGGTTGTTAAAAAACCAAATTACCCCAAGCTCTTCGACGGTAGCACCATTAATGGAACCCTTTATCAGCTGCCAGATTTTACAATCGACACCGAGTCAGTTGTTCAATCGCTCTTTAGCCAAATGCAAGAGCACATATATTCTATTGATAATTCAACGACCCAGTTTGAGCTCGATGAAAAGGCCGAGATTGATAGCTTAATCATTGACCGTAGCAATTCGACTTCGAGTCAAGCCAATATCACAGTAAAAGCTCAAAGATTTATTTTTTCGGCCGGAATAGGAAACGAACAACTTATCAGCTCGGCGGGGTTAAAAAAACCATTGGCGCAGCGGAGGCCTCTTCAAATGGTATATCTGAGCAAGCCCAACCTTCCCGACGCTTACGTTCATATTATTGGAAGCAGCCCAAGCCTCAATCCTCAGTTAACTATAACCTCGCACAAAGGCAACGACGGCGAAGTAGTTTGGTACCTTGGTGGGGAAGTCGCTGAAAATGGTGTCGAAAAGCCACCCGAGATACTTATTCAAGAAACGAAATCACTCCTAAAGAAGCTCGTTCCGTGGGTTGATTATAGCGGAGCAGCCTGGAACACGATCCTAATTGATCGAGCGGAGGGGCAAATAACGGATAACAAACGTCCAGACGGTGCGATTTGCATTCCCGATGGCAACTGCCTTGTCGTCTGGCCAACTAAACTTACTCTCGCTCCCGCGCTTGGCGATATAGTAATCGAAGAACTTAAGTCTCAAGGCATCGCTCCTTCAGAACACTTACATATAAATAAGTTGGAACTCGCCGAGTTTCTGGCTCCTCCCAACCTTGCGATCCCCGAATGGAAAACCTATCAGCATGAAAGTTAGGGAAATAAGGGTACCAAAGCGAAACCTTGGAAATACAAATATAGAAGTATCCTGCCTAGGTCTTGGAACTGTGAAATTTGGGCGTAACCAAAGTGTGAAGTATCCAGAGAATTTTGACTTACCAAATGACAAGAAAATATCTGAACTAGTAAAGAGTGCTGAAGAACTCGGTTTCAACCTACTTGATACTGCCCCTGCGTATGGTTCTAGCGAGAAAAGAATTGGAGACCTTTTTCAACAACAAAAAATTTCTCGTCATAATTGGGTGATATCAACAAAGGTCGGAGAGGAGTTTGAGAATGGTAAATCAAAATTTGACTTTTCTGCCACAAATACTGAGCTTAGTATCAAGCGGTCACTAAATAGGCTTCAAACCGACTATTTAGACATTGTTCTCATTCATTCAAACGGTTTTGACGAAAAGGTTTTTGATGAAACAGACTGCCTACCTACTTTACAAAGATTAAAAAAAGAAGGATTAATACGAGCAATTGGCGTATCAACTAAAACACCTCGTGGAGCAATAAGAGCAGCAGAACTAACGGATATCATAATGGTAACCTTAAACCCCGAGATGCAAGCAGACTTATCAGCTATCGAGAGAGCATATGAACTTAATAGAGGCGTTTTGATTAAAAAAGTATTCAATAGTGGCCATGCAGATCTAAAAGAAAAAAACTTGCAATACGCTTTAGAAACTCCGGGTGTTGGCAGCGTAATTATAGGTACTTTAAATTTGGACCATCTACAAAACAATGCTAATGTTGCGAGCCAATTATAGGCTTTCTTAACATTATTGACTGTCTAATAGAGGTGAGACGCATGCGATCTATATTGATCATTTCTACAATATATTTTTTTACCACCTCGATTAGTTCAACCGCCGGCGAAGAGAGTCAGGACGGAGAACTAATCATAATTTCTGAACTTTCTAGATCTGAGGTAAATTCGCTTATAGTAGAGGCGGAAGACCAACTGTATGAGCTCTTCAACGCGAATAATGAAAATAACATGAATGATATACTTTGCTCAAAAGTTAAATCTACGGGATCCAACATCAGTAAACGGGTCTGTGAACCAAACTTTTTGGTAAATGCGAGAACCAATAATAGAACTGATTTAAAAGACAGCTTTGCGCTTTCCGAGACCCAATGGGCTGTAAATGGGTCCTTAAAAGAGGAATATAAAGAGCTACAATCAGAAATGGAGAGATTATCAGAAAATAATCGGCAATTTAGAGAAATAAATGTAATTCTTAGTCAGTTAAACGCTCGCAAAAAAGAATTTGATAAAAAATAAGCCGCGTTTTTGTTATGACGACAACTCATGGATCCTATCGACGATTGCTGATGTGGAACAATCATCAATAAAATTTAGAACTTTCACATCGCCGCCATAAGACTTAACAAAATCCCCGCCAACGACCTCTGCGACTGCATAATCTCCCCCTTTTACTAATGTATCTGGCCGGAGTGCCTTTAAAAGAGATTCTGGTGTATCAGAGTCAAAGCTTACGACCCAATCTACCGCTTCCAATCCAGCCAATACAGCCATCCTTCGCTCTACCGGATTTATCGGTCTACCCATTCCTTTGAGGCGCGTAACTGACGAATCGCCATTTATCGCCACAACAAGGCGATCTCCTAACTGGCGAGCCTCAGAAAGATAACCAACATGCCCCGCATGAATTACGTCAAAACAACCGTTTGTGAATACTATTCGCTCGCCGTCAAATTTAGCGTCTCTGACAGTCGCTTCAAGCTGTGCTGCCGACATTACGCCTTTCCCCGAATTTTCTTCGTCTCTGACCGCGCGCCTCAACTCCGGCCCACTGATGGCAGCCGTTCCTAGCTTACCAACCGCAAGCCCAGCAGCTAAATTAGCGATTCTAGTAGCATCAGCAAGGCTCTGTTGACTCGACGTATTTACAACGGCTATTACCGCTGCAAGGACAGCGATAACAGTATCACCAGCGCCCGTTACATCATAGACTTCCTGCGCCTTTGCCGGCAGATGCAGTTCTGGAGCCGTGGGCCGCAAAAGTGTCATTCCATTTTCGCCCCTTGTAATAAGGATGGATTCTAACTGCAGACTAGTCATTAAACCGCGTCCTTTATCAACAATCTCTTCCTCGGTTCTACACACCCCAACCACCGCCTCAAACTCAGGTAAATTTGGCGTTATCAAAGTTGCGCCGCGATATTTCTCAAAGTCTGTGCCTTTAGGATCCACAATCACTGGTATGTTGAGTTGCCGAGCTAACCCGATCAGAGCAGCGGGATCTGTCAAGGTTCCCTTAGAATAATCTGACAAAACTAAAATTTGCGAATTTAACAGGTTTTTCTCAACATTATCACCCAAGCCCGACGTATCAGACGCGTCAAACTCTTTTTCAAAATCTAATCGCAAAAGTTGCTGATGTTTGCTTATCACCCTCAGTTTCGTAATTGTGGGCTTGTTTGAAGACTCTAAGAATTCACACTGCACTCCCGCAGCAGCCAGACGTTTTCGCAAGGAATCTGCAGTAGAATCTCTTCCAACGACGCCCACTAAAGTGGCCGCAGCGCCAAGCGCAGCTAAATTTAATGCTACATTACTGGCTCCGCCAGGGCGGTCCTCTTGACCTTGAACATTGACCACCGCGACCGGAGCTTCCGGCGAAATCCGAGAAGTCTCGCCATGATAATAGCGATCGAGCATGACATCGCCAACTACCAACACGCGCGCATCCTGAAGAGCAGGCATTTCAAGCTTCATAGGACTTCCTTGCTAACCAGTAGTTCAAGTATTTATTCATATTGAATTATCCAGCACCATTATATCTCTACAGAAATCATAACATATTGACGTATGATAGAGCCTATTAATGCCTTGGGGTATTATAAATCGTATGCTAAAAGTAATTTAACGTAATGCTTGTAAGATGACCTTCAAAATTATGGTACTCAGCACAATATGCTCTCACGCTTGAATCATCAAAATCTTTGCTTTTTTGCTGTGCTTGCTAGCATCGTGTCCACACTCATTATCAGCCTAACCACTGAGATTTATAACAACGACGCGTACAGTTATATACGTGCCGCGGAACTTATCGCTGAAAATGGCTTGCAAGCCGAAATAGAGGACTATACTTGGCTTGGATATTCATCACTAATTGCTGGATTAGGACAGCTGGGCTTTGATTTATTTCAAGCCGGTTTACTCATAAATGGCGCAATGCACGCGTTACTTATCTTCGTCTTTATCAAATGCTCGCATGAAATCAGTGGCAACGTAACCACTACGGCAATAGGTGCACTCGTTATACTCCTCTATCCTCAGCTCAATGAGTACCGCAGCCTTATCATTAGAGACATGGGCTTCTGGGCACTCTCGATGCTAGGCTTGTGGCAACTTTTGATTATTTCAAAAAAAATAACTCAGATTGCCGACATAGGTTATAACCAAATATTTCCACCCGCTTTTATTTTTACCCTTGCGACCCTTTTTGCAATTCTTTTTAGAGTAGAAGCTCTTATCTATTTACTTATCTGCCCTATTTCATTAGCTCTCCATTCCGTAAAAAACAAAAAAAATGCACGCCGTGCGTTTTACTTAACTGGAATTATAGCTATTTCTTGTCTTTTCCTTTTGTATTCGTTCCTGTCCATAAATTCGATTGACTTATTTGTTGCATTTCAAAATCTAGCATTGAAATATGAACCATTTTTAGAAAAAAATATTTTTTCTTACCGCACACAGGCTTCTTCAATGAGCACTGCGTTATTTGGTGAGTACGGTACTGTTTTTTCAAACCAATACCTTCCGATATTTTTACTCGGTGGTTTCGTCGCAATGATTCTGGCAACAGTTTTTAATACTGCTGGATTGCCTTTTAGCCTCCTTATAATTTATGGTATTAAAAAATCTAAATCGTATTTTTCAAACATTTCAGGTAACAACAAGCGAGTCCTTGCGATCTATGTATGCGTGAATTTACTTATATTGACCGTATTTGTTTTTACAACACGATTTTCTTCAAATCGCTATAGCGTATTACTGTGTATCATTAGTCTATTATTTGTACCGGTTGTGATTGAAAAAAAATTCCTAGAATGCGATTTTAAAAAGCAAAAACTTTTTAGCATAAGTATATGCCTAGTTTTTTTCTTCTGCTTTGTAGATTCTTTTTTCTCATTTGGCCGGTCCAAGTCATTTATTAGCGAAGCAAATCTTTGGATTGAGAATCACCCATCCGTTGCGCTCCTCACAAATAATTATTCAATAGCGTACGCGAGCGGTAGAGTTAAAAATTATGACCAAACTAAACCCTTTATTAAGCGCGACGATTTAATGAATCTTCCTAACAAAGCCCTAGTAGCGGTCGAATATGAGGGTAGTTTAAATAAGTTGAATGAGATTTTAAAAGGAAGCGGGGTCGAAACTTACGTGACCCTATCTGCGGTTTTTCCGAGGGAAAGTGCTGACGTTGAGACCGCTAAAATTGTTATCTTCGAAAGAAATTCGAAGACGGAAAAATAAATTAGTAATCGACCTGTAAACCGACGAGCAAGTCTACGTTACTAACGATTTTCTCTCGGCGATAGCTTCAATCTTATTCACTGCTACCTCGGGCATTTCAAAGAAAGCGCCGTCGGATCCGTAGATCAAGCCATTGGAAGACCAATCAGATCTAGACGTTCCTAACTGCTTTAAAATTTGAATCATGTTTATGAAGGCGTCGTTTAAACATTTTTGTTGATAAGGCTCTTTTACTACAAAACCCGCATTGGATCGCTCAACGTGAAAGGCATAGCCACAGGATGCCGTCGTCAAAATAGGTAACCCAGCAACAACTGCTTCGAGTATGGTGTACCCTGCACTCTCTAAATACGCTGGATGCAGCATTAAATCAGCGGCAGCTAATAATTCAGGCACATCTTTCCGAGGCCCCAAGTATAAAAATTGCTCGACAACGTTTAATTTTTTCGCTAAACGACGGAATCTTCCTACTTTGTCTTGGCCCACTAGAACATAATAAACTCGACTTCTTAGCTCGACGGGCAGAGCAGCTACCGCTCGTAATGACCTATCTACTCCTTTTACCTTAAACCCCGATCCAACCTGGAGAACCATTAAATCATTTGATTTCAGACCAAGAGATGTTCTTACCTTATCCGCAAACCGACCTTTTAATCTGACCTCTTTTGATTGGGTGTCGTCAACTCGTCGATCACGTGTTAATCCGGGCGGTAAGAAATGGAAATGGCCCTTAAACTCAGGATAGAAACGAATAAATGATTCCTTTTGATGCTCTGTAAGATAGAAAACATCAGTATTACTATTGTCCGAAAAGACCTGTCGTTCATAGTTAATAAAATGGCGATAACGAGGCGTAAATTTATAATATCTACCGCGCTGCTCTTGCGCTTTTTCAGCGAAGCACGGATCTACAGCAAAATAGATATCAAGCGCTGGAATCTTATTAAACCCAATAACTAAATGCCTTTTCTGGCTAGCTAAAGCTAAATGCACTCGCGAAGAAAAATGTCGTAACTTGCGAAGGTGACCATGTTTTTCAGGAGGAAATTTTTTAAGTTTTATCCCGTCAGGAATTTGTCCTTCCCAGCTCATAACGAAAACCTGCACCTCGTAACCTCGGTTAATGCATTCAGTTACTACACTTAAAAAATCTCTTTGCTGCCCACCAAAAGGAAAATACTTATAAATTACAAAACTAATTTTCACGACGAATGTTCCAACACTAATTGAAATTCCTCCCACACTAAATCGGGTGGCAATTTTGAAAAACATGGAGGGGTAATAGCGAAAGACGCACTGCATTCGTCTTTAAGGCTTACTAATTTTGGATCGCCCTGATAGCTGCATTTTTTTTTCTTACAAGGGGCGCATGGAAAGGATGATGATAAGCGCACCTGATTATTACCAACGGTGCCTGATAATGCTGCATCTGTTGGCCCATAAATTGAGACCGTGGGTTTTCCGAGCGCTGCAGCTAAATGACCAAGTCCCGTGTCAACAGAAATAACGCCCACGGCTGACGCGATCTTTAAGGCGAGATCAGAAAGAGAGAGTGGGGGCAAAACAATAATATCCGTATTACCAGCTACAATTTTCTCAGCTCGATGTCGCTCGGCTTCGTCCCCCCATGGCAACAAAACTATATAGCCGCAATCCACAGCATGCCTTGCTAAAGATCTCCAATATTCCATCGGCCAATGCTTTGTAGCCCACGTAGTCCCATGTAAAAAAACAATAGTTCGATCAGACTTGGGTGGGTCTCGCTCGGAACCCTGTTCTCCGGCGATTTTTAGAACTAAGGATAAATCAATACCGTAGTCAATGTGGTCTTTATCATACGAGTATTGAAGAGCACGTGAAAATAATTCACGAACCCTTTCTACAGCATGGTCTTCCCAAGATACAGAGTAGACTTTATTATAAAAAACAGTAGCTAGTGGTTCACGAGCTGCTTTGTCGCTTAATCCGATTGTGAGCCCACTTGACAATCGACTTACAACCCCGCTTTTTATTAATCCTTGAGCGTCAATAACTAAATCATAATGTTGTTTCTTAAGATTTCGGCGAAAATTCCTAAACTCGCTGTTAAAAAGAGTTTGAAATAGAGTTCGTTTCCACCGCCTCAATGCAACCGGAATGACGCGTTCAACGGCTGGATGCCAACTTGGAATTTCGGTAAAAGCCTCTTCAACAACCCAATCAAAAACAATGTCTTTTCGAGCTAATTTTGCATCAGTAATTGCTGGCAGAGTATGAATAATATCGCCTAACGAAGAAACTTTTACTATGAGAACGCGCAACATTTCTTCCTTTTTACTTTGCAAATAATCAAATAAATTTTACAGATTGGCTATCGGCAGAATCAGATAAACCTGTTCTGTCAGAGTATGTCTAAATTTTGAACTGCGGAGTAAGCTACAGCCGGTAACAATTCACTTAGGCATTTACCATGCCCCAGCGGACAAACCCTCTTAAAACAGGGTCGGCATTCGATATCTGTTTTTAAAATAGTAGATGTATCTGACAATGGCGGGGTGAAATCTGGCGACGAGGATCCGTATAAGGCAATTAACGGCTTCTCTAGCGCAGCTGCGACATGCATCAGCCCTGAGTCATTTGAGACAACTGCAGAAGATGCACCCATAAGGTCGATTGCATCTTCTAAAGTAGTTCGCCCAGTAAAATTTTCACACTTCTCTTTATATTCTCTTTGAATTCCTTCATAGATCGCATTTGCAATCGGCATATCGCTGACTGACCCGAACATCCAAACATACCATCCGTCTGCTATGGCGGAGTTGCATAAGCCAATGAAATGGTTTGCAGGCCATTGCTTAGATACCCCAAACTCAGCGCCTGGACATATCGCTAATACAGGACCGTGCTTTCTCAATTCGAACTTTTCAAACGCGGCAAGGAGCATGCTCTGGGTAACCACTAGCTTCGGGCTTGGCAATTCTTTTGGTAGCTCCGCGTTATTTGGAAAAGCAAGTGCCGCAAATCGATCAATCATTTTCGGAAATTTACGTTTATCAAGACGCCTGCAATCAGTTAACAATAGGTAGCGCATTTCTCCGCGCCATCCGATACGATTCTCTATTTTTGCAAAAAACGGTACAAGAGCTGACTTATAAGAATTAGGTAACACAATAGCGCGATCGTAATTATTTTGTCTAAGCGATTCTCCCAGTTCCCGCCTTGCTCGTAGTCGAAGATCTCCGTGTATAAACGGCAAGCTTATGACTGCATCAATTTGACTCATCCTACTCAAGACAGAGCGAGTCCAATCAGGAGCGAGGACCGTTATCTTTCCGTTAGGATATCTCGTCTTTATTAAAATAAACAAAACTTGCGCCATTACCATATCCCCAATCCACGAGGGACCGACAATAAGTACGTCGTCATTCTTAGCTTTTAAATCCGCTTCCATTCGAAAACTATTTCTTTTTTCTATAGATCAAGAATATCTTAAGGGTAGTCTTAAATTTAATCTGAAAAGGCATTCACTCTACCAATTTAATCCATTCACCTGCTTCAGGTTTGCCGGCAGGGTAGTATCCATTCAATAATCTTAAAGTTTCTTCCGGAAAATCTTTAATAGGGCTCGTGCCGGCAACATTTCTAAAGTCAAAATACTCGCTTGCTTGAGCAAACTTTATTTGTACTTCTTTCTTTTTGCCTTCACCCTGCTGAATAGCTCGAAACGAACGTATTACCTTCAGAAAAATATCATCAAGTTCCGCAGAATCATCCGAAGCTATACCACGCAAAATTATAGCGCGACCACCTAGATAAAAAACGGCTAGTCGTTGCCTGGTTTCTGTATCATTTTGTTCAACGATTCCAGTGTGCCCGAGCAATCTATATTGTTGTAAGGCCTCTGACTTTCTTAACTGCTGTATTCCCAACTCTTCTCGGATGTATTCCTGCGGGGAAATATTACTTCGGATTCTCCGAGCCTCGATTTTTAAAGTTCCAGTTGATTTGTTACTTGCGAACGCGGTCGTAATAGTCTCTTCTACTTCCCAATTGTCGGGAAAAACAAGGGTATAGCCGAAAGTATCTTGATAATATCTGTTGCGCTTATCTTGCCTCTGTCCTTGGTTACTCTCACCAATCACTAAACCATTCAAGGCCGCACGGAAATTTGCATCATCAATTGGGCCGAGTTCTGTATCTGACATTTGGTCGACTTCTTCAATAGCTTGTTTCAGTCGCTTATCGTTCCGAGGGTGAGTTGCAAACAATCCATGATAAGTACTCGTATTTACTGCGACTTTACGATTAAAGTCCTCATGGTTCTTTAACACTGTAATGACGTCAATTACTGCCTGTGGCTCGTACCCAGCACTCACAATGAACTCGGCTCCAAGCCGATCCGCTTCGAGCTCTTGGTCTCTTCCGAAACCGCTCAAACCAGTTTGAGCCCAAATAGAGGCTATGTCACTAATTTGCTGCCCGACATAGCCACTCCCCGTGGCAACGGCAGTTGCGAACCCGCCAACCGTAGCTGCGATCTTTGCTAGCTGACCACGACCTTGACGCTGAACCGCATGCCGAGCTGTGATGTGGGCGATTTCGTGGCCAAGAACGGCGGCGAGCTCTGCCTCACTATTCATAAAAGCTAAAAGACCCCTATTTACGTACACGTACCCACCGGGCAGCGCAAACGCATTAATCTCGGGGCTGTCGATTACGGTAAACGTATAATTTAGATCCGGGCGATGGCTCGCTGCAGCTACTCGGTTACCCACCTCTTCTATATAGTTTTGTAGCTTCTCGTCTTCATAAACCAGCGCGCTTTCCAAAACTTTTTGATGCTCATCTAAACCAATTTCTTTTTCACGTTTCTCGGACATAAAAACCAAACTGCTTACTTCGTTGCCCTGATTTACGACGCAGCCGCTAAAAAAAAATAATAACAGAAAGACAAGGATGCCTGCGTTTCGTGAAAAATTACAACGTAAACTCTTATGCATCTCGATAAAACTAATCACCCTTAACAAACGCTTTGAGTTGATCACCTAATCGGCTACAGGCGTTAGCTTCGACCCGAGCAATCAGTGGAATAGGAATTACCAGAGCCGGCAAATACGACTGCCCAGACGCATCGGTATTTATTGTTCCAACATTCTGACGGCTTTTCACATCCCACACGCGAGCATTAAAACTGGAGTCATCTTCCCACGAACCAAAACCAAAGCATCCAGCGCCGCCAGGGCCAGCCGTGCATGAGATTGACCCAGTTCGCCCAGATGTCTCGGTAAAACCATCTAACCAAACCATGTACCGTACTCCGAATTCCTCCATTTGTTGTGCAACTAATTCATCAGCCATAAGCCGCTCCAGGTTGCTGATTCCTGTCGGCGCAGTGCGCGGCTCGAACCAAGGAAACATTGCATCGATGAATTCCCTTTCTGGAATAACCGTAATCGCATCTTGTCCTGAGCTGACCCGGTCACCAACGCAACCAACAAACTCTTCTCTTGTTTCATACTCGTTGCCTTGCCGACGACCAAGAATTACCACTGATTCTTCTGTTGTAATTCCCGTTTGACCTTGCCTAAACTCATCCACGGTGGTGCTAGTGCAAGCCGACTGCAGAAAAAGAAGAGCAAAAAAAACATAGACATTAGGCTCGAAGAAACTATAAATTTTTAATTTGCTCATAAGCTTTTAAAGAACCTCTTGCCTTGGGTGAACAATCATCTTTGACTCAGCCATTGACGAATTTCAGGAACTTGTGAAAACCCTAAAGAAAAACTTGAAGCAAAATCGCGAAGTGCAATTACAGCAGCTTGATTAATGGAGTTTTCGACGCTTCGCATACTCCTCGTCGGTGTTTTACCATAAGAAGTTAATATCCAATCAGCAATTCCATTTCCTTCAGTGTCACTAATCCTAAGGTTATATTTAATCCAGACCTCAAACACGTCTAATTTAGTTTTATTGGGTAAAGCTAACTGAAACTCTTCTATTACCGGGAGGAAAATAATGTCCACTTCTTGAGAAGCTGCACTTTCAGCACTATCTAGAACTACAACCTGCTCAAACATCGATGGCAGTAGAGCGTCAAACAATTCTCGATGCGATTGACCGCTTTTTATGCTGTACTCTTCCTCACCAATTTCAGAATATTCGACATAGTTAAAATTGATAAGCTCTTGGGCATATACGACACCAATCGACAAAGGAATCTTGTTAACGTTGGGAGAGGGGAACTGACCCTCAATAACGATGCTACTGGTACCGCAACTTTGCACAAGGATAATTGACAAGACCCCAAGCGTGCGCTTTATATGTTTGAAAAAAAAATTTTCGTTCACTATTAATCTCTTATCTTTAACTAATTGGCGTGTAGTCTCTCTCTTTTCAGCATCTCCCTACTGAAGATACATAAAAAGTTATTTAAAGTCATTTAACCCAACAAATGTTCCTCCATTCTGTTGCGTCATCTCGCGCATCAATGTTGAGTATCGATAAGCACTTTGTTGAAAACGAACTGGACCCGAAAAAATCGTTGGGAAGCCAATACCATGAATCCTAACCAATCGATTCCCATCAGAATCGGCGACATTGATACGGTTTATCGTTTGTAAAACGCCTCGAATTGATCCTCCTGGCTGAAAGTCATCACCGAGGACATAAATACTTATCTTCTTATCGGGCGCATAAAAAGTATTGATCGCTCTCGTTACTCCCTCAACTGGGCTCGAGTTGCTGTAGGGATTCCAGTTTCTGAGAGTAGATAGAATCTGTTGCCTTCTTACCGGAGTATCAGGAATCCAATTCCCACGATAAGAGTCAAACATATAATCTCCCATATCATTCATTATCTGAATGCCCTTCACATCGGGGTATACATCGAGCGTATCTTCAATAACACCTAGCATTTTCCCCCAGCTAGGATTATTAAACATCGACCCAGAGGTATCGATAACAAAGATAATATACTCGCTATCAACCGGAATCCCGCCAATCGCTTGATCCTTAACTTGCTGACTACTCCCAAAAAGACGCTGCATCTCATCCGTAAGTGATTGCTGCGCCAATGACAATCGGCCGATTTCATCAGTCGCTTCATCCGACAGCTCGGACGACGCTGAAAACTCACCTTGTACATCACTCAGGTCCTGTCTCAATCGTGCAACACGTTCAATAGTAGCCGATAGCTGTTCGCGCTTCGCGTTCAGGTCACGATTCACCAAAGATGTCTGCCCTCGGACCTCGAATACTTCACGCTGCAGTTCCGCTACAGCGGCAGACGGATCTGCAGCGCTAGCTTCAATCGATGATGGAGAGGAGGGCTTGACGATCATCAACAAGATAATCATAGCTCCAAACCCACAACTAGCTACATCCAAAAAAGAGACTGTAAACGAATCTGTTTCTCGATTTCTATTAAGCATACCTAATACTCAACCAGTAAAAGAGGCATAGTTTCGCCTAAGGCCAGTCCTTAGACGGCGAGAGAAAGGATCCCTTGCTGAACTGAGCTAGCTGCCAATAAGCCGCCGCTGCGCTAGGATCGCCCTCAAGTGGCATTAAAATAACATTAAAAGGCACACCATCAGGCGCATCATCCACCGCCTCTTCAAAAAGCTTAATCCGTTCTTCTGGGCTAACGATGCTCCCGCTCTTGCGACCGGCCCCAATCGTCGGCAAACCGTCTGTTATAAGAAAAATATTGTCTGGCGCCGGGCTTAATTCTGCTGTGGCACGAAATACCTTCTGTAGATTTGTACCGTTCGCCGGCACGG
>CESO01068685.1_pt1 | contig 18437 bp, 2 predicted proteins | sample 356341 | NCBI WGS metagenome assembly CESO01 (sample SAMEA2621812, study PRJEB7988) | marine metagenome | biome: marine biome (ENVO:00000447); feature: deep chlorophyll maximum layer (ENVO:xxxxxxxx); material: "saline water (ENVO:00002010), including plankton (ENVO:xxxxxxxx)" | depth 35 m
TGGGGGAGTTGAAGCTCAAGCCAGATCTGCTGTTTCAACATATACTAGTAATTCCCTAAGTTCAGGGGAAAATATTTCATTTATTTCATACAATGCTGCTGGCTGTTCTACTCAATCAAGTACAATAACAATTATTGTTAATACACCACCAGTAATTGATTTTGCTTCAAGCCTTCCAGACAATATTACTTTTTGTAGTAATACAGCTATTACATTTACAGCTTCATCAACTGGAGCAGCGAATTATAATTTTACTATAGATGGGGGTTCAGTTCAAAGTGGAGCTTCTAGCACATTTCTTGCTGTTGCTGGTACAGTATCTGATAGTACAGTAGTAGGGGTTATAGTAACTGGTCCTTCGGGTTGTACGGCAAGTACAACTTTAACATTGGTTGAGAATAAGATAACAACGGTAGGTACTATTGCAACAGTATCCTCTACAATTTGTTCAGGACAAGTTCCTGCACCAATTACTGGAACAGCTGGTGCAGTTGCTGTAGGAGGGACTTTAGGGTATCAGTGGCAAACATCACCTGATGGTAATCCCCCATGGACAAACATTGGCATAAATGGTACATCAGCCACGTACACTCCAACAGCTCCATTAACTGAAAATACATATTATAAGCGATTAACTATAAGCACAAGAGGAGGAGGCGCTATAATATGTGATGAAAGCAGCAACGTGATTTTGGTTTCAATATCTGGGGGACCAATAGCTAATTTACTAGCTTTTCCAGGGCCTGTTTCTGAAACCAATACAATTACAATTTGTACAGGAGATACAGTTGAATTTTTAGCTTCTGGTGCTGGTCTTGGCGGAACTTATCAATTTTTAATTGGAGGAGTTGAAGTTAAGGCAAGATCATCAGTTACAACATATACTAGTAATTCTTTAATAAGTGGAAATCAAGTTACTGTAAGAGCATATAATTCTGAAGGATGTCCTCAAGATTCGGACCCAATATTTGTAACTGCTTCACCTGTTCCAATAGTAAATCTTAGTTCTAATTTGGCAGATGATGTTACTTTTTGTGATCCTACTTCCGGAGGTTCTGCTGTTATTTTTACTGGAGAATCAAATGTTGCTGGAACAACATTTCAATTTTTTGTTAATGGGGTTTCAAAACTAGGACCTAGTTTAACATCAACATACAGTATAAGTTCATTAAATGACAGTGATGTTGTAAGTGTAACATTTACAACCCCAGGGGGATGTAGTGTTTATAGTGCTTTAACAATGGTTAAAAACACAGTCACTTCAGCTGGAACAATTAGTCCAACTACTAAAATAACTATTTGTGAGGGTGATACTCCTCCAGAACTCACTGAAACAGTTTCTTCTTCAGTAGCAGGAACCAGAAGTTATGAATGGTACACATCTTCAGATACATTAAATTGGGATCCAATTGGTTCAAGTAATTCTGAGAATTACCAACCAGGATCACTTACTCAAACAACATATTTTAAAAGAAGATCAAAAAGTACTTTAAGTGGTCAAGAATGTTATAAAGAAACGAATGTGGTTGAGGTATTTGTTGCAGCTCCAATCTCAGGTTTAGGTGGCACAATTACTCCTAGTAATGAGGTTCTTTGTACTGGGACAAAACCAACTAATATGGTTATAAGCGATGGAGCTGTTGGACCACTAATTACTTATCAATGGCAAGACTCTCCTGATGGTGTTTCTTTTACTAATATTGCAGGTGAAACTGATAAAGATTTAATTTTTGCTCCTGCAGATGTAATAAATTCAACGACATATTACCAGAGATTAACTTTTGCTGCTGGATCGGCTTCATGTGTTGAGTCAAGTAATATTCATAAAGTAACGGTTAATGATATTGATCCTGGAAGTTTGGATCCAAACCTGGCTGGTAATTATTGTTATGGGAACACACCCCCAACTTTAGTTAGTTCACCCACTGGTTCTGGTCCTGACGATCCTTCCTCTGTTGCTCCAGGCACCTTAACATATCAATGGCAAGATTCCCCTAACAACGGAACTTGGACTGATATTGGTGGAGCAACAAATCTAGTATACAATCCACCTGCACTTATATCTACTAGATACTACAGAAGAAAAGTTACTAGTACATTATTTGATCCTACTTCATCAACTACATCAACTTGTGATGCATTCACAACTAGTATTAAATTTGAAATACTACCTGAATTAAATAATGGGTCAGTTCTAACTGATCAAACAATATGTACTGGTGAGACTCCAAATGCACTTACCCTTAATGGAGCCTCTCCAATTTCTGCTACGACCTCATATCAATGGCAAAGATCAGATGATAATATTTCATGGATAAATATAGCAGGTCAGACTGCGGCAATACTTCCTGCAGTAAATGTCGGAGCAACCGCTCCGCAAACTTATTATAGAGTTGTAATAAGTTATAAAGGTGCACCTGCTCCTAAGCTTTCTGAGAAAGTTTCAATTAAATTATCAGACAGAACACCAGCAGTAGCCCCATCAAATGGTGTTACCTACACCATTTCTATTAATAATACAACCTATACCTACACCACATCTGTAGCAAGTGGAACAAGTGTGGATTCAATTGGACAAGGTCTTTCTGATCTAATTGATGCTTCTGACGGAACAGTTAATCCAACCTATGATGCATCTACTAATATTATAGCTTTAACTCAGAAGGTAAGCGGAACTTATGATTTGGCATCCTCGACTAGTACTCCACCTTCGATATCTGTTTGGGCTGATAGTGATAACTCAATTTTAAAGATGAAAGTTTTAGTTTCGGGAGTTGGTCCTGCTGCTGCTCCGGTTAGTGGTGCTCCTGTTTGTCAAACCTATTCTGATGTTGCAGAAATAACTGTAAATCCAGAACATACATTAACTCAAGATGTTGGACCAGCAGGGACTCAAACAATTTGTGATGGTGAGGCAATTCAAGAGATTCAGTATGCATGGGGAGGAGGAGCAGATTTTGTAATTATTGAAGGATTAGATCCTTTATTAACTGTTGCTACAGTTGGAACTGGAACTGTTACTGCAAGGTTTGATTTAGGAGCAGGAGTATATTATGTCGAAGGAGCAAGGTTAAAAATTACTGGTAATCCTCTTTTACCAATAGGTAATGCTAACACATTTTCTGTGGCTACTTCCTCTACTTTATTTAATTGTCCTGTAAAAGAAGAGTCTTATACTATTATTGAGGAAAATGCTATTCAGATCCCAAGATATATATACAAACAAACAGATACTCCTCGAAATGTTGTTGTTCAAAGTGGAGGTAAATGGTATAATAATACAATTTGTCAGGATGCATCTTCTTCAGCAGTGACAGAAACATTTTTTGTTTGTTACGGTTATGCTGAACCATCGAATATAGAGTTCGAGTGGTGGTTTGAACCACCAAGTGCATTTATTGCCTCTCCAACTGTTTCGGGAGATACAAGAAGTGCTGTTTATTCTTTGGAACCCTCCTTTTCAGGATCTGTAACAATTAAAGTTAGAGCTGAGACTTGCTTTAATGTTGAATCGGACTATTTAGAAACTAAAATTGATGTTGTTCCTGAAACAACTCCATTGAGTCCAGCAACTGTTTTGTCAGCCCCTGAAGTCCTATATATTTGGGACGGATGTCTTTATATAGGTCCTGAACCAGAATGTGAAATAACTCAAAACTGGATTGATAATAACGGGACTACTCAATATTTTGCCTCAACCACTGGTACAGATACAAATAATTATGCTTCAATTGAATATCGAATATCACCTGCTGGTCTTAACCCTACGGGTAGTGTAGCTACTCCTGGTACAATTAATGCATCAACTGGAGTATTAACATGGAATGTTGGTTGGTCTGGGCAATTTTATATTCAAGCAAGAGCAATTTCATGTGCAGGAACTCCAACAGTTTGGAGTCCGTCGCGTTTAGTTGATATTACTGAAACAGATCTTGCGATTCAATCTATATCGGTTACAGACGAACCAAAATGTCTAATTCCTGCCGGGGGTGCTTCATCAATATTTACTGCAACTCGAACTCCTTCAAGTCTTAAAATTGACTGGTTTATTGATAATCCAAATGCATTAACAGAAGCAAGTTATGTTGATTCTCCAACTACTGATAGTGATGGGCACTATGTTTTAGATGATAATGCTGATGAAACTTTAACAGTAAACTGGAATCCTGGGTTTTCAGGAATAGCAACTATTTTTGCTGAAACTTATGATGCGTCTAGTGATTGTCCCGCTGAAAAATATTCAAGAGTTGTATATATTCCTCAGGTACAAGTCTTAGATTTAACTTCTGGTGGAGGTTCTAATTTAACTCAAGCTTGCCAAGGAAGTGCAATTACTACAATAACTTATGAAGTTAAAGGAGCTGTTAGTTATATTACCTCAGCAACAACAGGATCAACCGATGTTTTCCCTCAAGGGATTAATTCAACTATCGTGGCTAAAGCGCAAGTTTCCACTTATACATTGGCTGAAACTGGTGCTGCCTTTACTGTTGGACATGTATATCAACTAAGTATTAATGGTGTGAACACTAGTTATACTACATTAGCTGGAAATAATGCAGATATTATTGGAAATGGAATAGCCTCAGCTATAAATGCCAATCTTCAGTTAGACCCTCTTAATCTTTCTGCATCGACACCCGAGGTAGAGGCCCAGTATATAGATGCTACTAATGAACTTGTTTTAACTAGTATATCTAATTTGGGATATAAATTTGAAACAAATATAACATATCCTAATACTCCTGCAGTTAATTTAGGGCTACCAGTTAAGCAAGAGGCAATAAACACATTATCTATCTTTGGTACAATAACTGATAATGCAACCCCAACTAAATATGATTTTAATTTAATTACAACAGCTACCTCCGGATGCGCAACTGAACTTGTAAGTGGAAGTATAACTGTAAACCCTAAATCAACAATTACATTTATTACAGGAACTAATTCCATTACAATTTGTGATTATTCAACTTTTAATCCTGATATAGCTACAGTAGAAATTGGAAATGCAACGGGAGCAACAGTTTCAGGTCTTCCTGATGGATTATCCTCCAGTCTATCTGGGTCACCTGCAAGATTAACAATTTCTGGGGAGGTTGATCTTGGAGTTGCAGTTCCAACTATTTTTCCAGTTAATATTACTACTACTGGTAATGCGGCAACTTGTATTCCTGAGACTACTCAAGTAATAAATATAACAGTTGATCCAGTTCCTGTTATAACTCCAATTGATCCATCAGTTACCGATCAAACTGTTTGTGTCAGTGGAACATTTATAAATATAGAATATGAGGTAAACAATATCAATTATGGATTAACTACAACGGCATCTAGTGTATTTCCTCCAGGTATTAGTGGTGAATTGGTATCCAGACAACAAGTTTCAGAATTCCAAATAGGGGGGGGAGTAACTGGTCCAGCTGACACATTTACTGTAAATATAGCCTCATCAAATCCTTTTTCTGGAACTGTTACTGCTACTAATGGTATAGCTACAGATGCTTTAGGGGCTGAGTTGGCTTCTGGCTTTAGTGCTTTAGCAAGTCCAACTTATTTATTTGAATATACTGCTGCTACTGATAAAATGAAAATAACAGGACCTACTGGTTCACCATTTTTCACAACATTAAGTGATACTTCAGCACTTGCAACAGTTACTTCTGTTTCAGTTATTACTACTCCAGGGGTATATACTATTTCTGGAACTCCATCAAATGCAACTACTCAAACTACACCTTATATATACCAACTTACAACAAATGGAGTAGAATGTGCTGGGGCAACTACAGTTAGCGGGACTATTATAATTAACCCAAAAGTTGGAGGTGCACATAATATAACCTCTGGAAGTGAAACACAGACAATTTGTGATAATACTTCAATTACAACAATTACTTATTCCATATCAGAAGGTGCTACAGGAATAAGTGGAACATGGCCTATTTGGTTGAATGTTGACTTAAGCGATGATAAAACTACTGTCACTATTTCTACTAACGATGCATTAAAAAATATTGGAATAGACTACACAACTTCATATACTTATGATGTTGGATTTGCTGGTGGGGGAGTTTGTGGGCCTGGAGGAGAATCTTTAAAAGGTGTAATAACTGTAAATCCTCAACAAAAAATCTTAGTAAAAGACACTAATACTGTTGAGCAAACAGTATGTGAAGGAGATCCAATGGTTCCAATTGAATATGATTTTTATGGGTCTGCAGCTAGTGCAAGTTTTACTCCTACATTAAATTTACCTGATGGGGTAGAGGGAAAATATACTCCAAGAAAACAAATCATGAACGTCTATTTAACTGGGCCAGTAACTGGAAGTGCCTCTCAAACATATTCAACTTACATTAATGGTTTACAATATTCATTTGTTTCTAATGCTGTTTCAAGAACCCTTGTTAGTATTGGTGAAGAGCTCTCACTTGCAATAAGTTCCAGCCCTGATGTTGAAGCAACATTTACATCTACTCCATCAAATACTATAGTTATTTCTGCATTAGTATCTGGTACAGGTTTTAGTGCTTTTGTTCCTGCTAATTCTAATGATATTACCTTATCTCAACCATCACTTGCATCTTCTGCAGGAGTATTTACAATTTCAGGAGCACCAACTTCCATAGCTACATCTACTAGTTATAATTATATTTTAATTACAAACGGACTTTTATGCACGCCTGCATCTGCAACTGGAACAATTACAGTTAATCCAAATTCGGAAATATCAATTGATGGGGGTTCTAATAATAATCAGATTTTATGTGACGAAACTTCTATTTCGACAATTAGTTATTCTTTAGGAGGAGGTGCATTAAATTATACTATTACCGGACTTCCTAACAATATTCAACATAGATTAGATAATTCTGGAGCGATTTCTAAAGTTGAAATATACGGAACTCCAGTCACCGGTGATATAGCAACTAGGATTTATTCTTATACTATTACAACTGACAATAATGTTAATGGATGTAATCAGGTAACTGCTACAGGAAGTATAACCATTCAACCAATTGAAAAAATAGAAATTAGCAGTCCTAGTGGAGATCCAAATCAAACAGTCTGTGTGGAATCTTATATTGACCCTGTTATTTATGAAATTTATGGAGGTGCAACTAATGTTATAGTTGCTGGATTACCCCCAGGAATATCTCAAACTACAACTCTTACTCAACAAATAACAACATTGCCTTTTGGAGGAACTAACACTACTGGAATTACTACTGAAACGTTTATTGTTTATTTGAACGGGGAGGAAATTAAATATGAAACAAACCAAATAAAAACTCCTGCTCAGATAGCTTCTGAATTTCAGACACTTTTAAACGCTAGACCTGAAGTTTCGGCATCTTTGATAGGAAGTTTAATTACAATAACAGGAGTAAGTTCAGGTACAGGTTTCACGCTTGATTCATCCACTGGAGCTCCAGTTACTGTAACAATTGGTAATCCAAACACTATTCAAGGTACTGGTCAATTTGCAATACACAATTTTCCAACACCAGCGTCTGTTTCAACTGGTACTCAAGAGAGTTATACCTTCACTTTAACTACTCCAGGAGCTGTTTGTTCCTCTACATCAGTTACAGGTACAATCATTGTAAATCCTAATTCTTCTATTAGTATAGTTTCATCACCTACTAGGAATCAAACAGTTTGTGATGATGTTGATATTGTAGATATTGATTTCACATATTCTGGCTCTGCTCAAGGTGCTCAAATTACATGGAGTCCCTCATTGCCAAATGGTATCTCCTTTACATTTGACAATGCCTCTAAAACAGCAAAAATATCTGGTAAACCTAATAATTTAAATGTATTAGTTCCAACAGTTTATACTTACACAGTTTCAACAACTGGTAATTTAAATAGTTGTTCTGAAGCTTCTGAGACAGGTTCTATAACAGTCAATCCAAATGACTTAATCACCTATGATGGAACATCAGGATCTAGAAATCAAACAGTATGTTCAGGATCAGAGATTACTCCAATTAGGTATCAACTTGGAGGGGGGGCTACTGGAGCAACAGTATTGGGACTTTTACCTGGTTTAGTTTATAGTGTTAATGCTTCAAATGTTCTTACTATTTCTGGAACTGTTTCCGATAGTAATGTATTAATTACTAATAGAAGTTTTACTATTTCAACAATTGGTTCTTGTAGTCCTGATATAAGTGAGGATTCGGGAGATTTCACAGTTTATCCTGTTTCAGAATTAACTTTAACATCTGCATTAGGTTCCAATATTCAAACTGATGGATTGTGTAATGATGGAATTGAAGACATTGCAATTCCAATACAATATACATGGAGTGGAGGAGCTCAAACTGTTTCAATAACATGGAGTCCATTTGATCCCCAATTTGATGAACAAAGTTTTGGTGTTCCAACTAAATCTTTTATTATTGACGGTTCAACAACTGCAAATGTTTCTGTTACTACAATTTTTAGTTATGAATTAACCACAGTTAATGAAAATGGGTGTATTCCTGAAGTTACACTAACTGGACAAATAGAAGTAAATCCAAAACCTATAATTAATACTGCTGCAATTCAATCATTAATTGTTAATGAATCATGTTTTAATGCTTCTGATGGAAGTATAATTTTACCATCCTCATCTGAATCTACTTTTGCAAATTATGTTACTGGTGGTCAAACTGCAGTTAAACAAATTGATCAAACAACATTTACAGGTACAACAACAACTGGTGATAATTTCCAGTTAACTTTAGGTTCAAAATCATATTCTGAAATTGTAACGGCCTCGCCTACTTTTAGTCAAGTATTAAGTGATTTAGTATTTAAGATTAATAATTCTCCCTCTCCAAATGATAGTCCAGTTACAGCATCTTTGATTGGAACTAATGTACTTCAATTAGAAGCTAAAGTAGCTGGTATTCCATTTAATCCAGTTTATAATATTACTAGTTCAGATACAGTAACAGAAACTAACATTAATACTCAACCAAATAGAGTAACAAATTACAGTATTTCATGGACTAAAGAAGGAACAAATGAATCTGTAAATCCTTCAGCATTAGCCTCTGGCACCTATGATTTAAAAGTAACTCTTAATGGATGTGAGTCTGATACTTCTTCATTTACAATAGTAGGTGCAACTGAACTTAAAATTAATGATCTTAGTTTATGCGGTGGTGCTACCACAGGTGCTATTCAAGGTTCAGTTTCTGGAGGAGATGGAGTATACAATATTTATTTATATGATGAAAATGGAGCTTTAGTTGCTACTCACCCAAATACCGGAACAGCGTCATTTACTTTCAGTAATCTGGCAATAGTTGGTAAGACTTATAGAATACTATATAGAGACAATACATGTACAGATGCCTCTAAGTGGGCAGAAAGAGATAATATTACACTATCTACAGAAATAACATATGATTCTAGTGTCATAGAAAATACTCAAAGTTATTGTGCTACAGGTACAAGCGGTAATGGAAGTATAGAAACCACTAAGTTAATTGGAGGACTTCCAGTTAATGCTTTTACTGGTGGATCAGGTAATTTTTCATATGAATGGAAAAATAGTTCTAATATTACTGTTGGTAATTCTCCTAACGTATATAATTTACCTCCTGGAAATTATGAGTTAACAGTTACTGATCTGGATTTAAGTTGCACTAGAACTGAGAACTTTACTATAGGTGGTTATGATTCTTTAGATCTCCAGGTCAATTTATTAGGCCCACTTGTTCCAGTAGTAAATTCAGGATTAACATCTTCAACTGCAGATTATATTATAACACTTGTTTGTGAAACTGGATTTGATAATGCTGTAATAGATGTGACTTCGTCTGGAGGTGCATCATCATATTCATTCTCATGGAAGAAAAATGGAAGTCCTCTTGCAGGTGGATTTTCAAGTACACCTCCTAATTCATCAGCAAGTAATTTAGGTGTTGGACTTTATGAGGTCACAGTTACTGATTCAGGACCAAATGGATTGTTTTGTTCAATTTCTAAAACAGTTGAGGTTGTTGCCCCATCAACTCCAGACGTTACATATCTTGAATCTGAAAGTACTTTACCACTATGTTTTGGAGATACAGCCAAATTAGTTTTCCAAGTTACCGGAGGTAACCTAAGTGAAACATATCAAATACAATTGGATGGAACAAATTATAACAGTAGCTGGAGTACTTCGTCCAGAACAATAACAATTAATGCCGATCCATCTACGCTTCCAGGGACAATAACTAAAATTTCAATTTATGATTCAAATTCTTGTACAACCTCTGAAAAAACTCTGACTACGCCAATTGTAATTCCTGCTATAGAGGAAATAAAAATCGTTGCATCGAGTACAGATTCTGATTGTGAATCAGGAGTTTCAGGAACAATTACATTTGAAAAGACAGGAACACCATTTACATCTGCCCAACAAAATATTACTCAAATTAAGCTTGAATTACAAGGGGCTTCTGCTCAAACAATTTATAAAACTTGGTCTGAAATATCTGGAGGAAGTGGAAGTCAAGCAACTATATCTTCACTCCCTACTTATGGAAACTATAATTATGAAATCACCACAAATACAGGATCAAATACTTGTAGCCCTATTAATGGAACTGTTTCAATTATAGATAATACTTTTAAATTAAACTTTGATAGTCCAATAGTCACAAACATAGGCTGCTCAGGTGATGAAAAAGGAAAAATTGTAATTCCAAATATAACTGGTGTTTTTGCACCATTAAATATTTATTGGGAGAAAAAGGAATTAATAACAACGATTAATACAACTCCAAGAGGAGATGATACTGATGGAGACGGTTTTATTGATGTTGACGAACAGCTGCAATCTACAAATCCTAATGATCCTTCAAGCACCCCTTCTGCAACTCTTGATTCTGATGGAGATGGATTGACAGATTCATACGAAAATGCTATTTCTCAAACTAATCCAAATTTAGCTGATTCTGATAATGATGGAATTAATGATAAACTAGATGGTTATCCAAATGATCCCTTAACTAGTGATTTATTAGTTACTAGTCAGCAATGGACTCCAATATCAAAGTTTGATGGATTTAATACTGCATCGGAATTAGATCCTGGCACATATCGTGCAAAAGTTAGTGATGCCAGAAGTACAAATAATCCTGATTGTGGAGGTGTCAAGGTAACACAGGAATTGGTTATTTATAAACAATCATTATCAATTTTAAACTTTAAAATTGAAGAACAAAATGTTGCTGCCGATTGTAACGATCCTGCTAACGCAAAATCAGATATTACTTTTACTTTACAGAATGGTTCAGGTTCAAATGATTATCAAGTATTAATTGATGGTCTTCCTCCTTCAAACTACACAAAACCTGCATCTGCATCTAATATACATAGAGTAAGGAATTTAATTCCAGGGGACTACACTCTTACTGTTTCGTCAACTTTTGATGGTAATCAGTGTAAAGAGGAAGTCGCATATACAATACTTCAGAATGAACCAATAACTTATGCAGGAGAAACTATTTATGAAACTGACCCATGTACTGGTAATTTAACTGAATTAAAAGCTCAAGCCACTGGAGGTGTTCCATTTATTGTTGATGGAGTTGCAACTTATCAATATACTTGGACCTATACTTCATCATCATCTGGTCAAGTTATTTATGTTGGAGATACAATTTTAAATGCTGAACCAGGCTCCTATAGTCTTGAAATAAAAGATAGTGTAGGATGTATTTTGGGTGGTGGTGCTGGAGTTCCACAAATTATTGAAGTAAAGGGATCAGCTGAAAATTTTGAAGTTAAAGGTGGACTGGATGACCCTAATACTGTTGGAGTTTTAGAAGAATTAAAGTCTTTACCTCCTGATTGTGATTCTGCAACAGAAAATGGGAAAATTAGTCTTGAAGTAACCGGAGGGCAATTGCCTTATCAGATTAACTGGTATATCGAAGATCTTTCAACTGTAAGTGCAACAGTCTCCGGTTCTACTTCAAATATTGTTGGTTACAAATTATTGAGTCAATATCAAAATCAACTTAATCTTAATAATTTATCACCAGGAAATTATAAAGTTATAATTAATTCTCAAAATACTTCCTCAAGTTGTGGGACTCAAAAAAATAATTCTACTTATTATGAGGAAAATATTATTGTAGAGCCTAATAGAGAATTATATATTATGGATGGACCTTATCTATCTACTAATCTCTGCAATGGAGATGAAGGAGATATAAAAGTAAAAGTTTTTGATAATAATAATGGAGATTTAACATTTAAGTACAATAATATTTCAATAAATTCCTCTGATGTAACTAAAATAGACGCTTTTACATATAATGTTAAAATTGTTAATGCAATTGACAGTGCAATATTTAGAATTACCAATCCTGAAAATGAATGCTATATTGAGGAAACAATTGAAAGGAAAATTGGTAAAGCTGGATTTACATATACTTCTCCTAACTTTAATGATAATAATTCAGTTTTAGCTAGAGAGGAGGTAACATTTGATAATACTTCAACACAACCTTATGTTAGATCTGAATGGATTTTTGGTGATAATAGTCCAGTTGAAAATGTAAATGCCTTAACTGCAAGTGTTACAACGGTGAGGCACACTTATGGGGTTTCTGGAACGTATTTGGCTACACTACGAGTGTATAATTCAGTTGAATGTTATGATGAGACTACGCAAGAAATTGTTGTAGGTAAAGGATACAATATCCTAGTGCCTAATGTATTTACTCCCGATGACAATAAGATTAATGATACCTTCAGACCAATATTTACAGGGTTTAAATCTATGAATTTTGCAGTTTACGATTATAGAGGGAATTTACTTTATTTTGAACAGGATATTGATCCAACAATTTTGGATGCATCAATTTGTGGTAGTAACAAAACTGCTCCTATAGAAATTTGCGGATGGGACGGGACTTTTAACGGTAAAGAATATTATTCACCATACTACATTTATACTGCTACTGGAGAGGTTTCTACCTCAGATCCTTCTAAAAATAAGGAAGTAATTAAAAGTGGAACATTTATTTTAATAAAATGATAAATAAAACAAAATATTTTTATTGTTTGTCATTTCTCATGATGATCATGAGTGTATCGTCTTTTTCTCAAGAGGAATACATTGTTAATAACTCTAAATTTCTTCAAAAGACTAATTCAAGTTACTTTGGTTTTAATAGTTTAAATAAGGTTGGTGTTTTATATAACTCAATGAAAATAAATGATTTTGATAAAATGGATCAAAAATATTTTTTTGGAGCTTTATCGTTTGAAAATTTAGATTTTAGTATTGGACTTGATATTAACTCATTCAAGAATCAAAGTACAGGGTTTAGTTCTAACCTCACTAATTTAAGTTATATATATAAACTTCAATTTGATAATAATTTATTTTTTTTACCATCAGTCACATTAGGATTCGGTACCTCTGGAGTAGATCCTAGTAGTCTAATTTTTGAAGATCAAATATTGGGTCCTGGTATTCCTTTTGGAACTATCAATCAAGAATCAATTGATCCACTAGCTCCTTTAATTTCATCTTCAAGTTATTTTGATTTAGGTGCTGCTTTTATTATGCACAATGAAAAATTTCTAGCAGGGTTCAGTTTAAAACATTTAAACAAACCAAATACCTCTTTTAATAAAGAAGTCCCTTATGAAAAACCAATTCAAGTTTCAGTTCAAGGAGCATACGAATTTGACTTAAATCCATATGAAAGAAGATTTTTACCAAGATATTCCTATTTATATACATATTTAGCTTTCACTAAATTTGGTGAATCAAATGTTATCTATCTTTCTCAAGACATTCAGTTAGGAGAATTTTCATTTGGTTTAAGCCAGCAGCTTGGAAAAGGTTTAAATGGCTCAAGTATTACTAACATAGGAGTTTCCTTAGGGTTAGCTGTTGAAAATTTTGATTTTGGATTATTATATAATTTTCCTTCAAGAAAAACGGCAACTGAAACCTCTGCTCCAGCAGTTTTTTCTCCTAGTATTTTTGAACTATTTGTAACTTTTGACTTCAGTGTATACAGAAGAAATAGAAGAGGTCAATATAATCGACTTACAACGGATAATTATTATTAGACATTATTCTTTTTCATATATTTTTTGAATTAACACCTTAAATTTTTCCTTAATCACCTTTCTTTTTACTTTCATTGTTGGTGTTAAATGTCCGTCATCAACATTCCATATCTCAGGAGTTAGTTTGAATTTTTTAATTTTTTCCCATTGGCTAAAATCATTATTGTGAAAATCAATTTCAGTCTGGATTGCATTTATTAAATCAGTATTCTGACAAACTTTATCAAAATCATTTTCAATCTTGAAACCATTTTCCTTTAACCATTCATTTACATATTCAAATGACGGTTGAATAAGTGCTGCAGGCATTTTTTCACCCTCTCCAACAACCATAATTTGCTCAATGAAAAGAGATTGTTTCATTTTATTTTCCAACAATTGGGGAGCAATATATTTTCCTCCTGAAGTTTTAAAAAGTTGTTTTTTTCTATCAGTTATTTTTAAAAAACCATCATTATCAAGAACACCAATATCTCCTGTATGGAAATATCCATTTATTATTACTTCAGATGTTTTTTTTATATCTTTAAAATATCCTTTCATAATATTTGGGCCTTTACATATAATTTCTCCGTCTTCAGCAATTTTAATTTCAACTCCTTCAATAGGTTTACCAACACATCCAATTCTTAATCCTTTGTTCCTTATGTCGCTTACTGTTAATACTGGGGATGTTTCGGTCAGACCATAACCTTCTGCGAGAACAATACCTGCAGCATTAAAAACTCTTGCAAGTCTTGGTTGTAAAGGAGCACTTCCAGAACATATTGCCTCTAAATTTCCTCCCAAAGCTTCTTTCCATTTAGAAAAGATTAGCTTACGAGCTATTCTTAGTTTTAATTCATACAATAAGCCATTCTCTCCATAAGGCTTATATCTTAATCCAAGTTCAACTGCCCAATAAAATAATTTCTTTTTTATTCCTGTTAAACTACTTCCTTTAGAATATATTTTGTCATATACTTTTTCTAAAAGTCTTGGAACCGCAGTCATAAAATTAGGACCTACTTCTTTTAAGTTATCAGATATGGTTTCTAATGATTCAGCAAAATGTATTTCAATACTATTAAAATAGTATACATATAAAATTACTCTTTCAAAAATATGGCAAACTGGTAAAAAGCTAAGAGCTTTAGAGCTACCTATTTCAAGTGGAAGTCTTTTAGAACTAGATAATACATTGGAAACAATATTCTCATGGGTCAGCATTACTCCTTTTGGAACTCCAGTTGTTCCAGATGTATATATTATAGTTGCAAGGTCATTAGCTGAAACATCTTTTTTTTTAAGATCTATTTTTTCTTGAATTTTAAAGTTTTCAGTTTTTAAAATAGATTCTAATGATTTACAATTTTCAATTAAATCAAAAGAAAATACATCTTTAATTTTCTTAGTATTTTTAAGAATCGAGTTTAATTTATTAAAAATTTCAAGATCCGAAATAAAACAAAAACTACTTTCAGAGTGATTTAATATATATTCGTATTCTTTAGGAGTTATAGTTGGGTATATTGGAACAGTAACAGCTCCAAGTTGCAATACTGCTAGGTCAACTATGCACCACTCAGTTCTATTATTAGTTGATATTAGAGCTATTTTATCACCTTTTTTTACTCCCATATCAAATAACGAGCTACTTAATTTTTGTACCTTTTCATAGAAAGAGTCAGTAGAAAGGGATTTCCATTTACCAGAATATTTGGTATTCAAACATTTTTCAAGGGGATTATTTTGTTTTTGATATTTTAAAAAATCAAATAGTCTGGTTGGTTTCATATAAATAATTTAATTACAAAATACTTAAAATATTTAAACTTAAGTAAAATTATTTAGTTATTAACCATTTGTAAGCATTCTGAAAAGGGATAATCCATGGAGAAATTTCATCAGTTTTTCTATTTTCAGGATAATATGCCCAATTCCATGGGAAAGAGGATCTTTCTAAATGTGGCATCATAACAAGATGTCTCCCATTTTTACTTGAAAGCATTGCAGCATTATAATCAGATCCATTAGGATTAGAGGGATATTCGTTATAACTATATTTTGCTGGAATTTGATATTTATTTTCAGTTAGTGGAAAAGAAAATTTTCCTTCCCCATGAGCCGCCCATATCCCTAATTCAGTTCCTTCTAAATCTTTCATCATTACCGATGAGCTTTTTTGAACTTTAACTGAAGTGAAACTACATTCAAATTTTTTTGATTCATTATGAATCATTTTTGGTTTAACATCATGATCTAAATTTATCAACCCAAGACTTATAAATAATTGACATCCATTGCAAACTCCCAATGAAAGAGTATCCTCTCTTTTAAAAAAATTTTCTAAAGAATCTTTAGCTTTTTTATTAAAATTAAATGCACCTGCCCAACCTTTAGCAGAACCCAACACATCAGAATTTGAAAAACCTCCAACAGCAGCTATGAATTTAACATCTTCTAAATTTTCTCTTCCTTCAATAAGATCTGTCATATGGATATCCTTGACATCAAATCCTGAAATAAACATTGCGTGAGCCATTTCTCTCTCTGAATTACTTCCTTTTTCTCGTATTATCGCTGCTTTAATTTTCTCTAACCGTTGTTTTGCTAGCTTTCCTCCAAATTTTCTTGGGAAAGTAAAATTTAAAGGTTGAGATCCTAGATTATTTTTTCTTTTTATTGCAAATTTTTTCAGAGTCTGTCTTGAATCTAAAAGATATGAAGTTTTAAACCATTTATCTCTGAATTCTTTAATTGATAAGTTAGTTTTAAAATCGTGATGTTTAATAATTAATTTTGGTTCTTTAATGACTGATCCTATTTTCAAACATTTTACATTATTCTTTTTATATAGTTCTGTTAAATTTTCTTTTGATTGTAATAGTAATCCTATTTTTTCAGAAAATAAAATAGCAGTTGTATCCAATTCAGGGATATCTTTTAAATTAATATTGAGTCCTACATTATTTGAGGGGAAGCATAATTCTAGCAAGGAAGTTATTAATCCACCTGAACCTATATCATGACCTGAAGTAATTATATTAGATTTAATTAATTCTTGAGTTATATTGAAAGCTTTTTTAAAATAATTTGAATTTTTTACAGTTGGAGTTTTTTTACCAATTTGACCTAAGATTTGAGCTAGAGATGATCCACCAAGGTAAAATTTATCATTACACATTTCAACATAATATAAATCTCCTTGAGAAAATTTAGCTACAGGAACTATAATTTTTTTTATATCTGAACATTCTCCTGAGGCACTAATTATAACTGTACCTGGCGCTTTTACTCTTTTATTAGAATATTTCTGTAACATGGATAAGGAATCTTTTCCTGTAGGGATATTTATTCCAAGATCAGAGGAAAATTTAGAACATGCTTCAACAGCTTCATAAAGTCTGGCGTCCTCACCTGAGTTGTTACATGGCCACATCCAATTAGCAGACAATGAAATTGATTTAATTCCTTGTTTTAAAGGGGCCCAAATTATATTAGTTAAGGCTTCACCAATCGAATTAATTGATCCAGCTTTTGCATCAATCAATCCGCTTATTGGTGAGTGGCCAATCGAAGTTGCTATCCCTTTATATCCAATAAAATCAAGTGCAATAACCCCACAATTACTGAGTGGGATTTGAAGTTCACCAATACATTGTTGTTGAGCAACTTTACCAGTAACACATCTATCAACTTTATTAGTTAGCCAGTCTTTACAAGCAACACCTTCTAATTTTAGAATTTTATCTAAATAGTTAATAATTAAATTTGAGTCATATTCGATTTTCTTAAATTTATAAAATTTAGTTTTATCCTTAATTATCGTCCTGGGAGAACCTCCAAGAAGATATTTAGTTTTAAGTTCAATTGATTTCTCATTTCGTTTTTTTGAAACAAAAGTGAATTTATTGTCCTCGGTAACATATCCTACCTCATAATATGGAGCCCTTTCCCTTTTTGCAATTTTTTCTAAAATTTTAGAATCTTTTGGGGATAGTATTAGACCCATTCTTTCTTGAGATTCATTGCCTATTATCTCCTTTGCTGAAAGAGTTGGGTCTCCTAATGGAAGTTTATCAATTTCAATATAACCTCCAGTTTCTTCAGTAAGCTCAGTTAGACAATTTAAATGTCCCCCAGCTCCATGATCATGTATTGATATTATTGGATTGTTTGTCGCTTCTAAAAGAGATCTTATTGCATTTGCTATTCTTTTTTGCATTTCAGGATTTGATCTTTGTACTGCATTTAGTTCAATAGAACTTTTGAATGACCCAGTATTTGAAGATGAAACCGCGGCTCCTCCCATTCCAATTCTATAGTTGTCCCCTCCTAGTATTATGATTTTATCTCCTTTT
>CESO01062864.1_pt1 | contig 18423 bp, 13 predicted proteins | sample 356341 | NCBI WGS metagenome assembly CESO01 (sample SAMEA2621812, study PRJEB7988) | marine metagenome | biome: marine biome (ENVO:00000447); feature: deep chlorophyll maximum layer (ENVO:xxxxxxxx); material: "saline water (ENVO:00002010), including plankton (ENVO:xxxxxxxx)" | depth 35 m
CGCCAAATACGCTCCTCGCTGTGAGTAACAGAAGTCGGTAGGCGTGTGGGTGCGTAGGGAGTAAACGCCTTCCAAACATCCTGTGGTGAAACGGGAGTGCCGCCGCCGTATTGGGGCTCGCCTAGGAATTCGACGGCGTGAATACGTGGCAGCATTACATCTGTATCGTAATCTATGATCGGTTGCAGACGATTCATGTACTTGAGCGGATAGCGCTCAAAGAGATCACTATCAGAGTAACCAGGAACTTCCTGGTGCATGCCCGCATTCACATGCATGCGACGAAGCGTCTTGAGATACGGTTCTGACTGAAGCGCATTGATCTTCCCGAGTTTATCCGCCACCCAGCCGCCACTGATATCAAAGATCTCACGTTTGATTCGCTGATGCGACCAGGCCGTGATCGGCTGTCCCTCGGCATCTGTTAGTTGGACCTCCAGTGCTGCGTAAGTCAATGGAAGTGGGCCGGTGGAGACGCGCGCCCCGCCGCGTTCATGAGCTGGAATCATGCCGTCCTGCGGAAAGCGGATCATTTCCGCACGGATCCAGGGTTGGGGCACAAGCGCTCTCCACGTGGCATTGCTCTTAGGGAGCCACAGCCGGCATGCGACCAATGTTACCGTGCCCTCGCTTTCATTGGCGACATGAAAGCTCATCGAGCTGGGTTGGACGCTGTCATCTTCACCAAGAAATGTCACGGCAGAGAGCCAGACGTCGGGCTTGTCGATCGATACTTTCAAGCGACTTGGTTGAGGAGCGTTGGGAAGTGTCAGTGTCAACTCTGCCTGCTTTCCAACTCCCCAAGGAGCGCGCTTGCCATTCCAGCTCCAAACCGTCAGAGCATCCTGCGGAAGTTGTAGTGGATCTGTCCAGGCGGAGGGCAGGTCATGCCAGGCCCATTCATCGGCTTTTAGTAATTCTGAAGGCGTCTGGCCACGCAGCCGAATCTCGGTGGATGCTGGTAATGTCAGCGTTTCCTTTGACGTGTTTCGGAGGAAAATCTCGACTCGTGCCCCGAGGCTAAAGTCCGCTTTCTTGCCGTAACGCATCTCGGTGGACTGCACATGGGGAACAACATGGACGCCCTCTAACGAAATGCCTTCTTCGGCTAGGGTAGTTTCAAAGGGCAGGCAAAGTGCGAAGAGCACGAACTGCATGCGCGCTACAATCGATATGAACAATGAATGAAAGTGCATGGGTGGGGATTCAACGATGGTTTTCTCGTTCGGGATTCTAGACGTTAGAGATCCTCGGTCACGATCAATTTGGCCCCATGATCACTCACAGGATGGCGGTAACCCTCGATTCGGTTTCCTAGGATCGTTGCCCCTCGGTGCTTTCGATACCAACTCGCAAGGAGCCCTCACCAGAGTCCTCCAAGTGGGTCACCTGGTAGACGTTGCCACCTCGACCACCAGTGGCGAAGCGTCCGTAACCTTCCGCACCTGGAAACGCGAGAGGCGAGAGGCGACTCCGCCAAGATCGAGGAAAGCAACATTGCACTGCAGAATTTACAATAGAAGCAAGCGGTGAAGAAGCATGGGCGGATTGAAGTCAGGAATGCAGAGAAAAGCAATCAAAGGCGTCCGCCTAAAATCCCGCCAAACGAGCAACAGACGTCACTCCGAATCAGGCCCATGCCATCGCGGCTAAGATTCTTGGAGGAATGCAATGAGATCACGCATCTGCTGGGGTGTGATGGCGGCTTCCATCCCTTCGGGCATTAGGGAAGTTGCAACCACTTCTTTGCGTTTGATAGATTGTCGTGGCACACGTTGTTCGAGCCCCTGGGCTAACTTGAGTGAAATGCCCTTTGCATCATCTTCTGCCAGCAAGCCAGTGAAGACCGTGCCGTCATTCGTCTCCACGACACAGGTGACGTAGTTAGGATTAATAGCCATGTTAGGGTCTAAGATGTGCGACAACAGATCTTCCACGCTACGATGGGAAACACCGGTGAGATTGGGCCCCACGTTCTTCCCTAGGCTTCCGACCTGGTGACACAAAGCACAATGTGTTTCGAATAGTTTCTTGCCAATGGTGATGTCACCGGAGGCGGGAAGTTTATCTAACCACTCTTCGACCAATACTTTGCGATTGCTATACTCTTCGTCTCCAAAGTAACTCTTGGCACGCTTGGTAATCGCGCCTGATGACCAGCGCAAAAGCGTGCGGCGCTGTTCGAGATCCAAGTTCAGTTCCTGGACCGTGATTTGCTTGGCTTCGAGCGCATCGAGTAGCGCCACACGACCTGACGTTCGTCGAAGGATCCATTGAATGAGCTGCGGTCGAAAACTTGGGGACAGGCCGCGCCACCGTAGAATGACCTCCTGAGCAAAGTTATCTGAGTCATGCAAGCGCAGCCCTCGTAGGGCAGCTTCCTGAACTTCGGATACCTGTGTTGCGTTCAGCAGCTCTAACAAGACCTCGTTCGCCTCAGGCACTTCCGCGATGAGGGCAATGGCGGCTAAACGCTCCGGCAGATCGCGTGCTGAGTCGCGGGCGCTTGACGCCGCGCTTCGCCACGATTCTTGCAATATAGGGGGCAAAGGAAGCTTGGCGATGCGATAGAGTCCGAGCAAGGCTTGCTCTTCGCCGATTAGGCGCCCCGTCCAGCTGTCGAGACACTGACGAGAGGATTCGGGTGGCGATTTATTTTCCCAACTGGCACGCAGGCCGTTGAGCATTCCACGGGGATGTTGGAGGGGAAGGCCTTCGAGCCATTCGTAGTATGCTGGATCCTGTCCCGATTCATTGGTCACTAACTCAGTTAGTTCCGCCATCAATTCTTCGTGCTCTAACAATGGCGTTTTCACGATATGCTTTAGTAATAGCCAAGCCTCACCTTTGAGTGCTGCCCAAACCGCGCGTCGTGACCACAAATGTTCGTGATCCTTGAGTAAGAGTTTCTTGAGTGCGTCGACTTTGCCAGGATGCGAACGATGACCCAAAGAAAGCGCGGCTTGAAAACGAACTCGAGGATGGGGGTCATCCGCGGCGAGGCTTAGGATCTTCGTGAGGAGTTCGTCTCGAAGCGATAAGCTCTCGCTTTGAACCAAGGCACCTTCTCGCTCACCCGGGCTCGCAGCTTCCAGTCCTCTGGACACCGCGGATGGAGTCACTGCTGAGATCTTGTCTCGTTCAAACAAGAGGCGATGAGCAGTCGTCGCCCTCCAAGGATTGGTATCTCTCAGGGCCGCTGCGAGTTCTGTCTCTGCCGCTTGGGAAAGTGGTTTGCCTGGATCGGGTAGTCCTTTCTTAGGAAGGATCCGGTAAATGCGTCCACGATCATCCCCTGCTCGAACGTCCATCTTGGCTAGCACTTTGGCCGGAATGTAATCGGGATGTTCGATCACATCACGTTGCATATCGATAAGATAGAGGGCGCCATCGGGACCATATTCTAAAGCGATAGGACGAAAGTTAGGATCAGCGCTAGCAATAAACTCTTTCGTCTTCTCTTCGGGCGCGCGCTGGGCATGAAAAATCGGTCCGCGCTCTTCTAGCAAATCGCGATGGACTAGATTTCCAACCACATCGCAGACAAAGATGCTCGTACCTAACGCCTCAGCAAAGGGGCCGGTCTCAACCAGTCCCATGCCGCCTGCGGAGGAGAAATAGCCCGCTTGTTCCGGGTGGTTCACCCGCGTTTGCGCGGTGGCAATAGGGTAGATCCTAGCAGATTCTCCATGTGCCGAAATATTTACGGTGGCTTCGAATCGCGGCAAAGCGGGATTAAGATCAAGATAGCGCTTGGAGATGATGCGCTCTTGTAAGTAGTTGATGTTGTATGTGGTAAAGCTGTGACCCGCGCGGTCAAACACCAGGCCGAAGCCGCCACCTGTGTGCGCGGTCCGTTCGAAAGTGCCATTGTCAGGATCAAACGCAAAATCGTAGTCTCCTAGTTTCTGAGGTGGGACATCTGGAGTGAGCGGGGAAAATACCTTTCCTCCGGCGCCACCATTGGCGCTGTGCATGCGGCCATCCATGCCCCACCGTAGACTGTTTAGGTTACTATCGGTGACAGCAAGCTTGAAGCCATCTAGAATCACACGACGGACATCGGCAACGTCATCACCATCGCTGTCCTCCAAATAGAGAATCTGAGGGGGCGCCGCGACCAGGATACCTTTGCGCCAAATAGCGACCGACGTGGGGAAGCTGAGATCTTGGGCAAAGACATGGGTTTCGTCTGCAACGCCATCCATATTCGTATCACGAAGTAGTCGGATGGACCCCCCTGGGCGGTTGTCAGGGCCTACGCCGTGAGGGTAGTCTCGCATTTCCACCACATAGGCTTCTCCGGGAGCAGAAAAGGCCAGGGCTACCGGATCTACGACCATGGGTTCTTGGGCGAAGAGAGATATCTCGATGGCGGGATGGTGCTCAAAGGTACTGAGACCAGAATCAGCAATGAGGCTGCCGACGAGACAAAGATTCAAGAGGAAGACACGCATAGACACATAGTAGCTCGCGCCAATGTCTACTGTCCACCGAGCGCGACGTCGAAAACCAACGTTGCCGTTGATCTGGTATGCTAGTTTTAGCTTAAATGTCATAAGCTTCCGACTGACTGTAAGGAATTTGCTTTTGGCGGGAAGATTGCGGAAACCAGGGTTGGGCGAAATGCATGGGGGAGAAAGGGGGTTGCGGGGAAAAAAGGAGAGTAGGTTGTGGTTTGACGTGGCGGTTGAGGATGTTTCGGGACGATGAGCCGCTCGCTCAGCAGTTTTTTCACCAGCAATTGAGAATCTCAGAGCGTTTGCCACGCCGAACGAGCTTAGGTATGCAAGCCGTATTGCCAAGATTTTTGGCTGCTATTGCGGAGAATTTGTTTTCGGCGGGAAAAGATTTTAGTCGCATTGGGCCGGGGCGGAGGGGTTGAAAAGAGGGGTGTTCAGCACGACGTGCGTCTGTCAAGGAGCAGGCTTGTTTGTGTCGGACTTCTAGGAAATTACTTTTCTTGGGAGGGTTTTGAAGGCGCATTTGACCCAGAGGATAATAATCCAATTCGAGTAGCGTCCATATTAAGGACCAAAAAATCTCCCATCGTATTATATAAGGCATCCGCGGAGTGTTCCTCCGGTGGGATGGCAAACTTTAGGTGGCGCGGGAGTCGTAGAGGAGTTCAAGAAACCAGCTCATAAAGTTCGGTGAACCCATCAGAATCAGAGTTAGGAGAATTAGGGTTTGGGTATGTGTTCACTTCCTCTTTCGGCCGCTTTCGCTATGATGCTTTCTAAGGAGGCCAAGGAGTTGGCTCGCCGTTACGAAGCGTGTGCCGGACGGAAGCAGATCAATCGTCTTTTTGATGGCGTCCATCGGGCCGCCGATGCTGTCCCATGACCACGCATGAACGTTTACCAGAGCAAAACTGTTCGGATCGGTTGCCGGCGAAGCGGGCAGCTTTTTTATAGCAGCAGCGACCTCTTTGGGGCTGGCCCCCTTCATGCCCTCCCAAAGAAGATACTTGTATGAGAGGCAGGGCTTTCCGTTGTGCCAGTCGAGCTCGCCGCGTCGTTTGTGGTAGGGGGCATAGTCTTTGTAGATGGCACCGAGTACGTTGGGCTGTTCTAGGAGTTCGCGAGCCTGTGTCATATTGCCACCCGAGTTGAGGAGGGTGACCACCGGCAGGTTGCTAGCTTTCATGGCCTGGGCGGTTTTCTTTGCAAAGGCCTTCCGATCGGGGAGATGGTTGTGGAAAGCGTAGCCGACCCCACTTGGCCCGACAATGAGCTCGTCGATATATCGACCACTGGAGGCCGAACGATAAATCTGGCGTTGGATACGTGGTGCTACTTCACTTAGGACTGGTGCCATTTCCCAACTCATGGTGAACGTGCCCCGGTGGTGACTACCCCAATGCTTTGTGCTCGTAGCGAAACTGTTTCCAAGCCATTGAAGGTTGTCGCCGTCACTCATCACGAAGGCGACGATCCGCTCCCCCTCTTGTACTTTCGTCAACGGCTTTGCCTTTGGAGGGGCAGGAACCTCCACTTTCAAATGAGAGAGGGCGGAGAGGTTTGCGGACCAGTCGGCGGGAATCCCGGCGGCACCTCCCTTGCTGATATCTCGGACCCAATTGCGCTCATCCTTGCCCCACCCGTAAATCAGCTCTTCCGCAGCAAGTTCACGAGCGAATCTAGTGCGGACATTGGCTGGTACGTCCCAGAACACGAAGGCGTTTCGTTGCACAATGAAATCTCGTAAATGCCAAACTTTTCTTGGGGCTTGTTCGGCAAGGATACCTTTCGCGAACCGGTCTTTGAATGTCTCATAGGTTTTCACTGGATCGTCATAATCCGACACGTCGTAAAGCACTTTAAGCCCTTCTTTTTTTGCACGTTTCAGAATTGACTTATCTACCGCGACCCCTTCAAAAGGTCCACACAAGGCGGTGGCTGCGTTGATGCTTCTATTGCCGGAGTCATAGACGATGCATCCTTTGATCTTCGCTCGAAACGACGCAACTAGTTCCCACACCGTTGCAACCCGCTCAAGTTCGTAACCCTCCGTCTTCAATTCATTGAGTAGAATCTCCTGCATGCCAGCCCCCTTGATCCAGACTTTTGCGTCCGTCTTGTTGACCAAGCCCTGTAGGGTTGCAGCCAGGGTTCTCTCGGCGTCAGAAGCTCTCCCGATGTCAATTACGCTGAGCTTTTGATTGGGAACCTCGTCATTCTGCGCAATTTTATCGCCAGCATCAACCATGACGCACAGCCCGTATAGTATCAGAAGTATTAGGTAGAAAGGCATCATTCCATTCTCCGCTGCTAGGAAATTTCTTTTCGCGGGAGGGGTTTGAAGCCGCTTTTGGAATGGAAGCGAGGGGGGGTGAAAGGGGCTTGTGACGAAAAGAGTCCTCAACATTTGCTCTGTATACAGCCGCTGTTTTAGGGGTCAAGAATTGCTAGGTAATTGCATTTTTGGGAAGGGGCTGAAGTCGTATTTAAATAACAATTGAGTGAATCAAACGACATACAGCCTGTTTAAAGCAACTTACAAATAAATCGGAGTCCTACCCATATTAGACACACACAATTTAGTCACAAAAATCTCTCATCCTATTAGATAGGACGCGCACTGCGTATTCCCCTGGAAGCTTTCCTCATGAGTCACCGTAAAGGATTCATCATGAAGCATACCCTTTGCATTCTTTTTGTGTTCTTTGTCGGAATTTCGGGTCTTTTTGCGTGTCCTTCTCAGGGCTCCGTGAAGGTATTTATTCTTGCCGGACAATCAAACATGGAGGGTGCGGGAAAGATCGAAGGTGATCCCAAGCGTAACGGAGGAAAGGGAAGTCTTAGCCATTTGGTCGAGAATTCTCAAAAGCACAAACATCTTAAGGATAAGGATGGAAAGTGGAGCGCCCGGGATGACGTGTTTATTTGGTACCTCGGGCGTAAGGGGAAGCTGGCGCCAGGTTTTGGAGCAAGACCAAGTGCGATCGGTCCCGAGTATGCCTTTGGGCATGTCATGGGTGACGCGATCAAAGCACCGGTTCTCCTCATTAAGACTGCCTGGGGCGGAAAGAGCCTTCAAAAAGATTTTCGTCCACCGAGTTCGGGTGGGAATCCCGGTCCCTACTACAAGGAGATGATTGGGCATGTGAAAGACGTTTTAGGTAAGCTTGGAGAAAACTTTCCCGAATTAGAGGGGCGGGGTCATGAGGTGGTAGGCTTTGGTTGGCACCAGGGGTGGAACGACGGTTGCGGAATGCCTGCGACACTTGAGTATGAGAAGAATCTCGCTAATTTTGTTCGGGACGTGAGAAAGGATCTCGGCGTCAAAAATCTTCCTTTTGTGATTGCAGACAGTGGGTTTGGCGGAGTGAAGCAAAAAGTTGACCGTCGTCTTCTGATTCGCAAAGCTCAGGCTGCTCCCGAGACCTACCCCGAATTCAAAGGTAATGTTGACTGTGTCCAGACCTCCGGGTTTTTTCGTCCAGCCGAAGAATCGCCGTCTCGTCAAGGTTATCATTGGAATGGCAATGCCGAGACTTATTATCTGATTGGTGAAGCTATGGGTGAAGCAATGAAGAAACTCTGCGCGAAGTAATTTCCCGGGTCTATTTCTTTTAGTCCTTTTTGGAGCGGAATGGCTTTCTGCCGACCAGATCAGCGCTTGGAAAGAAACACAAAGTGAAACCCTGCAAGTTAGCTAAATTGCCAGATAAAAATAAAAACTTTACGCGAAAGCGAACGAAGCAAATTTTCTGGTGATTAGGGCAAGGAAACTCGCAGTTTAACGCAAGGAAGGCGGCATCAATCTGCTGATTCGGCGGTTTACTCAATCCGATACAGATGCTTCGCTGTTCGAATGTAGAACGCGTCGCCATCGATGGCCGGACTGGCCATCAATTGCTCTCCATCCCCGAGGATATTAGTCGCCAAGATCTCGAACTCCCTTGCAGATCTGATCACCGTGCAAGCGCCCTCCTCATTGAAGAAATAAATGCAGTCGTTTGCATAGACAGGCGAGGCAGAAAACCTCCCCTTGAGGCGTTGCTGCCAGATCTCCTCGCCGCTGCTTGCCTCGAGGCAGGATAGGTAGCCGTTTCGATCCATCACGAAGAGCAATTTTCCAACTAGCAGCGGCGAGGCCCGCTGAGGCATTCGGCGCGTCTTCTTCCAGACGACATGAGTGTCGCTCACATCACCAGAGCCGTCGGGTCGAATGGCCCAGAGTTCGGGCCGATCGCGATCGATAGTGGCAAAGATCAGCCCGTTTCCATACACGGGCCTCGGGAAAATCGACCATCCGCGGTGGTGCACTTTCCACAATTCCTCGCCGTTGCTCGGGTCGTAGGAGTAGAGACTTTTAGCGCCGACGCTGATCATCTGTTGCTTATCTCCGCGCGGAACGAGAGCGGGCATGGAGTAGGCTTTTCGCTGGTGGACTGGAACCTTGTCGAAGTTGGCCGAGCGCTCCGTCTTCCAGGCGTTCTTGCCAGTCGCCGCTTGGAGAGCGATGATATATTGAACATCGCGACCGTCGACGTGGAACACGAGGACATCGCCAACCAGAACTGGAGAACTTGCTGGTCCGGCCCCAAATTCGTGATCGCAATTGAGATCGCGTCTTGACCACAGAATTTCTCCCGACTGTGTGTCTAGACAGGCCGTTCCGTAGGTCCCATAGTGCACGTAGACTCGCCCTTCCTCAATTACTGGTGTGGGTGTCGCGTAGGTGTTTTCAGGAGTTATCGCCATCGGCGATTCCACTTCAAATATCAGAAGGTCGTGAATAACCTTACCGGTCTTTCTGTCCACGCATACCGCAAATAATTTTTGGCCCTCTTTTGTGGCGGTTGTCATCCAGATTTGATCGTTCCAGATGACGGGGGAAGACCAACCGCGATCGTGGATCGGAGTCTTCCACACTATGCTACTGTCGTCCCACTCGAGGGGCAGCACGGTCGACCGGCTGTGACCGTTCCCGCCGGGGCCGCGAAACTGCGACCATTGATCCTGAGCAAAGGTGGAGGCGACTGGCAGTAGGCAGGCGATAGCCGCGAGTAGTTTCACAATCTTCATTGGGTTTCTCATTAGACTGAATGCTAGGGATTTGCTTTTTGGGTGGGGCGCTTGGGGACACCGTAGAGGAGATCAGAGAGGGGGGAGATAGGGGGTTGATATGGTTCTAAGTATAAGCATCAACGCTTTGTTCGACGAGATTTTAAGGGGCGTTCCTGCTCCTTATTATGCTTGAGTAAAAAATCTATGGCGAGTTCATCTGCGGCATCGCGGAGCTCCCTTTTGAGGTGATGGCCTTCGCCGCTTACTTTGCAGTATGCCACCTGGTGGCCGCTTAGGCTGCTGTAGGTGTGAAGCGTGATCTTTTCGCCGTGCTTTGTGGTGACTGGCTCGGATTGGCAGTCATTAAATCTTCGCCAGATATCAATTCTTTCCTTTGCCGAGTACATCGTCACTCTATCATTGGATGAGCCGTTGAAGCTTTTGTCCAGGTCGCCGATAATCTGTATAATTGAGATAGGGTGAGTTTTTTCGCCTGGCTCGTGCGCTTCTTTTGCCATGCCGCAACTCATGGGCGCCGCGGCTGCGAATAAGTCGAGTTCTTTCGCCAGGCGATAGCTGAAAAGTCCGCCGCTGGAATGTCCGGTAGTATAAATGGCTGTAGGTTCAATGCTTTTGTTTGCGATTAAGCTTTTAATTACTTTCTCAACGAAACCGACGTCGTCATCGTTTCTAGGATGGAAATTGTCTTTGAAATTCCACTTTGAAAAAGGCTGTATGGCTTCTGCGCTGATGACAAAAATATCCCGCTTATCTGCCTGAGGGCTCCACCTTCTACTTTGGCCTTCCGCTTTGCCACCTGCGCCATGAAAGCAGAATAAAGCGGGGTAGCGTTTCTTACGGTCAAAGCTTTGCGGGGTCGTGATAATCATTCGCCTTAATTCACCGTCGTGTCTGATATGAACCTCGTTCGTGCCTGGCGAAAGCGCGTTAAGCTCAGCGGCCATGGCCGCGAAGAGCTGAAGTATTAAGATGGCGATGAGTAGGGGGATACTTTTCATAATCAAAGAGTTTAGCCTGCTATCATCGTTACATTGTAAAAAAGAGGAGCTGAGCAGTCAAATATGTAAGAAACCCTCTCGCTCCCACTAGGTCTGTGACCAGCCATAAGCCACGGGGTGGTTCGTATTGAAGGCAAGACAAAATTTTGGAGGGTGAGGGTTTGGCCTACCTTGATCTGGGGTATTAGTTCGTTGGTGCAAGAAGGCCGACCCCGGAAATGGTTTCTTTGGAAAAAGGCACACGAACCTTTCTGCGTGAGACTGTATAATCTTTCCTGTAACCCAAAAATGGCGCCCATTTCTGAACGCCATTCGTAAGCTAGATTGATTTAAAAATTATCCTTAGGAAAGATTATGACTCCTCCTTTTTCTTCTTCTTTTGAAGCTTTGCAAAGAGGGCCTTTGGATCCGCGTCCCCCTTCTTTTTGCACTTTCCACAGCACACTGCGATACTGATTTTTGTTTCCTTTTTAGCATCTTTGCCGCTGAAAGCGCATTTGCCGTCAGCCGCCTTAGCAACCTTAGCGGCATAAGCCGTAGGGTCTTTTTTGAATTTTGCAATACACTTGCCACAACAAAACTTAGCAACAAGTTCTACACGCTTTGAATCATTAACGGCCTTGCCACTGATTGGGCACTTGTCATTAATTGCATCCGCAGCAAACGCTGAGCCGAGTGAGATTGAGAAAAGCCCGATGACGGAGAGAGTTAGCTTAAATAGTGATGACATCCCTTTGACCTAATTCTTGCGATGTTTATAGTCAAACAAATTTTCAGCAGTATTCGTGGCAGTAACTGCCGCCATAAATCCGTTTCCCGTTAATTCTCTCTTCAGCTAACCATCGGTAACTTCTTGATGTTCTTTGTTTGTTTTGAGGATCGATTCCCATCGCCGTTACTTTTTTTATTTTCAGCGACTTAGGGTGAATTTCCCGGTTCCCTTTTTGAGATCATAAACGCGCTTACGACCAACCCGACCAGAAAAATGGTTAAGGTTCCGACTACAATAGTGAGGTTACTGTGAATCATGGGTTGGAGCTTTTGAGGAATCCACGAGGAGCTGAGCCAGAAAATCACGATGACACCCAAGGTCACTCCGGTGGCTGCGGCTGCGTTTCCTGCCCTCTTCACTATGAGTCCAAGCAGAAACAGACCCAGTATACCACCCGCGAAGATACCTGACAGTTGCCACCAGATATCGAGGATGTTTTTGGTCTTGCTGGTGAGGAGTAGAGCTGTGCTGGTTCCGATGATGCCCCAGACGACGGTTGAAACTCTCAAGACCAATATCGCCTCTTTTTCATTTACGGCTTGCGCGCGGCGATATAGCCGGGTCCAAAGATCTTTTAGTGTAATTGTAGCGGAGCTGTTCAGGCTTGTGTCGATCGTGCTCATGGCTGCGGCAGCAAGTGCGGCGATGATCAGCCCGCCAAGACCTGTTGGCAGGTGATGAGTCATGAAATGGGGGAGGATTGAGTCTTCGAACTTGCCTTCTCCGGCCATTTTCTGAATAGCTGCGATCTCCTCGGGCATTGACTGGTAAAAGCTGAAGAGCAGGGATCCAATCAGGAAAAACAGGAGTGAAACTGGGAGATAAAGCATTGCACCGATCCACAGCGAACGGTTTGCGGCATCGTCGCTTTGCGCGGTATGGTAGCGCTGGACGTAGTTTTGATCGATGCCGAAATTTGTCAGGTTCATGAAAAGTCCGTATACCAAGACGATCCAAACAGTGGAGGTGGTTAGGTCGGCTATGTTCCAGCTGCCAAGTGAGAATTTTTTGTTGTCGATTGCGATCGCAAACGCGCTTGATACGCCATCTGGATGCTTGGCGAGGATAGTGCCAATTACCAAGATCGCTCCCAGGGTGAGGACGATCGATTGAATGGCATCGGTCCAGATTACCGCTTCGATTCCTCCTATCAGGGTATAGCCGGTGACTAGTATTCCGGAAACAAGGATGATGCTGGTGAGATCCCAGCCGGTGATTTGCTGTAAGCCGATAGCTACTCCAAGCATGATGGTTGCGGTGCGCGCGATTTGGGTCAGGAGATAGCAGATTACGGCATAGATCCTAGCCCAGACGCCAAAGCGTTTTTCGAGGTGCTCGTAGGCCGAAATTTCGCCGGTTTTGCGGTAGAATTTCACGAACCATTTTGTAGCGATGAAAACCGCGATCGGAATTGAGAGTGAAAACACGAAGGCGTTCCAGTTTCCGGCATAGGCTTTGCCGGGTACGCCGATGAATGTATTTGAAGAGAGATAGGTTCCGAAGAGGCTGAGCCCGATGACCCATCCGGGTAAGCGCCCTCCTGCTTTCATAAACCCCTCAGAAGTTTTACTGCGGCAAGCGAAACAGAAGCCAACCCCTAAGACGCTGGCGAGATAGGTAGTGAGGACGATGATGTCGGCTGTCTTCATTCCGGCCACGCCTCCTCATTAAGGGTTACGCCAGGCTTTAGAATTTTGGGGTCAATGACCACGTGCTTTACCCGCTTGCGGTTCCAGGTGTAAGTCATGTGGACAAGCCCATCCTTAGCTTGAATCATCGCCGGATAGGAAAATTCTCCTTCTTTCGCTTTTTCGATCACTGCCAGAGCTTTCCACATGATTCCGTCATCGCTGATTGCTAGATGGATAGCATACCGTTTACCCCAACCATTATTGCCTTGCCCGCCGAGGTGATTGTAGAGGAGGAGATGTCGGCCATCAGCTAGAGTTAGAGCCTCGATGCCTGAGTTGTTGTTGGGAAGACCGAGCTTTTTAAGGGTGCTCCAGCTTTCCCCGCCATCCTTTGATTCGTTCGTGATGATGGCCCCATGTTTAGAGCGATAAAGAGCCTGGATCCTTTGGTCGGGGTGGTTAAGTAGGGTTGGTTGAATGACCTGAAAGAGCTGCTGTTTTGGCTCAACGCGGGACCATTTACCGTCGTTCAGTTTCTCAAAATGAAAACGCCAATCATCACCGTGCTCTGTGGATGAGGGGCAGAGTAGAGCGCCATCTTTTAGACGTATTGGTTTTGATCGAACTGGCCCATCAATCCCTTCGGGAAGGCGTTGCGCGGATTGGAAAGAGCGGCCGCGGTCGTAGCTCAGCATCAGTTCACCCCACCATTCTTGTGGGTTGGGGCCGACCTTGAAAAAGAGCATGAGCGGTTTATTCCCTTCTGGTTGGTAAAGGACAGGATTCCAGCAGGGGTAGCGAAGGTTCTTGTGCTGCAAGCCGTCAGCCCATTGGCGGGAAGACGACCAGCGCTTCCCGTCATGGTAACTCGACCAGATACCGACATCCGGGTTTTTTTCTTTAGTGCCTCCGAACCAAGCGGCAACTAGACCCCGCGAGGTTTGTGCGAGTGTTGAGGCATGGCATTCCTTGTGGGGGGCATTTTGGAAGATAAATTCTTCGCTGATTAGCCCTGAGAAACGTGGGGGAGTGACTTCTTTTGGCTTGCGAGGTTTCAGTGTTGAGGGTGGATAAGACACGCAGTCTTCATGCTTGATAAAATAAAGTCGCCCGTTCTCTGATCCGACGATCAGGTCTGGTTTCCCGTTCCGATCAAAGTCGCAAACCGTCGGGCTGCTGGTATGGCCGGACACATTTCGTTTTGCAAGGTTGCCGATCTTTTTAAGTATGACCTTCCCGTCTCCGGCATCCTTGCAATTTCTCCACCAAGTCGTATTTTGGGAATTCGTCAGGATGTCGAGCCGCCCGTCTCTGTCCCAGTCGACCACCGCGAGTTTTACCCGGCCTGAGCCTCCTGCTGTGATGGCGTTGAGTCTCACCGGTTGAAGATCTTCATCAAGAAAGAGGCGGGTTTCCTTTCGGTTCCGGCTCTGGCAGGTGAGGAATCCCTCTTGGTCGAGTATGACGAGGTCAAGCTTTCCGTCCGCATCAAAATCCGTTGCGAGTGGGGTCGTTCGCCATTGAGTCTGCAGGTTTTCAGCAAGGTTTTGCCACCAGTAGAAGGCGGGTGGTGCCTCTTTTGACCAAAAGGAAAGAGGCTCTTGAGTAAGGCCGCTTCCAGTGTTGCGTAGCAACTGAAGCTTGGGCCAGATGGAGTTGACTAGGATATCGTCGTGACCGTCATCATTCCAGTCTGCAACCGATAGAGTGGTGTAGCCCCACTTTGCTTCGGCAGGCCCCTGGACTGAACCATTTTTCCCCGCCATAATCCGAAACACCTTATTGTCAGCTTTTAGTAATTCCGGAGCCGACCATTTCGTGCCTTTGCCATCAAGGTTAGTAAAGAGAGCAATATTGCCGGCGGTATTTCCGCAAAGAATATCTTCGTCACCGTCTTTATCCCAGTCGTGGGCAAACGGTGTGGCGAGTGCGCCGAACTTCAATTCGTCTGCTTCTTGTTGAAAGTAAACCGGTTGCTTGAAGACTGGAAGACTCGCTCCTTCTGGAGAAACATTTTCCACCAAGGCGACGCGTCCGTCTTCGTCACCGACAATAAGATCAAAGTCGCCGTCTTTGTCCCAGTCGAGAGCAGTGGGCGTGATCATTTGCAAGTGCATGGCAAGAGTCTGTCCATCTGCGCCCACTAGTTTTGAGCCAGAACCGTATTCCGGGTTGGTAGCGGAGCCTATATTTTGAAAATAGGTGAAGCGATCGAGGAACTCTCCGCATAGCAAGTCAAGGTCGCCGTCTCCATCAAAGTCCGCGAAGTTCGGGCTTGGCCAGCCATAGACGTCAATTGGTGCGCCACCAGCCTCGACTTTCACGGGATTCTTTGCGTATTCGCCGCCCTCGTTCTTGATCAGGTAGACCCAACCGTGAAGTGGGCCATTCTGCCAGCGGCCTTGCGCGTCATAGGCGTGATCCCATTCGTAGTCCGACCAGTCGCCGACTCCTACGATGATGTCCTGATCACCATCCTGCTCCCAATCGACATAACGCCACATGTTCGCGCGGGTGCGGCCTTTGCCTTGGTGAATTTTGGAAGTGGGATAGATCTTGTCGAGCCGGCTGAATTGGTTGGTGCGAAATTCGACATATTCTTGGTTCTCGCGCAGGATACGTGCTTCACCTTTAACGTAGCTGATCTGAATATTGTGACCGGTTTTTGCGATGTGGACGCCTGGTTTGAAAACCGGCATTTTGACTGAAGGGTCTTGCGTAGGGTTTTCAAAAAAATAGAGACCGTTGCTGGGCTTATCTGGGCATGAGACGACCAAATCTAAGTCGCCATCTCCATCGTAGTCCATTGGTAGGGGCCAGGCCCAAAGTCCGACGCCGAGATCGACGATGAGACCCGGATTATTATACTTCAGAGGTTGGAGTTTCCAGTTTTCGGCAAGTATCGCGCCAGAAAGTAGGAAGAATAATATGGAGGCGAAAATAAAGTTCATTACTGCTAGGAATTTTCTTTTGGGGTGGGGCACTTGGGATCGCCGTCGAGGAGATCGTAGAAGGAAGAAAGGGGGGTGATTGTCATAGTTAAACCTTAATTTTTTTCCGAAGAATTAAAGGTAACTGCCAATTCTGCCCCGCGCGTGACTAACCGTGAGTGCTTAAAGAATTAGAAAGGTAGCTGCTTCGCACCTCGCTAAAAACACAATTGTGAGTAGGATGGTTTTATTCCGCTTCAGCTGTTTTGATCAATAGCTCTTTATGCCTAGTGCTATCGAAATCATCTAACCTACCATAGGCATCTACCTTACCATCTGCGAATCGGATAAAGGCTTCATAAACACTAAACCCATTAGGTTTAAAGAGCTCATTATCAAACCTTCTGTAAATAAAGTATTCCAACCCGTCCATGGCCGCGACCCTGAATGGCTCACCACTTAAAGCAATGACCTCCCGTTTATTCATGCCAATAGAAATGGTAGAAAAATCGAGACTTCTAGTTGAGGCGCACCCCAACAATAGGACAGCAGCGATCGCTGTTATTAGTATACGTTTCATTTTATTGCTATGTTGCTAGGAATTTGTTTTTGGCGGGAAAGGGTTGAAAGGTTTTCTAAAATAGGAGGAAGGGTAACATAACCATCCACCCTCTTGGAAGCGAATAACATACCAACCAAAATTGCGCCCATAGTAGGGAACTAAAAGAATCTCCACCGCAATCTATAGGGGCGTCCGCAAAGTCTTCTCCCGGTGGGGTGGGTGATCTTATGATAGCGGGGAGAGAATTTATAGTGAAGAGACCACCGCCTAGTTCTTCATGCATGCTAGAGGCTGGCTTTGTGTTGCTAGGAGTGGTTTGGCTTTGAAGTCGCATTTGGAGAGGAGCAGAGGGGATGAAAAGGGAGTTGTTAATTTGCGCCCGTCCCTAACTCTTTCATTGGAACAAGTCAGCTATGACCTAAGATTTGGAGGTGTTCCCAAGATGGGGCGCTATTCAAAAAACATTAATCAAATAAAATTTCATGAGCAGTCATTCACTTAAAGGCCATGTTGCCCTCGTTACCGGAAGCAGCAAGGGCCTTGGATCCGAAGTCGCAAAAGGACTCGCCGATGCTGGTGCCAGCGTTGTTATCAATGCCTTCAATAATATCTCCCGAGGAGAAGCGGTCGCTGAGCAAATCATAGCCAAAGGAGGCAGGGCTGTTGCGATTAAGGCGGATGTTTCAAAGGAGTCAGAGGTCAAACGGCTTTTCGAACAGGCTGGAAACGAGCTCGGCGCGGTTGACATCATTGTTCCCAATGCCACGCCAGACCAACCACAGAAACCGATCGAAGAATACGACGAAGAGTTCTACCGCTCGATGTTGGACTTCTTCGTCATTAGTCCACTTCTCTTAGCCCAGGCTGCACTCCCAAGCATGAAGGAAAAAGGATGGGGCCGCTTTATTAATATTACCTCTGAAGTTTATGCTCATTCGGTCCCCAACTTCTCAGCTTATGTCGCTGCCAAAGGAGGGCAGATTGGATGGTCACGAAGCATGGCTAAAGAACTCGCGGGATTCGGTATCACGGTCAATATGGTCGCTCCCGGGTGGATTCCTGTCGAACGCCACGAAAACGACCCGCAAGAAATGAAAGATAACTACCTTTCTCAAATCCCTGCTGGACGCTGGGGCACACCAGTCGATGTGGCCAATGCGGTGAGATTTTTTGCTCTAGAGGAATCTTCATTCATCACTGGGCAAACGCTTCACGTTAATGGCGGGGGGACACCTTGGTAGGTTGATTTGTTTAGGCTGCTCGGCATAGCGAAGAGGCTTACAAGTCAGTGAGTAACAAAAAATCCCCAAGGAGGACCCATAATAAAGAGAGGTGCAATTTAGTCACAAAAAACGATGGCTAAGAACTGCTAGGAATTTGCTTTTGGCGAAAGGGCCATGAAGCCACCTTTGGACCGCAGCGGAGGTGGTAAAAGAGGGTGGGGTTAGTTTTTTTCGACTCTAAAGAAACCCTTCAATAGTTTCGTATTGGGATTCAAAAAAGGTCCAAACGTTGTCACTTCACTATCATCCTCTGCCTCTATACTATCGGCAATATCGGTGGTCCAATCGATCAAATCTGGCGAGTAGTAGAGAATGTAGTTTTGGCCAGGTTGTGAGAGCCAAGTGATGTCAATCATATCGGTGGCCTTATCATAGTTAATTTCGGTTATTGCAGGATCGATTGAAGAATTGATTAGGTTTTCAAAGGCCACTTCTGAAACTTGCATTGAATTTGCCGAAGGAGCATCTTTGACGGTCGGAAAGATCAACATGTAGGAGGTATAGGCTTTGGTATTGGAAAAATCGACTGTTTGAAAAGGGCCGGTTGAGAAAGGAGGGTCGCCAATCGGGGTTGCGATTGTCGCCCTTTCTGAAGGGAGTTCGAGCGCACCTTCGGTGATTAGCGTAAAGTCTGTGGTCGGATAGGTTGTGCTGGGCCCACCATTGATGATTACCTTATTAGTGCCGTAGAGTTGGAAGCTGGCCGGA
>CESO01106692.1_pt1 | contig 18402 bp, 14 predicted proteins | sample 356341 | NCBI WGS metagenome assembly CESO01 (sample SAMEA2621812, study PRJEB7988) | marine metagenome | biome: marine biome (ENVO:00000447); feature: deep chlorophyll maximum layer (ENVO:xxxxxxxx); material: "saline water (ENVO:00002010), including plankton (ENVO:xxxxxxxx)" | depth 35 m
GTACACTGGCAGGGATATCCTGAACGGACTCCGTACGCTTTCGCGCACTGACAATCACTTCCTCGAGCATTACGCCCTCTTGTGCCAACACCTGAGGTGACGGTACGAGGACAGAAGTCACCGCCGTGGTCAACGGCAGAAGTTTAAACTTAGGTTTGTGCATACATTGGAACATCACTCTCTCCCACAAAAAATTCGCGCGCCCACGTGCCTTTTTATTTTTAAAAAACCTGACTGTTAGACTTTATAGCAATTTTCCGCAAGGAGAAAGGTGCGATTCTTCCCGACCTATAGGCGGCTAGATCCAAGGTTTGGATCTAGCTCCAACAGGGGCTCTAAAATATCGAGCAACTCGCCCAAATGGGACTCATATCGCTGCCAGAGATTCACTGAACTGGAATAAATAGGTTGGCGCACCTGTTCCGAGCTCGCCGTTTTCACCGCTCGCTGGGTCGTATGAAAGTTCACGCAGCCAGCCTCAAAGGGCAGCCCGCAAAAATCAAGAATCCGGCGCACCTGGCCTTCGACATCATTGACGACGTCCTCATACTGGACATCTAACACAAACCCAGGCATTACCTCGTGCCAGTGATCCATAACCCGTTGATATTGAATGTAATACTCACCTATTTCTGTCAAGTCATAGGTAAACGGCTGCCCCTTTGCAAACAACTGTTTGAAACTACCAAAACAGCTATCGATTGGGTGGCGTTTCGCGTTGATGATACGTGCGTTAGGTAGTATCAATCGGATCAGACCCGCATGGATAAAGTTATTAGGGTTTTTATCAATAAACCGTGGCGCTCCTCGTCGGTACTTCTGCGTTCGCTCTATATAGGCCTCTCCCAAGCTTGCCCATACCTTCACCGCCAGATCAGGGAGATTGTCGGGGAAGCGGTGTTTTGGGCTTCTTTGCGGCAAGCTCCGCACAACCATTCCCAAGTCACTCAATTCATGAGTGCCATCCACCTCGCTGTGACTGGCGAGAATTTGCTCCAATAGCGTCGATCCTGAGCGCGGTAGTCCAACGATAAATATCGGTGCGTCATCGCAAGCACCCTTACCCTCGCGCGCTTCAATGAATTTTGGCGTGAAGATTTCTATATGGCGATCGGTTGCCGCTTCAGTCTCAACGGGGTCGTAACTTTCTAGCGCACGCTGCTGAGAATTACCTTTTTGAAAATAATAGAAGGCTCGGTCATATTCCTTGCGGCTCTCGTAGGCAAAGCCCAGCGCATTGCACAACTGAACAGCAGATTGGTCGCTTGTCTCCTGACTTTCCAGCATCTCCAGCATCACCCCAAGATCACTATCATCAAAACGGAAAGTCTTCATGTTTGCGAGGCTCCAATAGGGCTCCGCATTCGTGGGGTCAGATTTTATGCTCTGCCTGTACACCTCGATCGCTTCTTCTTGCCGCCCTATTGTCTTCAGTTGCTGCCCCAGACCCGAAAAAGCGCCGGCGTGATCCGGAACGATATCCAGAGCTGTTCGATACGATTCTGCCGCCTGCTCAGGCCAATCAGCGCGAGCCTGTGCGTTTCCTAATGCAAGATGAGCCTCCGCAGTATCTGGGGCAAGTTCCACGACCTTCCGCGCGCTCTCAATCGCCTCCTCCAGCTTCTCGTCGTTCAATTGCGCGACCGACAGCTCTAACCATGCTCGGGCATAGTCCGGCGCTACCTTTACTGCTTGCTGCAGGAACACTTCTGCATCTCGATATTTTTGGTGCTTTGTCGCGATCGCGGCCAAATGTCGCATCGCTTCCACATGATCCGGATCTCGGCGCAAGATCCTGCGGTAAATATCTTCTGCCTCAGCACCCTTTCCATCTCTTTCCAATTGCCCTGCGCGCGCCATTTCTTCTGGAAACTTTACTCTCGCTCCACGTGTGCCATCCTTAGGTCGTAGCCGATTCATTCGGTAACGTGCATGATCGATTTTCTTTTGCACTTCATCGCCGTCGGGGCGCAGGCGTTGGGATTGTCGATAAGATTTAATCGCCTCTCCCGGCATTCCCTCCAGTACAAGCAAATCAGCGTGAATTTCATGGGTGATTGAACTACCCACCTGCAGCTTCATTGCTTTATCGATGTATAAGCGCGCTTCGCTGAGGTAGCGTTTTGCAATACAACTTTTTGCCGCAACGCATAGTAGGGGAATGTTTTCCGGATAACATTTGAGACCCTCAATACTCACAGCGATCGCGGTCATGGCGTCTCTTTTCGCCAAATGCATGGTCGCCGAATCGCAATATTGTTCAACGGTAAATGTGGCCACTTTTTGATCCACTAGGTCGTGTCATCTCGCACATATTTGGCGGCTTATCTGAGCACAGGCGGTAATGTAAATCTAGCGAATTAGCGCCCATCCATTCTGAAATAATCCGGAAAAGGTTCATCGTCTTTCGCGGTACCTCAAACTCTAGCCATAACCCAGCCACCCTGCTAGGACCAATTGCGCGCAGGGGGCTCGCACTATCGAATAGTGACAGAACCGCCCAGCGTGGGTTGAGTCGCGCTCGCCCAAAGGGCGCGGACCAAACGTTGCCTAAGCGAGCCCCAGGTGCGAGAGTACCGTCACTCACTATAAAAAGTCGGCAGATTGGAGCACCTTTGACCACGGACATTACCGAGACAACTGAACCCACCAACCCCTTTGATGCCAGGGGTCCTTTCCTCCTAAGCTTGTTCATGACTCTGGTTGGCTACAGCGTATTAGTGGCACTACCCGCTATCAACAGCGCATGGGTCGATCAGCTGGGTTTCACAGAGGTGCAAGTCAATCGTGTTGCGTCGGCGGACTTGCTCGGCCTGTTTATTGGCGCGGTGATCACCAGCCTCTTGATAAGACGGTCGAATCGTCAACATCTCATATACCTCGGCATAGGGTTGGCGATTCTTGCAAACGGCCTGTGCACTCAATTCATTGATTATCCGATGACCCTTTCCCTCCGGTTCCTAGCCGGATTAGGCTCGGGATTTTATACCGCTGTTGCAGTAGCAAGCTTGGGCGCCAACTCCAAGCCAAGAGAGGCGTTCAACTGGATGCTACTCGCCTTCGCCGTGTCCCAATTTCTTGAGCTGCAACTGATACCACGCCTGACAATGGATGGCATCTACTATTTTTTCATCGCGACGTATGTAATCACCCTCCCCTTCGTGGGCATGATCCCCGCAAAAGGTATTGAGACCGTCCACGTGGAAACGACCTTGACAAATCAGCGCCCGCCTAAGTTAGCGTGGGTTGGCATCGCGGCAATCGTCATCGCCTACGTCAACATCGGCGCCTACTGGTCAAATATTGAGTTGGCAGCCAGTGCATCGGGGCTTGATAGTGAATGGGCCGGGCAAGTGATCGCTTGGTGCTCCCTGCTGTCATTCGTAGGTTGCTTCGCCGCTATGTGGGTACTGAAAAGATTTGATTACGATCGGCCGCTATTGGTCACCTTCGCTTTCATGATATTCGCCGTGAGTCTCTTGGCATTTAATATTAATGCAGCACTTTTCTTAATGAGCGTGGCGATGTTCAATTTCCTTTGGATCTTCATCGACGTGTATCAAATGGGTGGTGTATCGGTGACTGACCGGTCTGGCAGCGCGGCCGCCTTCATTCCCGGCGCACAGGGCCTCGGTCAGACAGCAGGTCCATTTGCCGCTTCAATTATGCTCGACCTTGGCTGGGGCTTTGATGGGGTTTTTGTTCTGTGTGGACTGGCCTCAAGCTGCGCACTGACCATTTACGCCCTAATCTATTTACGATACCGACATCAATCGGAGTAACGATGCTGGTAACGATTCCATCTTCGATCCGCCCAAAACTGTGTCAAATAGCGCTGGGGATCTTACTTCCCTTTACCGTGGCAGGCGCTGCCGAGGTAAAGGATCACTTGCCAGGCGATTCCAGTGGCGTAACGGTAATTAAATGTGGCGCTGTAATTGATGGCCTAGCGCCCGCCCCTCTGACCCAGCGACTCATTACCATCTCGAACGGGCGCATCAGGTCCATCGAGCCAGATGATGGCCGTCCAATACCCACGCCCAATAGCTTAGATCTATCAGAGTTCACCTGCCTGCCGGGACTTATCAACACCCATGTGCATTTAGATGGCAATCCCGAGGACTCTGTAGACTATGGCGTTTATGCGAGAAGAACACCCGAAGAAACGCTCCAACTAATTCTTGATAATGCGCAAACGACGCTACTTACCGGGTTCACCACCGTGCGCCATGTAGGGGCTTGGTTCCCTGACAGGGTCTATCAGGCTCGCGAAATCATAGAGCGAGGAGATGCGTTGGGCCCTCGAATACAAACCGCGGGGCCATACCTCACCGTTCCGGGTGGAGGGGGCGACCTTACCTTCCCTGAAATCCCACCGGATCGAATCCCAGTCGAGTCGCAGCAGGGTATAGCAAGAACACCGGTGGAGTTTGCTGAGCGTGCTGAGGCCGCCATCATCGCGGGCGCCGATTTCCTAAAAGTCATTGCGTCGGGCGCGGTTTTCTCAATGGGTACGAGCCCCGGAGCCCCCGAGATGACTCAAGCCGACATAGCATCTGTTGTTGCCGTGGCCAAAAGATATGGGAAAAAAGTAACCGCCCATGTTCACAGCGACCAGTCAGGGCAAGATGCCATCTTGGCAGGGGTAGACTCCCTTGAGCACGCATCGCTCCTCAAAGATGCCACGATAGACCTAGCAGTAGAGCACAACGTCGCGTTTTCAATGGATATTTACAACGGTACTTACACCGATACCATTGGCAGGCAGCAGGGCTACCCGGAAATATTCCTGCGCCGCAATACATATACAACCGAAGCACAGCGTATCGTTTTCGAAAAAGCGTACAAAAAAGGCGTCACGTTACTTTACGGAACTGATGCCGCGGTGCTGCCCCATGACATGGGAGGCTGGCAGTTCGCGATTATGGTGGAGCGAGGTATGGCTCCGATGGATGCGATTAAGTCGGCAACATCAGTGGCGGCCAAACACCTCTCGATTGATTCGAATGTGGGTGCTATTACTCTTGGCAAGCGAGGCGATCTCGTAGCGGTGAAAGGTGATCCGCTAACGGACATGACTGCGTTACGCCGGGTAGCGTTTGTGATGAAGGGCGGCAAAGTGATTAAAACGCCCATTGATTAATACAGTTTGGTCGGCTGGAAAAAGAAGCGCCTTACTCTCACAGTTTAACGCCCCGTGACGTCGCTTTATCTCGTCAACGGGCTGAGCAAAGCCCGGCTTAGCGGACATGCAACGGAAATGCTCGGCGCAAAAAGTCCCTCGCCACTGCTCTGGCACATCGCTTAGTCAGCTCTCGGGGGGTCACCAACAATCCCAGATGGAGACCATCGATAAGCGCAGAATACCCAATGGCTAGCTCGCGCGCGTCCGAACCGACGTAACCGCCCTCCTTGATAATTTCGACAAATAGCGCCTCGAGCTTCTGCGCAGCGAAACGATCTGAAGTGGCCACGATTTTTTGGTACACGGGGCGTGCACCGGCCTCACCGTAGTAGGCAAACCAAACCGACATTTTTTGACGCTGGGTCACGCCGCGACCGAACTGAAAATCGAGCAACGCGTCCAATCTCTGGCCCAAATCAGGCATGTCAGACCCTGACATGATCTCGATCTGACCACCGTGGTATTCGTCCGCCACAAAGCGCAGCGTTTCTTTCAGCAAGTTATCTTTGCTTTGGAAATGAAGATTCGCGATCCCAACGCTAAGCCCGGCTTCTCGGGTGACCATTTGCATGGTGACCGACGATAACCCCCGCTGCGCAATACAACGGATCGTCGAATCGATCAGCTGCTGGCGACGCTCTGCTTTAGGGCGAATCTGGCGCCTTTTTACAGCAGCGCCAGCAGGCTCGCCAGCCACCAAACCTGAAGCGTCGCTCATATGTTTGCTCGTGAAATCCCTACAAAGAGTCTAAAGACTTCTCCGACAAGTCTCAATGTCGGAATGAATAATCATTCATTCTAGGTGGACGCTCATCATCGATCATGGCACTATTTCGATCCACTTAAGATCACCGGAGAGTGCAGTGAACCAGTATGATGCGATCGTCATTGGGGCGGGCCACAATGGTCTCACTAATGGCGCCTATCTCGCCAAAGCCGGTCTGAAAGTCGCGGTACTCGAACGCAATCCCTACATCGGTGGCGCAACGGTCAGTCGGGAACTCCATAAGGGCTGGTGGTATTCCAATTGTTCTTATGTCTCGAGCTTGCTGCGTCCCGAAATTACCCGGGATCTCGAGCTACCGCGCCACGGGTTACAGGTGGTCTCATTTGGCGGCGGCGCAACGTTCATGCGCAATGGCGACCACTTTGGCAACTACAGCGACCACGATCGTCACTACCGGGAAATGGCGCGACACTCCAAGCGCGACGCCAACGCCTACGACCGCTATGCCGCTGATACCAGCCTGCAGACCAAACTGATTCGGCCCTACTTGATGCGGACACCGCCGGACCCCACCTCGATGAAACCGCGTGACCTGCGGGATCTCTTAGAGTTCGCACGCTCATTCATGGGTTTGGGCGAAGAAAAGCTGCTCGATACGATCAAATTCTGGACGGCGAGCGTCGGCGACTATCTGCACGAATATTTCGAAACCGATGTCATCAAAGCCCACATGGCGGGCAGTGGCATCATTGGTACCGCGTTGGGGGTGTACTCGCCCGGTACCGCGTATGTTCTGCTCCATCACTATATGGGTGATGTCGATGGCAATGTTGGCGCATGGGGTTTCGCCCGCGGCGGGATGGGTGCCATCGCCGACTCGTTGTCAAAGGCCTTTCAGTCTTATGGTGGCGAGATTATCTGTGACGCGAATGTGGATGAAATCATCGTTAAAAACGGCAAGGCAGCCGGTGTCGCATTGAAGGATGGTACCGAGTACAAAGCGCCGATCGTGGTTTCCAATTTAGATCCGAAGCGCACCTTCCTTGATATTACCAACCCCGCGGACTTGCCTAAAGACGTGCTGAAAAAAGCGCGCAATTTTAAGATCAGGGGATCTTCGGGGAAGCTCAATATCGCGCTTGACGGCTTACCTGTGTTTAACGGTCTGGACCCGCGCAACCGATTAATGGCGGGCGACCTTCACTTCAGTGACTCCCTGGAACGGCAGGAACGGGCATACGATGACTGGAAAGCGGGAACATGGTCCAAGGATCCCTACCTCGACATGATGATCCCGTCACTCACCGATCCCACTATGGCCCCTCCAGGCAAACACATGATGTCGGTTTTCGTACAGTACGCGCCTCCACAGGTAGAAGGTCGCGAGTGGACCGATGAGGACAAAGACGGATTCGAGAAGTCTGTCATAGACCAAATCTCAAACTATAGCCCCAACTTTAGAGACCTTATTTTGCACTGCGAAACAAGAACGCCCAGAGAAATCGAAGCAGAGGTCGGGCTAACCGAAGGCAACATCTTTATGGGAGAGCTGACGTTTGACCAACTGCTATTCAATCGACCATTTCCGGGATATGCGCAGTACCGGTCACCTATTAAAGGGATGTATATGTGTAGTTCTGGCACGCACCCCGGTGGCGGCGTAATGGCAGCACCGGGCGCCAACGCAGCGCGCGAAATTCTGGCCGATTTGAAAAAATCCAACACTGTTCCGGGAGGGTACGCCGATGACTGATTATGATGCGGTAATCATTGGCGCCGGCCACAATGGGCTAATTTGCGCGAGCTACCTCGCCAAAGCGGGCAAGCACGTCATGGTGATTGATGGCCGCACAGAGCCCGGCGGTTGCGCGAGCAGTCGCGAATTCACCCCGGGATTCAATGTCTCCGATTGCGCGCAATGGCTGTCCCAGTTTGACCAGAGCATTGTTAAAGACCTTGATCTCAAAGGCGCCGGTTTGTCTTTAGGTAAAGCCAAGGCAACGATTTCACTGCAACCTGACGCTGACCACCTGATATTGGATGGGGATCAGGTCAGCGGGGCCGGGGTCGATCCCGTTGATCAAGCTGCATATCGCGATTTCAGAGAAATGGTGCGTAGCTTTGCAAAACTGATGACAACCCTCTATCGCAACCGGCCGCCTAAATTGGTTGAGCAAAACTGGACAGATCGATTCACGCTAATGAAGTTGGGCCTCAAACTGAAGATGCTCAGTCGCGAAAGACTCCGGGATCTGATGCGCGTTGTGATGATCAACATCTATGACGTAATGAATGAGCATTTCTCTCACCCTGCATTGAAAAGCACTATCGCTTTAGACGCTGTTACCGGCACCAATATGGGTCCGCGTTCACCTAATACGGTATACAGCTATCTGCATAGAGCAACCGGGGAGCACCTCGGGCAGACCGGTACTACACAGGTGATCGGCGGCATGGGCGCTCTGGGTAAGGCCCTCGCCACCACGGCAGAAAAACATGGCGCCACACTGAAATTGGGCACGGCAGTCTCCGCCATCGACAAAACCGGTGACCGAGTGACCGGTGTCACGCTTGCTTCGGGAGAGACCGTATCGGCGAAGATTGTCATTTCTAATGCTGATCCCACCACCACTTTCCGCGATTTGCTTGGATATCATCAGATGGAAGCCGGTATGGCGAAGCGGACTGAGCACTACCGATCCAGAAGCGGCACCGCCAAACTCCACCTCGCGCTGAGTGCACTACCCACCTTTACAGGCCTGACGGAAGCGCAGCTCTCAGAGAGACTCGTCATTACACCCTCTATGGACAGCATGGAGACAGCGCTAAACCCGATGAAGTACCGGGAGCTCAGCAGTGGGCACATCTTTGATATCAGCATACCCACTGTTGAGGACCCCGGCTTGGCGCCGGTGGGCGAACATATGCTGACCGCGATCGTCCATTATGTGCCCTTCGCACCCGACATCGGCTGGGAGGCCGGTAAGCCGCGACTGCTTAACCAATTGCTGGAAGAGCTAGAGGCCTATGCGCCCGGTATTGGCGCTTTGGTAAAAGCGAGTGAACTGGTGGTGCCTTCGGATTTTGAGGCGTCGCATGGTATGACCGGCGGCAACTGGCACCACGGTGAACTGTCGATTGATCAAGCCTTGATGATGCGGCCATTTCCCGGATCTACACAGTACGCCACTGCAGTCGATGGACTCTACCTCTGCGGCGCCGGAGCGCACCCCGGTGGCAGCATTCAGGGGCTACCCGGGCGAAATGCCGCCAAGGAAATTCTGAAAAGAGGAGCCCTGTGATGAGCGACGTCAGCCGAGACACTATGCTACTCACCACGCCGTTCCACTCCCGGGTGGAAGCGATGTGCGATTTAAACGACTGGGGCAACTGGATGGGATACACCACCCCTAATGCCTATTTCGATGTGGAACTCGAGTATTTCGCACTGCGCAGCACTACCGGGGTGTTTGATCTCTCTCCCATGAATAAGTACCGGGTCACCGGACCAGATGCGCAACGCTATCTTGACCGGCTCATCACACGGGATGTCAGCAAGATCGGTGTCAATCGAGTGGGGTATGCCATTTGGTGTGATGACAATGGCCAAGTCATGGACGATGGCACCATCTTTCGGCTCGGGGAGCAGGACTACCGTATCTGCTCTTACCAGCGTGCGGACGACTGGCTCGCTTGGAACAAATTAGGCTTCGACGTCACGATTGAAAATGAATCCGAAGCGGTCGTGGGACTGGCTGTTCAGGGACCCACCTCTTGCACCGTCCTAACACTGCTTGGGTGCCATGACCTAAATCAACTGAAGCCATTCGGCATTGCGCATTACACTTTTGAAGGCCAGCCCCTGATGGTGAGTCGAACAGGCTTTACTGGAGATCTGGGTTACGAGGTCTGGATACCCCCCGAAAGCGCAGAAACGCTCTGGGATCAGCTTTTTCAAGTCGGCCATGACTACCTCATCAAGCCGATCGGCTCCTATGCGCTTGAACTTGCGCGCATCGAAGCGGGTTTTTTACAAGCCAATGTTGATTTTATGCCCGCCGAGGAAGTCGTCCGTGTGGGTCGAACACGCAGCCCGTTCGAACTGGGATTAAGCTGGCTGGTCGATTTCTCAAAACCCCTCTTTAATGGCCGCTCAGCGCTGCTCAAAGAGCAGGCCAATGGGTCTCGCTATCGCTTTGCCATGCTCGATGTAGAGGGTAACAAACCGGCCGAGCACTCCTTTATTCTTAAGGGAGACAAACAAGTGGGCACCGTGACCTCCGCAGCCTGGTGCCCGACAGCCAAGGCCAACATTGCCTACGCTCAAATCGAGATGCCCTATGGCGCCGCGGGAGACGAACTGGTTGCGGAAATTTATTACCAGCGTGAATTGCATTGGACGCGCCTGCTCGCGCCATGCAAGGTAATTGACGCGCCCATCTTCAAATCTCCCAAGCGCTGGCAAACACCAGCACCACCTCATTGATCCGCCGCTTTTACTGAGAGACGCTATGCAGACCATTGCGACTTCCGTAGACGATTCTTTTCAGCGCATGCGCCAGAAGCTGGAGGCCGAGAAGGCTCGGCCCCACCACGCGATGGACTCCTATTTTTATCGCTCGCATTTGGTCCATGAGCAGGAGCTTGAACACCTTATTTTCAAAAGCTGGATTTATGCACTTCATACCAGCGAGATCCCCTCTCCCGGTGATTATCAGCTCATTGAGATCGGCGAAGACTCGATCATCGTCGCGCGGACAGAAACCGGCGAAATCCGCGCAATGCATAATATTTGTCGCCACCGAGGCGCCCGGGTTTGCGAAGAGACCCGCGGTAACCGTAAAAGCCATGTCTGCCCGTATCATGGCTGGGTCTACAACATCGACGGCTCACTCAAAGTCGCTCGCGAAACCCACATCATGTCGGATTTTGAAAGTGCTTCGCATGGCCTGAAGCCGGTCAACTGCGTAACCTATATGGGTTTGGTCTTTATCAACTGCGATCTCGAGGCCGGCGACCTCCTGGCTTCGCTGGAGAATATCCGTGAACCCCTGGGTGCCTATGACCTTGAGCACGCTAAGGTTGCGCATCGGCAAACCTATCGCGTTGAGGCAAATTGGAAGTTGGCTATCGAGAATTATCTTGAGTGCTACCACTGCGCTACCTCACACAGAGCCTATGCGCGTTTGCATACCCTGAAAGACCTGGAAGAAAAATCAGCGCCAGTAGTGGCTAAAATGCTTGAGCGCGCCGACGAGGTGACGGGTATTCCCGGCATTTCAAAAGAACACACCGAAATCTATCTTGATGCACCCAGTTTTGGCGCCTGCGCACATACAATGCGATACGGTCTATTCGACGGGTTTGTGACGGGCAGCAAAGATGGGCAACCCGTTGCGCCACTGATGGGCGATATCCGGGACTACGATGGTGGTGCCGGCGACTTCCAAATGGGCCCTCTGACCTTCATGCTCAACTACCCTGACCACTGCGTGTTGTACCGCTTTTTACCCCGCTCACGCACCGAGACAGATATGGAACTGGTATGGCTCGTTCGCGAAGACGCCGTAGATGGTAAGGACTACGACGTCGAAAACTTGACCTGGCTCTGGCATCACACAACCCTTGAGGACGAATACATCATTACGCGCAATGCAGCAGGCGTGAATTCGCGGTTTTTCGAGCCTGGTCCGTATCATTCAGAATTCGAATTTACATTGCAGCAGTTCGTACACTGGTACCTTCATTCATTGGAAGCCAGCTTGGATTGTGAGATAAGGCCACGCTGAGGGCGCCCCGTACTATACTGCCCGCACGGTGAAGTAGTGGCCAAGGGACTTGCTTTCCCAGAGCGATATTGTCATCGATCTACCATGACAAAAAAGGGGCAGACTTTGCAGCAAAACACCGCGACTGATGGCTCCGATTTGGATGCAAAACGCACCCGCATACCGCTCTTCAGCGCGTTTTTCATGATTTACATCTTCGTCTCAGGAGGCTCTTTTGGCATAGAGGAGATGGTCTCGTCGTCTGGACCGGGCCTCACGCTTCTATTACTGCTCTTTTTACCCATTGTCTGGGCGCTGCCAATGGCACTTATCGCCAGCGAACTGGGATCTGCTATCCCAGAGAATGGCGGTTTCTACATCTGGACGCGACGAGGCCTCGGCGAGTTTTGGGGGTTTCAAGCTGCATGGTGGTGGTCTCTCGCTCTCCTGGTCGACACGTCGTTATACATCGTCCTGAGTGCCACCTATCTGCAAAACCAGATTGGCTTTAGTGACTCGGTGTACTACCTGATCTGCTGGTCTGTTATCGCGATCTTTACGCTCGTCAATATTATGGGCATCCGAGTGGTGGCTATCGGATCCAGCCTGTTTGCCATTCTGATTATTTCACCCATTGTTATTTTGGCCGCAGTGGGAATTGCCAACTGGCAGTTCAATCCCTTCACGCCGATCACACCACCGGGAACCGACCTTTTAGGCAGCGATGGCACATTGATTCTGGGGCTCAGTGTCGGCTTATGGATGTACGCAGGTTATGAATCCATGTCGACCCTAGCCGGAGAGATTGAGGAGCCACAGCGCATCATTCCTAGAGCGCTGATGCTGGCGCTCCCTTTTGTTGCGCTCATGTACTTGGTGCCCACCGCCGCCAGTATTGCGGCGATCGGTGAGTGGGAGCTCTTTTCTGTCGATAGCGGCGACGGCAAAATGTCCTTCGTGGACATTGGACGACAACTAGGCGGCACTGCGCTTGGGCACGCCTTGCTTGCGTCTGCAGTGCTCGGGAATCTCGCGCTCTACCTCGATTATATGGCGTCAGGTGCTCGGCCGATTCAAAGCCTAGCCAGAGACGGCTTACTGCCCTCGATGTTAACCGTCACCAGCTCGCAATTCGGCACCCCCATCGTGGCCATTCTTCTCATAGCAGGCGTCAATGCCGTATTGGTAATCGGACCTTTTCAGAGCCTGGTCATCATCGACGTGCTCCTGATGGTGGCTTCCTATGCCCTTATCTTTATCGCTGCCGCAAGACTGCGCGTCGTCGAACCCGACCTACATCGCCCTTTTAAGATCCCCGGCGGCATGATCATTATGGGCCTGTTGATTACCCCTCCGATCGCCCTGATTGCTTTCATGATATTCATCACGCTGGGGGATCATAGCCTGACGCTGTGGGGCCGCGACCGCTTTGGATTTTTAGGCATCGAAATCGGGTGGTATGGGGTAGCCGGACTGATTGCCATTCTCTCTGGACCGCTGCTCTATCCCTGGTTACGGGCACATAATCGACAATAGCCAGTGTAAACTAGCATTTGGCGGGGAATATTTAGCGCTGCCTGAAAAGGAATGCGCCAGATCTACGGCGAACTGGCTCCTCATCACATCCAAGACGCTCGTCTAGCTGATTAGGTAACCGATTATGAACAAACCTTTTCCCGGGCCCAAAACATTACGCGCGCTTGAGCGCGGCATACCGCTTTTTAAAAATGGGTTGCGCTTCAATGAGGCCATGCAGAAAGCGGGATCCCGTGGATTCAGATCAGTGCGTCAGATCGTGGTCTCCAGGGCTGAGGGGGATTTCGTATGGGATCTCGACGATCAGCGCTATATCGATTTCCAAAACGGCTGGGCGACCAACCCGTTAGGTAATTGCCACCCCGAAATACTCAAGGTGGTGGAAACCGCTAACCGGCGCTATGGGTTTCACTTTGATCACCCGCTTCGTTACGAGCTGGCGGAGATGTTGGCGGAAATTATGCCCGGTTGCGCGCTACCGCGAACCAACTTTGAAGTGTCGGGCACTGAGGCGGCGGAGGCAGCGGTGCATCTCGCGCTGACCCATACCCAACGCCAATATATCGTTACCTTCGGCGCGTCCTACCACGGCAATTCCATTGCTGGAAAATTACTAAGCGGACTCGGGGGCGACTCAGCCATTCACCTGGAAGCGTGGTCAGGGGGCGTGGTCCGTGCGCCCTATCCCTTTAGCGACAATATTCCGGCTAATCTCTCACAGGATCAATATGTAGATTTCTGCTTATGGTATCTGGAACACCACATCCACGAGACGATGGTGAGTCGCGACAATATTGCCGGTGTAATGCTCGAACCTGGCTTGGCAGAGGGGGGCAACTGGATTCCAACTCAAGCATTTGTGCGAGGAGTTCGGGACATTTGCGACCGAAACGACTGGCTACTTATCAGCGACGAGGTGCTCACCGGATTGGGAAGAACCGGGAAAATGTGGGCGATAGAGCACTACGACGTGACTCCAGATATCTTGGTTTATGGCAAAAACCTGTCAGGCGGTATCGCACCGCTATCGGGCATTTCCGCCCGTGATGACATCCTCGGTGACAACCGTCACTTTAATTCTGGGTCAACCTTTGCAGGTTCTCCCGCAGGGTGTGCCGCAGCGATAAAAACCCTCGAGATATTCGAAAGAGATGGCATCGTCGCGCAAGCAGCCAAGCTTGGTCGAATTGTCGAGGAAATCACCCGAGACTGGGAAAACTACGACATTGTTAGGCAAGTCAGAGGGAATGGACTGCTGATCGGGGTGAGTTTTGAGAGAGCTAGCCGAACTGACCGCGAAGGAGAGAACTGGTGGGTCGCACGGGCTGTAAGGGGCGAGATGCTTGAGCGAGGGGTATGGGCTATCTCGGATCATGAGGATACGATTCGCCTATATCCAGCGCTCAACATGAATGAAGAAACCCTGAGAGCAGGACTTCACATTATGGAGGAGGCAATTCAGGCGGTTTCAAGCGGCGCGGATATCGAAGGAGACAGCGCCGCCTATCCCACTGGCGTCGCCGGCTTCTGATTAATTCAGATAGGACATTACCCGTAAAAACTCACGTCTCATACCAGAGCCCATCGGGATCCTCTGGCCAAACACCGAGGTAGGGGCCGTGCGCTTGGAACCCGAGCATCCTTCTCATCGCTTCAGACTGCGAGGCCACTTCATCGCGTGTTAACGTAAGATATTGGTTCTCCTCCTGCCGCAACCAACCCAAACAGTAGGTATTGACGACTGCTTTTCTGGCCGCATCGCTCTGATTCTCGCCACCGCCATGTAACGTAGAACCTAAATACAACACTACAGAGCCCTTGGGCATCACCGCCTGAATTACGTCCTTTTCACAAACCTGCGCGAAATCCTTTATCCCGGTCTCCTTTCGCACTATCCGCGTCGCGCCGTTCTCCTCCGTAAAATCGTCTAGGGCCCATAGAGCGGAAATTTGAACTTCAAACGGCAATAAGTGACTCGGGTAGCAGGTGTCATCAGCGTGAAGCACCTGCGCACCCTCACCCGGCAATATTTCAATAGCGGTCGTACTCCCCACCTGATACACGTCGCAATAAGGTTTCAACACTGCATCTGCCACAGCGAGCACAGTGGGATTCAGCAGGAAATCAGCAAAATAGACCGAATATTTTGTTACACCTCCCACACGCAAGGTTTGATGACCGTTAAAACCGTTTTGGTAAAGGTGTCCCTCCCGGTCAAACTGCGGCCGAAGGTCAGTGATGAGCCCAGACACAATCTTCTCAGGTAATAGGTTTTCTATCACTACGGCCCCGGTCGTCGTAAGGGCTGTCACAACATCCTCAATATCGTCGTGCACCCCATAACGAGGAAGTGTCATGCCGCTCTACTCCTGTATAAATTTCTGAGCCTAGGGTACTGAGTATAGCCTGCGAAATCCCGATATCGCCCCAAGTAACCCGCCCCTTCTCGTCTCGGATAATCCCCGGACGGCTTGCACCAACCCCGTACTCTCCCCCGACTGAGAGAGCGGTGTTATGGTAAGTGACTGTGATGTGGGAAAAAATCGAAATGACTCAAGACGCACGGGCCAATCCACCACGACCAGCAACTGTATGCGACCCCCAATGGGCGGAGCGAGTGGATCTCGCAGCGGCTTTTCGGTGGGCAGCTCGTCTTAATTTCCATGAGGGCGTAGCCAATCATTTTTCAGTCTCGGTTAGCGCCAATGGCACGCAATTTTTAATGAACCCTAACCAATCGCACTTTTCGCGCATCCGCGCATCCGATCTACTTTTGGTCGATGCTAATGACCCCGGTACTATGGAGAGACCGGGTGCGCCAGACCCTACGGCTTGGGGGTTACATGGCGCACTGCACCGCAAGTGCCCTCACGCCAGAGTGGCGCTGCACGTACATTCGATTCACGCCACCATACTGGCAACGCTGGAAGATCCTCGTCTCCCACCAATCGACCAGAATTGTGCGATGTTTTTCAATCGCTATGCGGTTGACCGCGATTACGGCGGGCTGGCCTTCGAAGAGGAGGCCGAGCGCTGCTGCCAACACCTCGCGGACGCATCGAAAAAAGTGCTCATCATGTGCAACCACGGTGTGATGGTCATTGGTGACAATGTGGCGGATGCGTTCAATCGACTATTCTATTTCGAGCGCGCAGCGGAAACCTATGTTAAAGCGCTGTGGACCGGTTTGCCGCTCAAGGTATTGCCAGATGCCGTTGCCGAAAAAACAGCGATAGAGTTAGAGAATTACCCGGGACAGGCCGAGGGACACTTTGCGCAACTCAAATCCATACTAGATGAGGAGGAGCCAGACTACGCCAGCTGAAGTAGCGGCAGTGTTTTGACAGGGACCTACCAAGCGTAACCCTCGCATCTATCACTGGCGCAATACCGCCTCCAAAGCCGTGAGACATCGATTGATATTGGTTGTGTTGCAACTGCTACCCATCAGCCCAATGCGCCATTGCTTACCCGCCAACTCCCCGAGACCAGCGCCCACCTCCAGGTCGAACTCCTTTAATAAGGCATTACGAATTGCGGCGTCATCCTGGCCATCAGGAATCTGGACGGCGTTGAGCTGCGGCAGTCGCCAAGGTTCTGAGACTGCGAGTTTGAGGCCGAGCTCCGAAAGGCCCTCAGTCAAAACCAGGTGATTTGCTTTGTGACGGGCAAAGCTGGCCTTAAGGCCCTCTTCCTCTAGCATCAGCAATGCTTCATGAAGCGCATAAATGGCATTTACCGGCGCCGTGTGATGATAAGCACGCATGGCGCCCTCACCCCAATACCCCATGATGAGATTCATATCCAGGAACCAACTCTGCACTTTACGCTTTCTAGTGGCGATCATCTCCACTGCATTCGAACTAAAGGTAATTGGCGCGATACCCGGCAAACTGGAAAGGCATTTTTGCGTGCCCGAGTACACAACATCAGCACCCCAGGCATCCACCTGCAGATCGATTCCCGCAAGTGACGTCACTGCGTCAACAATACTGAGCATGCCCGCGGATTTCGCCATGCCACAGAGCGTTTCAGCATCGCTGCGCACGCCCGTGGAGGTTTCTGCATGAACAAAGGCGAGGATTTTGGCGTCGGGGTGCGTCTGAATCGCCTTCGCCACCTTCTCGGGGTCGACCGGATCACCCCATCTATCTTGCACCATCACCGCAGTACCACCGCAGCGCTCAACGTTTTCTTTCATTCTCCCGCCAAAGACGCCGTTCTGGCAGACAATAGCTTTATCACCTGGCTCGAGGAGATTAACGAACGCCGCTTCCATTCCGGCAGAACCAGGCGCCGACAAGGGGATAGTCAGCTCGTTCGTCGTTTGAAACGCGAATTGCAGTAATCGCTTGACGTCGTCCATAAGACAAACAAATAAGGGGTCTAGGTGCCCTATCGTTGGCCGGGCCGCAGCAGCCAGAACCCTCGAGGAAACGTCAGAAGGACCGGGACCCATCAAGGTACGCAAAGGGGGATAGAAAGGTGAAGACAAAAAAAACTCCGTCATGAAGGTAGTTGTTGCCAGATATCAGAGTGCTGACGGTTAAACCGCTCGGCTCTCGCTACTCAACTAAACAAACCACCTAGAAGTGATTAGTGTAATGGTGGGCCGTGCTGGGTTCGAACCAGCGACCAATTGGTTAAAAGCCAACTGCTCTACCGACTGAGCTAACGGCCCAATGAAGGGAAGGCGCGTATGCTAACGCTACTAGGTGAAAATTCAAGCCCCGAGGTGGCTAAAAGTTCTCCAATAGAAACTGCCGCGCCAACTGCGTTGCTGGATGAGAGGGGTACTCTCGAATGACTTCGTCAAGGTACCCCTGTGAACGCTGCCGGTTGCCCTTGATAAACTGTACGCGCCCCAACTTGTATAGCGCGTCTGGGATTTTCGGGTCAGCTGGGTATTGATCCAACAGGATTTTAAAACTCTGACGCGCCAATTCTGGGTCAGGGGGATCGAGAACGAGATATAACTCGCCCAGCCAGTAATGTGCATTCGGGGCGTAACGACCAAACGGAAAATCGGTGAGAAAAGAAAGGAAAGCAGCCACTGCGTCATCAAATGACTTTTCCCGAACCAGTTCATAGGCTGCCCGATAGGCAGCCTCTTCACCTACTTGTGGGTCAGCAGCGCCTGCACGCACTGCGCCATCATCACCTCCAATCGGCGTGTTCACCGGTGA
>CESO01049956.1_pt1 | contig 18393 bp, 14 predicted proteins | sample 356341 | NCBI WGS metagenome assembly CESO01 (sample SAMEA2621812, study PRJEB7988) | marine metagenome | biome: marine biome (ENVO:00000447); feature: deep chlorophyll maximum layer (ENVO:xxxxxxxx); material: "saline water (ENVO:00002010), including plankton (ENVO:xxxxxxxx)" | depth 35 m
GCCGGCGCGTCGGGTAGGCGCGCCAAAACCAGATGAATGATGTTCTCGGTCGCATCGTGATCACCCCAGGTGATATAAATTTTCTGGCCGAAGATGCGGTATTGATTACCTTCGCGCTCGGCTCGGGTCTTCATGGGTCCCAGATCCGAGCCAGCACCGGACTCCGTCAGATTCATAGTGCCTGACCACTCGCCCGAATGAATCTTGCCTAGATAAATCGCCTTTAGCGAGTCACTCGCATGGACCGATATCGCGAGAGCTGCTCCCGCACTTAGGAAAGGCTCCAGTGCGAATGCCATGTCGGCGCTGTTCCACATTTCGCAAGCGGCGGTTCCAAAAAGTTCAGGCAGGCCCTGGCCACCCTGCTCATGAGGAGCGGAAATGCCCACCCAACCACCGGCACCCAGTTGCCGAATCGCATCACCATAGCCAGGAGGAATCGTTACGGCGCCGTCATGGCAACTGGCTGGTTGCGCATCGCCGACACGCCTTAATGGCGACACCACGTCGGCTGCAAATTTGGCCGCCTCATCCAGCACTGCCGTAGTAAGCTCAGGCCCGAGTCCCAAGTCTGCATACTGGGGCAGGTCGCCCAGCACCCTGCCCACGTCCAGCACATCGTCAATCAAGAACTGCATATCTTCCGTGGGTGCCTTGTACATCTTTAAATCCTCTTTTTTAGCGCTGTTCCAGCATCATCACCGTCCGCAGAGACTATTCTGACGCCATACGGCAAAAATATGGCCAAGTAGTTATAATTCACCGTGTGAATATAAGCGAACTGCCTGCGCGCGCATTATATGAAAAACCTGAACCAAATTGATCTGAACCTGCTGGTCTATCTCGAAGTGCTTCTGCGTGAGCGCAACGTCACACAAGCAGCCAATCAGCTGGGACTGTCTCAACCCGCGATGAGCAATGGTTTGCGACGCCTTCGCGCATTGTTTGACGATCCGCTATTGGTTCGGACATCCGAGGGCATGACCCCAACCGAACGGGCATTAGAGCTAGAGCCAATGGTCAAAGAGATCTTGTTAGGGGTTGATCGTGCCATGCAGCCCGCGACCGAGTTTGCGCCTGGGGAAGCTCAGATAGTGGTACGGATCATGGCCAGTGATTATGCAGAGTCGACCCTGTTTCCCGCAGTGCTGAACCAACTCCGCGAACATGCCTCGGGCATTACGCTGGATATCATGAACCCTTCGGACGTTAGCTTTCTGGATGTTGAGCGCGGCAAGGTCGATTTGGTTATCAATCGCTTTGACCAGATGCCACAATCCTTTCATCAGATTACGCTCTGGCAAGACAGCTTCTCCTGTTTGCTGAGCCCGGACAATCCCATACTCGATGATTTCTCCCTCAGCAACTATCTCGGTGCAGACCATATCTGGGTCAGCAAAACCGGCATGGGTATTGGTGTGGGTGTAGATCCGAGTGATGTGCAGCGACTGGGTTGGGTCGATGCAGCGCTGGCTGATCTGGGCGAAAAACGACGCATTCGCGTTTTTACCCGGCACTACCAAGCCGCAATGACGCTGGCGGAACAAAACGACCTGATCGTGACGCTCCCGACCCGCGCTACTTGGCTCAAACGAGATAATCCGCGCGTTGTGGTGCGGCAGGTGCCCTTTGACATTCCCCCTTTGGAGCTGAAAATGGCATGGAGTCCTCTCCTGCACAATAATGCGCCGCATCGCTGGGTAAGGCAGTTCATTACAGCGATTGCACGATCACTCGACTCGCCACCAAACCAGCCCGCATAAATCTCAGGAATACCCTTTATCGCTGCAATCATTATGATCAATAGTGGTAAGCCAGTAGAGTAACGGTCTCGGTAAGCAACACCCTACCCTCTGGCATCAGGAGTCTTTTTCATGCCTCGACGAATAGAATGTGCTGGCCTGAAGATCGACGCCGCGCTTCACTCACTCCTAGTTGACGAAATTGCACCCGGCACCGGCATCGATCCTGATGCTTTTTGGCAAGGCGTAGCGGCGATCTGGGGGACCTTGGGACCTGAAAATCAGCGTCTGCTTCAGGAGAGGGATTCCCTGCAAGCGCAGGTAGACCAGTGGCACCGTGAGCAAAAAGGGAAATCGTGGGATGCTGGGGCCTATGAGGCTTTTCTGCGCGACATTGGCTATCTCCACCCCGAACCTGCCCCTTTTGAAATAACAACAACCCAAGTCGATCCAGAAATCGCCTTGATAGCAGGACCACAACTGGTAGTGCCGGTCATGAATGCGCGCTACGCTCTCAATGCTGCCAACGCACGCTGGGGCAGTTTGTATGACGCGCTTTACGGTACAGACGCCATCCCCGAGGATGGAGGCGCCTTGCGGGGCGGTGACTACAACCCAGCACGGGGTGATCGCGTGATTGCTTGGGCGCGAGATTTTTTGGATGACCACTTCCCGTTGGCCGAAGGCAGGCACCGTAACGCTACCGTCTATACGATCGACAATGGAATACTCCGGGTCGGTCAACCCTCGGGCGCATACTCAATATTGGCTGATACCACGCAGCTGGTGGGCTATACCGGGGACAGTGACATGCCGAGCAGTGTGTTGTTAAAGCATCATGGCCTGCATGTCGAAATCCAGATTGATCGCGAGCACCCAGTGGGCGCCACCGATACGGCTGGAGTCAAAGATATCTGTCTGGAGTCGGCCCTCACCACGATTCAGGATTGCGAGGACTCTGTCGCGGCGGTGGATGCCGAGGATAAAGTTGTGGTCTATCGGAACTGGCTGGGACTCATGAAAGGCGATCTGACCGACACCTTTAAAAAAGGAGACGCGAGCCTCACCCGACGCCTGAACCCCGACCGGCGATTTACTACCCCGGACGGCGGCGCCCTCACGCTTCCCGGCCGAAGCCTGCTCTTTGTGCGCAATGTGGGTCATCTCATGACCAACCCAGCCATTCTCGATATCGAAGGTAACGAGATCCCAGAAGGCTTTATGGACGGTCTGTTCACCACCTTCTGTGCGCTGCATGACCTCAGAAGTGCTGCCGAGATTAAAAACTCGCGCACCGGCTCCATGTACATTGTAAAACCCAAGATGCACGGTCCCGACGAGGTCAGCTTGACGGTCGAGCTATTTTCTCAAATCGAGGATCTGTTCCAGCTGCCTCGTAACACCATCAAGATGGGCATCATGGATGAGGAGCGCCGCACCACTGTGAATCTGGCAGAGTGTATTCGACGTGCCAACGAGCGAGTGGTGTTCATTAATACGGGCTTTCTTGACCGCACAGGAGACGAGATCCATACCAGCATGGAGGCGGGCGTCATCACCGCCAAAACTGCGATGAAAGCCGAGACCTGGATCAGTGCCTACGAAGACTGGAACGTGGATACGGGGCTCGCCTGTGGGTTGCAGGGCAAAGCACAAATTGGCAAGGGCATGTGGGCGATGCCCGATCTTATGGCGGAGATGCTGACCACCAAAACAGGACACCCCGAAGCGGGCGCCAGTTGTGCCTGGGTTCCCTCACCCACCGCAGCAACGCTCCACGTAACCCACTATCACCAAGTGTCGGTCTCAGATGTACAATCATCGTTGCGTGGCCATCGTCGCCGATCTCTCAATGAGCTGCTGACGATTCCGCTTGGCGAGGTCACTGCACTCTCAGCCGAGACGATTCGCCAAGAAGTTGACAACAATGCCCAGGGCATTCTGGGATATGTGGTGCGTTGGGTAGAACACGGCGTAGGGTGCTCCAAGGTACCCGACATACACAATATTGGACTCATGGAAGACCGCGCGACGCTGCGCATCTCCAGCCAACATATTGCTAATTGGTTGCATCATGGCGTAGTAAGCGAGACCCAAGTCAAGGAGACACTGGTCCGCATGGCAGCAGTGGTAGACGAGCAAAATAGCGCGGACCCCGACTACCGTCCTATGACAAGCAACCTCGATGCCAGTGAGGCTTTTCAGGCCGCCTGCGAGCTGGTATTTGCAGGCACCGCACAACCGAGCGGCTACACCGAACCCGTACTTCACACACGACGACTCGCCTTCAAGGCCAAAACCTAGGGGCTAAACCACCTCCCCGATATATTCCATATCGGGGCCACATCACACGTATTTTTGTTCTAAATGACAACCATTGTCATTTAAAGCGTTTACTGCCGGCTATTTGCTGAATTGCGAGACAAAGCCCTTGCAATGTCGATTTATCCGCGGCTAAATTCGCATTATGCGAAATATTGACGCAATATGCATCTGGTGGCGGCTGTCGCCGGCACGGGCTAGCACGCCGCTGACACAGGACAACTGCATGATTTCAAAGGAGAGAAACATGTCACAGCAACAACAAAAAGGATTTTCCCTAATCGAATTGATGATCGTCATCGCCATTATTGGCATTCTGGCAGCCCTCGCGCTGCCTACCTACCAAACCTACGCCAAGAAGGCGAAGTTCTCGGAAGTTGTCATGGCGACCACAGCGGTCAAATCAGCCATAGATATTTGTTATCAAACTAAGGGCAGCATGAGCGCATGCAAGCCTCATGATGACACCACCGGTGGATCTAAGTCTGTTCTGGCCGCACAGGCCAACGCTGCTGTCTCTGGTGCCCATGTCGATACCGTGACAGCCGAAGCTGACCTCACAACAACCCCCGCATCCATATCAATCACTGCTATTGGCGAGGACCCCGTAGATGGTGAAACTTACATTTTGTTGGGGACAGATGGCGGCGCCGGCTCTCTGTCATGGGACTTAGATGTCACCAATTCAACCTGCCTTGCAGCCGGTCTGTGTGACGAGCGCGGTTAACTAAGGCTAGCTCAAAGTCTTAAGCACCGTGCTCAGTAGTGACCCGGGCGAGAAAAGCCTCCCACTCGGGCCTTTCTGCAACCGCCTGACCAAACGTTATACGAATCATTGCCGGAAAATGGGCTCCGCAAAACATGCAAGACATCAAACGTAGACCACATCTCGATCTTGCGGGAACGTGATATGAATCCAGCAACATTCACAACCCGTGACGAGCGGGTTGGGGGGCTTGGTGGTCGCCTTGTGGCTGCTGACATCCTAAACAAGGATCGGGTCATTGCAGCCGAACGCGAAGCCCGTAAAATACACTTGTCGTTCATGCGATACCTCATTGATACCCTAGACGTGGACAGCAAAGTACTGGCAGAGATGGCCTCGGCCGAATACGGTATCCCGGTTTTTGATGTGACCGCCATGAATCGAGACATGTTGCCCGATCACCAGATCGACAGCGACATGATGATGAAACACCGTGCGGTACCCTTATTCAGACGAGGGAATCGCCTGTTCGTGGCCATTTCGGACCCTATGAATGTGGCGGCCCTGAACGAATTAAAATTCGCGACGGGCATGAATACCGACGCGATCCTTGCAGACGATGCTGCACTCGATCAACTCATTCACGACATTGCTGAGGGCTCTAACAGTCTCGATCGAGATATGGCCACGCTCAGCACGGATGATCAATACGATCTGGAAATGCGAACAAGCCCCGCGGAAGAAGAGGCTGACCACCGGGATGCCGCTGACAACACGCCAATTGTTCGCTTCGTTAACAAAATCCTGCTCGATGCCATCAGGCAAGGAGCATCCGACATACATTTTGAGCCTTACGAAAAAGTTTACCGCGTGCGCTTTCGCACAGACGGCATTCTGCGAGAGGTCATCAAGCCACCCCGCAACCTCGCGCCACGTCTGGCGGCACGCCTGAAAATCATGTCACAAATGGACATTTCGGAACGCCGCGTACCCCAGGATGGGCGGATCCAAATGAAGCTTTCTAAAAGGCGGGCCATCGACTTCCGAGTGAATACGCTGCCTACCCTCTACGGGGAGAAAATCGTACTGCGAATTCTTGACCCGAGTTCAACACGCATGGGTATTGACGCCCTAGGCTATGAGCCGGAGCAAAAAGCACTCTACCTCGCGGCGCTGCAAAAACCCCAGGGCATGATCCTAGTGACGGGTCCAACTGGCTCCGGCAAGACGGTCTCGCTGTATACCGGACTCGGCATACTCAATGAGCCTGAACGCAATATCTCTACCGCCGAAGATCCAGTTGAAATCAATATGGCGGGCATCAATCAGGTGCTAGTGAATCCCAAGGTAGGACTTAACTTTGCCGAGGCACTGAGGTCGTTTCTGCGTCAGGACCCTGATGTGATTATGGTGGGAGAGATTCGCGATCTCGAGACCGCCGAAATAGCCATTAAGGCTGCGCAAACGGGTCACCTAGTGCTCTCGACCGTGCACACTAACAGCGCCGCTGCGACCGTCACGCGACTGCTCAATATGGGTGTGCCTGCTTTTAATATTGCCGCGTCGGTCACAGTGATTATTGCGCAGCGATTGGCGCGAAGATTGTGTAGCCACTGCGCCGTATCCGAGACCAGCGTGCCCCGTGAAGCGCTCATACAGCTGGGGTTCAGCGCCGATCAATTACATCACGCCCAGATCAAAAAACCCGTGGGCTGCAAGCACTGCAAGGGAGGCTACAAAGGTCGCGTGGGCATTTACGAGGTCGTAAAAATCACCAAGGCCATCGCATCGGCCATTATGGACGGCGCCAATTCATTGGAGCTTGATCGCTCTGCCCGCGAGGCCGGCTTCAACGACCTCCGACAGTCAGCCCTCAAAAAATGTGCCACCGGCCTGATCAGCCTCGAGGAAGTCAGCCGCGTGACCACGGATTGAGGGCACTCCAACGTGAACAGTAGGGCGCGTCCAGTGCGCGACACAACGTAGGTAGAAATATATAATGGCAACAGCAAACACAGTATTTGTCTGGAGCGGAACCGACCGTAACGGACGCAAATCCACCGGTGAATTACTCGCCAGCTCTGCTGCTATCGCCCGAGTGCAATTGCGGAAACAGGGAGTGGCAGCCAAAACCGTCAAGAAGAAATCTAAACCGCTGCTTTCTCTGGGCGCCACACCGATCAAAGCTGCTGACATCGCCATTTTCACCCGCCAATTGGCAACTATGATGAAAGCGAGGGTGCCTCTAGTTCAGGCATTTGACATCGTGGCCGAGGGAACTGATCACCAAAAAATGCGCGAACTCATCACCACCATCCGCACCGATGTCGCGTCGGGGACGGGGCTCGCCGGCTCACTGGCCAAACACCCCCAATACTTTGACGAACTATTTTGTTCTTTAGTGGCATCGGGGGAGAACTCGGGCACGCTGGAAGTGATGCTGGACCGGGTGGCCACCTATAAAGAAAAAACCGAAGCCCTGAAGGCAAAAATCAAAAAAGCGCTCACCTACCCTGCCGCGGTTATCGCGGTGGCGGTTGTGGTCACAGGTATTTTGTTAGTGAAGGTCGTGCCGCAATTTGCCGAGACATTTCGGGGCTTTGGCGCCGATCTGCCCGGCTTTACGCTGTTTGTGCTCGCCATATCCGAATGGGTACAGAGCTGGTGGTTTATGATGTTGTTGGGCTTATTTTCCGCGAGCTATGCGTTTTCCCAGGCCAAACGGCGAAACAAGCGATTTGCCGACTGGCTCGACGGCGTCTCTCTCAAAATACCGATTATTGGCAACGTGATCCATGACGCGGTCATTGCGCGTTTCTCACGAACACTCTCCACGACTTTTGCGGCCGGTGTGCCTCTGGTAGAGGCGCTCGACTCCACCGCCGGCGCCGCTGGTAACGCCCTCTACCGCCGGGCAATCAGACAGATCCGCGACGACGTCACCGCCGGTACAGCGCTGGCCATAGCAGTGCGCAGTACCGGGCTATTCCCCACGATGCTGCTGCAAATGACATCTATCGGCGAAGAGTCGGGCTCTCTGGATGATATGCTGGGCAAAGTGGCAGATCATTACGAGGCCACCGTGGACGCCGCGGTAGACAGCCTGGGCTCTCTGATGGAGCCCATGATTATGTCGATTCTGGGTGTTTTGGTCGGTGGCTTGATGGTCGCGATGTACATGCCCATATTTATGCTCGGATCTGTGATGTAAACAGATAGAATCACGTTCTAGACCTGACAGAGGTAACAGCTTCTGGCCATACCACCCTTTTTCACTGACCCCGCGGTTTTTACGCTTTACTGCGGCGCCCTCGGGTTGATTGTGGGGAGTTTTCTCAATGTGGTGATTTTGAGATTACCCCGCATGATGGATCAATCCTGGCGCCGGGAATGCTGTGAACTCATGAACCAGCCCGCACCCGATGAGCCGAAAGTCAGTCTTTCATTCCCTGGTTCCCAATGTCCGAATTGCGGCTCACCGATCCGCCCTTGGCACAATATTCCCGTGCTGAGCTGGGTATGGCTCCGGGGTCGCTGCGACCAATGCCGTGACCCTATTTCCGTCAGATATCCACTTGTTGAGCTGGTAACGGGCCTGCTGTCTGCCGCGGCCGCCTGGCATTTTGGCTTTGGCCAAGAGACAGCCAGTGCCCTGGTACTCATCTGGATGCTGATAGCACTGACCGGGCTTGATCTAGATACTCAACTACTGCCCGACGCCATCACCCTACCCCTCCTGTGGATCGGGCTGGGCGTCAATCTTTTCGGCATATGGACGCCACTGTCTTCAGCCGTGCTCGGAGCGATATTGGGCTATGGATCGCTGTGGAGTGTCTACTGGCTATTTAAACTGGCCACCGGTAAAGAGGGGATGGGTTACGGGGATTTCAAGTTACTCGCAGCACTGGGTGCCTGGTTCGGTTGGCACGCCGTGCCACTAATGATTCTGCTTTCTTCATTTGTGGGCGCGGCATTGGGTATTGCAATCCTCGTAGCAAAGCAACAAGGCAGGGATACCCCAATGCCTTTCGGTCCTTATCTGGCGGGTGCAGGCCTGCTGACATTGTTTTTTGGCGACTCCCTGCTCAATCAGTACTTGTCTATGGTCGCCCTCTGACATGCTGCGTGTAGGTGTTACCGGTGGCATCGGGAGCGGCAAAACCGCTCTGACCGACTGGCTGACTGAAGAGGGTATTACCGTGGTTGACGCGGACCTCGCGGCCCGGGTTGTGGTTGCTCCCGGTCAGCCGGCGCTGGCCGAGATTATTGCGGCGTTTGGAGATCAGTACCTCTCGCCCGATGGCCAGCTGAACCGTGCGGCACTGCGCAAACTGGTGTTTGAAGATGCAGACAAGCGCAAGGCGCTGGAGGCGATGACACATTCTCGTATCCGGGAGGAACTGATACGCCAACTTGCGGCTGCCGATTCTGCCTACGTGGTACTGAGTTCCCCCTTGCTTCTGGAGAGCGGTCAATCCGAGTTAATCGATGTGAGCGTCGTCGTCGATGCACCCGAGGCCACCCAGATCGCACGGACCATGGAGAGGGATGGCAACGACCAAGCGTTGGTGGAGGGCATTATGGCAGCGCAACTGGATCGGGAGACCCGAAAGAGCCGGGCCGACATCGTCATTGACAACAGTGCCTCGCTCGCGGACCTTCACGAACAAGCGGCAATTCTCCACCAGACTTTGCTGGCGCGGGCGACCAATACTTAGTCTCGAGTCAGTCGCATTAGAATCGGAGTATTGGCCTCGGGAAATGACCAATCAACCAGTGCTTCTGGCTTTTGCCAAGCCAAGGGCTGGCCCTCAAGCCCTCTCGCCTCGCCCCGCCATTGCGTTACGCGACGCACTTTCAGGCAAACTTGCTTGTCGCCGTAATCGTGTTCAATCACCATCAAATCTTCACTCGCCAGCACCTCGACACCCAGCTCCTCTCTGAACTCCCGTGCCAAAGCCGCCTCCGTGGTTTCACTCGGCTCCACTTTTCCACCCGGGAATTCCCATAAGCCACCCTGATGGACCTCTGCTGCCCTGCGGCTAACAAGCACCCGGCCTTGAGCGTCCTGAACAATGCCCACTGCCACCGTGACAACTGTGGTCATCAGGTTCGATATTCCGCATTAATTTTAACGTAGTCATAGGACAGATCTGTGGTCCACAGCAACGACTGGGCGGCGCCACGCTGAAGCGTTACGCACAATCGCAGCTCATCATTGTTCATCGCGCTCTGGCCCAGCGATTCTGTGTAGCTTGCGGCGCGTGCACCGTGCTCAGCAATCAATACTCCATTGATCTCAATCGACACCATCTTGGTATCCAATCCTTCAAGGCCGGCTCGCCCAATCGCGGCCAGGATACGGCCCCAGTTGGGATCTGCGGCGAACAACGCAGTTTTGACCAAGGGTGAGTGGGCAATAGTCCGCGCCACCTGATCACACGCTGCTTCTGATTCTCCTCCCGCAACCCGAATTTCCACAAACTTTGTGGCGCCCTCACCGTCGCGCACAATGTCTTGCGCCAACCCAATCATCAAGGCATCTAGCGCCTCCGAGAAGTCCTTGGCCTGCTGAGACCCCTCTTCAATAGCAACACCGCTCTCGCCGGTTGCCGACAACGTAACGGCATCATTGGTCGACGTATCTCCGTCGACAGTAATGCGATTGAAGCTTTTGTTCACAGCATTGCGCAGCAATATATCCAAAAGGGGCGATGCTATTGCCGCGTCGGTCGCGATAAATGCCAGCATCGTTGCAAGGTTGGGACAGATCATCCCTGCACCCTTTGCAATACCGGTAATGACACATGGCTGACCATCGATCTTTAGCGTCAAGGTTCGCAACTTGGGTCGGGTATCAGTAGTGAGAATGGCGGCGGCGGCGCGCTCCCAGTGATCAGTTTGCAGCGCACCAAAGGCCAACGGAATCGCTTTTTCAATGCGATCAACAGGTAACGGCTCACCAATGACACCCGTTGAAAAGGGCAACACGGCCGTATCAGGGGTTCCCGCTAAAGTACCCAGCGTAGCGCAGCAAGACATGGCCCCCATGAGCCCCTCTTCGCCGGTACCGGCATTCGCATTCCCCGTATTGATGAGTAAATATTGGGATTTCCCCAGACTACGCGCCAGATGATTCCTCGCCACCTCGACCGGCGCCGCACAAAAAGCATTTTGGGTAAAAACCGCGGCAGTCTGGGTTTTTTCTGAAAGGGCGATGAGCAAGAGGTCGTCTTTTCCTGCCTTTTTGATACCCGCCTGAGCGACTCCTAAACGCACACCCGGCACCGCATAGCTCATGACAATCTCCCTAGTTCTGAATTGGGTCGCCAGCAGTCATCAATTCAAGGCACCGTGACAGTGTTTGTATTTCTTTCCGCTGCCGCAGGGACAAGGATCATTACGACCCACCTTCGGTTGTGCCCGTGTTATCGGCTGCTGTGCGATCGCGGCATCCGGCGTTTCTTCCTGATCGGCAGGAACAGCGGATCCCGCCTCAGCATGTTCGAAAGCCATTTTCTGTTTAGCGGCAGCCTCTCTTCTTTGTTGCTCAATCGCAGCAGCCTCATCGGAGCGCTGAACCTGAACATGACTCAAAAATCGAACCACCTCGGATTTGAGACGCTGCAAAAGCGCCTCAAATAGCGCAAAAGACTCACGCTTATATTCCTGCTTAGGGTTTTTGTTGGCATAGGCCCGCAAGTGGATCCCCTGTCGTAATTGATCCATGACCTGTAGATGCTCTTTCCATAGCGTATCGAGTACTTGCAGCATAATTTGTTTTTCAAGCTGCCGCATACCGGAACCCACTCCCGACGATTTTTCGTCATAAGCTGCTTGTACCGCCGCGACAATGCGCTCCCGCAAAGTTTCCTCGTGCAGGCCAGTGTCTTCCTCCAGCCACTGGGCAACAGGCAATGTCAGGCCAAATTCAGATTCCAACTGGTTCTCGAGGCCCGGAATATCCCATTGTTCCTCGACGCTCATGGGAGGAATAAACCCATCGACGGCATCGTTGACCACATCGGCACGAATCGTCGTGATCGTCTCTCCAATGCTGTCTTCAGACAACAGCTCATCGCGCTGACGATAAATAATCTGTCTCTGGTCATTGGCGACGTCGTCGTACTCAAGTAATTGCTTGCGAATATCGAAATTGCGACCCTCAACTTTGCGCTGCGCTTTTTCAATGGCATTGCTCACCATGCGGTGCTCGATGGCCTCGCCCCGCTCCATGCCCATAGCTTGCATAAAGCTTTTCACCCTGTCCGAGGCAAAAATTCGCATCAGATTGTCTTCCAAGGACAGATAAAACCGAGAAACGCCGGGATCACCCTGACGTCCTGAGCGACCGCGTAACTGATTGTCGATGCGACGCGATTCGTGTCGTTCTGTCCCAAGAATGTGGAGACCACCCGCGTCGATGACTGCATCATGTCGCGTCTGCCAGTCAGCCGTGATCTCCGCCCGCTTTGCCTCATCCAGACCTCGCCCAGCAGCAACAAGCTCGGCCTCCAAATTGCCACCCAGAACGATATCTGTGCCGCGGCCCGCCATATTGGTGGCGATGGTCACCACTCCGGGCCGGCCCGCTTGCGCGATAATCTCAGCTTCCTGCTCGTGATACTTGGCGTTCAGCACTTTGTGCACAATGTGCTTTTGTTGAAACGCTTGCGACAATTCTTCAGAAGTTTCGACAGAGGCAGTACCGACCAACACGGGCGAGCCACTGTCAATGCAGGCCTGCACATCCTCTATGATGGCTTCGAACTTTTCTTCGCGCGTGAGATAAACGAGGTCATTCAGATCATCACGTAGCATCGGCACGTTGGTCGGAATCACAACACAATCCAGACCATATATCTGACGAAACTCAAAAGCCTCGGTGTCCGCCGTACCCGTCATGCCAGCCAACTTGTCGTATAGGCGGAAGAAGTTTTGGAAAGTCGTCGAGGCCAAAGTCTGGCTCTCACTCTGTATACGCACCCCTTCTTTAGCTTCGATAGCCTGGTGGAGGCCCTCTGACAAACGCCTACCGGGCATGGTGCGCCCTGTGTGCTCATCAATGAGCACCACTTGCCCGTCCTGAACAATGTATTCCACATCTCGCTGAAACATTACATGGGCCCGCAAGCCAGAGTGAACATGATGCAAAAGGCCCAAGTTTGTCGCGGCATAGAGTGAGTCTTCAGCTTGCAAGAGCCCCGCCTCTATCAGCATTTGTTCAACTTTCTCGTGCCCCGCTTCAGTGAGTTCTATGCTCCGCTGCTTTTCATCAACGGTGTAATCCCCCTCCTGTTCCTCCAATTCAGGAGTGAGTCGCGGCACCAGTCGATTAATGCTTTTGTAGAGTTCGGAACTGTCCTCCACTGCACCAGAAATAATCAGTGGCGTTCGAGCTTCATCGATCAGAATCGAGTCCACCTCATCCACAATGGCAAAAGCCAATTTTCCCTGCGCTTTGTCTGATTGGCTAAATGCCATGTTGTCTCGCAGGTAATCAAAACCAAATTCATTGTTCGTGCCATAAATCACATCACAGTTGTAGGCCGCTTTTTTTTCCTCGGCCGACTGTCCAGAGGTCGCCACCCCAACTGTGAGACCCAAAAATTCATACAGGGGTCCCATCCAGGCCGCATCTCGTTTGGCAAGATAGTCATTCACCGTGATCAGGTGCACGCTATGGTCAGGCAAAGCATTGAGATAAGCCGGCAAGGTGGCGACCAGAGTTTTACCTTCACCCGTGCGCATCTCCGCAATCTTGCCGTCATGCAAAGTCATACCGCCAATCAACTGCACATCGAAGTGGCGCATTCCCAACGCGCGTACCCCCGCCTCTCGCACCACCGCAAAGGCTTCAGGCAACAACTGCTCTAGGGTCTCACCTGCTCCAAGCCGCATTCGAAATTCTGCAGTTTTGGATTGCAACGCTGCATCATCGAGAGCCTGCAGGCCTTCCTCCATTGCGGTGATTCGGGAAACAACTTTGCCCATGCGTTTAAGCTCCCGGTCATTGCGGGTGCCAAAAATTTTTTTCACTGTAGAGATCAACATGAAGGTCTCACTGGCCGGTCACGAGGTTATTAGATTGTCTGGAATGGGACGCACGAGCGCCGGGGAACATAAGAATCAGCGATAGGTGCGCTTGACGTAAGTAGCGGGGTCGACCGTGCGGCCATTTTTGAAGACTTCGAAATGGACATGGGGGCCCGTTGAGCGGCCCGTATTGCCCATCAGGGCAATCACATCGCCTCGACGCACTAGATCCCCTACCTCCACCAGGTTCTCGGCGTTATGTCCGTAGCGTGTGCTGAGGCCATCTCCGTGAGATACCTCAATCAAGTTACCGTAACCGTTTTGGTATCCGCTCCAACTCACCACGCCGCTGGCCACCGCGAGGATATCGGACCCCTCACGACCGGCAAAGTCGGCGCCATCATGCCAAGCACGTTTTCCCGTAATTGGGTCGATACGATTTCCGTAGGGTGAAGACTGCCAACCCCGTCTAATGGGTCTACCTGCGGGCGTAGCTGCCGCTTGGAGCTGCTCCGCCGACAGCAATCCGGCCAATAGATCAAATTGCACTTCTCGCTGGGAAAAAATGGCATCTAACGCACTAAATTGGGAGTCAATTTCCGCCACATTCATGGGAATGGTCAACGCTGGCTTCGCCATTGGCCCACCCACGGCGGGAGGGCCCGAAAAATCAAATTCCCCGGAGTCTAGGCCTGCCAACTCCGTCAAATGGGTGCCAAGCGCGTCAATACGCGTGACTTGCGCTTGAATACTAGCTAAACGACGAGTCATCGCCGTTAATCTAGACTGCGCTTCGACGCCCATTTGTGCCAGCGCTTCCGCTCGCTCTACTGCCTGCTGTTCACTTTCCGAAATGCGGGATGCCTGCTGGGAGGCAATACCGTCACCAAAACCAAGCTGATAACTCAGTGTGATGAGCCCGATGGGCACGCCGATAAAGCAGACCGATAGGACCGCCCAGGTCCATCTACCCAACTCAAGGGTACGCGATGCCGCATGGCGATTAAGAAGGATCAGTTTCACAGCTGTTTATGCGCTTTCAATCTGTCTCATGGTGTTTATTTTACCCTGTTAATGGGATTTCAGGTCATTCCATCACGCCCATTGAAGATCACCTGGTATTGCCCACTCCATGGGCGCCTCCCGCTCATCTTCAAAGGTCGCCCACTCCCAGCTGTCCTGGCAGCTCAATAGCGCCCTGACCAGCTGATTGTTCAGTGCATGACCCGATTTGATTCCCTCGTATTCACCCAATATCTGGTGTCCGGCAAGGTACAGGTCGCCCAACGCATCCAGTATTTTATGCTTTACGAATTCATCGTCATACCGGAGTCCTTCCTCATTCAATATCCGGTAATCGTCTATCACTATTGCGTTATCGACGCTACCGCCCCGCGCTAAACCGCGGGAACGCATATATTCAAATTCGTGAACGAAACCAAACGTCCGGGCCCTACTGATTTCCCGCACAAAAGCCTCGCTGGTGATTTCCATCGTCGTGCGGCCACTCTGCTCGCGAAATACGGGATGGTCAAAATCGATATCAAACGTCACCTTAAATCCGTCGTAGGGTCGAAGAGACGCCGTCTTGTCGTCCTGCGTTACAGACACTGGCTCCAGAATTCTAATAAATCGCTTGGGGCTTTCCTGCTCGCAGATGCCAGCGGCTTGCAGCAAATAGACGAAGGGGCCTGCAGATCCATCCATGATAGGCACCTCAGCACCATCTAGGTCGACATAGGCATTATCGATACCCAGTCCACACAGTGCCGAGAGCAGGTGTTCTACCGTAGTGACCCGCGCTTCATCAGAGCCCAGACCCGTAGAAAGATCAGTTTGTTCGACCCAGTCGGCCCGGGCGGGGATTTCCCGGACCGGACTGAGATCAGTGCGGCGAAACACAATACCCGTGTTCACCGGTGCAGGATGTAGCGTCATCTGCACCTTCTGACCGGAGTGTAGCCCCACGCCAGCCGATTGAACCGGCTCTCGCAGGGTGCGCTGCCCTAGCATGCCCTTGCCCTCTGTTTATGAGGACAGAACATTACTAGGATCCGCTAATGCACTCCAGCTTTCCCATTTTGATTATTCACATCAATCAGGGCTTTACAGCGCTTTAATCTGCCTGCCGGCGAAGAAAAGCGGGGACATCAAACAGCTGCTCATCCAGAGAATCATCAATCTTAATAGCAGTCTGTCCGTCGACCGGTGCGGAAACCGTTCGTCGCCCAGGTGGTAGATCGTAATCTTTGTAGTCCGCCGCAGTAGCCACTGGTCGCTTGGGCGTTGCGGTCTCTACGGTGGCCAGCGTGGGGCGAAGCTCCAGATTGCGAAGCCCAGTGGCGACCACTGTGACCTTTAATGTATCGGTCATTTCTGGGTCAATCACTGTGCCTACGACGACCGTTGCGTCCTCGGAGGCGATATCTTCTATGATTGCACCCACCTCGGAAAACTCGCCCAACGACAAATCCAGTCCTGCAGTAATGTTGACAAGAATGCCACGTGCACCACTGAGATCGATATCGTCAAGCAAAGGGCTGTTGATGGCCCGCTCGGCCGCCTCGACAGCGCGATTCTCGCCAGATGCGGTGCCAGTGCCCATCATGGCCGAGCCCATTTCGGACATGACGGTGCGCACATCGGCAAAATCGACGTTAACCAAGCCAGGCCTGATGATCAGATCGGCGATACCTTGAACTGCTCCCAACAACACGTCGTTGGCTTCTTTAAAAGCATCCAGCAACGAAGTCTGAGATCCCAATACCTCGAGGAGCTTCTCGTTGGGAATGGTGATCAAAGAATCGCAGTGCTGAGCAATTTCTCTCAGGCCCTCATCAGCCGTTCTGAGGCGCTTTTTACCCTCAAAGCTGAAAGGGCGAGTGACAACGGCGACCGTTAAAATCCCCAGTTCACGTGCCACTTCCGCGACAATCGGCGCCGCACCAGTGCCGGTGCCACCGCCCATACCCGCGGTGACAAAAATCATATCAGCACCATGCAAGGCGTCGGCAATACGATCTCTGTCCTCCAGTGCTGCAGCGCGACCCACTTCTGGGTTAGCACCCGCTCCAAGGCCCTTGGTAATGCCCACTCCCAGCTGGAGTACCGTTCGCGAATTGATATCCAACAAAGCCTGAGCATCGGTGTTCGCGCAAATAAAATCGACTCCGTCGACATTGTGATCAATCATGTGACGAACGGCGTTCCCGCCACCTCCGCCCACACCGATCACTTTAATGACGGCACTTTGTGGTGCACTGTCTACGAGTTCAAACATGACTTTCTCCCCTTTTTAAAAAAGCTCCACACAACAGAGCCCGCTATAAAACTCATCAAAAATGTCGCGCCAACCACTCTTTGACGCGGCCAACAAAGGTCACACCATCACCCTTGGCATCTCGCCCTTGCTTACTGCCTTCTCTCACTTCTTCCGCGCCGTAAAGCAAAAGCCCAACCGCGGTGGCATAGATAGGGTTGCGGATAATGTCGTGAAGACCCCGGGCATACTGTGGCGACCCCACCCGCACGGGCATATGGAAAATCTCCTCAGCAAGTTCCACGGCGCCCTCCATTTTGGAAGTGCCACCGGTCAGCACCACACCGGCTGGGATCAATTCTTCATAACCAGAGCGCCGGAGTTCAGCCTGAATCAACGTAAAGAGCTCGTCGTATCGTGGCTCAACAACCTCCGCAAGAGACTGTCGGGAGAGATCTCTCGGCGGACGGTCACCAACACTGGGGACTTTGATCGTCTCCTCGGGCCCTGCGAGTTGAGTCAGCGCACAGGCGTAGCGGATTTTGATCTCTTCGGCATGCTGGGTGGGGGTCCGCAGCGCCATCGCAATGTCATTGGTAACCTGATCACCCGCAATGGGTATGACGCCGGTATGCCGAATGGAGCCATCGGTGAAAATCGCTATGTCAGACGTGCCGCCGCCAATATCAACTAAACACACACCCAGATCGCGCTCATCCTCAGTAATCACCGAATAACTTGAGGCCAGTTGCTCCAGAATGACGCCATCCACTGATAACCCACAGCGTTCGACACATTTCTCAACATTCTGGGCTGCATTAACCGCACATGTGACCAAATGTACTTTTGCCTCCAGACGCACACCCGACATCCCGAGCGGTTCGCGGATACCCGATTGGTTGTCAATCACATATTCCTGTGGAAGCACATGCAGGATTTTTTGGTCAGCGGGAATCGCCACTGCTTGAGCCGCATCAATAACCCGATCCACATCCTGCTGAAACACCTCCTGATCACGTATCGCGACAATGCCATGGGAGTTGACAGAACGAATGTGGCTCCCGGCAATGCCGACATAAACTGAATGAATCTGGCACCCCGCCATCAGTTCTGCCTCTTCGACGGCCCGTTGGATTGCGTTCACGGTGGATTCAATATTGACCACTACGCCCTTTTTCATGCCGCGAGAAGGATGGGACCCGATACCTACCACCTCAATACCCCCCTCGGAGTTGATCTCACCGACCACCGCCACAACCTTGGAAGTGCCGATATCGAGCCCGACGATCATTTGTTTACTCTCGTTGTTGGCCATCAGCCCTCTCCCC
>CESO01326268.1_pt1 | contig 18343 bp, 16 predicted proteins | sample 356341 | NCBI WGS metagenome assembly CESO01 (sample SAMEA2621812, study PRJEB7988) | marine metagenome | biome: marine biome (ENVO:00000447); feature: deep chlorophyll maximum layer (ENVO:xxxxxxxx); material: "saline water (ENVO:00002010), including plankton (ENVO:xxxxxxxx)" | depth 35 m
TTAAAAACAAAATGAACTTGCTAAAAAAAACACTCAAGTGGGCCCTATTGAGCGTCATTACCCTAGTCGCTGTTTTATATATAACAGATACAGACTACCTCTTCAAAGCGGTCCGAACAGTATATTTTAAAGGTTATACAACCGCATCCATAAATGACTATGTCTATTTTGACAATGCTGTTGTGCATGCCGATGCGTCTGACGAATGGCCGCTGCACAAAGACTACAATAAAAGTACTGCAACAAAAAAATTATCAGCGCTACACAAATCGCAAGGAACGGTCGCTTATTTAATTATTAAAAATGACAGCATTTTACATGAATCGTATTATGATGCCTACGATGAAAATTCTAAAAGCAATTCTTTTTCAATGGCTAAGAGCTATGTCTGTGGGCTTCTAGGAAAAGCCATAATGGAAGGCTATATAAAGAATTTGGAACAGCCGGTCAGCGACTTTTTCCCGCAATATTCAGACGGACTTTCAAGCAAAGTGACCGTTGGAGATCTTGCCTCCATGGCATCGGGCTCCAGCTGGATAGAAGATTATTATTGGCCCATCAATATTACAGCCAAAGCCTATTACGGAAAGGAACTTGAAGAAACTATTTTGGGATTGGCAACAGTTAAAACGCCTGGACAATCTTTTGAGTACTCAAGCGGAGATACACAATTGTTAGCCATGGTCATTGAAAAAGCAACGGATAAAAAGTTATACGACTATCTATCTGAAAGTTTTTGGATCCCGCTAGAATCAGAAAATGATGCCCTTTGGCAAGTTGACAGCGAAGACACTGATCATGTAAAAGCCTACTGTTGTATTGCCAGCAATGCCAAAGATTTTGCGCGTTTTGGAAAACTCTACAAAGACCACGGCAAATGGAAAGGTCAACAAATTTTAGACTCTACCTATGTTGCTAAAAGTATCCAGCCTCGCTTTAAAGACAGCCCCGAATATGGGTATGGTTTTTGGCTACAAAAAAGGGATGGAAAATCTTTTTTTATGATGGAAGGCCATTTAGGGCAATGTGTGGTGGTGGTGCCCGATGACAACCTTATTGTAGTACGGCTAGGGCGTGAAAAAAAATCTTTTGGTCGCAATCCTTACAATGGCGACATCACTATTTATATTGAGGAGGCTTATAAAATGATAGCTGATGCTGAACAAAATCAATCTTGAAAACGTCTTATTTTTAGACATTGAAACGGTTCCTGAAGCTCAAGATTTTGACGAATTAACAGCCGAAAAGCAAGCCCTTTGGGCGAAAAAATCTCAATACCAACGCAAGGAAGACTTCAGCCCTGAAGCGTTTTATCCCCGTGCTGGTATTTGGGCAGAATTTGGAAAAATTATATGTGTTTCTGTTGGCCATTTTATCTTGGAAAACGATTCAAAAAAATTTCGCATTACCACATTCACCGGGAAAGAAAAAGAGCTTCTGTTGGAGTTTAAAGAATTGCTTGATAAACATTTTAACGGTCGGAGGCATTTGCTTTGCGCCCACAATGGCAAGGAATTTGACTTTCCGTTTATCGCCAGAAGGATGCTCATTCACAAAATAGAATTACCGTCTAAACTCAATTTATTTGGGAAAAAACCTTGGGAAATCCCGCATCTAGACACCCTTGAACTGTGGAAGTTTGGGGATTACAAACACTATACCTCTTTAAAACTAATGACCAATGTCCTTGGAATTCCTTCGCCAAAAGATGATATTGATGGCAGTGAAATTTATCGGGTATTTTACAAAGAAAAGGATCTCCAACGCATCATTGCTTATTGCCAAAAAGACACCTTAGCGGTGGCTCAAATTCTATTGCGCTTAAGAAACGAGCCCCTTTTAAACGCGAGGGAAATTAATTATATTTAAGTCATGGAAGACAAGCCCATTCTTAGTGTTAAAGATTTGCGTATCGCATTTCAAAGCATAGATGGTTTTAATTCGGTTGTGCATAACATTGCTTTCGATGTTTTTGAAAATGAAATAATAGGAATTGTAGGAGAAAGTGGGTCGGGGAAATCTGTCACCGCCCTATCCCTTATGCAGTTGTTGCCAAAGGGTCAAAAAACGCAAGTTTCTGGGACGATTACCTACCAAGGCAGGGATTTGAATTCTCTTACAGAGACGAGTATGCAGGATTTGAGAGGTCGAGAAATCTCAATGATTTTTCAAGAGCCCATGAGTGCTCTAAACCCATCCATGCGCTGTGGAGATCAGGTAAAAGAAATCATATTACACCATGGTATTGTGAATAAAGAGGCCGCGCCGGCTGAAGTCCTTCATTTATTCGATAGTGTTAAAATGCCATCTCCGGCTGAAGCCATGCGGAAATACCCTCATGAACTTTCAGGAGGCCAACAACAACGTGTTATGATTGCAATGGCCATTGCTTGTAAACCAAAAGTTCTCATTGCAGACGAACCCACGACCGCTTTAGATGTAACTGTTCAAAAAGAAATCATTTCCTTATTGAAGCGGCTGCAAAAAGAGACAAAAATGAGTGTAATTTTCATCAGCCATGATTTAGCCTTGGTTTCGGAAATAGCACAAAGGACATTGGTGATTTACCAAGGAAAAATTGTAGAAAAGGGAGCGACAAAAACAATTTTTAAAACGCCTAAAAATGACTACACGAAAGCATTGATTGCTGCAAGGCCCGAAATAGGAAAAAGGCTCCAAAAACTCCCAACCATTAAGGACATTTTATTGGATTCAAAAAATGCGGCAATTATAACCAAAAAAGAAAGAGAGAAAAAACACAAGGCCCTTTATGCCGACCCCCCAATTTTAGAGGTTACAAACTTGGGAAAAGTATATTACAAAAGCATTGGTTTCTTCGGAGAGAAAGCAGCTTTTAAAGCCGTCGATGGGGTTAGTTTTAAACTTTATGAAGGGGAAACTTTAGGGCTGGTGGGTGAGTCGGGCTGCGGAAAAACTAGTTTAGGTAACGCCATTTTACAGCTGGATAAAGCAACTTCAGGAAGCATTATATACAAAGGAAAAGACCTTGGGATACTGTCAAAAAAAGCACTGAGGCAGCTGCGAAAAGAAGTTCAAATTATATTCCAAGACCCCTTGAGTTCATTAAACCCAAGACTGACGGTTGGAGAGGCCATAATGGAGCCTATGAAAGTCCATAAATTGCATAAAAATTATTCCGCTCGTAAATTAAAAACACTAGAACTCTTAGATAAAGTTGGCCTGGACCGTTCGGCTTTTGAACGTTATCCTCATGAATTTTCTGGAGGTCAAAAGCAACGTATTGGGATTGCAAGAACCATTGCTGTGGAGCCAAAACTCATTTTATGTGATGAATCCGTTTCTGCACTCGACATTTCAGTTCAAGCCCAAGTGTTAAACCTTCTCAACGGACTGAAAAAAGATTTTGGATTTACCTACATATTTATTTCACACGATTTGGCGGTTGTCAAATACATGTCAGACCAACTTATAGTGATGGACAAAGGAAAAATTGTGGAAAAAGGAGAAGCAGATGCCGTGTACGCAAACCCGAAAAAAACTTACACAAAAAAACTTATAGGTGCTATCCCAAAGGGTTTATAGTGTCATTTCTGGAATCGATCCATCCACAATCAAATGGCCTTCAGTCGCCGCTTGAATCGTTTCAACTGCAACCCCTGGTGCGCGTTCTAAAAGTTTAAATCCTTGCTTGGTAACTTCAAGAACAGCTAAGTTTGTTACAATTTTTTTGACGCAATTGACCCCGGTTAGTGGCAGGCTACAGCGTTTTAAAAGCTTTGACTCGCCTCGTTTGTTGTTGTGCATCATGGCCACAATAATGTTTTCGGCGCTGGCCACCAAGTCCATGGCGCCCCCCATGCCCTTGACCAAACGCCCAGGAATTTTCCAATTGGCAATATCTCCATTTTCGGCGACCTCCATGGCGCCCAAAATAGTCAAATCTACATGTTTGCCTCTAATCATTGAAAAACTCATAGCAGAATCAAAATAGCTAGCTCCATCCAAGGCCGTAATGGTTTGCTTTCCAGCATTGATTAAATCGGCATCTTCTTCTCCCTCAAAAGGAAAAGGGCCCATGCCTAAAATGCCATTTTCACTTTGAAAATCGACCTCAATATCGGCGCTTACGAAATTCGCAACAAGGGTAGGAATTCCAATTCCTAAATTGACATAATAACCAGGTTTGACTTCTTTGGAAATTCGTTTTGCAATTCCATTTTTATCTAACATATACTTTGCTTTTAAGGGTTTGGAGTCAGTGTGCGTTGTTCAATGCGTTTCTCGTAATCCTGACCTTGAAAAATTCGCTGAACGAAAATCCCAGGTATGTGAATATGGTTTGGGTCTAAGGCCCCTGCAGGCACTAATTCTTCAACCTCAGCAACTGTAATTTTCGCTGCTCCGCACATATTTGGATTGAAATTTCTTGCGGTTCCTTTAAAAATTAAATTTCCTGCCGTGTCTCCTTTCCAGGCTTTTACAAAAGAGAAGTCGGCTTTAAAAGCGTATTCTAAGACATGCATTTTCCCCTCAAATTCACGGGTTTCCTTGCCTTCGGCAACTTCTGTACCAAAACCTGCAGGGGTGTAAATTGCTGGAAAGCCTGCTTGAGCGGCCCTGCAACGCTCAGCCAAAGTGCCCTGTGGAATCAGTTCGACCTCCAATTCGCCAGAGAGCATTTGACGCTCAAATTCGTCATTCTCTCCAACATAAGAAGAGATCATTTTTTTTATTTGATGCTTCTGAAGCAAGTACCCCAAGCCAAAATTATCGACGCCTGCATTGTTTGATATGCAAGTCAAATCTTTAACATTGATAGCGACCAGTTCGGCAATGGCATTTTCAGGAATTCCGCAAAGGCCAAAGCCCCCCAAAAGCAAGGTCATGCCGCTTTGCACGCCTTCAAGGGCTTTTTGTACATTTTTTACAGTTTTATTAATCATTTATTAAACTTTTAGTGAAGAAATTAAAAGTCAATTTCTGGTGTTAATACTTCGTTTATCATATCCGTTTCACCCTCGGGATTATACTGTTCACACTCTGTGGCAATAGATAAAACTTCCGGTTTTTCAAATTCTTCTTTGGAGATTCCAAGCGCTTCAATGGCATAGCAACCTTTCATATAATTGGCCCAAATGGGCAGTGCCATGGAGGCGCCTTGGCCATAGGTGATGGTTTTAAAATGAGTCGCACGGTCTTCACCACCAACCCAAACCCCTGTCACTAAATTAGGAACCATCCCCATAAACCAGCCATCACTTTGATTTTGTGTGGTCCCTGTTTTTCCTGCGATAGGATTGTCAAACTCGTAGGGGTAGCCGGTTACTATTTCTTTGTAAACGGCTTGATTTTTTCCAAAATTATGACGCAATCTTTGGCCTGAGCCAAACTTTGTAACCCCTTCCATTAAATTTACGATAACATAGGCAATTTCTTCACTTAATACATCTCGCGTTTCTGGCGAAAATTGATAGAGTAAAGTTCCATTTTTATCTTCAATTCTGGTTACCATAACCGGTTTTGTGTAAACCCCTTTATTGGCAAAAGTTGCATAGGCTGCTACCATTTCATAAATGCTTAAATCGGGGGTTCCAAGTGCAATAGAGGGTACTGCAGGCAGGGTTTGTTCAATGCCTAAACTTTTGGCTAAATTGATTACGGGCTGAGGTCCTATTTCGTTCATTAATCGCGCTGTGATAGTATTTCTAGAATTGGCCAGTGCCGCTTTTAACGTTTCAAACCCCGCGTAATTATTGCTGGAGTTTTTAGGTGCCCAAGGCTTCATATTCCCAAACTTCATAGTGGGAATTGTAATTTGTGCTTTTGGAAAAGTGTCGCAGGGTGAAAGGTGCAATTGATCAATCGCTGCGGCATAAACAAATGGCTTAAAAGTGGACCCAACTTGACGCTTGCCTTGTTTGACCATATCGTATTGGAAGTGCTTATAATTAAATCCGCCAACCCAAGTTTTAACAAATCCTGTTTGGGGCTCCATTGACATAGTTCCAGCCCTGAGAAAAGATTTATAATAACGCATGGAGTCCATAGGAGTCATTACAGTATCAATTTCATTGTTAGGTGCGGTCCAAGAAAAAACTTTCATAGGAGTCTTCTTCTTAAAAGAAGCCGTAATTTCACTAACTGGTTTTTTAAGATCATAACGCATTTTACGCCAACGCTCGGAGCGTTTCATGCCAAGATTTAAAAGCCTCTGAATTTCTTCGTCCTCCAATTCTAGAAAAGGTGCTGTAGGGTTTCTTTTCTTGGTGTTTTGAACAAAAAACTCGGCTTGAAGTGCCTTCATGTGATCCGTTACTGCTGCTTCTGCAAGTGTTTGCATTCTAGAATCAATGGTGGTATAAACCTTAAGGCCATCTCTATATATATTGTATTTATCACCATTGGGCTTTCTATTCTCGCTTTGGCTTACCCAGCCTTTTAAAAATTCTTTTAAATAGGCACGAAAATAGGTCGCAATCCCTTCTCTATGGGACTCTGGTTTGTAATTTAAATTAAGAGGGGTTGCTTGCAGTGAGTCTTTTTTAGTTTCACTGATAAAGCCGTATTTAGCCATTTGAGACAGGACTATATTCCTGCGGTTTTTTGTGCCAACAGGATTTCTTTTGGGCCGTGGATTATATAGCGATGAGTTTTTAAACATCCCAACCAGCATGGCGGACTCAGGAGTGTTTAAATCTGTGGGTTCTTTGCCAAAATAAATTCGAGAAGCGCTTCGAATACCATCTGCATTGTTGCCAAAGTCATAAATATTAAAGTATTGCGCAATAATCTCTTCTTTGGTGTATTGTTTCTCCAAACGAGTTGCAATAACCCATTCTTTTATTTTTTGAGTAATCCGGCCAAGGGTGTTTTTAGAGCCCTCTCCGTGAAAAAGTTGCTTTGCTAATTGTTGAGAAATCGTACTCGCGCCCCCATCTTTACCCAATTTAAAAACAGCTCTTAAAGTCCCTCTACTATCGATCCCAGAATGATCCATATAGCGAATGTCTTCCGTGGCAATAAGTGCATCAACCAAATGCCGTGGAAGTTCATCATAACCAACAGGCGTACGGTTGTCTTCGTAATAAAACTTCCCAAGCGTTACCCCGTCAGAAGACAGAATTTCTGTAGCTAAATTAGTCCTTGGGTTCTCTAATGCGGTATGGTCTGGCATAGGGCCAAAAACGCCGAAAGATGCCAGCAAAAAAACAAGTGGGATGGAAAATGCTGTCAACAAGAATAAGGTCCAAAACCAACGTTTAGGTTTTGAAAAATTTGACTTAGATTTTCTTTTTTTTGCCATCTTTAATATTTATTGAACGGTTTCAATGCTAAATCCAATATCCTCAACGCCTTCTAAAAAAGCCTGGCCCTCAGTATTGCCAAGTACCCGATTGGCATGTATGATTTCAAGACTGTATTCACCTATTTCCGTAAAATTAAATGGGGTATCATGCCCCTTGTACCAAAGCCGATGTTCTTTAATCATCATATAGCCCTGTCCTAACATAGAACCATCTGGGTTTGACATCTTGTATTCTAAGGTGTCCTTTTGTACTTTTCCTTTGGGGTGATGCAAGGAAACGATCAAAAACAGGTTGCTAAATTGATAGGTTTTATTGGTGCGAAGTTTTAAGAATAAATCAACAGGTTGAAGCGTGTCGGTAACATTAAAGTGATATGTGATGGGCGTATCCTTGTGCCAAGGTGAATCTAATGACGTGTATTGGTCAAACACTGCTTTTTTATCACAAGCGAAGATTGTGGTAAGTATTAAACAGCATATGAAAAAATTTATTCGCATTCTTGTGAAGCTTCAGCGTCTTAAGGCCTATTGTTTGTGTTTTCTTAAAAATGCATCTATACATATTTAAGCGCCAAGGTTCCCCCAAATAAACCTTAAACATTTTGTGTTTTTTAGCTATGTAAATATAAGTTTATTTGAGAACTTAAAAAAGCGCAATCCATTACAGCTAAGTGTCTAATTTTCAAACAGAGTCCTTATTTGAAGGGTCAAGAATATTCCTAAGATCTTATTTAAAAGGGAGGTGATTTGCGCGGCCTTTCTTAAAAATATCGTTGCTATTGCCCTGTCCTTTGCGCAAGGCCTTTTGAGTTTCATAAGGCAAGTGGTAAATTTCTTTACATTGTGAAGAACAACAATTGTCCATTTCTGCTTTACAGGCGTCACATTGAATGAATAATAAATGACAGGCTTCATTGGCACAATTTACATGACCGTCTGCGGGCGCACCACATTGGTGGCACTGGGCAATAATATCTTCAGATATTTTTTCAGCACGGCGTTCATCGAACACAAAATTTTTGCCAATAAATTTATTTTCCAGACCGGATTTGCGAACTTGCTGTGCATAATTAATAATCCCACCTTCGAGTTGAAACACATTTTTAAAACCTTTGTGCTTGTAATAGGCACTGGCTTTTTCACAACGTATTCCGCCGGTGCAATACATCACTAATTTTTTAGTTTCCTTATGGTCTTTGAGTTGATTTTCAATCAGGTCTAAAGAGTCTCTAAAAGTATCTACGTCGGGTGTTACCGCGTTTTTAAAATGTCCTATTTCACTTTCATAATGATTGCGCATGTCTACTAGAACGGTGTCTTCATCTTCAACGAGTTCGTTAAAGCGATTGGCGTCCACATGGGTGCCAATATCCCTAACATCAAAAGTATCATCTTCAAGTCCATCAGCCACAATTTTATTTCGAACCTTTACTTTCAATTTTAAAAATGAGAACATGTCTTGCTCAATGGCAAGATTTAAACGTACATTTTCTAAAAAAGAAATGCTGTCTAAATGTATTTTAAAGGCTTGAAAATTTTCAGCTGGGAGCGAAAGTTGGGCATTAATCCCCTCATGAGCGATATAAATGCGCCCGAGCACATCAATAGTGTCCCAAAATAAATAGAGATGGTTTCTGAGAATCTGTAGGTTGCCAATTTTGGCATATTTGTAGAAAGAGATCGTCAAGCGGTCTTTCCCCGCCTTTTTAATGAGTTCTGCTCTTTCATTGCTGCTTAAATTATTGTACAGTTGCATGCTATACTTTTTTTAAGTTTAATGATTTCTTGAACTGCAAATGTAATGTTTTTTGAATACTGGGGATCATGCAAAAAATTTCAAATGATGAAAATGAAAAAAAATTTCGTTAAACTTTAGTAAAAAGACAACAGCAATAAGCAAACTTCGAGAAAGAAATATTATTTTAGCAAGAACATTCCAATCCAAAAAAAACTGAAGATGAGCAAAGAAAAAGATGCCAAGCTAAAAGCCCTAAAATTAACGCTTGATAAACTCGATAAAGCCTATGGTAAAGGCACAGTTATGAAAATGAGTGATGCCCCTGTGGTCGACGTGGATGTCATCTCTTCAGGTTCTTTAGGTCTGGATGTTGCGTTAGGCGTTGGTGGATACCCAAGGGGGCGGGTTGTTGAAATTTATGGCCCTGAATCTTCTGGTAAAACAACCCTTACATTACATGCAATTGCAGAGGCTCAAAAAGCAGGAGGAATTGCAGCTTTTATCGATGCTGAGCATGCATTTGACCGCTTTTATGCTGAAAATCTAGGAATCGACATTGATAATCTTATCATATCACAGCCAGACAATGGTGAGCAAGCCTTAGAAATTGCTGACAACCTAGTGCGCTCAGGCGCCATTGATTTAATCGTTATTGATTCGGTTGCAGCCTTGACGCCTAGAAGTGAAATTGAAGGGGAAATGGGCGATTCCAAAATGGGGCTGCATGCCCGCTTGATGTCACAAGCCCTAAGAAAACTAACAGGCTCAATAAGCAAGACCAACTGTACAATGATTTTTATCAACCAGTTGAGGGAAAAAATAGGGGTGATGTTCGGTAATCCTGAAACAACAACTGGTGGGAATGCGCTTAAATTTTATGCGTCGGTACGCCTCGACATCAGACGCTCTACACAAATAAAAGACGGTGATGGAAGCGTCCGCGGAAATAAAACACGAGTAAAAGTGGTCAAAAATAAAGTTGCACCACCATTTAAATTGGCTGAGTTTGATATTATGTACGGCGAGGGCGTATCTAAGGTTGGTGAAATCCTGGACCTTGCTGTGGAATTTGACATCATTCAGAAAAGTGGTTCCTGGTTTAGTTACGATGCAACGAAACTTGGACAAGGCCGTGATGCGGTTAAACAAATGATCAAAGACAATCCCGATTTGATGGATGAACTAGAGGCAAAGATTAAGGGAATCATTAAAGGGGATTCTGAAGCCTCATAAATGCTGTGTTTTTATCCCTGATTTTCTAAAGATTTCAAAATAAGCAGATAAACTTTATCGCTCATGATTTTGAGCGATTCAAGGCTGAAATCCTTTGGGTCTAAAAAAGGATGCGCTTTTGCGCGCATTTCCCCTGGGCTTCCGCTAAAAAACGTATAAGAAAAGCGCTTTTTATTATCAAAAAAAGTGATTGGAACCAGCGGCAGTTGGTGGTCTACGGAAAGCCTAAAAGCGCCTATTTTAAACTGGTCTAATGGCACCGATTCCTTTGGAACCCCACCTTCTGGGAAAATACAGATGCTCAACCCTTGTTGAATGCGTTTTTGGGCTTGATTAAAAACGTCCTTTCTACTGCTGTAATTGCTGCGGTCTACCAAAATTGACGTGCGCTTGTAAAAGAATCCAAACAACGGTATTTTTGCCAACTCTATTTTTCCAACAAATACAAAAGGGTGGTACTTTATCATTGCAAACATCAGCATGATATCTGTCATAGAGGTGTGGTTGGCAACAAAAATATAACTTTGTCCTTTTTCCAATTTCTGATCCCAGTCAATGGACCAATAAAAGCCCATGCCAGCAAGAATACAAAGCGACCAGAACCGCGCTAATTTATAAAAATAAGGATACCAAGACGCTTTCAGGGTTGAAAGAATCAAAAAAGGGGATAACAAAAATGTACATATTCCAACTAGCACATAGAACCAAACTCTATAAATTAGCCAAATTGGATAGTATATCGACTTCATCAAGCCCAAAACTACTAAAAATATTGAGCGATTACTTCAAAAAAATTACCTTTGTGTGTAAATCCAAGAAACACATCGGCAAATGGCGAGAATTTTAACAGGGGTTCAAAGTACAGGAACGCCACATTTGGGAAACATTTTAGGCGCAATCCTGCCAGCGATTGAAATGAGCAATGACAATGCAAATGATGCCTTTCTTTTTATTGCCGATTTACATTCACTCACACAAATAAAAAATGCGCAAACACTGCGTGAAAACACCTTGTCAACAGCTGCGGCTTGGTTGGCTTTTGGATTGGATATAGAAAAAACTGTCTTCTACAGGCAAAGCGATGTACCTCAAGCCACAGAACTAGCTTGGTATTTAAGCTGCTTTTTTCCCTTTTCAAGATTAGAATTAGCGCACAGTTTTAAAGATAAAACCAGTCGATTGGAAGACATAAATGGCGGTTTATTTAGCTACCCAATGCTCATGGCTGCTGATATTTTACTATATGATGCCAACATTGTTCCGGTTGGAAAAGACCAGTTGCAACATCTTGAAATGACAAGAGATGTCGCATCAAGGTTCCATTCTAAAATGGGAGAAACTTTTATTATCCCTGAAGCAAAAGTGCAGGATCAAACAAAATTGATCCAAGGAACAGATGGCCAAAAAATGAGCAAAAGCAAGGACAATGCGATTAACATTTTCCTAACAGACAAAGCTCTCAGAAAACAAATCATGTCTATCAAAACCGACAGCACACCGCTTGAAGCTCCAAAAGATTGGGCCGTATGCAATTGTTTTGCAATTTATGAATTACTCGCGTCTAAGCAAGCGCTTGAAACAATGAAAGACAATTACCAAGCTGGTGGTTACGGCTATGGGGATGCCAAGCAAGCCTTATTTGAGCTTATATGCAAGAAATTTTCTTTTGAACGTGAACGCTACAATCATTATATGACACATCCAGAGGAAGTTGAAAAAATATTAACGCTTGGTGCTGGAAAAGCAGCGGCAGTCGCCAATTCGGTGCTTTCAAGGGTTAGAAAAAAACTGGGCTACTATAAAAGTTGAAAAACATTCCCAGGGAGCGATTTCGCAATCCCCTTCAATTCTATATTTAACAATACATAGCCCGCTTATGGCGTTAGTATTTGAGAACCAAAAGCAATGAAAATATATAAAACATATCAAACAAACTTCATTGTAAGCTTCTTGGGGAAATTCAAAAAAAATTTATACATTTGAAACAATGCAACTCAACCAATATATAAGCGAGCTTTTATACCGTTACGAATGTGTCGTAGTCCCCGGATTAGGGGCGTTTTTAACCCACAAAGTGTCGGCTGAAATTGATGCACAAGCTCAAGTGTTTTCTCCCCCTAAAAAACGTTTATCATTTAACGAACAACTGCAACAAAATGATGGTCTTTTGGCAAATCACATTGCAACTTATGAGAAAGTTTCATATGAAAATGCCCTTGCGAAAATTGCCAAACAAGTGGCCGAAATTCAACAAAGCCTGAAGCAAAATGAAACCGTTTCAATTAAGTATGTTGGAGATTTAAGCCGACGCAAGACTGGCGCTCTAGAATTTGAACCTTCTTATCATCTAAATTATATGACCGCCGCCTTTGGCTTGTCACAATTTGTTTCGCCAGAGGTCAAAAGAGACTTCCCTTTAAAGGTTGTGGGCGACAAAGAAAAAGAAAAAACCTTAATTTTAGCTTCAAGAAAAAGGCTTAAAAATGCAGTAATAAAATATGCCGCAGTTGCCGTAATCTTGTTCGGACTAGGGGGCTTTGTGGTGTCGAATGCCTACATGCAGCATATTGAAAAAGAAAATATTGTCGCTCAAGAAAAGGCCCGTATAGCCTTAGACAATCAAATCCAAGAGGCAACATTTTTGGTAAACACTCCCTTACCGGCCATAACCATAGATATTGAAAAACCTTCAGGAAACTATCATATTGTCGCGGGTGCTTTTAGGGTCAAAGCCAATAGCGAAAGGAAACTCCGTCAACTAAAACGCCTCGGTTTTAATGCACGATTGATTGGACAAAACCGATTTGGTTTGCATCAAGTCGTTTTTGAAAGCTATAAAGAACGCCGGGCGGCCGAACGCGCGCTCTACAATATCAAACGCACACAGGACCCAGCTGCTTGGCTTTTGATCAAGTCCGTTCCCTAATTTTGAAAAAATAGGTATTAGTCTCTAGTTATTATCCGCAAGATTAAAAGTTATTGGTTTGATGAAATGATTTCCCCAATAAATTCTACCTTTGTGGCATACAATAACAACTATGACTGCAAAACACCCTTCCGATTCAAAAACTGTGGTAACCGACATGGTTCTCCCTGGTGAAACCAATGCCATAAACACGCTTTTTGGAGGCGAGCTTTTGGCCCGTATGGACCGGGCTGCCAGCATTACTTCTCAACGACATTCCGAAAAAGTTGTAGTTACGGCTTCTGTAAACCATGTAGCTTTTAACCATGCAATCCCACGGGGAAGTATTGTGACCATTGAGGCGAAAGTTTCAAGAGCTTTTAAAACTTCAATGGAAGTCTACCTAGATGTGTGGTATACAGATAATAACTTTAACAAGCCGATCAAAGCCAACGAAGCTATTTTTACTTTTGTGGCTGTCGATGAAAACAGAAGGCCCGTTAAAATTCCAGAACTAATCCCCGAATCTGAACAAGAAATAAAACGCTTTGAGGGTGCGCTAAGGCGGCGACAATTAAGCTTGGTTTTGGCCGGAAAGCTCAAAGCTGAAGAGGCCACGGAGCTCAAAGCACTTTTTAAGGGCTCTTAAGGGTTAGAGCTTATAAACCCAAATTGAGGGATTCTGAATTGCGCTATCTTTATAAATACCAAAGCTTAAAATAGATTCTCCGGAAGCCTTGTTTGTTATGACTTCTCCAAGGACCTGCTTGGTCGTTACTATATCACCCTTGCTTACATAAAATTTGGATAGGTTTTTATATACTGTGATGTAATTACCATGCCTAATCATAATGGTGTTGTTTCCGTTTTTGGGCGTCATGATCCCTTGAACAACCCCGTCAAAAACAGCCCGAATAGGCTCTCCTTTATTGGTGGCAATGCGAACACCATTGCTTTTTATTTTAATGCTTGGGTCGATTGGTGATGGATTGGTGCCAAAGCGCATTTTTACAACGCCGCTGGCAACCGGCCAGGGCAATTTTCCTTTATTGGCTGTAAAATTTGCCGCTAACACCTTTTGCTCAGGCGTCATAGAAAAGGTTCTACTTTTGACTGATTTTCCTGCCTTTTTATTAGACGCCGCAATGGCCTCACGAATCAATTTTCTAATTTCTTTATCTAACTTCTCTGATGCTTTTTGTTTGTCTTTGATTTGCGCTGAGAATTTCGCCAAGTTTTTTTGGATCGATTCAATAAAGGCCTGCTGATCCTTGAGTTCTTTGTCCAAAATTAGCTTCGCCGCTTTGTTTTCGCCAACTAATTTTTGTTTGTCCTTTTTTTGAACTAATAAATCTTGATTGAGCAATTGCAGTTGTTTGGTTTCAACTTTTATAATTTCAGCTTGTTGCCTTTGATAATCTGCATATTGTTTGATGTATTGCAAGCGCCTGTAAGCTTGCTGAAAGCTTGAAGAAGACAATAAAAACATAAGTTTATTATCCCGGGCTCTATTTTTATAAGATTTGACAATCATGTCTGCATATGCCTCTTTTAGAGCCTTCAGTTTTACGCGGCGGGTAGAGATTTCATCCTGGTTGGCGTTGATTTCGCGCGTTAACAAATTGGCTTGTTGGTTGGTGATACGGATCAGGTTTTTACGAACACTAATTTTGTAATTTAAATCTTCAACAGCACTCACAACAGATTTTTTTTCTTTTTTGCCAGCAAATAGCAACTTGGTTATTTCCCTGATTTCTTGTTGCAGTTCTCGGCGTTTTTCTTCTAATTCTTGTTGGCGTTGGCTTTGCGCATTAGCGTTCGATGAACCGATCGCCAAAAAAATAAAAAGAATGAAAGAAAAATATTTAAGCTTAGAGGCCATTAGAGATCAATCGGTTTATAGCCCGAGGGCATTTTAAATGGAAACCGCAAGGGCTGGTTTAAAATTACGGATTTTAAATTCAATTTCAAGCTGGTTTCCTTTTGATTTTCGAGAACTTTGATTGTTATTGATTTGGGAAATAATTGTGCGTCAATGGCTTGGAAGCTTTGGTAGTTTACATCAAGACTTCGATTTTCAAGAGGCTGGAATACAGATTGGCCTTCCAGTTTAAAAGAACCGGGGTTTATATAATACAACACTTGCAGTAATTCATTTACGTTTTTGGGTGCCAAGACATAAGACGTTTGGTTTGGTTCTCTTTTTAAAGCATTTGTTTTGGGATTAAAAAGAGCGTCTCCAAGCAATGCGTTTTCAAGGTTTGAAAAATTGAGTTCAATGCCTAAGAAGTCATTTATAATTTCATAATCTCCATCAAAAAAAGTACGGTCTAATTTGTTATACATTTCAACTTTTTCTGGCGTTATTTTTAGGCGTACCATATTTAAAAAGGCATTAACCCATATCGTTTTACCGCGCTCCATGCGAAGTGTTAGTGTATGTGTTTGTGATTTATTGCCTTTCGTCAATTCCAACTTAAGTCGTGCTTGAAGAGTGCTAAAGTCCGCCTTTTGATTTTGGTGTGTTTTTAATATTTGCTTTGCTTTCATTTTTGAGTCACGCAGAGGCTCTGTATCAATTTTTTTTGAAGTCCCGCAGCTAAAAACCAAAACTGCTATTAAAGTGTATATAAGTTTTTTCACCATTGCTTATTAAGCGCTTTTGCCTTATTATTGAACATTTTTGCTTTCGCAATATTGTTGTTTTTTGTGTAAAGATCAGCCATTAAAATATAATAGGCTTTAGCGGTTTCATTCTCTTCAAAAATATAATCCATCCCGATTTCAAGCCATTCTAAAGCCGCATCCCACTGTTGCAAGTGAAATTGGGCGCGGCCATAAGCTAAATACAGTGGGGTTTGTGTGGGGAAAAACTCCAATTGTGTTAAAGTAAATTCAACGGCGCGTTCGTATTGCATTGTTTCCAAGTAAAGATTTGCAATTGTTTGAATTAGGGCTAAATTTTCTGGTGTCTTTAGCAGTTCTTTTTCATAGAAACCCAAGGCTTTAAGGAGGTTGTTTTCTTCGTGGTAGTAGGCGGCCCATTCTAAATTGGACCTGTTAGAAACATCCAATGAAGCTGCGGGTTCCACTTCGGCCAATACCGATTTATAGGTGGGGTTTTCTTTAACGAATTGTAGGAAATCACTTAAAACTTTGACTTTTATATGGGGGGCCAATACATTACTGCTCGTTACTATTTTCATAGAGTTAATTGCCTTGTCATAGGCCTTATCATCAAGATAAAACTTATACAAAGCCACATGCACAATGTGAGATTGGGGATGAAATTTAAAAAAAGATTCGGAGGTCGCAAAGGCCTCATCCTTTAGGCCATACTTACTTAAAGTATAAATTAAATTTAAAAAATGTTGATCATTTTCTGGTGTTTCGCTAAGGCGGTTCTTTAAAAACTGAACATGGTCGTTTTGATTGTCAGTTTGCAAATAAATATTTACCCGAGTTTGATCACGTTCTGTCGTATACCCGTACTGTGCATCCAGTTTTTCAATTTGACTCAAGGCGGTTTCATAATGACCTGCGCTCACATTTAAATGCACCAAGTCCTCTTGGTATGCTTGGCGTTTGAAAAGCAGTGGTTTTACTGCTGCTATTGCTTTATTATAATCTTCCTTATGGACATATAATTGGTATAATTTTTCTTTATACCAAAAATTGTTTTCATCTAAAACAATGGCTTTTTGTAGATTAATTTCGGCGAGGGAATACGCTTTTGTTTTAAAATAAAGATCTCCAAGTTCATAAAAGACGACAGCGCGCTCTGGGTATAATTCAGTGCAGGTTATTAGAGCATCAATCGCTTTTGTATAATTTTCAATGCCCTTTTGTTTTAAGGCCTCATAAAAATTGTCTTGAAATTGCAGCTCTGGATCAGGGCTTGCTAAGTCCAGTAGACTGTCCTGCTTAATTTGTGCACAAACCATTGAGGTTAAAAAAAAGCTGAAAAAAAATAATATTAATAATTTTGGGTAAATCATTGGCGTCCTGTGCTTCCAAATCCACCAGCGCCACGGCTTGTTTCTGATAAACTTTGAACGGGGTTCCATTTAGCACGCTCGTGCTTGGCAATGACCATCTGAGCCACACGTTCACCGTTTTTAATAGTGAAATCTGCATTAGAAAGGTTTACTAAAATCACACCAATCTCTCCTCTATAGTCGGCGTCGATAGTCCCGGGGCTGTTCAGGACCGTCAAGCCGTATTTGGCGGCCAAACCACTGCGTGGACGCACCTGGGCTTCGTAGCCCACAGGGAGTGCCATAAAAAGCCCAGTAGGAATAATGCTCCGCTCCAATGGCTTTAAAATAATGTCCTGTTCAATATGGGCGTGTAAATCCATGCCAGCCGAAGCAATGGTCTCATAGCTAGGAAGGTCGTGAGAAGATTTATTGATGATATTGATTTTCATAATTAGGATTTAATAAGTTGTTTAATTTCGGTTTTCTCCTTAGCCCATACAACGGCTGTTAATATAAGAATCAAGGTGCCACCAACAATGTATTGTGCTCTGAAAACATAAAAAGATAGGATGGAAAACCCAATAGAGAGCGTCAGGTAAAGCCCTATTTTTTTTAAGTTATAAGGGACTTTATAATACTTTTGCCCAAGCTTGTAGGAAATAAAAGCCATGGCAGCATAAGCGGCCAGTGTGGCGGTGGCCGAAGCCATATAGCCAAACTTTGGAATGAAAAATAGATTGATGACCAGTGTTAATATGGCCCCAAAAATAGAAATGTATGCGCCGAATTTCGTGCGATCCGTAATTTTATACCAAACAGACAAGTTGTGATAGATGCCTAAGAATAAGTAGGCCAGTAACAAGATCGGTACCACACTCATAGCCTCCCAATAGGCTTCATTTGGAATCAAAATTAGTTTTAAGACATCGACGAAAACAACAACGATTAAAAGGATCAGTGCCCCGAATATGACAAAAAGTTCTAATATTTTGGCATAATTCGTTTTTGCTTCTTTATGATTTACGCTGCTAAAAAAGAAGGGCTCGATCCCCAAGCGATAGGCCGTCGCAAATAAGGTCATAAACAAGGCTAATTTATAACACGCAGAGTAGGTCCCGATGGCGGCTTTGGATAGGTTTTCAGGCAGCAGCCGCTCCAACAAAATTCGGTCAAAGGTTTCATTGATGGAAAAAGCAATT
>CESO01020215.1_pt1 | contig 18330 bp, 34 predicted proteins | sample 356341 | NCBI WGS metagenome assembly CESO01 (sample SAMEA2621812, study PRJEB7988) | marine metagenome | biome: marine biome (ENVO:00000447); feature: deep chlorophyll maximum layer (ENVO:xxxxxxxx); material: "saline water (ENVO:00002010), including plankton (ENVO:xxxxxxxx)" | depth 35 m
ATCAATCGTAATCGCAGTGCTTGTGGCGTTGTCGTCGATGCCTGTGGAGGTAAAGCCCTTTACTGTTGTATTTCCGCTTGTGTCTATCCTGAGATCACCAGTAATAACATTTCCAGCCGAAGACCACATTTCAACAGCGCCACTGTCGTAAAGCGCTATGCCGTTGTTGCCTGTACCAGCAGTCGGAGCATTATTCACAACATAGCCGTAGCCGCTATTAGCACTGCTTGTGCCAATGTCTGTGGTGTCGGTGCTTCCGTTTAGCTTTAGGTAATAGTTTGCATTGTCAAACTCTGCAAACCCGTTACCTACGGTTATCCGCGTGCCTGTCGCGTTGTCGTCAATGCCTGTAGAGGTAAACGATGTTGCTAGGTTACCGTTAAAATCAAGATTGCCCCCTAGCTGGGGAGTTGTATCTTCTACTACATTTGAAATGCCAGCATCACCACCAAGGCCAGCAACCAAAGTGCTTCTTGTGATTTTTTTTAATCCGCCGCCTGAAGTATCGACCGCCATTAAAACATCATCATTAGCAACAGTGGATATTTCAGAAAGATCACCAACTGCCGTTGGATTAAAGTTTGTTCCATCTGCAATTAATAAATGACCTGCTGTATTTGTTGCCATTACAAGGTCATCGCCGCTAATAGTAAGGTCGCCCGTAACGGTAAGATTGCCGCCAATTGTGTCAATTGCAGATTCAAAATATGTTTCAAAATCTGTTAAGGCAACCTGGACCATTGTTCCATTATCATTAACAACAATGCGATCAGCATCAGCTAAAGTTGTGGATGTTGCTGTTGTATTGCCATCTATAATATTTAGTTCGGCTGCAGTGCTGGTAACTCCATCCAGTATGTTTAACTCTGCCGTTGTTGAAGTAACCCCGTCTAAAATATTTAATTCCACGGCAGTAGACGTTACGCCGTCAAGAATATTTAACTCAGCAGTGGTGCTTGTTACACCATCTAGAATATTAAGCTCTGCAGCAGTACTAGTAACTCCATCTAAAATATTAAGCTCGGCAGTAGTAGATGTAACGCCATCTAGTATATTTAGTTCTGCCGCCGTAGACGTCACTCCATCAAGAATATTAAGCTCTGCAGCTGTCGATGTAACCCCGTCAAGGATGTTTAACTCCGCCGCAGTACTTGTAACTGCCGTACCGTTAATTGACAGAGCATCTGTTTCAAGTGTGCCGTCAATATCTGCATTACCCGAAATATCTAAAGAGCCTGCATCAAGCTCACCAGAAATTGTAATGTTTCTGCCGCCTGTAATGTCCTTATTAGAATCTGTAATAATTGCTTTGCTTGCCTCAACAGTTCCAATGCTTGTAATGTCTACGTAGTTTATGTCTGTTGTACTGGCTGTAACGCCATCAAGAATATTTAATTCTGCTGTAGTTGAGGTTACGCCATCTAAAATGTTTAGCTCAACAGCAGTTGATGTCACACCATCCATAATGTTTAGCTCTGCTGTTGTGGCAGTAACTCCATCAAGAATGTTTAGCTCTGCTGTTGTGCTTGTCACCCCATCTAAAATATTTAACTCAGCGGCAGTAGAAGTCACTCCGTCCAAAATGTTGAGTTCTGCGGCAGTAGAGGTAACTCCGTCAAGGATGTTTAATTCAGCGGCAGTAGACGTTACACCATCCAAAATGTTCAATTCAGCTGCGGTAGATGTTACCCCATCGAGAATGTTTAACTCTGCCGCTGTAGCGGTAATTGCAGTCCCCGCAATAGAAAGGCTGCTTGGGTTTGACCCCACTTCGATAACGGCACCACTGCCATTTTCGGTATAAAGTCTTTTGTTTGTTAAATCAATTGCTGGTTCGCCTTGGACTAAATCACTAGCTGAGGGCGCACCCGATCCATTTTTAAGTTTAATTGTGGTTGCCATGAACTACTCCAAGAAAAACATTGGATATAAAGAAAGGGGGGCCGAAGCCCCCGTATAGATTAAGCAGATGGTAGTGCGAGCACAAACCCAGCTTCAGGACGATACACTTGAACACCGTAAAGCGTGTCGGCAGTGTACAGAGTAGACAAATACTCTTGCTTGTATTGCGTCTGTGATCGAACGGCCATTTGCTCAGCCATCACAACTGCATCAGCGTGGAAAAGCAACGCCGCGCGAGTATCAACACTTGCCGCAGTGTTATCACCAGCAGCTTCGATAGTTGCACAGTTAGCAGACACATATACATCTACGCCATAAAGGTTACCAATAAGCCCGCTATTTACTACTCCGCCGTTTACAAAGTCAGATGAAACATATCGGTCAATGCCCATAATTTCATTCCGTACTCCAGGGGGAATAACAAAATAACGATTTTCCATTGGGACATTGTTGTCATCCAGTTTTTGGATCATGTCTCGGAAAAAACGATCAGTGAACTTATCACCAGCAATACCGTCAATAGTATCGTCAGTGTACTGAGTCGTTGAGTCGTTGGTATTCATAAAGCAGCCAGTATGCTGGTAGTCAGTAGGGGCTACTGATCCAGAAAATACAACTGCACCGCCATTACCAAAGCCAGTACCGCAAGAGTGCAGATCATTATCGACCTGTACAGCCAGAGCATAACCAGCGTCTTCAGTGTAAAACTGACGTAAAGAAGACAGCGCTTGTACTTCTACAATGTCCTCAATTAAACGCGAGTATTCAAAGTGACGGTTAATAGTAATCGTCAACTCTGACTCTGTATTGGCAATGATAGTTACTGCAGTGTCAGCCGCTTTAGCATTGGCATCGCCGCGAGTGGGCTTAGGAATATGAATAACGTCACCCTTCTTGCCAGACATAGAAATGCGCTTGACAAGGGGAGCCATTTTCAAGTTCTTTTGATAAGCAGCAATAATTTCATCTGACCAAATTTCTGGTACAAATGTTGCCGCTTCTGTTAATGCGGTATTACCGCCCGAGCCGGGATAAGTTGCTGTAGCCATGATAGTTCTCCTTTAGGCTATTTAACTCGACCCTCCGAATAAGCTTTTAGTATCTCATCTGATAAAGCGTTATAACGGTCTGGGTCAGTTTTCATAAGTTTAATAATGTCAGCACGACGATAAACTTTTTTGTTTGACCTTTCTGCTGTACCTCGGGCATTGCCTGTTGTTGCCGATTTAACCGCACTCTTACGACTTGCGCGCTCTGCTATTGCAGTTTGCTGAACTATACTGCTTCGTTCTTTCCAAAGCGAAAATAGCTCATTTGCCGAATCATAATCATACGCCTGATCTGCTTTTACAAACAATTGCGTTCTAACCTTTGATCCTTTTATCCATTCAGCAAATTTAGGGTCTTGCAACACTTGATCCATATCAGGATGATTTGATCTTAACTGTGCAAGAGTGGCCTGTTGTTTGTACTGTTTAGTGTACGTTTCTGCCTCTTTGATTTTAGGATGATTGTCTATAGCCCGATTAACAGCACTTTGCGGGTCAACAAAAAAATCAACATCATTTGTGTTGCTATCTTCTTGCTGTGTTTCAGGTGCTTGCTTGTTGTCGAGTTCTGTCTGGATATATCCATCAACTAACTTTCGCAGCTCGCCTACTTCCGTACTCTGTTTGCCTGAAAACCTCTCAAGCTCTTGATTCATCTGCACAAGTTCTTCTACAGACTTGTTTCGATACTTTTCCGGAAGATCAAGCTCTTGAGGTTGTTCCTGTACTGGATCCTCAAAAGTTTCTGGCTGTGTTTCCTGCGAAACATCAGGTTCGTCTATATCTTGACGCTCATCAATAATTGTTGCTCTTGACATCATTTAAACTCATTCCGCCTAATGGTTATGGAATTATTGGGCTTGACTCTCCTCTCGTTGAGCTTCCCGTCCTCGTCGTCCCGCCTCTTCATGTTCTCGCACCCATTTAATGTGTCTGCCAGGGAAATCCCCAGTAGACCCATCCAGCACGAAATTTGATGCTGAAGCGATCTTTCTAGCATTAGCGCCACATCCGCACCTAGTGGTTGTGGTTCCGCCCGCTACAAACTCTTCGAATATATGACCGTTTTCGCAACGAAAGTCAAATATCTTATTCATCTTCTTTTTGCAGCTCTTCAAAGTTATTGTTAACAGTAGACTCTAGGTTTAACAAAAACGCCAAAATGTTTAACTGGCCTTTCCGAAAATACATATCGTCACTGTCTTTAACCGCTTCAACGCTATTAACAGAAATAGCATTGTGCTTTAACTCTTCAATTAGCTGCTTCCAACCATCGGTTGTAAACAAATCAAAAAACTTGTTGTAATACTTTTCAACTTCTTTTTCCATTGAGGCCATTTGGTTATCTCACTGATTACGCTGTCTTTTTTGCGGTTTTCCTTCTTTTGCCCGAAGCTGTTACCGCATATTTAATTGCTTTTGGCCCTGTTTTTTTCCGCTTAGCTGCTTCTTTTTCTGCCTTTGTCATCTTAGCGGCCACTGCTTTTGGCCTACAAGCTGGGTATGGACGATTAGAGCCTTTGGCTTTTTTACGCCCACACTTTTTGCCGGTCTTTATGTCAACCCATTCTTCCTTAAACCACTTGGTTAAGCCGCCTTTAGGCTTAGACATAGGTGCCACCACGTTTTTTGTATTCCCGAACAAGCCATGCATTGGCATAGGCGCTAGGGTATACGTCAAATTTCTTTTTAGCTTCAGACTTTACTCTAGAGTATAACGCCTTGTTTTTTGGCGTTGGACTGCTTTTCTTTTTAGGCAAGGTCTTTTTTGCTGCCATTACTTTTTAACCTTTTTCTTTTTAGGAGGTTTTGATTTAACCATATATTTTTTGCTTCCACCGCTTTTATAAGCCATTACAGCCCCCTATTTTCCTTTGTGAACTTTTTGAACTTCAAAATTAGCAGACTGAGACGCGCCTTTATGTGGCTTGTATCCGCCCGAAGGATTCTTCATAAGCTTATAGCTTTTGCCGCTTTTCATCCAATGATAGCCATCAGGTGCTTTTACTTTCATATCAATAACCCGTAATTACCACTTCTTACATGACCAATATCTAGCTGTTAATTTGTCAGGCGGATTTGTATCACACTTATGCCTAGCCCGAAATGATTTTCTTCTAGCTGGTTGATCTTTTTTAATTGTCATTTTTTGATCACCAAACCGAATTGTTTTGGTTTTATCCCCTTTCTTCGCTACTACCACAAACTTCTTCGTTGCGTGGTTCGGGGTTCTCTTCGGCTTGTTGTATCCGCTTACGCCCGCGCGTGCCAGCTTTGGATCTTTTTTCTTGCTCATTGAGTCTGCTCTCCAATGTTTGCAATTGGATTTGGACTTGTTCCAGCTTGTCGGTTTGGTCTTGGAATGCTTTGTTGATTTGGCCCAGCAAGCTGTTGATTTCGGTTTGCGTCATTAGCATAAAGCTCTTTTCCCTCTAACTCACGTTCTTTTAAAAGCCTATCGGCTACCTTTAGTCGTCGCTCAAACTCTTTATCATCTGAATCGCCTTCTTTAAGGCCTTTCGTTACTGCGTTAATTCTATCAATCTCAAGCTCTTGCGGAGCAAGTTGCGCTTCAATTGATATCTTAGCTGCGCGAGCCTGAGACTCTGCAGCTTGACCATTGAGCGCATTTGTTTGGCTTGCTTGCAATTGTAGCTGAGCCTGCTGAACTGTTTGTGCAATTTGTTGAGCCTGTGGGTTAGGCTGAGAAGCCTGCTGCATTGTCGCAATAAGCTCTTCTCGGTTACTTAGGTTCATGTTATCGATAATGCTTTGAATTAACACAGGATACATTGGACTATCCTGCTTCATGGTCTGCAATAACTGAACTAGCTGAGTTACCTCATACTCTCTAGCAATAATCCCAAGCGTGCTGGTTGCAACAAACTTATAGTCTGCAACTGGATAGTTTTCAGGATCAAACTGCATATATCGATGGGCCGCTTTAGTCACAAACGGCAACAAAAATGATTGCTGAAAGTTAATTAAAGTACGTTTATGACGCTTAATAATAGCGCCAAGAGACATACTAATCCCAGCAGCAGTTGATTCTCCGTTAACTTGACCCGCGATGCCAGCGGAGTCAACAGCCCCTGTAGCTTGCTGTACCATTTGTTGAAGACTTGCGGCTTGGGCAAACGTAATCTGGCCCACCTGACCAAAGTTGAAAGGCTGTAAGACTTCACGGGGATCTCCATTGGTTAAAATCATTTTGCCAGGACGCACTTCTGGCTTAGCGCCCCTCGGAAGCCTTGTCGCATCCACTGCAATCATTGGGTGAATCGTAAGGCTTAACGCATCTATGCGAGCGCGAAGCTCTGTATCAAGCGCCTTTTGGCTGTTATAACCTTTTTCACATACGCCACGACCCCAAAATCTTCCTGGCACAACATCCCAAGGAAAAGCAACAACAGGTCTGTCACCCATCATATATGGATTTTTAGATGCTTTAAGCAATGTTCCGCCATTTGCTATAACAACAATAGCTTCGACATATTTTGAGTCTTCTTCAACCTCAATGTCTTCAGCCTCTAAAAGCTCTTTTGGAACAAGGCCGTAATACTTTGTTAATCGAACTTTATCGTCGTTATAAATTGTAAAGTCTTGATCTGGCTCAAGATCAGAATCTGGAGAGGCTGATCCAATTGGCCCTTCCATATAAGCGCCCTGCTCTTGCAGCAACTCAACAGTGTGCTTGCTTACAAACTCATCAATTGCTACGCCATAGGCGTCATCTACTGATGTTGCTACGGGATCAATAAGAAAATTTTGCGGAAGTACGGGCTTAAGCTTTACAACAACTCTGTCAGTAATATTTACACCAACCGCCTGAAGGTCGCCACCCATGATCGGCTCTGACGCTGGAGCCATTTCTTTAACTTCTTCAATGACCACTTCGCCAATGCCAGTTCCGAATACAGCCGAGTTGATAAGACACTCTGCAACAGCCTTTCGTACCATGCAGGCTTCAAAGTCCTCAGAAAGTTTTTTGCGTAAATACAAAACATCTTGCTTTTGACGGTCAGTGAAATCATCAGCAATATCAAACCACTTTCCGCGACCAAAAGTTGCCTCTTCAAGCTCCGCAACATTTGACTCAACAGCTTGTTGTAGCGCAGGACTAATAATTCTAGAGCGCTCTGACGCTCTTTGAGAATCTTCTGGGTTCCACTGTCCCCGCCAAAGCCTGTAATACTCTTCAAACTTGTCTTCGTAGTTTGATTCATAGTAATCCCGCCAGTTTTCACACTTAGTCATAACCCATTCTGAAAGAGATTCTTGAATCATTATTGGGTCTGGGTTGTAAATATCTTCTGCCATATTAATATCCCGATACCACATCTAAAATTTCGTGGTCGTCAATTTCATACTCGTAATCGTATGCAACCTGGGCCAGCTGGTCTATATAAGCCAGCGCATCAACCAAATCATCATGCGTTAAGACATCCGGAAACTGAAATAGCTGGTCAAGAAACCTACTATTCCACTCCCCTTTGTTTAAAGTAACATAACCGTTTTCAAAACGCCCCTGCAATGCCCACATTACCCTGTCAGTTTTCTTTTTGTTTCCATGAGTTAGTTCTTCGACACGAAAAAACATACCATATCGCTTCATAAGATCTGTTAACGGGGACATTACTGCTTGTTTTGCTATGCCGCGCTCAATTCCTACGCTAATAGGGCGATAATCTCTTACAGCTTGAAAAACTTTCATTGCTGTTTCGTTTAAATCCCAGCGCCCATAAATAATATTTTCTATAAACCACCCGTCTGGGCTTACTTTTGCAACCGCAATAGCAGTTTCGTCTAGATTAGTGCTTTTTGTACGCTTTTTGTTAACATCTTCAAAGCCAGCAAGGTCAACTGCTATATAATAATCACCCTCATCTGGACAATTACCGAACTTAACCCACTCTTCTTTAAACATTTCAGAGCCTCTAGCCTCAAAAGAAGCCATAAACTCTTGCCTAAACGCATAACTTGACATTGATTTCTTTGCAATATCAATCTCTTTGGGATCTAGTATAGGATTGTCATAGCTTGTGAAGTGCCAACCCTTATAAGTTTCGTCATCCCCAAGCTCCGAGTACTTGTAAAGATCATAAAAGTGGTTTCGACCCATTGGAGTTCCAATAAAAAGCGCCTCGCCCTTTTGATCTGCTAGTGCTGGGCGCAATATTTGCTCCCAAACATCAGGCTTCATGTCGGCATACTCGTCCATTACGAGGTATTTTAAGGACACACCGCGCATTGTTTCGGGTCTATCTGCACCTTTAAGGCTAATTGTTGCCCCATTTACAAGCTTAATCTGTAGGTTATTAATATGAGAGCCTGATATAACTGGATGACCTAACTCTAGAAGAGTTTGCCACATAATATCCCTAGCCTGTCCTTGCGTTGGGGCAACATAAAAGACATGACCCCTATCAGCCTGAAGGCCATTAATGATTAATAACCATGCGGCTAACCTAGACTTGCCTGTACGCCTGCCTGCGGCAACTACCTTAAAGCGAGTAGGATCAGAATATACATCCTGCTGCCACGGCAATAGCTCTACATTTAAATCAGACATTATTCTTTTTTGCCCAAAAATAAACCAAAGGCACCCGTCAATGCGCCGGTCATTACGCTAACTAAAGCCGCTTGCTCAGGATTGGGATCAGGTAACGACATAAACCACTCGACAGTGCGATATGTCATTGCAATCATGGCAAACATTAACAGCCTTGGAACAATACGCCATGCATTTAACTGCTCAGGAGTCATGAGAAATTTACAAAGGATGCGGGGGCTTCAAGAAGATCAAGCGTTACTGCAAACTCAACATCACCTGATGATCCCGTTTGAGCCTTAACCTGCTCTCCTGGCTGCATAACAAATATTCCGCGATAAAACTCTTCACTGGCCTTACTGCTAATGTTTTTGGCATCTAACAAATGAAGCTCATTCGTGCCGTCGTCAAAGTAAAGAGTGCAGGCGTTTGTTGATCCGCCATTATTAGCCACCAACAAATAACTTACATGAGCAACAAACCCCGCAGGGACTGTTAAAACAACAACCTCTGCTGTGCTGGTAACTGTTGCGTGCTTGGTATATAGCATTATTGATATGTCCAGACTACGGGCTGACTTGTCCGAGTATCCACATGAATAAACGTCTTGGCTACCCCAATCCCCGTAAATCCCATATTAAAAGCAGTAATTAGTAGTTTAAAGCGATCTACTCCATTGCTGACGTATATGTCTGCGGCTATACCCTTTGTGTGCATACCTGGGTGTTCTTTCTTAACTTCAAGGCTGTGGGATGGATCTCGGTATCCTGATGTAATCGTAAAGGGAAACTTGCACTCATGCCGTAATTTATCAAGCTTCTCAAGAAACTCGGGGTTCATTTCGTTTTCTCCCGTTTCCTGACAGTTAAACTCTTCGATATTAAAGTACTTCACCAGAGTCCCCATCTATTGTGGTCTGGTTAATGGTGGGTGTATCAGATACCTCGGCTGTGCCAACGCCCGTAATGTTAATCTGAATAGCTGATTTACCACTGCTTTGTATCACATCCTTTTCAAATGCGGCTACAGGTAAGATTCTATCCATTACCAGCTTCCAAGCTGCGGCTTGATTCTTGTGGTCATGGTCAAGTGCCGCATCAAATATAGTATCCAGCACCCTCCTAGACTTGGGGGACGCCAGCATACGAGCCTTATACTCATTAATAATTCCCGCGTCACCCTTGGGCCTGCCTATCTTTCCCCTGCCACGGCGGGAGTTACTGGTTAAATCTTTTTGTGTTGGCCTGCCTGATGATTGGGTTCTTTTTTTTGACTTATCATCTATGGGTACAGGTATCTCTGCATTATCCATCGTTTTCTTTACTGTCCTTTGCTAACTCAATAAGCTCGGTTAAAGATTCCTCAATAGCAGATAAGCTATCCGAAAGCAAAAAAAGGCTGTTGGTCAGCCTTTCTATTTGGTCGTGGATATCAATGTCTTCAACAGGCATTTTGTTAGTGTCATAAGTGTCATTTTTTTAGGGCAGCTGGGCAGCGAACTATCTCAAGCGGTGTTTTATCCGCATCCTTTAACAGCCTAACCGACAAATCACCCATGATCGCTACATCTTCGCCCCAGCGCTCCGCCATTTTAGTCGCAGCTTGTAACGCAATTCTTACATCTTCGTCCTGCCACGGCGAAACATACACACTACTGACCCATCATAATAATGGAATATCCACCCATACCCTTGGATTCAGTCTCTTCTGGCGTAGCCTTGGCATCATGCATGGTAGAATAACCCGCATCCTGCATAGACTTAACCTGCTTCTTGGACTTCTCGCACATTGAATAGTAATCAATAGAGCGATATTCAACGCTATCTCTGGGATCTGTTTTCTCGTTCATTTCTTTTTCCTGCGCTTAGCTGCCCCGCGTTTAGCTGCCCTATCATTAATAACCCTTGTTGGGTCATTTTTGGGGGGGTAAGGTGCGTCGCCGGGCATCCCGGTACTGCTTGGCGGCCGCTTAGTTCCCCTTCCTGTCCTTGACCCCTTTCCTCGTACTGTCCTTCCCGATCTTCGTACCGGCATAAAGCCCTCCTCGTTTATTTTAAATAAGCTTATTAAGCCCGCCTTACCCCCCCTATCCTATACTAATACCACATAACCGCAACAGTGGTACTTAGAACAAAATGGAATATACAGCCAAAAGGTTATTCTTAAAGGGTTCCAGCCCTTTCAGTTTTACCGTTTTTTGTATCTGGGTGGGAACTATAAATTATACCGACGTTGCCATCCCCTCCCCCCGTGTTAATTGTACCCCCGTTCATACTGGAGGTTAGTAAGACTCTTGTATAGCTGAGTACATTAATGCAGGTAGACTCGATAGGTATCATGGTATATCAAACAGGTGGTTCTAGATGAGTCAGTGTGTGGGCGGAGAAAGCACCCATACATCCCAAAACCAAAACATATCGGACGGATCTGCCCATCTACCATTACGCGAGCAAGCTCAAGGTTCTGCCGCGTGTGCGGATTGCCTTTGAAAAGTCGCGACATAAACCCGTCGCACTCTTTATCTGCAAAGACAACCGAAGTAGCTCATCACGACAACCTTAACTATTGCGACAGAACTCGCGTAAAGGCAGGCAGATCCTGATCGGAGTAATCCCCCGCAATGTAGCGTGATCTTTGTCCCCGCCGAATGCCTATCAGATTTCACTACACACACGGCGAAATCTGACTGATGCTATTTATTTCAGCGGGGACAAATCTCGGCGCTCCAAAGCTACCATCTGCATACCCAGAGTCGCAGAACCTGTCAAGACCACACCCAAAACGCAGACGATTAAGGATCGCTGAACAACGCGATCCGTTCGCCTGCTGGGTGCGCGAGAACTCGCAAACTGCCGCGAGTTGTCCTGACAGAACCTGCGAACAAGCGGCCGCAAGCGGGTCGCTTTCTCTGGGGGTGGGAACGGGTGTTCCGCAAGGGACATTCAATCAATCCATCTAGGAGAAACACAATGAGCAATACTGACAAGAAAGTAAACTTTACCCGCATCGATGGCCTGAGCAATATCTTTATGGCGATGGAGAACGTAAACGCATCCGACTTCTCTCCCAAGCAGGGTCGCAGTGGCAGGGATTTACCATCCTACAAGGGCACGATGTTGTTCGAGGATCGCAATGTTGAGGTGGCTGTCTGGACATGCATCGACAAGAATGGGAAGCCTTACATTCGACTGGCATTGAAGGACGCTGTTGCCGCAGAGCACGAGCGACATGCTTACCGGATGGAGTTTCTGCAGAATCGCAGTGAGGCAATGGAGTCTCGGGACGAACTGGCCGAGAAGCCTGATCGAACGGAGAAAACTCAACCATCCAAGCGCCAACGTAAGATAGCTTGAATTACATCAGGGGGGCTTCGGCTCCCCTATTTTTTTTGCATCGGAGAAACATCATGGCATTAACCAACAAAGAACGTCAGAGAAACTGGCGGACACGACACAAAGGGCTTTCGGTAAAGTTAGCCCCAACAGAGGTAGACTTTCTTCTGACAGCGCTTACATATCACATTGAGCAAGAAGCTGAAAGCCTACTGCACTTTCACGCACAACAGGTTCTGCAAGGAATTTACGACAAGATCGACAGTCAGACCGCTGATCGAAAGAACATCTAGGGGGCTTCGGCTCCCTTTTTTTATTGCTCCTTTCTATTCGGTTTGCCGGTTTGGTTTGGCTGGGAATATTTACTTGGGTTACTCCAGTTTGCATGGACGATGGCGTGATGACGCGCGATGACGAGACGATGGTATGAGATATGACGCGGACGCTTTGATCCCACGCCACGCCATTTTACCCGCAAGGACACGCGGGTGGGCGCGTGCGTGTGATGCCTCAAAGCATCCGCTAAATCAATTGATTAGGAGACAAATATGATTACATCAAATACATATCAGATTATTGACGCAACAGGCTGGAAGGTAGTGGAAATTAGTTTTCACCGAGCATTTGCTGAACATTTGCATGTTGATTATCTGGAGGGAATTTGTGAGTTATTTTCTGCGGCAGGGTATGTGCCTGGACCTAGTTTTGAACTGTCCGAGTTTGGGCAATTAATAACTGATTAAGGAGGCAATGAATGTCTAATACGGACAGCCTATGGAATGAGGATGAATATTGCTATGACGTAGGTAGCAATTACATCCTTCACTGTGGGGATGCAGACCTGGCAATTGATGACACGCTGGATTCACACCGTCTGCATTGGTGCGAGCATCTAGTTACTGGCGCTGGTTATGTACGCTGGACACCCCACAAACTTAACCAGTTAGCTAGGTTATACATTCAATCGCAAACCCAATGTACACATTTAGACGCCAAAGGTAGAGAGTTAATTGACCAAGTTACCGAGGCGTTCTGGGGATGCACCATGAAAGAAGCAATCACGTTAGTAGGCAAAGGAGAAACCAATGGGACTTGATCAATACGCATTTAGTGCAGCAGAAGCGTTGACTGTCGAGAAAGATGGCGATGGTAGATTAGCAATTAAAGGTGTTCATGGTGAGGAATTTCAATGGCGAAAGCATGCCAAGCTGCAAGAGTTTTTTGAAGGGAGAGTAGCCAGTGGAAGGTTAGTTCCCATGATTCATGACCGTGACTTTAATTGTAATCCTGTGCTTTTAGATATAGGAATCATTGATGATCTTGAGATGGCATTAAAGACTAAGACAATGCCTTCTTCTGGAGGAGGGTGTTTTTATGGTCATCAATTTCAAGATGAATCTGCTAATGACTATAAAGAACAGGACTTAAAGTTTTGCGCATGGGCCAGGGAAGAAATAGCGGGAGGTGATTATGTCTATTACGACTGCTGGTGGTAGGTGTGTTAATTGCGGAAAGGTCAACACGCTGGGTGATTGTTGCCCAGTGTGCGCCTCGTTCGATTGCGATGTCTGCGGAGAGTTAATCGACTTCGACGCAGATGTCTACTGTGAGGAGACTGATCGCAGGATGTGTATCAGCTGTTCAACAAAGTAATGTTTGCATACCTTTCAAAAGGTTGGTAAACTTTGTAAAAGGTTGAGGGATTTCCCTTGGCCTTCATTCAATCAAGGAGTGTTTTATGTCTAACAAATTTAAGCGCATTGTCGCCTTGGTATCTGAAGCCATGCAAGATGAATTGACTTGGCGGAAGACGTGGCAATCACAGTCTGGCCTTCATCAAAATTGGATTAGCAAGCGGCCTTATTCTGGCACCAATCAAATTACCACGATGATATCCGCATGGAAGAATGATTATAAGAATCCGTATTGGGTGACGTACAAACAAGCGCAGGATCTTGGCGGCAACGTCAAGGGGCAGACCGCTACACCTGCAATTTTCTACGGCACTGGGGAGGACAAGGACAACGAAAAGACCTACAAGTTTTCCCAACTATACAACCTTTTTAATATTGAGCAGATAGGTATTGAGATTCCGCCTATTCAATTAAGGCAGACAAAGCTTGAGCGTCCATATGAGATGGCTGATGCGCTGCAAGTTAAGGTTGATTCTGATTCATCTCACAACCCTTGTTATTCACCCGTAACAGACAAGATAAAGATGCCGATGCCAGGACAGTTTGAGTCTGACGATTCACATCAATCCACTTTTTACCATGAGTGTATTCATTCAACTGGTCACAGCAAACGACTTGATCGTGAGTTAACAGGAATGTTCGGCAGCGAGGACTATGCAAAAGAAGAACTTGTTGCTGAGCTTGGCAGTGTCTTTTTATGTGCAGAACTTGGTGTTCAATACAACATAGAACAACACGCTAGTTACATTCAATCATGGCAGAAAGCTATTGAGTCTGATGCTAATTACCTACTGACTGCATCATCTGCTGCACAAAAAGCGGCTGAGTATTGCATGAGTCAGTTCCGAATGATGCGCCAATACGATAAGGAGGTAGCATGAGTTATTACATAGCACCGCACAAAGAAGATATTAAACCTGGAGCAATTGGCGTGTACCGAGTTGTTAAACGGTTGTCAGACTTTAATCCAGAAGAAGACAAGTTGTACCGTGTTTTTAAATCTAGGCGTGAAATGGACGAAAGCTTTTTTGTTCCTTGTTACAAAGGGGTCAACGGAAGGTTACAAAAGTGCAAGGGAAAGTTTGTTTTACGATTTTAATTTACTCGGCTGGAACCGGCCCCCATCCGTGGGTGGGGGGACCGGATTCCCGCCTCAATCAATTAATTGGAGATGCTAATGACAGATTTTAGTTTGGAGTACGTTGCAAAAGTTTGCCCTGAGCTTGTTAGGTCTGAGGTAGAAGCGGTGCATGACCATGTGCTTGATACTCACAGACCAAATGAGATTTATCCTGGCGTTGTAAAACAAGCTGCAAGAAGTTTGTTTCCATATCAAGCTGCGCCAGCTGACAATGTTAGGTTTATTGATGGGCGCGATTCAATTAATGCGTCTATTAATTTGCTTCGGCAAGTTGATGAGTTACTTTCACGCACGAAAAACAATGATGATGTTGCTCAAGTTCAGCTGGATGTGCAGTGTTGTATTCATTACTTGAGCGCGGAAGTTTCGCGAATGGAGTCTACAGATGGGACAGTCTAAAAGCGCAGAGATGTATTACCCGCAGGTTTTGTGCAAAGCATATTTTAATTGGTGCAAAGCTAATGATAATCGCCCAACATTTGAATTAATGCATGAGTTTATATGCGAGGTCCAAGGTTTAGACATTCGTGCAACAGATCTTAACCCAAAGTTTCAATCAGTTATGGAGGCAGCTTATGAATTGGATAAGATCCAAAAGAATTGAAGAGAAGTTAAACGAAAAAATACGGCTTCTTAGAAATTTGCGTGCGCATAATATAAAAGAAATGCGGAATTATGCTCGCGATAAAGATCATTCAAGATTTAGTTTTGTTAGAGAAATGGAGAGTTTTCATAAAGGAAAGGAAACTGCCTTTAAGTTAGCAATCGAAAACATTGAAATGATTAAGTCATCCATTGATAGGGAGGTGGTAGATGCAGATACATTGGGAACACCCTAGCTTAGAAGTAACGGTAATTCTTTACTATGAGCCTGGAACTAGAGGCGATCCGCCTTGCGCAGAGATTGATAAGATCTATGCAAATGGTAGGTTTCCAGAAAAAGATATTTCTTGGCTTTTCAATCAAGACCACATAATGGACCAGTTCTGGGACATAAGACCTGACTTGGAGTGTATGTTATGAGTAACAGTAACTTTAACGAAAATGCAGCATGTAACAATCTTAGGTGGACAAAGCAAGATAATGATTTGTTTTATGAGCTTATGAAAGCAGGTAAAACATATGAACAGGTTGCTGTTGCGCTTGGTAGATCTCAAAGATCTATAGAAAATCATGCATATCAAATGAGATTGCAAAGAAGAAAGCTGGGCATAAGTGATGCTGACCTTTATGCTAATAAGCCACGGCGTAAAAAGTCGGCAGTAAACATTGACAAAATTCATCAAAAGTTTCCCAAACAATCTGAGCCTAAAGCTATTGAGGTCGAGGGTGCATTGTTTGATAAAAGAATCGGCAACTTGCTGATATGGACAGCCGTACTTACTGGCGGATGTCTTTTAACCTTGGTCACTATGACCATTATCTTAATATCAATTGCTTAGGAGGCAATTATGAATATCGAAAAGAACATTCCAATTCCTGCCCGTGGACGATCTGGCAAGTGGCAGCAGCTGGGGCAGCAGATGGATATTAACGACTCTGTTTTGTTAACAACTAAAGAAGCTAATTGTTTTAGGTTTGCATTAACAAGTAGCGGATTTAAAGTCGTAACAAGAGCAGAAGGAGACAATGTTAGGGTATGGAAAACAGAGGCAGAAAATGTCAGCGGCGCTTAGCTACCGCAACTGTGATTCATGTGATGAGCTTTACCTCGATAACGGGGTAGAGCTTATTCATGCTAACAATAAAATTGAAGATGGCCCTAACGAAATATGGTGCCATCATTGCCTGGATAATTATTTAGATCATCAATCAAAATATCACGATGAGCCTGACGTAAGTGAGGCTGATGAATGGCATGACTTCGATCCTGATTGCTAGTACAGTCAAGCGTGTCCAGGGCTTGCACTCCTAGCCTGATTGAGTCGGTTGGCGGCGTCCCGATGGACAAAATCGCCGTTCACTTTCGTTCCCCTCCGATCTTCCCGCTGGCGCTGCGCTTGCAGATTGTTACTGCGATGGCGGGGTTGACACTTTCACCCTATCTAGCTGAGCGATGGTGCGACTTCTGACAGCCCCTCCGGAGCGGTTGATGGGACGGCGCTCTCCGGTTCCAATGCCCCTTCGATGGCACTGCGGGTGGTAAATGGTTTGCCTTTGGCATCGACCATGTATTTAATTCCCTGCTTTTCTAAAACACGAATAAGCTTTGGCGTGGTGTAAGCCTTGAAGATGTCAAAAAGTTGACGGTAATACAGGTATTCAGATTGATCGCTCATTAAACTCTCCAAGTAAAAAAGCCCCGACAAGCGGGGCAAAACACGGCTTTTAAATTAAAACTACCAAGGCACATCTTGTGTTGACGATGCGGGTGGCCTTGTGTCCTCCGATGGCTTCCACATATTACGCTCAGCATACCACTTGCCAGACCGACCCTCTTTAATTTCTATGTTAATCCACTCCATATCTGGGTCATTTTTTTTCTGTGTTGAAATCCATGGGCCTAACTCATCAAGCTTTAATGACAGCTTAAGCTTTACAAAGTCTGGCGCATTACTGTCAGGAAGTTTAACAATCATTCCATCAACAAAGTTTTTTTCATCACTCATCGTGCATTCCTATTTGGGTTAGTTTTCATTACAAAAATTTCATATGTAGTAAATATACCTCCTTTTGATGGCGCAAGGTTTAGTGCCTCTTTTACGTCATTGGGAATGTCGATAATAATATCTTGCAAACGATCCCACTCTTCGTTTGCAACTGCATCTTTAATATCTACAACGTAATCAAAGTATTCACGGACAGCTTCCATATAAGCTAAAAAATCTTCATAGGTTTCTACCATGATCGTTTAGATCCTGACTCTGCTTTGTTTCCATCATCGTCTTTATCTGCACCAATACCTAAAGCCATAGATAAACTATATCTTTTAGCGTAAGTGACGGCGCTACCAAAACTCTGAGCTGTTGGCTTGTCTGCCCTAACAATCATTTTGCCAGTGCTTAATGACTCGCCATGCCCATGCAGTACAGTTTCGATACAGGCTCCGACCTCACACTCATGACTGATCTGCTGTATGAAAATTCCTTTGTTGTTGAGGTGCTCTTTTGCATAGTCCCACAGCGCTTCAAAGGGGACATACTGGCTTTTAAAATGAGGGTTGGTTGCTGACGCTTTGGCGTGTGACAGTTCGCGCTGTACATCCAGAAGCAGATAAAGCAGATCACCAGTGGTTTTTTTATCGTTCATTCCTGACTCCTTGATTGACCGAAAAGAAGGATGACACATTTGATAACATTCGTCAACCTTTGTAAACATTAAAAAACATGGCGGTAATTGTTGACAGGTTCGTCACCTTCCGTCAAGATTAAGGGTTCCGGTCTTAGCTTAAGGGGAGCTATATGCAAGATGATTGGGCGCTGTATTGTCTGGAAGAAAGCAGACGAAATCTACAGCCATCCACTACTACAGCTGAGAAGCCCGTCAATGGCTCTACAGTAAACAATCAGTTAATCAATGGGGAATCACATGCCCCAGTTAAATCGTCCCTGAGCAGGCTTATAGACGCCTCAGTCAACGGGCGAATAAAAGAAATAGAAGAGCGGCTTGCCAAGGAGCGGGATGTAATTCCTGGCATGGTTACTACAGGGACTGTCACTTT
>CESO01045543.1_pt1 | contig 18296 bp, 12 predicted proteins | sample 356341 | NCBI WGS metagenome assembly CESO01 (sample SAMEA2621812, study PRJEB7988) | marine metagenome | biome: marine biome (ENVO:00000447); feature: deep chlorophyll maximum layer (ENVO:xxxxxxxx); material: "saline water (ENVO:00002010), including plankton (ENVO:xxxxxxxx)" | depth 35 m
AGATGGAATTATATGTGTTGATGCAAGAAGCATTTTACTGCCTCTTCCTTCAGTAATAAATGAGAATCGTTTTCCCTGTGTTGTGGTCTCAATAATGAATCGTTTGACATAGTAATTTTTATTATTTCCATCATAATGAAGAATGGATAGCACATGTTCAGGATTAAATTTCTCAATAAGTGCAATTTCTTTATTCGCATAATGGTTGGTTAACTCATGATTCGTAAGTTCGTATTCACCATTATTATAAATGATAAGGATTTGGTCTTCAGTTTGGAAGCTACCTAAGTATGAACCTCTATTATGGATGTTAAGACGCCCTATGTTTCTTTCATACCATATATCACGACCACCAATAGTTGAGACCCCTTTTTCTTTGAGGTCTACTTTTCTAACAGGGTGCTTACTAACGATATTTCCTTGACTGGTTCGGCCCTTAATTGCCAAATCTGAAAAGTCATAGTCAAATAATTTATTTCGAGCTTTAGCAGCAGCATGGAGATAAATATTAACTAATTCAGCTTCACCATTGGGGTTTGCAGTAAAATAGTGCATTTTACTTCCCGAATTTCCTTTGGTGACGTTGTATTCTTTATCACGAGTAATGCTTGTCACATTGAACCTTTTAGCGAATGTTTTTTTTGTTTTTCCGTCTGTATAAATCGCATTATATGTTAATCTGTCATCATTTTTTCTAAATATAGCAACATGTATTATATTTTTACCAAAAAAGGCTTTGGTTGACACTTTGCTGATGGAATAAGTCCCATCTTTTCTAAATACGATGATATCATCTATGTCAGAGCAGTCACAGATATATTCTTCTTTTTTTATTCCTGTACCAACAAATCCCTCTGATTTATTTGCATAAAGTTTCTCATTAGCTACTGCAACGACTTTAGTGTTAATTTCCTCGAAGTTTCTTATTTCAGTTTTACGTTCTTTCCCTTTCCCAAATTTCTTCAAAAGATCAGAATAGTAGCTGATTGCATAATCAACCAGGTGTTTTAGGTGATGATTAACTTGGGCTAATTCATCCTCAATTCCTTTGAGCAACTCATCTGCCTTAAATGAGTCGAATTTTGAAATTCTTTTGATTTTGATTTCAGTTAGTCGAATTATATCATCTTCAGTAACAGCTCTATTAAGTGACATAACGTGGGGTTTGAGTCCTGTTCCTATAGCACTAATTACAGCTTCCCAAGTTTCAGCCTCTTCAATATCTCGGTATATTTTTTCTTCAATAAATATCTTTTCTAACGAACTAAAATGCCATTTTTCTTCTAGTTCGTTTCGTTTTATTTGTAGCTCTTTTTTTAGAAGTTCTACGGTATTATCTGTGTTAATTTTAAGTATTTCAGAAACACCAATAAATACAGGTTTTTCATCAACTATAACGCAAGCATTTGGGGAGATTGAAACTTCACAATTTGTGAATGCATATAGTGCATCAATGGTTTTATCTGTAGAGATATTGTTAGGCAGGTGTATTTCAACTTCAACATCTTTAGCTGTGTTGTCAACAACCTTTTTGATTTTAATTTTACCCTTATCATTGGCTTTTAGAATACTATCTATTAATGATCCAGTTGTTACTCCGTAAGGAACGTCTTTAATTGCAATAGTATTTTTACTTTTTTCAATAATAGTAGCTCTTATTTTAATTCTTCCGCCTCGTCTACCATCTTGATAATCAGATATATCTATTTGTCCTCCCGTTTGAAAGTCAGGATAAATAGTAGCTTTTTTACCCTCTAAAATCTTAATACTTCCTTTAATTAACTCAATGAAATTATGCGGCATAATTTTAGTGCTCAAACCAACAGCAATACCTTCAACACCATGAGCCAAAAGAAGGGGAAATTTTAGTGGTAGAGTAGTGGGTTCGTTTTTTCTACCGTCATAAGATTTTTGCCATTGTGTAGTTTGCTTATTGAAAGCAATGGATAAAGCAAATTTATTAAGTCTTGCTTCGATATATCGTGGAGCAGCAGCACTGTCTCCAGTTCGGACATCACCCCAGTTCCCTTGACAATCTATGAGTAAATCTTTTTGACCCATATTGATAATTGCACCACCAATAGCAGCATCACCATGAGGATGATATTGCATGGTACTACCAATGATATTGGCCACTTTATTATAACGACCATCATCCATTTCCTTCATAGCATGAAGAAATCGTCTTTGTACAGGCTTTAATCCGTCATTGATGTGAGGGACAGCTCGTTCAAGAATTACATAACTTGCATAATCCAAAAACCAGTCTTCATACATGCCTTTTAGAGCACGTTGACCTTCCTGAAGATCTATTTTTATAATCTTCTCTTCTTGATTAGTATTATCCAGTTCTTGATTCTCCTCCATTTTTATCTATACTGCCTCTTTAGCTTGTATTTCTTCAACAATTTTATCTTGTTGATTTTTGCTTTCGAGATCGTTATCTATAGAAGCCTCATCCATTTCAATTCGTAAGTTATCAATAATAAATTCCTGACGATCTTGTGTGTTTTTACCCATATAGTATTGAAGTATTTTTGAAATACTGGTATCCTCATTAAGCAAAACAGGTTCTAAACGAATATCCTCACCAATGAATCCACCAAATTCATCTGGAGAAATTTCACCTAGCCCTTTAAATCGTGTTATTTCTGGATTTTTACCTAATTTATTAATAGCATTTTGTCTTTCAGAGTCATTATAGCAGTATATCGTTTCCTTTTTGTTTCTTACTCTAAAAAGAGGAGTTTCAAGAATATATACATGTCCTTTTCTGACTAAATCTGGGAAAAACTGAAGAAAAAATGTGAGAATTAGTAAACGAATGTGCATTCCGTCAACATCTGCATCTGTTGCAATAATTATTTTGTTGTAACGTAGGTCATCAATACTCTCTTCAATATTTAAAGCATGTTGGAGCAGGTTAAATTCCTCATTTTCATAAACAATTTTCTTTTTTAGACCAAAGGAATTCAAAGGTTTACCTCGAAGACTGAAGACCGCTTGGGTCTGAACATCTCGAGCTTTTGTAATACTTCCAGATGCAGAATCACCTTCTGTTATAAATAAAGATGTGTCTAGTCTGTTATCTTTCTTTTCATCCGTAAAGTGTACTCGACAATCTCTCAATTTTTTATTGTGAACGCTTGCCTTCTTTGCTCTTTCTCGAGCAATTTTACGTACACCAGCCATATCTTTACGTTCACGTTCGCTGAGTTGTATTTTTTTGAGAAGAGCTTCAGCCGTAGCAGGATTTTTATGTAAAAAGTTATCTAATTTAGATTTTACAAATTGGTTAATTTCTCCTTTAAGGGAAGGACCATCTGGTGAAATTTCGGTACTTCCTAGTTTAGTTTTAGTTTGAGATTCAAATACTGGTTCTTGAATTCTTACAGAAATGGCAGAAACAAGCGATGCTCTAACATCAGTACTATCAAAACTTTTACCATAAAAATCTCGAATGGTTTTAACTAAAGCCTCTTTAAATGCAGCAACATGTGTTCCTCCCTGTGTTGTATTTTGGCCATTAACAAAAGAATAATAGTCTTCTCCATAATGATTATCATGTGTAATAGCAATTTCTATGTCACCTTCTTTGAGATGAATAATAGGATATTTTATTTCTTCAAGGTTGGTTTTTCTCTCTAAAAGATCAAGTAATCCGTTTTTTGAGAAGTATTTATTCCCATTAAAACTAACAGTGAGACCAGCATTAAGATACACATAATTCCACATTTGATTATCAATATAATCAGTTATATATTTGTGTTTTTTAAATATTTCTGTATCGGCAGTGTATTCTACATAGGTGCCATTTTTTTCATCTGCTTTTCCTTCGGTTTCTCTAAGTAGATTTCCACGTTCAAATATGGCTTCTTTGCTTTTGCCATCCCGAAAACTTTTGACCATGAAATAGGAGGAGAGGGCATTGACAGCTTTTGTTCCAACACCATTGAGACCCACAGATTTTTGAAAGACTTTGCTATCGTATTTTGCTCCGGTGTTGATCTTACTGACAACATCTACCACTTTACCCAGGGGTATGCCTCTACCATAATCCCTTACAGAAACTTTGTTATCATTAAGTTTAATTTCAATTCGTTTTCCATTTCCCATCATGAATTCATCAATCGAGTTATCAATGACTTCTTTCATAAGAATATATATGCCATCTTCAGCAGAAGAACCATTTCCAAGCTTTCCGATGTACATACCTGGTCTTAGACGAATGTGTTCTTTCCAATCTAGGGAACGAATACTGTCTTCATTATATTGATTATCAGGCATTTATGGATACTAGTAAAACTATTTTTGTGGCTAAACGTCCAAAGTTAGCACGGATAGGCTTTTAACCATGTCTGAGGTAAGAGTTTTTATAAACAGTTTAGTGGAAAACTAATCCTTAGTATCCAATAAAATAAACGTCCAATATCCAAGGATTGTTGACTTTAAAAAAATATTAAGCATCGAAGGGTTCAAAAGAAGTGTTGGCCATTACCTTTCTCATATTTGTGATAGCATACCTCATTCTCCCAAGTGCAGTATTGATACTTACATTGGTCATCTTTGCTATTTCTTTGAAGCTTAAATCTCCATAATGTCTTAAAATTAGTACTTGACGTTGTTCAGGTGGAAGTTTGTCTATAGCAGCACGAACTAAATTTTCTTTTTCAGATCTGATTATCTGTTCTTCACGATTTTCTGTTTTTATTCGAATTGTTCTGAAGACATCACTACCACTTGAGTCAATAATAGTGGGCATACGTTTTGTTTTTCTAAAGTAATCAATAGCCATATTTCTGGCTATTCTTGCTGCCCATGGCAAAAACTTACCTTCTTCATTATATTTTCCAGCTTTAAGATTTTTAATAATTTTTATAAATGTTTCTTGAAATATATCCTCTGCGATATATGAGTCTTTAACAATGAGAATTATTGTTGTGAATAGTCGGTCTTTGTGACGTTGAATAAGCATCTCAAGACATGATTCATTGCCTTGAATATACTGTTTTACCAACGATTGATCAGAAATTTTTGAATTATGCATAATACCTATGGTTAATTAGTTGATTAAAAAATGGTTAACTAGTATAGATATTACTTATAGGCGATTAAAAATTTTAAAGTTAACTACTAAAATATCATTCAATATTTAAACTTACAAGCGTTTGTAATGTTTTATCTCTGAATAAAGTGAAATTTGCACTTTATTCTTGGAATATGATTTTAAAATGACAAATCAGAAATACATTGATATTCAGAATGCTAATTTACACAACTTAAAAAATGTAAACGTTAGTATACCACGTAATCAACTGACTGTTGTAACAGGTTTATCTGGATCAGGTAAATCTTCTTTGATATTCAATACCCTTTATGCAGAGGGACAAAGGAGATATGTTGAAAGCTTGAGTAGCTATGCTAGACAGTTTTTGGGGAGACTTGAAAAGCCTATGGTCGACAATATTCAGGGGTTAACTCCATGTATAGCCATTGAGCAGAAAGTAAATACTAGAAATCCACGTAGTACAGTCGCTACTAGTACTGAATTGTATGATTATCTAAAACTACTATGGGCTCGAATAGGAAAAACCATATCACCAATTAGTGGTCAGGAAGTAAAAAAACACACAACTCAGGATGTTTTAGATTATATCATGGATTTGGAGAATGAGACAGTATACATATCATTTAGTCCACGGTCTAATGATGCCGAGTGTATTTTAGATGAAATGCTTCAAAAGGGATATATAAGGATTCTTCATAATAAAAAACTTATTAAAATTGAAGATGTAATAAGTGATGAAGGGTTAGACGATGATTTTTTGGTCGTAGTTGATCGTTTAAAAACAAAAAAACCAGACGAAGAATATATTAACCGTTTAACGGATTCAATCGAGACTGCATTTTGGGAGGGAATGGGAGAAGTTTTTATCGTTACGAGTAAAACGACCAAGGAATTTAATAATCGATTTGAATTGGATGGAATTCTATTTGAAGAACCTTCTGTTAACTTGTTGAGTTTTAATAATCCTTATGGAGCTTGTAATGAATGCGAGGGATTTGGCAGTATAATTGGAATTGATCCGGAACTTATTATTCCTAACCGCTCATTATCGTTATATGAAAACGCTGTAGCATGTTGGAAAGGAGAGACCCTTAGTGCTTGGAAACATGAATTCATTCAGTCGTCAGCTAAATATAAATTTCCAATACATAGACCGATTCGAGAGTTATCAGAAAAAGAGCTGGATTTATTATGGGACGGCAATCGTAATGTCAATGGAATAAATCAATTTTTTGAATATCTGAAAGATAATTCATACAAGATTCAATACCGAGTGCTACAAAGTAAATATAGGGGTAAAACCACATGCCCTTCTTGTGAAGGTACCCGGATTAGAAAGGATGGTAGCTATGTGAAGATATTTAATTTGAGGGATAACCCGTCATTTATGAAATATCGAGACCATGCCTCTCTTAAAGATGTTATTTCTTTGAATATTGAAGAAGCATACGTTTTTTTTAAAGCTCTTGAATTGCCCAAACAATCAGCAGAAATAGCCAAACCTATTTTGACTGAAATTAATAATCGATTGGATTATTTGATGAGGGTTGGACTAAGTTATCTTGGATTAAATCGATTGAGTAATTCGCTGAGTGGAGGAGAGAGCCAACGAATAAATTTGGCTACATCCCTTGGAAGCAGTCTAGTAGGAAGTAGTTACATATTAGATGAACCCAGTATTGGACTTCATTCTAAGGATACTGAACGGTTAATTTCTGTTTTAAAGGACCTTAAAAATAGTGGTAATACAGTTGTTGTTGTGGAGCATGACGAAGATATTATGAATGCATCGGATTATCTTATTGACATGGGACCAGAAGCAGGACATTTAGGTGGACAGGTTGTTTATTCAGGTGAATACAAAGACATTAAAGGTAAGAATACGCTAACAGCTAAGTACTTAGATGGCAATGAAGAAATTAGTATGCCATTATTTAGAAGGAAATGGAATAATAAAATTACATTGGTTGATGTATCTCAAAATAATTTGAAAGGTTTTTCTGTAGATTTTCCCTTAAATACGCTAACTGTAGTAACGGGTGTCAGTGGAAGTGGTAAAACTTCACTCGTTAAGGGTGTTTTGTACCCAGCTTTATTGAGAGAGACAAAACAATATAGTACACAACGAATAGGGGAAGTTAAAGAAGTAACAGGTGACTTTAGTTCTATTACAGCCACAGAACTTGTTGATCAGAATCCGATTGGTAAGTCTAGTAGGAGTAACCCTGTTACTTATGTGAAAGCATACGATCCAATTCGAGAGCTATATAGTACGCTGCCTTTATCTAAACAACATGGTTTCAAAGCCAAACATTTTTCATTTAATGTAGATGGTGGAAGATGTGAGAACTGTCAAGGTGAGGGGGAAGAAATCGTTGAGATGCAGTTCATGGCTGATTTGCATCTAACTTGTGAAGATTGTGGCGGAAAGCGTTTTAAAGACGAAGTATTGGAAGTTAAGTTCAAGCAAAAAAGCATTTATGATGTATTGAATTTAACCGTTGATGAAGCCATTGGATTTTTTCACGGTCAAAAATCAATCATAAATAAACTCTTGCCATTGCAAGAAGTAGGATTAGGCTATGTTAAACTAGGACAAAGTAGTAATAGCTTGAGTGGTGGAGAAGCTCAACGGATAAAATTAGCCACCTTTTTAGCTAAATCTCAGAATAAAGAAAAAGTATTGTTCATCTTTGACGAACCCACGACTGGACTTCATTTTCATGATATTAAAAAACTTCTTAAATCGTTTAATGCCTTAATCGATAAAGGACACAGTATCGTCGTCATTGAGCATAATTTAGATGTCGTTAAATGTGCCGATTGGATTATAGATCTTGGGCCAGAGGGTGGAGACTTAGGTGGCCAGCTCGTTTTTGAGGGAACGCCTGATCAGATGATTCGACCCGAAATTTCAGAGAAGTCATTCACTGCTCAATACTTGAAGCAGAAAATGGACTAACTTAGAACAGTTGTTTTTGGTGCAGCATTTAATATTTCTTGAGTTACACCATCGGCATATTTTTCAAAGTTTTTATTAAATAATTTTGCTAGGTAGTTCACTTTTTTATCATAATCAGCTTTATTTTTCCATGTATTCCTTGGGTTCAACAAATTTGAAGGAACACCTTTACATTCGGTAGGCATGTGAATACCAAAAACAGGATGTGTTTCTAACACCACATAATCTAAGTCTCCATTTATAGCTGCATCGAGCATTGCACGCGTATATTTTAGTTTCATTCGAGACCCTGTACCATAAGGACCACCTGTCCAACCCGTATTAATCAACCAAACATTTACATTGTTTTCCTTCATTTTAGACCCTAGCATATCTGCGTATTTTCCTGGATGAAGTGGTATAAAGGCTTCTCCAAAACAAGCAGAGAAAGTGGCTTCAGGTTCATTTATTCCTTCTTCAGTTCCTGCTACTTTAGCTGTATAGCCACTTATAAAATGGTAACCAGCTTGTTCAGGAGTTAGTTTGGAAATAGGAGGTAGTACACCAAAGGCATCTGCTGTTAAGAAAAAGATATTTTTAGGTTTCGGCCCAACTGAGGGGATAGAAATATTATCAATATAGTTAATAGGGTATGCACATCGCGTATTTTCTGTAACACTAACGTCATCATAGTTTACAACATCCGAGTTAGGTAAAAAACGCACATTTTCAACCAATGCACCTTCTTTTATAGCTTTCCAAATGGTAGGTTCATTTTCTTCAGTTAAATTAATTGTTTTAGCGTAGCACCCACCTTCAAAGTTAAATATACTATTTTCACTCCAACCGTGTTCGTCATCTCCAATAAGTTTTCGCTTTGGATCAGCACTTAATGTTGTTTTTCCAGTACCCGATAAACCAAAGAATACAGCCGAATCACCATCTTCACCAATATTAGCAGAACAATGCATACTTAAAACATCATGATCTACTGGTAATGTAAAATTAAGAACAGTAAATATTCCTTTTTTGATTTCTCCAGTATAGCCAGACCCCCCAATGAGATATATTTTTTTTGAAAAATCAATAATGGAAAAGTTTTCTTGTCTAGTTCCATCTCTGTCTGGAACCGCCATAAAACTTGGAGCAGCTAGTATGACCCATTCTGGGTCAATAAAATCGTGTTCTTCCTTATCCGGACGAATAAACATGTGATGAACAAATAAATTTTGATAAGCCGTTTCTGTGACTACCCGAATAGATAAACGATATTTTGGATCAGCACAGGCATATACGTCTCTAACAAAGATTTCTCTATCTTTATAGTGATTTATTACTCGTTTTAAAAGTAATTCAAATTTTTCAGATGAAAAGGGTTGGTTGACATCTCCCCACCAAACGTGATCTTTTGAGGTATCATCTTTTACTGTGAATTTATCTTTTGGGGATCTTCCTGTAAATTTACCTGTGTCGCCTGCAAGAGCACCAGTGCTTGTTATTTTTCCATCACCATTTGTAACGGAGTATGTTAAAAGTTCGTCGAGGTTTAGGTTTTTGTTGGTTTTTGATGCCAACTCAAAAACTTGATCTGTTATATAATGTGACTTCATTGGTCCTAAAACATTATGTTGCTGACAAATGTAGTTGTACTATCCAATGTTACTAAAAATGGGATGTTTTGTTAGACAAAAGTCGATTGATTTATAATAGTTTTAAATCACAATAAGGCTATTTTTACATTGTTGTTTTCTTTACATTGTAACCTTCTTTGATGAGAATTTTCACAACTTGATCGGCCTTATCTCCTTGAATAATAAAGGTTTTGTTTTGAACTGACCCACCAACTCCACATTGTTGTTTCACCTTTTTGCATAACTGTTCTAGGGTCTGTGGATTTCCTTGATATCCTTCAACTATTGTAACTGTTTTACCACCTCGTCCTTTTTTTTCTTTTCTTACAAATAGCCTTTGGGCATTAGTTGGAAGAGATGTAATATTTTCAGAATTCTTTTGGTTATTTTCTTGAAGAACTTTAAAACCTTCTTCTTGTTCGTTTCGAATAAAGAAATTATTCAAATCAAGTTTTTGCATTTTCTTTTTAGCCATGGGGTACAATTATAGTTAAACTTTTAGGGTGAATATGAACTGTTTTTTTACCTTTCAATGAGACAGGCTCACCATCTACATGCCAAGTTTTACCTGTATATTCCACCTCTATTTTATCAGCTTGGTAATAGGTGATATGTGGGCTGTCTTTTTGTTTATTTTTTAAGAATAATATCAGATTTATTAGTTGATACCATTTTGGTTTTCTCATGATTGCAATTTCTAATAAACCATCTTGAATTTCCGCCTTACTTGCAATTTTGAAGTTATTTCCCCATTGATTTCCATTAGCAATACTTAAGCTGAAGAAAGGAAGTTTGAGTTTTGTGTTCGATAGCGTTAGCGAAACATACTCCTCCTTTTTATGATAAAATAGTTTGGCTATGGTTCTAGCATATCCTAAAACTCCACGAATACCGGCTTTATTAAATGCATCAGCTACCTCAGCCTCAAATCCAATGCCGGCAATATTAACAAAAAAACGACCAGAAACGTCTGCTGTATCAACTTGAATTGTATGACCATTTAAAATGGTCTTAACTTCTCTAGCTATATTTTTTGTTAGCCCTAAAAAACGTGCTAGACCATCACCAGAACCCTGTGGAATAATAGCTAATACTTTTTTTTCATTACATGCTCTTTTAGCTACTGTGTTAACTGTTCCATCTCCACCAACAGCAACAAGGCATTCAAAATCATTGGTCTTGAACGTATCGAATTTTTGAATTTCAATAAATTCGGATTGGAATTTACTAGGTAGATTTGCTTTTATTTCGTCTATAAGCGTTGATTTAAATTTATTTCCCGCTTTTTTGTTATAAACGAATAAAGTATTCACAATAATTTACTTTCTAGCTATAGCTCGCTTTGCAGCTGCAATCACATCTTTCACACCAAGACCATATTTGTCTAGCAACTCTGAAGGTTTTCCACTTTCTCCAAAACTGTCATTTACGGCTACCATTTCAACTGGAGTGGGTATATTTCTGCTTAATAGTTGACATATACTGTCTCCCAGTCCACCATTCATTTGGTGCTCTTCAGCAGTTACAACACATTTAGTAGTACCAACAGCATCAAGAATAGCTTCGTTATCTAAAGGCTTAATCGTATGAATATTTATGACTTCTGCGGATATCCCTTGTTCCTCAAGTGTCTTTGCAGCCTCTAATGAGTTCCATACTAAATGTCCCGTAGCAAATATGGTCACATCTTTTCCTTTTCTCATGTGCAACGCTTTTCCTATTTCAAATGAGTCTGAATTTGTGAAAATAGGCCATTTCGGTCGACCAAATCGAAGATATACTGGACCATAGTGGTCTGCAATAGCCATAGTAGCAGCTTTTGTCTGGTTGTAATCACAAGGATTAATAACTACCATTCCAGGGAGCATTTTCATTAGTCCGATGTCCTCTAAAATTTGATGAGTAGCACCATCTTCTCCTAGTGTAAGACCTGCATGCGATGCACATATTTTAACATTTTTGTGAGAATAAGCGATGGATTGACGGATTTGATCATATACTCTTCCCGTAGAAAAATTTGCAAAAGTTCCAGTAAAAGGAATTTTACCAGCTGTTGCTAATCCAGCAGCCATTCCCATCATATTCGCCTCAGCAATTCCCATTTGAAAAAATCGTTTTGGAAATTTATCCTGAAAGGCATTCATTTTTAGTGAGCCAGTCAAATCAGCACACAAAGCAACTACATCACTATTTTGTAGTCCAATTTCATATAATCCGGCTCCGAAGCCTGATCTGGTGTCTTTTTTTTCTTGTGAGGAATTCGTCATTAAGCAATAGTTATTTTAAGGTAATATGTTTCATTTCACCAGATTTGATGGTGAATTCTTTTGTTTTAGTTTTAATGGTTTCTTTAACAGCAGACTCTCTGTATATTAATTGGTACTTTCCTGGTTGAAGAACAGTTATATCTTGATTTCCTTTTAAATTAAGGTTTTTAACTAAATGGGTTTTGCCTTGTTTTTTCTGAAAAATAGAGATGATATACTTACCGCGTGTGACAATATTTAATTTTCCTGGTTGTTGAACTTGTAGGGTAGTAGTTTTATCTTGAATAATATTTACATTTTTTTGAGTTAACCTCGGAAGGGTCAGGATTTCAATAGTGTAATCATCTACAAGGTATTTTTGCTTGTCATTAAAATCTTGGACATTGACTATTTCACTTGTACTCGGATTGACAATCAATGCTTGAAGATTTTTGTAGTTTGTTATACCGTCAATTTGAAGATTGAGGTAGCCTTGTGGGGCATCTATAGCTACTGTATTGTGTTTACCAGCTATGAATGAAACATTTTTTTTAACAACAGGCGGAGTAGTGTGTATTTTGATATCATACAGGTATGATGGATCAATGTATAAAGTATCGGGATTATTTCTGTAATCTAATGTATGAACATAGTTATATATTGTTTTTCCTGTTTTTGAATCAGTAAACGTCATGTTTACATCTGTTTCTGATGGTCTTCCATAACTGTCTAGCAGGTTAATTTGTGCAGAGGTGTTGTTGATTGCTTGACTAATTACAACGTTAAGAACTTCTTCGAAGTCATTTTCTGTTTCAGCTTCAAAGTATCGACCAACACATTCAAATTGCGTTTTAAATTCGGCAGTAAGACCCAGTCCTATAATAAACGGACGCAGAACAACACCTTGTTTTTGAAGAGCTGTCGACACTGCACATGGGTCTCCATCACATTCTTCAATACCATCAGTTATTAAAATAATTACATTTCTTACATTTGGATTTTTTGGAAAATCATATGCTGCCTCTTGAAGTGAATAGGCAATAAGTGTGGTGCCTTTGGGTCTAATGGTCTTTATTTTATCTTTTATGATTAGATGGTTATTTGGGCTAAAAGGAACTTCTAATCGAGTATCTTTACAGTTTCGATCTGTTTTTAAGCTTTGATGTCCATAAACTCTTAGGGCAAGTTCTAGCTCTTCTTGGTATTTTAGACTGTCGACTAGTCTAGTTAGAAGACGTTTAGCAACTGAAATTCGGTTATCTGTACCCATTTTAGCATACATACTTCCAGAACCGTCTAATACAAAAAGAATTCTTGTCTTGGGAGCTTGAGCAGAGGCATTAAGAGTCACGAACAAAAACAGTATAGAAAGTATTTTTTGTAAAATATTCATATTCGAATAACTCTTAAATATTAAAATTGGTATTAATAATCACCAATAGTTGATGGGTTTTGTTCTAAAGCAGAGGCAAGTTGTTCATCATTAGGAGGAATTCCGTGCCATTTATGACTACCCATCATGAAGTCAACACCATTACCCATTTCAGTTTGCATTAAAATGCAAATTGGCTTCCCATTTCCACTAAGAAGTCCTGCTTTACTTAAGGTATCTTGAACATCTTCAATATCATTTCCATTCATACTAATGACATTCCAATCAAAAGCCTCGAATTTAGACTTTAGTTCAGTGAATCCCATGATATCCTTGGTGTCACCATCAATTTGACGTCCATTAACATCTACGGTAGCAATTAAATTATCTAACTTATTATGAGCAGCATACATAACTGCTTCCCAAATTTGACCCTCTTGTAATTCTCCATCACCCATAAGAACATAAACAAGCTTGTCCTCATTGTCAAGTTTTTTTGCTTGAGTAATACCTGCTGCTACTGACAGTCCTTGACCTAGTGAGCCAGATGCTATTCTTACACCTGGCAACCCTTCGTGTGTGGTGGGGTGGCCTTGAAGTCTTGTATTTAGTTTTCGGAAAGTTTTAAGTTCTGAAACTGGGAAATAACCACTGTGGGCAAGTGCACTATAATAAACAGGCGATATATGACCATTAGATAAGACAAACACATCCTCATCTTTTGCGGACATATTAAAATTATCTGAATTGTGTCGAAGAATATTTTGAAATAAAACAGTAAAGAATTCTGTACATCCTAATGATCCACCAGGATGACCAGACTGAACTTCATGAACCATTCTGACAATATCTCTGCGAGTTTGTTTGACTTGCTCATTGAGCTCTGTTGTTGATTTATTCATTTTAATTTTTCCAAAGGTGAGTTTTATTGAAGTTTTATAAAATCTTTGTGGAAACTTCTTGGAAAAGTATTGTGCCTATTAACGTTGTCGAAATAAGTGTTTCTATCCATGATTATCATGCGAATAAAGATAATTTGGATGACTACTATAAATCTAAGTTAAATGACAAGTACAGCAATATAAACGCTATAGTAACGCTAAAAAAGTCAACGGATGCCCGTAAAAGATCGATTAAGCATAATATAAGATTAGAAGTTTATACCGCTAATGATTATCCGAAAAAGCTAGAATTGCCAACATATAAACCAACCGAAAATTCCAATTACGTTCATATCATTGGTTTTGGTCCTGCTGGAATCTTTGCGGCATTAAAATGCTTGGAACATGGTATTAAGCCAATCGTAATAGAACGCGGTAAGCCTGTTAATAAAAGAAGGAGAGATGTTGCTCAACTAAATCGATCTGGAATTATTAATCCAGAGTCAAATTATTGCTTTGGTGAGGGCGGGGCTGGAACATTCTCAGATGGTAAACTCTACACACGTTCTCATAAGCGAGGTAAGATCCAAGAAATTTTAGACCTTTTTGTTCTTCATGGAGCAGATCCAAACATATTATATGAGGCTCATCCGCACATAGGAACCAATAAATTACCTCAAATCATTGAAAACCTTAGAGAAACAATTATTCAAAATGGTGGAGAGGTTCGTTTTGAGCACAAATTAGAGGATATAAAGCATGCCAATGGGTGTATAAAAGAGGTTAAGATAAATGGTGTTTGGGAGATCTGTAATGAACTTATTCTTGCAACTGGACACTCTGCAAGAGATATATATTATTTATTAGATTCTCGTGAGATAAGAATTGAAGCTAAGTCATTTGCCATGGGATTCAGAATAGAGCACCCACAATCCTTGATTAATAAAATCCAGTACCATACACCAGAGAACGCAAAAATATTACCACCTGCCAGTTATAGTCTAGTTTGTCAGATCAAACAGAAAGGGGTATTTTCTTTTTGTATGTGTCCAGGTGGTGTGATTGCACCAGCAGCTACAGAAAATGGAGAAGTTGTAGTCAATGGATGGAGTCCTAGTAAACGGAATGGAAAGTATGCTAATAGTGGTTGGGTGACTGAAATCGGACCAGATGAATGGAAAGAATTTTCTCATTTTGGTTCATTGGCAGGATTAGAATTCCAGAAAAGTATGGAAAGAAAAGCCTACCAGATGGGAGCAGGAAACTTTAGAGTTCCAGCTCAAAATATTCAAGATTTTCTATCAAATAAAATGAGTGAGAACTTGAATGAAAGTAGTTACTATCCCGGGATGACAAGTGTTAATTTAAACGAACTATTCCCAACCGATGTAACTTTTCGTTTGAGAGAGGGGCTACGTGAAATGACTAGTAGACTTAAGGGGTTTAATCATGAGGATGGGATAGTTACCGCACCAGAAAGTCGAACGAGTTCGCCTGTGCGAATACCCAGAACAAGTTCTTTATATCATCCAGATTTGGTCAATTTGTATCCATGTGGTGAAGGAGCAGGATTTGCAGGAGGGATAATTAGTGCAGCTTTGGATGGCTTTAGGGTTGCTCGTTCAATAGTTCAGAAGGACTCTACTTAGGTACTTTTATTGCTTTTCTAAGCATATTCAGAGCTTCATTAGATGTTCTTTCAATGATTTGTTGTCGCGTTCCAAAGAATTTACATTTTTTTACTTGTATTGTTCCATTGGGTTTGGCAAGACCTATGTAAACCAGTCCAACTGGTTTTTTAGCACTTCCTCCTTCAGGACCAGCTATTCCAGTTGTGGAAATGCAATAATCAACTTCCAATTTTTTTTGAGCATTTTTTGCCATCATTTCACATACTTCCTTACTCACTGCACCAACTTTGTTTAGTAATTTCTGCTCAATATTTGCAACAGCTACCTTTGTTTCATAAGCATAGGTTAACAAGCTTCCTTTAAAATAGGCAGAACTTCCTGGTGTTTCTGTTATTTTACTAGCTATAAATCCTCCTGAGCAACTTTCTATAGTTCCTATGGTTTTAGCTTCATTTAATAGCAATTCTCCGACTACAGCAGAGAGTTGGGTTTCACCTTCAAGCCAAGAATCACCAATGACTGCTTTAATTTGGTCTAAAATTTCGTGAATTTTATTCGATAATTCTTGTGTTGAATGGGTGGCTGATTTCGCACTCAACCTCAATCGAACTAGGTTCAAATGAGGCAGATAGGCTAGTTTGATGTATTCCGGAAGATGATCCTCAATGTGTTCTATGCTAGAGGCAATGTATGACTCGGGAATACCCACGACTGTAATCGTATGATGTTTTATGCTATATGTACTATTTTTTGCAAGTAATCGATGAAATATATCATTTTCCATCATGGCCTTCATTTCATAGGGTACACCTGGCATGCTAACATAGATTGTATTGTTCTCCTCAAAATACATTCCTGGTGCCGTACCTTTTGGATTTTGAATAGCAATGCATTTTTCAGGAACCAGGGCTTGATCTAAGTTGATTTGCAATACTTCTCTGTTCAAACGCTTTAGAATTTTTTGGATGTTATCTTGGGCAAGTTTATCATATACCAAATCGCATTTAAAATATTCTGTAAGGACTTTTTTTGTAATGTCATCTTTGGTAGGGCCTAATCCTCCTGTCATTAAAATAATATCAGCTCGTTTTTCAGCTTCGTTTAAAGCCCTGAAAATACTTGTCTTTTTATCATTGATAGAAGTGATTTGAATCACCTCAATACCATACTGATTAAGTCGATTACCAAGCCAAGCAGAGTTCGTATCAATGGTTTGTCCAATTAAAATTTCATCTCCAATAGTGATTATTTCGGCTAGCATTTAATCAATTAACAATTTTAAAATTATTTTCGCTGCAAATTTTATAAAAAATGAGGGAAGCAAAAGCGAATTTGGCAATTAATAACTTAATGAAGGATGTATCAAAAAAGTTTGATGCTGAAAAAGTAGTTAGTCAACTACAAGATATTCGAACACTAGCTTTGGAAGAAGAAGATCCAACAATCGTTAAAATATGTAGGCTTGCCAGCGAATATATTAGCGAGAATGGTAATTTTGACTTGGGTTATGTAGCCGATGAAGAAATTGGTGATATGACTGATTTTGAGTACTTGATGGAACTGATGTTAAAAGTGGATCGTCAAGCAAATCGGGAGGAAATCCAAGAAATTCGTGATAGGATCAAGGGAGAATTGTACTAATGACATCCGATCAATATAATGACCTAAGGAGCCGCACAGCAAAACTGGCGGGATATCTTTGACGTAGAAAAAAATCTGGCTCTCATTGCTGATGAGGAGCAACAAACGCATGATCCTAGCTTTTGGGAAGACCCCAAAAAAGCAGAGATTCACCTTAAAAATATCAAGAAAAAGAAAATCTGGACGGACTCTTGGGCTGAAATTCAGTCTGGGGTTGACGATTTATCTGTGCTTTTAGAATTTAAAGAAATGGGTGAATCTGTCGACGAGGAAATCGATGATAAGTATCAAATTACGTTTCAAAAATTAGAAGATTTGGAGTTTAAGAATATGCTCAGTGGTGAAGAAGACCAATTGGATGCAATTCTTGAAATAAATGCGGGTGCTGGAGGTACAGAGAGCAATGACTGGGCAAGCATGCTCAGTCGAATGTATATCATGTGGGCTGAAAATAACGGATATAAAGTTGAGGTATTGGATCAAGTAGATGGTGATGTTGCAGGCATAAAATCAATTAGTATGCAGATATCAGGCGATTTTGCATTTGGCTATTTAAAAGGAGATAATGGAGTACACCGATTAGTTCGTATTTCTCCGTTTGATAGCAGTGCGAGAAGACATACCAGCTTTGCTTCTGCATACATTTATCCTGTAGTTGATGATAGTATCGAGATTGATTTGAACTGGGGAGATATTGATATGCAAACCTCCCGAAGTGGTGGTGCAGGTGGTCAAAATGTAAATAAGGTTGAAACAAAAGTTCAATTGACACATAAGCCAACAGGAATTATGGTTGTATGTCAGCAAGCTCGATCACAACTTGCGAATAAAGAGGAGGCTATGAAGATGCTAAAATCACAGCTTTATGATATCGAATTACGTAAA
>CESO01058772.1_pt1 | contig 18258 bp, 13 predicted proteins | sample 356341 | NCBI WGS metagenome assembly CESO01 (sample SAMEA2621812, study PRJEB7988) | marine metagenome | biome: marine biome (ENVO:00000447); feature: deep chlorophyll maximum layer (ENVO:xxxxxxxx); material: "saline water (ENVO:00002010), including plankton (ENVO:xxxxxxxx)" | depth 35 m
CAGAAAAAAGAGCAGCAGCAGAAGCAGCAGCAGAAGCAGCAGCACAAGAAGAAAGAGCAGCAAAAAAGAGGGAGAAGGAGGAGAAGCAGAATCACGAGAAACTTCAAACTGTAAAAAAAGAGAAACACGAAATGTCTACTAGAGATTTAAAAATTAGACAACTTGAATTTGATTATTATAATAATTACAATCCAAAAGATATTGCATTAGAACCAGATGTCAAAGTAAAAATTCAAGAATTTAATGAAATTTATAACTCTATTAAAGCAAGTGTTGTAAAGAAGGCGCATGAAACAGTTTAACTTCGAAACTAGGTTAAGAATAATAATAATATTTAAAAATTATAATAAATAATTTTTAAGTACTTAGAATAATGGACGAATCATTTGATTTAAATTTAAAAACATCCATAACGACTGAAAAACCCGTCTTTGACGTTAATGATAAATTCTTACCACATGGTAATTATTTCTTTACCATAAACAGTCTTACTGAATACGGAACATCAAAAGGCAAAATAAATGTCAATAATGAAACACACAATTATGAATTTAAAAACTTTACTGTCATTAAACTGATGGCAAAGTCGCAATCCAGACTATTTCGAAGAACAAATATAGCACATTTGGATATGCCAAGATACCAATCGCCATCAAATTCACCATCTGTATTTCAAAATTATATATTGGAATCACCGCCAGGTATAGAAAATAGACAAAATCGTTCTACAAGCGTAGGAAGTTTGACAAGCGTAGGAAGTTTTGGTAGCATTGCCAGTATTGATATAACTGGACAGAATGAACATAGCAGCAGAACTATTAGTGGTAGCAGTGATGAAAATAGTGGTAGAAGATCACCAATCCTTTCATATCGCATTTCACCAAAAACAGAGGAAGAAAATAGAAAAAATCTTTGGATACAAACAAACGAAGCAACAGAACCGGATGTTTGTAGCATTTGCTTAGATGGTTTCGGTAGCCGAGTTTATAACTCAAAAAAAATAATCCTCACATGTAATCATTTTTTCCATAGAAAATGTTTAAGAAACTGGGAAAAAAGTCAAAAGAAACAAAAAAAGGAATTTTATTGTCCAAACTGCAAAGCAGAAATAACGTGTAGATATTAATTGATATTTTGATTGGATACGTCTCTAACAGGAGGTGCAGAGACAGACAAAAAGGTATTGGTCCTAAAACGATTTGTTTTATCAGATTGTCGTGAATATTCATCAGTATTTTCTGCGGGCGACATGTCTGTTGGCGCTAGATTCACATTTTCCGCTAAAAATGTATTGGTAATACCAATATTTTTATTGTAAGACAATCCATGCTTTAAACACCAAGCAATACATTTCTGAATATTATTTTTTTTAATATGCTCTATTTTATCATTATTTTTCTTTGTCTCAATAATTGAGATTGTATAGTTTATATTTTCGATTTGCTGCTGGCCTAATATAGCATTGCATTCTTCAATCCTATTAACGAAGTAATACGGGATCTTAAATTTAAAAAACTTTGAAATGTAATTTTTTGACATGTCAATTTTTGATAGTAGATTAAATAGATCGTGAAATTTTTTGTACGGCTTTTCACTTGAACCAAACTTGAAATTTTTACATATTATATATCTTTCAGAATTTGCAATACGACTAGTATATGGTTTTGTAATAATAACACTTTTATACAAAGTGCTTAACAAATATATCATTTCAATCGTAGACTCAAGAAACATGTCAAATATTTTTAATATAAATGTTCCACCCATCTTTTGCATTGTAATTGCAAAAGATATTTGGGAAAAAACCAAACGGATTGCATATGCTTCCTGTTTATTGAAATCAATTGAAAAATCAAATCCACCATCACCCGTAATTAAATCCATTTTATTTGCATATTTTTTATAGCAATATTCTAGGTTGTCTTTGTTGTATAAATCGCCACAACTATCTATGCCAGACTCCAAAATAATATTTGGAAATTTGTTTAGAACTCTTTCACTTTTCTTCCATCCAGGAATATTATGATTTTCTTTATCAAGCAGTGTCATGCCGTAATATTTATCATTTGGATTTTCTCTTATTGTAGCCAATGCTTCGATAAAACCACCTGGCCCTTCTGCTAGATGGAATGAATTAATATTTTCATTTTCAAATGTATCCATTATATGAAAATTATTATACATTTCAATCATTTTAAAGTATGATCGTGATAGTGGCTTGTATTTGCAGACTGATAGTTTTGACGAAGGAACCGGCGTATGAATATATTCATAGGTATTTGTATATTTTTTTATATTATCCCACTGATTAATGTGAGGCTCAATAAATCCCTTAACACGAGTTATATACCTAAATAAACTAGTATTAATTTTTGGAGTAATATTATCTATTGAATGAAATGCTAATAAAAAACTATTATCATCAAGTGAACGTGTAACATTTGGAACACTAAAATAACTCATGTATTATCTACGGTATATATGTTTATATAATTTATTACAAACATATATATTACATCTTCTTCATATGGTTCATATAAATATTACCAAGCCAATTTCTACCTACTATACGTGTAGTTCCATCTTTTTCTTTTTTAACTGATGCGCCCCATTTGGAAACCCCCTTTCCTCTACTGCTTTCATAGTGCGCAATGTAAACATTGTTATCTTTAAGCACTTCTAGAATTTTTTTAACATCAGGAAAATGTTCAATCTTGTGTGCAATTCCTTTATTCATAACATTGTAACTCTTTGTATCCCATTCAGGATCAATAGGAACCTTGGCTTTCTTTGTGGCAGTTTTTCCACCCATGCTTCTAGCATATGCACCCTTACCTTTACCTTGGTCTGCATCAAATTTACCCCCCTTTTTGAATTGGTCTGCATAATATTTATACTTATCATCTCCACTAAACATAAACTTATTTGCTTGAAACCAATGCTCAATAGTAGGCCATACTGCGCCATCAATAACAAGTTCAGCGTCATCATCAGCATCACCTTCCCAGAAATTACTCAAACGTTTTTGCCAATCTTCATATCCAATGCCATATTTATCTTTCTTATCAACTGCCGATTTAGACCAAAACTTTTCTACCTTACGTCCCTTCTCGACAATTGTTTCATCTTCATCTACAATTTCTGGTTTGTCCTCGGGCTTTTCGTCTTTCTTATCTTCGTCTTCAACTTCTTCCTTTTTAGTTTTTGTTTTAAGAAGAAGTTTCTTCTTTATCTTCTTAACTTTCTTTTCATCTTGTTTGTCATCTTGTTTGTCATCTTCCTTTTTGTCTTTGTCGTCTTTTTCTTTCTTTGTATCATCATCTTTTGTCGAACTATCCACAATGTTCAATTCTTTAAATGATTTGACATCCAACGAAACGCTATCTGCGTCAACTTCTCTTACTTTCTTAAAGATAAAGTAACGGTTAAGAAACGATATCTGTTTTTCTTCACTAGTCATTTTCATAGAAGAACCGATATCAACTTCTTTCAAGCGTTTTTGACCTACAAGACGTTCCATCTTAGCAAACAAATCACTAAATGAACCGCTGCTATTTGGAATTCCCATCTTTTTCAATTCATCCTTTTTAACAGGAACCAACCCATAATTTTCCAAGACTCGTGTTAAATATGTGAAGTTTACCAAATATTCACGGAATGTTTTGTTTATGCTTTCTTGGAATACATCAATAGGATATCCAAGACTTGTCAAATCATCATTGAAATCATCCCTGTCATATTGCTTTGTAATTTCACAAATCTTTTCTTTTTCAAGATTAATCATGATTCCAGAACCTTTTTCTTTCTTTTTCAACATATGAAATAGTTTTTCGCCGTCGTAGCATGTTCCAATAAAGTAACCATCTACTGCCAAACACTCTGTAACATTTCTTAGAAATTCCTTGAGTGTTGTTGGGCTTTCGAAAAAGTAGTGAACAGCAAATTGACAGGATGCAATGTTGAAACCCTTTTTACCTTTACCGTATTGTTTATAAACTGCTTTACCAAGCGCTCCTTCATCTTTTGGTCCTTCACCAAAGACAGCATTTGTAATACGTTTACTTTGTTCACTAAACATGGCTTCAGTATTACGGATATTAACTCCGCTATTACCATTTACAAAGAGTGCAGACGGCATAATCTTTGAACGTTTCTTCATGTTCAAATATCGAGCGCATGCACCATCCAAGCGATTTTCAATGTTATCTCTGGAAATATCAATTCCAAATACAAAATCTAACTTAGACGCAATCCATTTTGGAAGATCGCCTGCTTTACCTACAGCCAAGTCAATAAGAGTATCGCCACGTTTTGAAGCACCAATAATCAAATTTCTCTTTACAACAAGATTGTGGAAATCCCTCAACGGCTTCGTATTTGATTTCGAAGTTTTTCTATTATAATATACATTGTAATCAGGAGTTTCCATAGGTATGTCTTCGCCAGTTTTCAACATCGATTCTGTAATCGGATTGTGAATCGATTTCCAATTGCTTTCGGCCACATGGTATGCATTTCCAAAATTTTTTCCTCCTTTCTTAAACTCATCCGTCTTATCATGACGAACTTTAATGGGAATCCACCTCCACCCAGGTTCACGCGACTGGTCATATCTAAATTCAACAATTGTGTTGTCATGAAACGATTCGCTCCTATCTTCAGTAAACATTTGGTCAATGCCATTGACATCTTTTTGGATGACAATATTACACACACTTGCATGAGGATCATATGGATTTGTCGGATAAAACGGCAATGGCTTATAGGTATTCCTATCCTCAGCCGAATTAAATTTATGTTCGACATCATTAATCAACTCTTGCATTGGGTTGACATATCCGTGTCGTCGTTCGTCAAAACCAACACGAAGAGTCAATACCTTATACATAGTTACTTCAGTTGTTTTGGATGTAGAAGTTCCTTCTTCAAATAGTGTACGAACACTTTCTTTTCCATCTTTATTTTTATTTGTAGAAATCAAGAAATCAATGGTATTATGTTGTGCCGGTTTCCACTTAAATGACAAGTCCCATGTAACTTTGTAGTTTGCAGGCTCTTCTTTTGTATTTTTAACGCCAACACCAGTGTTAATAGGCGTAAATATAAGACCATCTGTCTCATACTCAAGAAATCCACCATCAATCTTGGTAAGTGCTTTATTACACGCCATAAATATGGTACTTTCAGCACCTCCTGTTTTAGAAACATAGAATTTTTTGGCTTCAATCCTAATTGGTGACATTGATTTGTCAACAATAGACACATGACTCAATGCTTTGATAACGTTATTTAAAATTGGTAATCTAAAATTATTTTCCTCCTCGTCTGCCTCCATATTAACAAATGCCTTTTTACGCATATCCAATCCATTTACAAAGTAAATATCAAATGCTGCATATAAATTCATATAATTCCCAAGTTTATTTGATGTAATATGTTCTCCGTCCATCAAAGTTTTAAATAATGTTTTTTCACGTGTAATTGCACCGGTAAATTGTACATTCATATTCATATCGATCATGTAAATTCTGCCTTCATGTGAAATATAAAGCATTTTTCTCAAACCATCTGCTTTATCAGTTACCGTATAAGGCTCTCTTACAGAAATTATACCATTAGTCGCGGCCGTTTCTGTAATATTTTCTAGTTGAAGTGTGTATGATGACGGTCCAATAAAATTTTTGGGAAATACTCGTTCATTATATTTTTTCCGTATATCTTCTTGTTCGCTTTTTGATTTCTTTTTCTTGTCTTTTGGTTTTCTATTGTGAACTACATCCATATATTCCATCAAAATATCATCTTGTTCTTCATAGCCGACCGGATAATTTGTTTGCTGAAGTCCTGACAAAATAATCTTAATTGTTTTGCGCAGGTAATTTGCAATTTGGTCAAATGTAAAATTCAAAACCTCAACAATTTCATTATCAATTTCAATTTCAATTTCAAATGTATATGGTTGATTTAACACGTCAGATTCTTTAATTGTATATGCTGGCACATATTTGCGATGCTCCTTCTTAGAACTTTGTACAATACTACAGTCAATCTTAACCGGATATTCATCGTTTGTAAAAGATGTTCTGCTAATCAAACGAAATACTTTGCGACTGTCTGACCATTTGCTAACAATTCCTTTAATAAACCCGGAACCAGGCGGGAACTTTCGTTCTTTGCTGTATGAAATACGAAAATTAAAATCATCATAATTAATCGGATAAATTGGTTTTTCTTCAAATTTGGCAATTGACTTTTGTTCAAATGAGATATTTTTTTTAAGGGTTTCATTGTCATCTTGCATTAATCTATTAGTTTTGCAATAATCCTGAATTTGCGTAACACCCTTTATTTCTGCACGAACATTCGACAAAGATGTTTCGCCAGTTCTACCATCTAAGAATTCATTTTGGACACGCAACATATTGGTGATTGGTTCACCAACAAATCCACTAGATTTTAGTTTTTGAATAACATTTTCATAGTCAATGCGCGTAATTTGACGAAACCCTTTTGTTCCAAATTTAACCTCTAACTCACGATTCACGTTAAATTCTTGCGTGGCTAAATATTTTTTTATCATATCAAAGAGTTTTCCTTCATTTGATTTTGGCATTTATATATTACTCGTAATATTATTTTATATATTTTCATTTAATATTCATTCAATTTTTATAGTTAGTCTATATCTGTTGAACAATATTTTCATATAACATTTTCTTTGATTTCGACTTTGTTTTATCATTTACTGTAATAGTAGTTGAAATTTTTAATTTTTGGCAAATTTCACATAAATCTTCCAATTTGTAATAGGAAAATGCACGTATCGGTTTTGATATATTTTCAATCTTGTATAAATCTTTTCTATAGGCACTAATAGTAGCATCATCGACATCTGTTTCAATACCATAAATATCATCAACACCATTATTTTTACAGGTTACAACTGAAAACAATTCCTCATGTGTTCCAGCATTAATCTCATAATAAATATTATTTTTAATTACAATAACATTTTTGTTGTAAATATAACACAATCCTAAAAATGTCAACAAAGATATTTTGCTGTCATTTACTAATTCACTTTCCATATCTACTCTTTTGACTTTGATTTCCTTAAGACAATCTTTGCATTCTCTTGCATATTCTGCCGCAGTTATTTTAAACGATTTTTCTTCTTGAAAATGTTTGTTTATAATCATGTCGTAATTTTCACGACCTTTATAAATGATAAAAAAACACCAAAACAATGTATCTTTCTGCTTGACAAAGAATATTTTAGGTTTATCTGTATCTGTATTCGTATCTTTTACCGAATTGATAATTTTCTTATTTTTTTTAACAGTTTTATCAATTGTCTTGTAATTTGTATTAATAATACATCTATATTTTTCCATATTTTCATTTTGCAACATATAATCTTGTAAATCTTCAAGTACAACATTATAATTTTTTACGTTGGTCTTAGAATTATGATGAGTATTCTGTTTATAGTTTCGATTATTCTTATGATTTGATTTTTGATATCGATGACCTCTATTCATTATTTAATGTAGTTGATGTTGTCTCTTTATTATCTTTAAAAAAAGTCTTATGGAACTTCTCTTTTTCTTCTTCCTGCTCATCTAAGTGACTGTGCTGGTTTAAAACATACTCAACATATTTTTGTATTTCATTTAAAGCATCATTTGTTAATTCTGTCATATTAATAAAAATACCATTCTTGTTTTCATTTATTTGAGTTTTTCCCTTTTTTAAAATACGAAGTATCTCGATATGATTGGTCTTTGCCATTTTTTCAATATCATTTCTTAATTTTTCAATTTGAGGATAATTATCTTTAATAGTTTCTTCATTCTCCATAACCATGTTTTCCATAGATTATTTATTAAAATAAAAAATAATCTATTTAATAAGATTTAACATATCTATTATTCAAGAACCTTCTTTTCTCCAATAACCATAGTTACCTTTTTCTTTTTGTCGGGTTCTTCTTGCCCAGACGGTTTCTTGAGTTTAAGTTTCTTTCCTTTAACTTTACGCAAAGCAACCTTTTCTGTTCTATGTTTCTTTGTAGTCGTTTCAATATCAATCAATTCGCCAAGTATTGAAATGTTTGGGTCATTAAGTTCAAATCTTTGTCCAATTACACGTACACGAATATTATCGTTCTCTTTAATTTTGGAAAAGAATTTATTTTTGTAATGATGATCTCGTGCAATAAATATTATAACTGGTGAACTTTCGGTACCAGATTCGACTTCCGCTCGAATACCAGCCTTTGTAATATTTTTTGCTACACATGATATATGCATTCCTTCAACCGGACAGCAAATTAAACATTCAAAGACAACTTCGAATACAACATTATCGGCTGTCAATTCACCACTTGAGTATGTTAGAATTTTACTTGACCCTGGTTTTATAAATCCTTCTTGAATACATTTTCCCTCATATTTTGCCTTAATAATATTTTCTATAACAATGGCAACTCCTTCACCCACATTTCTCATTGGTATTGTAACACGTCTTGAAAGCATTGATGGGAAATAAATACCAATGACGCCTTGTTTTTTATTCCCCCTTTGGTTTGAAGATTTAGGTTTTGGGACTTTTAATACAAGTTCATTCATTGTTGATATATTATACTATAATACAATAGTTTTATTTCAATTTTTTATTTCTTTAATTTTGCACTATTTATTTCTTTTGACAATGCATATTCTTCAGGTGCTAAAAACCATCTTTTTCCATCTTTCTTCATTTCATCATAATGACGTAAAATAAATTCTTGTTCCGAACATAATTGTATTACGTTTAATTTTTTTCGCTCATCATCACTAGTCACGCTTGGGTCGTTTAATATTGCTGATATAATTTTTAATGCACCTGCCTTACCAGATTGATCACAACGCATTCCACTATTTCTTTTGCCCGTCATGTTTTTTGTTTTAAATATATTAAAATCGCCTTTGAACAGTGTCATAAAACCAATTATATCATTTACATCTTCTCGTTTAATATTGCGTCTAATTAAATGGTCTGAAATGTTTTTAATTTGACTTGGTAATGCCCTTATAAAATTTTGATTATCAAGTTCAAAGATAAAGACTGTTGCAACATTGTTGTCGGTCAATAACAGCATATAAATATCACCATCATTTTCAATTTCATGAAATTTGAAATATTCTTGTGATAAAGTCAAGACTTCTGATAAATTTTCGCTTTCTTTATCTAAAGTGTTTTTTTGATATATAAAATTTAATAAACTTAACTTATTTTTATGGCTTAAACTTTCAACGATATGGGCAATCGCATATTTTTTGATATTTTCAATAGAAAATCCCATATCTAAAAGTCTCTGAGTTGTCCTACCTGCTGATGCATACCAATCTTTATTCCCTTTTAATGGGTCTTTATCTGTAGTAGGCGGAACAGTTGGTGTAACAACTAAATTATATTGAGTCTTCATTAACTCTAAAATACCTAATGCATTGTCATTATCGTTTTCTTTATTGTATTTATCTTGTTTTTTTGATTTTGTTTTTGATTTTAATTCAGATTTGACGGGCTTATCATCTTTCTTATCTTTATCGTCTATAACTTTGTCTGGGGATTTTTTATCTTTAACATCACCAATTGTTTCTGATACATTATCTGGTAACTTAATAGATATTTTTGTCCGTTTAAAATCAATCGGATGTCTTCTTTCTTCATATGATAGGTTAGTATTATTCAATTCGTTAGGTTGAAACATATAGAATTCACCAATGTTTATTAAAGAACCATCTCGGCCCATGATATCTTTAAGATATAAATTCTTATCATTTATAAATTGGTCTAACGCATAATTTATTTGACTTAGTGGATATGTCTTTATTTTATTAATCTCCAAAAGTAAGTCATCTTTACGATAAACATAATTATTTTGAAAAGCATCACGAATACGTTGGTGTATTTTATCCAAATACATAACAATGAACTGTTCATTGTAAGTATCATCCTTTACAGATATTTCACCACTCCCTTCAGGAATATTGCATTTATATTCACAACTTTCCATATAATCACATGCGCTTGTAAATGGTTTATCTCCAACAGAATAAGATATATTTTCTCCACTAGACACAGTTATATCAACATCTTGTTTCATGTTTTCTTTTGTAAAATTGTTTTGACTACTATTAAGCATACAATCTACTGAATTTTCCTTTAATAATCGCGAAACCTTGCCAATATCAATAGCCTTGCCTTCGGCGAATCTATATACATATAAATCAAGGGCTTCTATTGCCTTATCACTTAATATTGTTCCGTGTAAAAATATTTGAACATTTCTTTCTACAAAGGGCAGCAATATATGACTGAAATTTCTTACTGCGCGTCCAATAATTTGTTCAATACGCATCATATTATACCATGGTTCTAAAATATGAACTTGTCTTATATTTTTTAAATCAATTCCTTCAGCCGCCGCTTTTGATATAATAACCACCTTTATTTTATCACCATAGCGATTATCATCATTTGTTAATGCCTTTATTTCATCTAAATTATTTGGTGATATTGCCGGATCACCAGTAATCATAGCATATTTTTGTGTTTTTTCTGTTTTTCCCTTCTTTAATTTTGTTTCTTTGCTTTTAAAAAATGACGATTGGGAACCGAAACGTTTAAATCCCATCTCTTCTAAGGCTAATGCAATTGGAATACACCCACCATCAATAAACTGAGAGTAAACTAGTACTATCCCTCGACTTTGTTTTATGCTTTCGCATATCTGACTTATCTTGGAACTATATTTTCCAATATTTTCGGGTGCAAAAATAGGTCCATATTTTTTCAAGATTTCTGGTTTATAAGCGAAGTTTTTTTTGCTCGATACTGTATATTTCATGCATCTTTTGAGTCCACCATTACCAATTAAATGCCGGATATTAATATTTATTGAATCCTTTGTTTCGTCGCGTTTTGTTAATTTATCTAGAGGATATACCATGTTTAATGATTGAAGCGCTGGGTCTAAATCTGTGTAACCTAAACCAATTTCTAACTGCTCGCTATCTGGTATTTTTTTTTGTATACGTTCTACAATGTAATTGTATCCCATTTCTTGATAGTTACCAATGTTGCTCACATAAACATCTAAATATTTGATAGGCTCCTTAATATCTGTCAAAGTTGCTTGTGTTTTTGGATACTCTTGGTCCGCAAAAGTATTTTTACTGGAAACCATTGAGGGAAAAATGCGATAAGGAAAGGTATACGGATTTTCACCACGAACAAAGGAAACATATCCGCGCATTTTTCTTAAAAGCAATTCTTTTCCAACAATTTCATTGCCCTCAGTTTCTCTAAATCTACCAGTCTTAGTAAAAATATCCTTAATTTCAACTTTTGCTCTACCATCATTAACATTCATTAAATTCATTAACCAAACAATCTCGGTATGTGTATTAAACATTGGTGTTGCTGAAAGTAATAAAAATTTAAGATTGTTTACTAATTCTGCAATAATCATTAAGTTGCTGGATATTCTTTTGGTAACCTTATCATTTGCTATTCTAATATTTTGCACCTCGTCAATTACAATTAATCTATTTGCAAATTCATTTTTAATTGAACGAATACGTTTCTTTTCTCGCAGTTCATCGTCTTTTATATTATCATATTTTGACATAACACGATCTATATAATTTGCAAATTCGGTATAACCTAAAAATAAATAGGACTGTGTTATAATGCGATTTATTTGTTTTATAACTCGAGTACGCGTCAATCCTTTCATTGACATTGGATTTATTTCTTTTAAAAATTTATTACCGGTGCAACCTCTAATATTCCATAACCCTTGAACCTTTTCCAGTTTTCGTTCATCAAACATCTGTAAACGAAAATTCTCTTGAACATTTGGAGACGCAATAATCATAATTCTTTTTGAAATACCGAGTTGGTTTAAATAATCGCGCATTTCTTCACAAATAGATATGGACGAACATGTTTTTCCACTACCTAATCCATGAAACAATAATAAACTATTATATGGCGTTTGAAACGATAAAAAATTACGAACAAACAACTGATGCGAAGATAATTCAAAGGGAACTTTGCTTAATTCATCTCCGCGAGATTCAACTGGGTATATTTCACCATCGTATTTTGTATTATTAAACTCTCTTTTTTCTGCTATTTTTAATATAAAATTTGGGTCGTCCAAAGTTGGATATAATCCTGAATCACGCATTAAAGATTGTTCTTGACCTTCAATTTGTTCTTTTTTTAAAAGTAAACGATTATACTTTTTATTGTCAGCAGAAAAGTTTTTAATCTTTTGGAATTCATTTTCCAAATCATTTTTTTCAATCTTATTCTCGCGCAAAACAACAGATTTTACTTTTTTTAACCGTTTTATTTTTTTTGGTTTTTTTGATTTTTCTGTTTTTTCTGGATTTTCTGTTTTTTCTGTTATTTCTTGTTTTTCTGATTGTTTTATTTCTTCACTAGACATATATATTATAAGAATAATGAATATTCTTTTAAAATATTATTAACTTTATCTAATATTATCAACTTTTCTAAATTATACGGACGAATAGTTGCAACACATTCGTCATATGTTAACCATGATAAATCACTAACTTCTGTTTGTTGAAATCCCTTTGGAGCAATTGTCACATTATCAATATATGACAAATAATATTTGTGTTTATACGATTTATAGTTTGACCCAGTGAATATTTCTTCATATGGTAAGATATTTGAAATAATTTTTACAGATGAACGATTGTACCCAGTTTCTTCCTCAAATTCGCGAACTGCACACATAAGATCCTTCTCCTGATAGTTACGTCTTCCTTTTGGAAATCCCCATTCCGGTGTAGTCCAATTTGTATTACTTGCTTTAATAAGACTTTCAAGTGTGTACAGTTCATTTTTAATAACAACACCTTCTTTTAATGAAATCATTTTTTCTCGTGATGTTCTTTCCTCTCCACGATACTGAACACCCAGCAAATTACCCCACAAGTCTTTCCACAAAATTTCGAAATCTACAGTAAGCAATTTGCTCTTTTCTTCAACGGTCATTTCATTTATGATATTCATTAAATACTCTTTGTTATGGAGCGGATACTTACCTCTCATAAAATCCACATACCCTAAACTATCTTTTCTACATATCATTAAATATTTCAACTCATTTTTTTCTTTTTTAAATGCAATAACACCAACACTTGTTATTGGTGCTTTACAGTGCTGAAATAGATGTCCCTGTTTTCCACAGTTATTACAAAAATGATAAGTTTTCATATAATTGTTAATGTAACTGTGTGTTTGTTTTTATATCAATTTTATCTAACTAAAAGTATATCAGAGCATAATGAAACTAAATCCGGAAATTTGGGGACCAAAATACTGGTTCTTTTTGCATACACTAGCGTTAACATATCCATTAAGACCAACAACTATAACAAAAAAGAAATATTTTGAATTTATTAAAAATCTACCAGAATTTCTTCCAGATGAAGAAATCGGCAAACAATTTAGTAACTTTCTAACACAATATCCTGTTACCCCATATTTAGATTCTCGCGAATCATTCATGAAATGGATACACTTTATACATAATCGTATTAATGTATCACTCGGTAAACCTACAATGACTTACGATAAATCATTAGAAGAATATTTTAAACACTATCGCTCGAATAAAGAAAAAGAAGCCGAAATCCAGCGTCGACGTGAAAAATACATATATGCAATTGTATTTTCCGGATTCTCGGCACTAAGTATCTACCTTTATTTAAAAAAATAAACTATACTTCTTATAATCTCTAGTTATTGTATATGAAATCAGAATATCTTATATTTGGAATAGCCGCATTTTTTATTGGAGACACATATCATCAGGGAAAATATTCACGAATGCTTAAATCAGGTAAAAAATATTACCAAATGGCGTTAATTGCATTTTTGGCTTTCTCGTTCTACTTGTTTTTAAAAAAAAATCCGCATGAAGGCCGTAACATTATGAGTCATGCAAATACATTAATTCGGCATGCCCCGATTGAACAACATACGGCAGACATGCTTTCGCCTATATTCGATTTTACAGGAGGGTATGACTCTATTTTTTCAAAATCAGTTGGTTATATGCCCCCACAAGAAAAACGCATGATGAACTCAGGTATGGTAAGAGGTAGTGACGGTAGAATCAAACGAAGTGTCAGCGAAACAAAGAAAAAATACGTAGCCTCCCAACAAGGGTGGAAATGTCATAAATGTACAAAGCAGTTGGAAGCAACATTTGAGGTAGACCATGTTGTATCCCTAGAGGATGGTGGTAGTAATCACGTCGATAATTTAGAAGCATTGTGCAGAGAATGTCATGGTAGAAAAACAATGATGAGTAATCTTTAAATTTAAGCCTTAAATTTTATATTTTATATTCTAAATGCTATATAAGATATAAATGGGAATTATTGAAGAAATTAAAATTTTTACAAAATATATATTATCAAATGTTCAGGAAATAATAAATGGAATCACCCTTGTATTCAGTAGAACTGCAAATTTTGCTTCTAAAAATAAATTAGAATTTTTAGTTGGTGTTTTAATTTTAGTATGGGTCTATGGAATGTTTTATTTATTTGGAAAAGACCCATACAAAATTGCAAGTACTTATAGAATTACAAGCACATCATTGACTTTATTTATTCTTTTTCTCATGTTAATGACATTTACATTTATTCGCACTAGAAAGGATATTTTCAAAGACGACCCTCAAGCAAGTCAATCAGATAAATATCCGGGCATATTTGGATTTAATTTAAAGGTATTTATAATCGTTTTATTTGGTTACTTAATATTCAATTCAGGAGGTCGTATCATTGTAAAAATAATGGAACAAGGATTTGTTAAAAATATCATTGAAGTTCTACTCAATATGTTAATGATTGGTGGACTAATTGCACTTGGGTATAAAGCATTGGCTTCGGGTATATTAAATAAATTTGGAAAAACAAAATCATTATTAATGCTTATTGTTAATGTAATTTTAATTATTCCTTGTAAGATAACTGAGTTTTTTGAATTTTTACATAGACAAATACAGATAACGCCAAATGTTACTTGGTTTATTCTGCTTTTCCAAGCCGTTTATCTTGTTGGTTACTTTCTTATTCCGTATTTAATTAAACATACATTACAAAGTGATGGAATTTTATTGCAAAAAGAACCTATCTATTTATCTCGTGAAACTAGTTTAGCATCTGTTCAAGATTTAAGACCAAAAGAAAAAACTAGTTGGTTTAGTCTTGATCCTCAAAAAAAAGTTGATTATAATTTTTCAATATCATCATGGGTTCGTATAAATCCACAGCCACCCAATGTTATTGCTAATGGTAATGAAAATATTCCTATCTTGAAATATGGTGGAAAACCAGATATTACCTATAACGTTCGCGATAATCGTTTTGAGGTCAGCGTCGTTACAAAAACCGGTCAGCAGAAAATAGTTTACAGTAATGATAATTTCCCTCTTCAAAAATGGAATCATATTGTTATGAATTTTGAAACTGGAACGCTTGATGTATTTATGAATGGAAAGTTACTGATAAGTGAAAACAATTTATTAACTGCTCGTGATAATGAACCTATTATATCAGGTGATAAACGTGGAGTTGAAGGTGGCATTCGCAATGTTTACTACTTTCCATATATATTGTCGAAACAACAAATTAACTCATTAAATTTAGATTTATAATTTATTTTCATAAAATTATGTTATATTAGTATATAATATAATTATGGCATTAAGATTATCTGAAATTCAAAATAGAGCCCGCGGTGCTGTTGGAAATTTACCGGGAGGTGATGGATTAAAAACCGTTCTTATCGGTATTTTAGTTGTTGTTGTTATTTATTTAGTATACAAACTTATGTTTGGTGGAAATGAAAAAAAATTAACAAAATCAATTGTAAGTGCCAAACGCGCACAAACCATCTCAAGTGATGATATCCCCGTTAATAAATCAACCAGTAACTATGCTTATTCGATCTGGATCTACGTAAACAATTGGGATTATGGATATGGCAATGAAAAACCTATTTTAGAAAGAATTTCTAGCAACGGCGAAGTAGCACCTGGCGTCTATTTAGCCCCTATTACAAATGATATTTTAATTAAATCGGCTTTAGAAAATGGTGATAGTGGAGTTGCACAAGATCATTTGTGCACTTTAGCCAATGTTCCGTTACAAAAATGGGTTCACCTTGTTGTTTCCCTTAATACACGCGCTTTAGATGTCTATTTAGATGGTAAATTAGTACGCACATGTTTACTTGAAGGTGTTGCGGCATCAAATCTCAACTCTGACTTGAAGATCACTGGAAACGGTGGCTTCGATGGATTTACCTCGAAGATTAAATACATCCCTGACCGTATTAATCCTCAACAAGCATACAATCTTTACAAGGAAGGACCTGGTGGCGATGGTATGTTAGGAGCAAACAAATACAAGGTTCGTGTTGCTCTTATGGAAGATAACCAAGAAACCAGCAGTTTTGAATTATAAGGAATAATTTGTTAATATTATATATATTTATAGTATATATATAATGGCATTTGAAGATTCTAGAGCATTTTTACAATCAAATAGTCTTATCGCAAAAGTGGCCTTTCTACTTTTAGTAGTTATGGTCTTTGTTTTTGTATTGCGTTTAGGCACACAATTTATGACTTGGTTATTCCGCCCCTCTGGTAGTCCGATTCTTATTGATGGCTTAATCGATGGTGATCAATATATGGTTATTGACCAAGACCCCAAAAATAAGAACTCTATTCCCGTGTTAAGATCTGATGATGAAAGAACCGGTATTGAATTTACTTGGTCTGTATGGCTTTTAATTAAAGATTTCGAACGCGATAGTGAAAAATACAAACACATATTCCACAAGGGTAACGATTCCGCTGCTACCGAAAGTAATGGATTAATCCAGCCAAATAATGCACCCGGCGTATACATTCATCCTAATCGTAATTCTCTTGTTATTTTATTGAACACATTTACAAACATTAATGAAGAAATCATGGTAAATGACATTCCGCAAAGCAAATGGTTCAATCTTACTATCCGCGTACAAAACAAGGTCCTTGATGTTTACATGAATGGTTCTATTGTTGTCAGACATAAATTAAGTGGCGTTCCTAAACAAAACTACAGCAGGGTTTATGTTGCGAAAAACAATGGGTTTAAGGGAAATCTTTCTAATCTTAGATATTATGATTATGCTCTTGGCACCAATGAAATTGAACGTGTTTCTATGGGTGGTCCAAATCTTAAGAGAACAGGGCCAGATGTTGTTAACATGAAACCGCCGTATCTTGCTACACGCTGGTACATAAACAATGACACTTATTAATTTAATAAATAATTTCATATCGTAAAATTATTTATTGGTTTTAATTAAGTAAATTAGATAAGGCAAAGGAACCTACACCAACAACTATCGTTGAGATACTGTTAATAACATATTTTTTTGTTACAACTGTACCACCTATTTTCAATTCAATTGGGTTTGAATCTATGTATTCTAACCATCTTTCACGACCACCTATAACAACATAATCACCCTTATTACTATTTTCTGTTAAGGCACTAGTTGAATATTTAAATACTTGTTTTATTACAGTTGATGATTCATTAATACTTGATATTCCGTTCAATATCAAATGTAATATATAAATACCTGTAAAACACCATATTATCGGAAAAATAATGAACAATGAGCATCCTTCTTCGCAATATTCTACTTGTTTTTGAATTACAAAAATATTAGAAATAATTACCTGAATTGCAAATATACTACTTATCATTACTGGTTTAGTCCAAACGTCCCCCAAAATAACACAGCATTTTTGTAAATATAAATATTTATCACGTAAATCTAAATACCGTTTCTTTATTTCCTCTTCTTCTTTATTGTTACTTGGATTATATTTGACCAATCTATACTTTCTAATATCTCCACAATAACACAAAATTAAACAACGAAGATTATAAAATCCAATAAATAGTGTTGCTGCTGTTGTGAGAACTATTATTGATGCTATGTATTGTCCAAATAAATTATAATAACCGTATAATGCTAATGGGTCATTATCAAAACTATGTCCAAAAACATTATCCCATTTTTCAGAATATTTCATAATAATACCAATTGTTGCACACCCTTGCCATATGAATACAAACGATTTAACTA
>CESO01025073.1_pt1 | contig 18243 bp, 18 predicted proteins | sample 356341 | NCBI WGS metagenome assembly CESO01 (sample SAMEA2621812, study PRJEB7988) | marine metagenome | biome: marine biome (ENVO:00000447); feature: deep chlorophyll maximum layer (ENVO:xxxxxxxx); material: "saline water (ENVO:00002010), including plankton (ENVO:xxxxxxxx)" | depth 35 m
AGCGTACTGAGAGGTACCGGGGGTTCGAATCCCTCCTTCTCCGCAAAACAATTGTCCTCGTCTTAAAGCGAGGACTTTTTTATTGTTTAGTGCAATGTATCAAACAGCTTTATCGATACTTCGATTCAGTTCAAACCCAATCAATACAACAAATGAGTTTACATAGATAAGTATCATTAAAACTAGAAGTGTTCCGACCGAGCCATAAAGTTTATTGTATGAATCAAAATTTTCAACATAAACTCTGAATCCATAAGTTGATATAATGCTTAATATAGTTGCAACCGTACTTCCGGCTGAGAAGAATCGCCATTTAGACCCCTTATTTGATCCAAAATAATAAATTGAGCTAAATGTAAAGTATATTAAAAAAATAGTAAGTGCATATTCAACTACTTTCAACATAAGGTCTGATGAGTTCTCATTGATTTTAATTTGGTTCTCAAGTGCACTGAAACTGTAGTTAAATGATAATGATAAAGCAATAGTTATAACTAACAGTGATATAACAAGTACTAGAAGTAGAATGCTTTTTAGTCGAATATCAAACCAATTCCGTTGCATTTTAGCGTCAATTCCTGAATTGAAAGCTGAAAGTAAGCTTGCAAATCCATTGCTTGAGAAGTATAGAGCAGCAATGAAACCAAAGGATAGGAGGCCTGCATTTTGATTCTTCAGGATATCTTGAATTGTTTCATTAATAAAATCAAAAGCATTTTGGGGAAGTAATTTTTGAATAAAGTCTGTTATAAGAACATCCAAATTATCGATTGGAAAATAAGGAATGAGTGTAAATAAAAAGATAATCAAAGGAAAAATGGCTATAAAAAAATTAAATGCAAGAGATGATGCTCTTAGATTCAAATCTTCTTCAAAAAGACCATCAAAAAAGAATTTACTAACATGATAGATACTTTTACCTTGAAATCCTGGTAAACTTACATTCTTGAGTCTTACATCTAAAAAATTATCAAGAACTTTTACAAGATATATTATTTTTCTTTTAAGTTTCACGAAACGTTGAGTGCAAATAACTAGAATTAAATAGTTTTGCCACAATATATTTTTTATGAAACAAATTCACAATTTTTCTGCAGGACCAGCAATACTTCCTCAAGAAGTCATACAAAAATGCTCCGAAGCACTCCAGAATTTTTCAGGAACTAATCTATCATTAATTGAAGTTTCACACCGAAGCAAAGAATTTATAAATGTAATGGATGAAGCTCAGAGCTTAGTCAAAGAATTAATGAATATTGGCGATGATTATGAAGTAATGTATCTGCAAGGTGGTGCTAGTTCCCAGTTTTTAATGGTTGCTATGAATTTGCTTGAGACTAAAGCAGCTTATCTAAATACAGGAACTTGGTCTACTAAAGCAATTAAAGAAGCTAAACACTTCGGTGCTATTAATGAATTAGCAAGCTCTGCTGATAAAAACTTTAATTATATACCCAAAGATTATACAATAGGGTCTGATAATGATTACTTTCATTGTACTTCAAATAACACCATTTTTGGAACTCAAATGCAAAACTTTCCAGATAGTCCAGTACCTATAATTTGCGATATGAGCTCGGATATTTTTAGCAGAAAGATAGATTTTTCAGCATTCAGTTTGATATATGCAGGTGCTCAAAAAAACATGGGGCCCGCTGGTACAACATTGGTTGTTGTCAAAAAAGAAATATTAAATCAAGTATCAAGACACATTCCTACTATGCTTGATTATAATACCCACATAGACAAGGGGTCCATGTTTAACACTCCGTCTGTTTTTGCAGTATATGGATGTCTTCAAACGCTTAAATGGATTAACGGTCAAGGTTTAGAGGAGATTGAAAAATATAATAATATTAAAGCAGGTTTAATTTACTCTGAAATAGATCAAAATGATATGTTTGAGGGTACAACTGCAGTAGAGGACAGATCAAAAATGAATGCTACATTCATTTTGAAAGAGGAACGCTTAAATGATGCTTTTTTAAATGCATGTAATGAAGCAAACATTAGCGGCATTAAAGGTCACCGAAGTGTAGGTGGATTTAGAGCTAGTATGTATAATGCTATGCGTTTAGAAAGCGTTGAAGTGTTAGTTAATGTAATGAGAAATTTTAAATAATTAACCAAATGAAGATATTAGTAAATGACGGGATGCACCCCAAAGCGATAGAGTTACTCGTAGATGCAGGACATGATGTTGATACAAATTCCATACCTCAAGATGAATTATCGTTTAAGCTGAATGACTATGACGCTATTTTGGTTAGGAGTGCCACAAAAGTTAGAAAGGAATTGATAGACCAATCACCAAATTTGAAGCTTATCGGCAGAGGTGGGGTAGGTTTGGATAATATTGATGTATCTTATGCTAAAGAAAAAGGATTAGCTGTTTACAACACGCCATCTGCGTCTACTCGCTCGGTTGCCGAATTAGCTATTGCTCATTTATTTGGAATTGTAAGATCATTACCAATGGTGAATAAAAAAATGGCACTTGATGGTGTCAATGATTTTAAATCACTCAAAAAAATAGCGAGTAAAGGAATTGAGCTTGAAGGTAAAACTTTAGGTTTGATTGGTTTTGGTAGAATAGCAAAAGAAACTGCATCTATTGCGATAGGATGTGGAATGAAAATTATTGCTTTTGATCCATACATTGATGAGGGTGAAGTATTCCTCAATATTCACCCATCATACGACTTTAAGCATAAAATAAACGTTAAAACAGTTACTAAAGAGGATGTTTTAGTTCAATCTGATTTTATTAGTTTGCATATACCAGGTGGTCAGGGGTATGTGTTAGACAGTATGGAATTTAATCAAATGAAAGATGGTGTTGGCATAATCAATTGTGCAAGAGGAGGAACAATAAGCGAAAATGCACTTATTGAAGCAATTAATTCTCAAAAGGTTAAATATGTAGCAACAGATGTCTTTGAAAACGAACCGCCAACTGATGATAGATTATTAAGAATAGATAACGTGGGGCTTAGTCCTCATATTGGTGCAAGTACACAGGAAGCTCAGGAAAGAGTTGGGTTGGAGTTGGCTCAAAGTGTAATTGACTTTTTTAGTTAAATGCCAAGACTATATCCATTTGAAGCACTAAGACCTCATGCTGATTTCATTGATCTTGTAACAGCAAAATCTTCTGATTTTTCCAGGAAGGATGATTTAGTTCGTGAAATTCAAAATAATCCTTATAGCTTTCATCACGTAACTAAAAGTCATTTAAGGCAGACTGGTTCGTATCAGTCTCCAGAAAAGTTTTTGCCATTTGCCATTAATTACGTTAAATCAATGAAGAATTCAGGAGTTTTGGTTAAAGAAAAAGAAGATTCATTTTATTATTACGAGCAGGTATTGGAAAATGGTGATACATTTAGTGGTATTATAGCTCTATACTCTGTTGAGGATTACAGAAATAATAAAATTAAAAGGCACGAAGAAATCAGACCAAATAGATTGCAATATTTAGTTGAGATGTTTAAATCAGTCAAAGTACTTGGAGAACCTACATTGCTAGCTTTTAAAGGAAGTATCTCTTTTGACGAATTTTCAAAAGATGCCCTTTATTCGTTTTGTTCACCTGATGGTAAAACTCATCGTGTTTTTAAAATTTCTGATCCTGATGAAATTATAAAACTATCAAATGAGTTTGAAAAAATTGAAAGTTTATATATAGCTGATGGTCATCATAGAAGTGCTTCTACAGAAAAATTCAACCAATCAACTTTAAATTATAAAAATGACAAGACTATGTGTTTTGTTATTGCTGAGAATCAATTGAAAATTTTACCATTTCAACGTTTAATTAAACCGATATCATCAATAGATAAAGAATGTTTAATTCTTAGATTATCTGAAAATTTTAACATTGTTAAGTCACAAAAATCCGTATATGACGTAATAGATAAAGAGACCTTTGGTTTATATATTGACAAGGAGTGGTATCAGCTTAAATATAAAAGCAATGGTAGTGATCTCTTAGATGTAGAAATCATAGAAAAGGAAATTATACAAAAAGTTTTTGGAATAACCGATAGTCGAACGGATTCTCAAATTGCATTTCATCCATATACAAAAGGTGAGAAGGAATTATGCAGTCTTATAGATAATGATATTTACAGAATAGCGATAACCAACAAACCTTGTGATTTCAGCGACGTGAGACGTATATCGGATGACAATAAAACATTACCACCTAAGTCTACTTACATTGAGCCCAAGTTGAGGTCTGGGATGATTATCCAGGAATTCTAATTTAGCTATCAGTTATGCCAAAGAAGTTTTTCTTTGAGTAGCTAGGTTATAAATAATATATATACTCAAGCTAAATAAGAGTTGACTAATAAAAGTGGCTTTAAAAAAAGGAATCCCAGCATTATAGGCACTCATAAGTCCTGATAGATTTTTATCATAATCCAAAGCTAGCCATGAACCTGCATTACTTATTAGAAAAAATAGTATTGCACTCACTAAACTTCCAAGGGATATACTCATTAAGCTAACTCTGTTTTTTAAAGCTGTACCAAGAAGAATCATAGATAAGAATGCAACATAAACAAAAAGGAATGTTGTTGAAAACATATAATCCATATAAGTAGGAGAGGAGAGGCCTAATATGATATCTCCAATTAACAACGCTCCAATTGTAACTAAAAATGCAGTTATTTTTTTATGAAACAGAATACCACCCATCAAAGCAATTGCACCAATAGGGTTGAAGTTGGGTATATTAAAAATTGATCGCAATGCAATAAGTATTAATATAATGCTGGATAGTACAATTAGGTCTTGTTTTTTCATGAATTTTTAAATGTTTCACAAATTTAAAATTCTTTTTATCTTCACGAAATTAGACAATTTGTCCGGATGTTAATGATTGTTAATATTTAATATATAAATACTTAGTAATCATATAATTAATTATAATATGTAAAGTAATATTTAGGTGAATAAATATATCATATAAAAAAATACTTAACATTTGTTAATTTAACATTTGTAAATGTGATTTACATTTGTTAATAATTATGAGTATCAATAAAAGAGTTGTACAGTTAATAGAAAAAACATCCGTATCAAAAGTATCTTTTTCTGAAGCAACTGGAATAAGTACCGTTATAATCTCTCACATAAGTTCTGGAAGAAATAAAGTTAGTTTAACAACAGTCAAACAAATTTTAAAAGCTTTTAATGATGTAAACGCTAAATGGCTAATATTTGGTCATGGTAGTATGTTTGAATCTAAGGATAATTACAATAAATTTGATGAGCTAGATCAACAAATCAAACGCTTAAAAAGCAATGTTGAAATACAGCATATTCAACTAAATGAACAGGTAGTATTAATTCAAAAATTACTGCTAAAAATTAAACGGGGTTAGACTATTTTCTTATTTTTATTTCATCTCTTAACAAAGCTGCTCGGACATAATTTTCAATCTTTATTGCTTTTTCCAATTCAGCTTCTAATTCTTTAAGAGAGAGTTGATTTAAATCGTTGGTAACCTCTGGTATGTTTATATCTTCAATGATATCCTCTTTTTCTTCACTCTCTGCATCATTTTCTTCATACTGAATACCTGCATCGTTAAGGATGGTCGTGTATGTGTATATGGGACATTTCATTCTTAATGCGAGAGCAATAGCATCGCTTGTACGTGCATCAATATTTTGTATGTTTTCATCTTTTTCTGTAACTAAAGTTGAGAAAAATACCCCTTCTTCTAGTTTATTAATAATTACTTCTTTAAGAGTAATGCCAAATTGTGTAAAGAAGTTACTTATCAGATCGTGTGTAAGTGGTCTTTGTGGTTTCAATCCTTCGATAACCAAGGCAATTGATTGTGCTTCATGTCCTCCAATTACAATTGGTAGCTTCAACTCCCCATTCTCTTCACCTAAAATTAATGTATAACTATTCCTTTGTGAATGACTTGACGTAAGTCCAATGATTTTTAATTTTATCCTATCTCCCAAAATTTTATAACGCTATTCGGATTTTAAAAAATTTGACCTAACCTTTTAGTTCATTTATTCGATTGGTCAACCTAGGCAGAATATCAAAAGCATCTCCAACTATACCATAATCGGCAGCTTTGAAGAAGGGTGCTTCTGGGTCGGTATTTATTACGCAAATAACTTTGCTACTACTAACTCCAGCCAAGTGTTGTATAGCTCCTGATATTCCGGCTGCTATATACAAATTTGGTTTAATCGTTATTCCTGTTTGACCAACATGTTCGCTATGGGGTCTCCATTCCATGTCACTTACTGGTTTTGAACATGCTGTAGCAGCACCTAATGCGTTTGCTAAATCTTCAACAAGATTCCAGTTTTCTGCACCTTTCAATCCTCTACCTGCAGAAATAACCAGTTCTGCTTCCGTTAACGCTACTTTCCCAGTTTCTTTTAATGTTTGGACAATTTTTGTATTAACATCATTTTTTGAAACGTTGACTTCTAGTTGTAAAATTTCAGCGGTTTGATCGTAATAATTGATCTGGTATGAATTGGGGATAATCGTTAATGTTTTTTTACCTTGATTAACCTGAACATGTGCTACTGCTTTGTTTGAAAACGCTGTTGTTTTGACTTTAAAACCATTTGTTATATCGGCCAATCCAATTACACCGGTAACTATAGCACTATCTTGTTTTATGGCTAAAATAGGGGCAATTGATTTACCTGAGTAAGTTTGTGAAAAGATTATAACTTGACAATCACATTGATTAGCAATTTCACTAATGGCTTTCGCGTAAACATTTGGGTTAAATGATTGATAAAAATCTCCATTAATATTTACTTCTTGGTGAGCACCGTATTGACCTAAATTTTCAGAACCTTTGTTACCAATAGATATGGTAATACACGAGGTACTAAGTTGGTCAGCTAAATCTCTACCGTATGATATTGCCTCAAAACTCGATTTTTTGTAATTTCCGTTGTCACATTCAGCATAAATTAGAACAGCCATGATTAAAATAATTTTTCTTCGTTATGTAATATATCAATTAAACTCTCGGCGTTTTCTGCATCAATTAGTTTTACACCTGTTTTAGCTTGGGGTAATTCGTATTTTTCAACTTGGGTGTAATTAAAATCTCCACTAGGTTCAATAACTGTAAGTGGTTTTGACCTTGCCATCATTATCCCACGCATGTTCGGGATTCTTGGTTCACATAAATCTTTTTGTGCACTAACAATACATGGGAGAGATGAAGATACCGTTTCTACACCACCATCAATATCTCGATTAGCCTCAATCAAATCTTCTTTTAATTCAAGTTCTGTTACCACATTAATAATGGGCAGATTTAATATTCCAGCAATTAATCCTTGAACCATTCCACCATTATAATCAATGGATTCTCTTCCTGTTAGTATTAAATCGTAGTTATTATTTTTCGAATGATTAGCTATTTGTTGAGCAACAAATATTGAATTTACAGGTTTGGCATTTACTCTAATCGCTTCATTAGCTCCCATAGCAAGTGCTTTTCGAATTATTGGATCACAATCTTGTTCACCAACAGTAATAACATCAACACTTCCTGAATTTTGTTCTGCAATTTCAATTGCACGAGTTAATGCCAATTCGTCGTATGGATTGATGATAAATTGAACACCAGTTTTATTAAAGGTTGTGTCATTATCATTAAAAGTTACTTTTGTTGTTGTATCTGGTACAACGCTTACACAGACTAATATTTTCATAAATAGAAATATTGTTTTTCGTTTTGCGAAAGTACAATTTATACTTTAAGAAAATGTCTAATTTAGATAGAATTAAGCAGATTAAAATAATTTTAAATCACACTCCAGATGATGAGTTTTTAAATTATGCGTTAGCTATTGAATATGTTTCAATGGGTAAGTTGACTAGTGCATTAAAAATTTTTGAGAAGCTTGTAAACAAAAGTCCTAAATATTTTGCTACATATTATCATTTAGGTAAATTATACGAAAAATTAAACGATCCCGTTAATGCCCAAAAAATATATGAAGATGGACTTTTAATTACTAAAAAATTAAATGAGAATCATTCTTACAAGGAATTAAGAGGTGCTCTTGATGAGTTGTTGTATTAACGTTGAATATATTTGTTTAAGTTTAGAATGAATTTCGAACCATTAAATCCAAATTTTAAAGCGACTATCAAACAAAAATTAATAGGTCAACATTTTATGCATCTAATTGGTTTTGATCTTAATAGAGTCGAATGTGGTGATGTTGAGGGTCAAATGAATCTTGAAAATAAACATTTGCAGCAGTTTGGTTTTGTTCACGGTGGAGCAACATCAACAATTCTAGACATTACCATGGGATTTGCTGCATACTCTGTTGTACCAATTGAAAAAGGTGTTGTGACTGCTAATATTAGCATTGATTTTTTAAACCCTGGTGAGGGTGATAAAATAATTGCAATTGGAGAAGTTGAGAAAGTCGGTAATAAGTTAGTATTTACTCGTGGTAGAGTATTTACCGAAAAAGATGGTAAACGAAAATTGATAGCTACTGCTAGATCCGTAATGGCTATTATTGATGAACCTAATTAAATGTTATTAAGCTAATCAGAATGAAGATTATTATTGCCGGAGCTGGTGAAGTAGGTTATCATCTTGCCAAATTATTAAGAAAAGAATCACACAATGTCGTGTTGATAGACACTCGTGCGTCTATATTAACAAGAGCCGATTCGGAATTAGATTTATTAACGATACATGGTAATGCATATTCAATAAGCATACTTGACAAAGCTGGAGTTTCTGATGCTGATTTATTGATTGCTGTTACGTCGTCAGAAACAGCAAATCTTACTATAGCTACAATTGGTAAACAACTTGGAGCAAAAAAGACTATCTCTCGTGTAAATAGTTCTGAGTTCCATAAACTTAAAGATAGGTTAGATTTAGATAAGCTAGGAATAGATGTTGTTATCTCTCCTGAAGAACTTGCGTCAAAAGAAATCATTCGTTTACTCAAACGATCTGCTTTCTCAAATGCATTTGATTTTGAATTTGGTAAATTAACACTTCTGGGTGTATATCTAGAGGAGGGTAGTAGTATTATAGAGAAGAGAGTCAGTGATTTTATGTCATTTGATTTGAAGAATCAATATAAAGTTATTGCACTTGAGAGGAATGGTATTCCTATTATACCCGATCAGGATTTTGTATATTTAAAGAATGATCACGTATTTTTTTTATGTTTACCTTCAGGTATAGAGCAGATTAGGGAACTGTGTGGTAAGCGAAAATTAGATGTAAATAATGTTATGATTCTCGGTGGCGGGAATATTGGTTATAATTCTGCAAAAAAATTAAGTAGGAAAAAACATGTCAAACTAATTGAATCTGACTCAGAAAGATGTCAAGAACTTGCAGATAAATTGCCTGATACATTAGTAATTAATGATGATGGACACAATGTACATCATTTGGAAGATGAAAATATTTCTGAAATGGACGCTTTCATAGCCGTAACCGGTAACTCTGAAACGAATATAATGAGTTGTTTAGTGGCTAAAAATCATGGTGTTAAAAAAACAATTGCTATGGTTGAAAATATTGATTATATCAACCTTTCTCAGACAATAGGTATTGACACATTAATAAATAAAAAGTTAATTGCGGCAAATAATATTTTCAGATATGTTAGAAGAGCTGATATTTTAAATATTGCCGGTATTCATGGTATCGATGCCGAGGCAATAGAAATTCAGGTTAATCAAAATTCTAAAGTAACACAAAAAACTATTGGTGAATTGAAGCTTCCGAATGATGCTGTAATTGGTGGTATAATTCGTAATGATGAGGGTATTATTGCTTACCCAGCTTTTCAGATCGATGCGAATGATAAAGTTGTCATATTTGCATTGCCAGATTCTATTAAGAAAACCTTGGCACATTTTAATTAGTATCCTATGTTTAATTTTAAGGCTATCTTTCATATTATTGGAATTTTATTAATACTCAATGGCTTTTTTATGGCAAGTATTTTGCCAATTAGTTGGTATACTAATTCTACAGATTTTAATTCATTATTATTTTCATCCGGAATTTCAATCAATTTTGGAGTGGTTATATGGTGGTTAACACGAAAAGTAAAAAAAGAACTCTCAAAAAGAGACGGTTACATCATTGTTACACTTGGCTGGTTAGTCATGGGAGCGTCTGGTTCTTTACCATTTTTATTAAGCGGTTCAATTGATTCAATTTCATCTGCTTTTTTTGAGACAATGTCAGGTTATACAACAACTGGTGCTTCTATTATTGAAAATATTGAGTCATTATCACCAGGGATAATGCTTTGGAGAAGTATGACTCAATGGATTGGTGGTATGGGTATAATAGTATTAACCGTCGCCATATTACCTTTATTGGGTGTAGGAGGTATGGAGCTTTTTGCAGCAGAATCTCCAGGTCCAGCGTCCACTAAAATTCATTCGAAAATTACTGATACAGCTAAACGTTTATGGGTAATTTATGTGTTAATTACAGCGATTGAGGTTATTTTTTTAAAGTTTGCTGGCATGTCTTGGTTAGATGCCTTGAATCACTCTTTTACAACTATCAGCACAGGTGGATTTTCAACTAGAAACACTAGTATTGCTGCGTTTAATAATCCGCTAATTGAGTACATAATCACTGGATTTATGATGATAGGTGGTATAAACTTTACAATCATCTATTTTTTATGTAAACTGTCATTTAAGAAAGCCTACGAAAACGAGGAGTTTAGGGTTTATATAGGTATTATTTTTTCATTTGTTTTACTCATTTGTCTAACCTTAATAATATCAATGGATAAATTTACTGAAGAAGCATTTAGGCTATCTATATTTCAAGTTACTTCTATTGTAACCACAACAGGATTTGCTACATCAAACTATGCAGCATGGACTCCATTTGCGTATATGTTAATTGTTTTTTTGATGTTTGTTGGTGGAAGTGCCGGTTCAACAGCTGGAGGTGTAAAAGTTGCAAGACACCTTATTATCTTAAAAAATGCTTACATAGAATTTAAACGATTACTTCATCCAAGAGGAATAATTCCTGTTAGGATAAATAATCAAACAGTTGACTCTAAAAATGTGTACAATGTTTTAGCTTTCTTTTTTATATATTTACTTGTTTTCATTTTGGGAGCATTAGTAATCTCAGCATTTGGTTATGATATTATGACATCTGCTGGTGCAAGTATTGCTTGTCTTGGTAATATTGGTCCAGGCTTTGGGGGAGTGGATCCGAGTCATTCTTTTGCATTTTTTAATGATGGTGTTCAACTATTTCTGTCATTTTTGATGTTACTAGGAAGGTTGGAGCTTTTTACTGTTTTAATTCTTATGACTCCAGCATTTTGGTATAATGTTTAAAAAATTACAATAAACTGAATTTTAATGCATTAAATTTGAAAGATTAACATTTATTCAGTAAGATGCAAATTTCTAGTGTAAGAATTGGTATTTATTTATTATTAGCAGTTTTTTTATTTAGTGGGCTTAATGTAAATGCTCAATCAAAATCTAATAAAGGTAGAGATTTTTGGGTAGGATTTATGAAACATAAAGAAGGTTCTACATCGAAAACTTCACTTTATATAACTTCTGACTCAAGTACTACTGGAACAGTTACAGTTCCAGGTCAATCATGGTCACAAAATTTTTCTGTAACCGCCAACTCTATAACAGTTGTGACTATACCATCAAGTAAATCTTATAATGATTGCTCGGATTGTATTACAAAAAAAGGTGTCAATATTACTTCACAAAAGGATGTAATTGTGTATGCTCATCATTATGAAGATGATCAATCTGATGCAACTTTAGTTCTTCCAACTAGGACATTAGGAAAGAATTATTATGTTGTTGGGTATAATCAAGTTTCATTGGATAATTCAGGAAGAAATACATTTGGTATAGTAGCAATTAAGGATAAGACTAAAATTAATATAACCCCAACTCAGTCTTTAACTAAAAATGGAGGTGGTACTTTAGCTGCAAATACGACTTATTCAATAACTCTTAATAAAGGAGAGTTTTACCAGGGAGTTGCTAGTAGTGGAGCATATTCTGCTGATCTAACTGGAACTAAGATTGAAGTTATTGATACAGGAGCAAGTGCAAACTGTAGATCTATTGCTGTTTTTTCTGGTAGTACTTATTTATCAATTAACAGTGGTTGTTCTGGTACAAGATCAGGAGATAATCTTCTCGAACAAATGTTTCCAATAAATTCATGGGGTACAAGTTTTGTAATCGTTCCAGCTTTAGGAAGGACAAGCGATAATTTTAGATTTGTAGCATCTGAGGATGGCACTGAAGTTGTTGCATTTAACACTGGTGCTGCACCAGATGTCATGTACCTCAATAAAGGTCAACATGCTGATATTAATAATGAGTCCAAAATAAGAAATGTTGTTTCAAATAAACCTATTATGGCTGTCCAGTTTCAAAGAACTGCTGCATGCGATGGATGGAGAAATAGAACTGGTGATCCATCTATGACAATCTTAAACCCTCTTCAACAAACTTTAAAAGATATAACCCTATATTCAAGTAGATTTTATGATATAGACAATCACTACATTAATGTTGTAATGCCGTCTGCTGCTACTAATTCTTTCAAAATAGATGGTGCTACCAAAACATTTACTGCAGTACCAAACAATGCGAATTACAGTTATTCAAGGTTTTCAGTTTCTGCTGGAAATCACCGTTTAACTGCATCTGCAGGTTTTATTGCCACAGCATATGGTGAGGGAAGATATGAAAGCTATGGTTATGCTGCAGGTGCTAATGTTAAGGATTTAACTGCTGTAGCCTCCGTTTCAAACTCTACACAAAATTTATTTTCAGCAACTTGCATAGGCAGGCCTACTAAGTTCAGAGGTTTTGCAGAATATAATGCAATCAAGTGGAAGTGGTTTTTTGGTGATGGAGATACCTCTAGTACCCAAAACCCTACTCACATTTATAAGGATACAGGCACTTATAATGCTAAGTTATATGTTTACAAACCAACCTTTGATGGTTGTAGCAACTATGATTCTGCATTTGTAACTATTAGTGTTTACAGCCCGCCAATTGCAAAGTTATCTCATGGTAGTATTTGTGACAGTTCTGTGGTTTTATTTAGTGATGTAAGTAATATTCCTCTTCCTGAAGAACGATTAACCACAATATGGAATATAGAAGATTCTAATACTAAGTATGCCAAAAATGTTTCTTATTATTTTGATACAATTAGAAAAGTTCCAATTAGGATGGAAGTAGTAACTAAAAATCAATGCAGGGATACTTTATATGATACATTACAAGTAAATCCTACTCCAAAAGCAGATTTCTTACCAAATACTGCTTGTTTTTCAGATACTTCTTATTTAATAAATACGTCTACAATTAGTTCTGGAGTAATCAATAAGTATATATGGGAATTACCCGACTCTGATGGCTCTAGTGATGCATCTCCAAAATATTTTCTAAAAGATTCAGGAAGTTATTTAATCACTTTAACTGTTATATCAGATAGTGGATGCTCTAATCTTGTTACAGGGTCAATATTTAAATATCCAAATTTTGATGTTTCCTATACCTTCAATGATACATGCTTTGGATTTGGTAATATTTTTAAAAATACATCAACAATTGATGGTGGTAATTTTACTGACACTATTTGGACAATATCAAACATAGATACTGCAAATACTTATGATTACAGTCGGCAATTTTCCAACCCAGGCACGTATTCAATCAAGTTATTAATGGAGCAAGATAGTGTATGTAGAGATTCTTTTGTACAAGATATTGCAATTAATCCATTGCCGCTTCCAGATTTTGGTGTTAAAAATACGTGTTTTGGTGATAGTACTAGATTTACTGATGCTTCATCTATTTCATTTGGATCTTATACACAAACTTGGGATTTTTCAGATGGCAATACAGGTTCAGGTGATTCAGTTAATGTAAAATACGCTACTGGCGGTCAAAAATCAATTAAATTAAAACTTGTTTCAGATGAAGGTTGTGAAGCTGATACATCAAAATCAATCATTATAACATCACCAGAAATCAAATCAATTAATGTATCTGCAATTTGTAATGGACTTTCTCAACAAATAAGTTCAAACAATAATATGGGTCTAGATAGTTTTGTTACCTATACATGGGTTATAGATGGAACTAGTGTCTCCTCAGATTCTTTGTTCGATTACAAAGCTGTCAATGAGGGTGTAAATAAAATTCAACTGTTTGTTGAAACTAAAAATGGGTGTACCATAAGCTTTTTGGATAGTTTCTTTGTTTATCCTCTTCAGAAATCAGCCTTTATTATAAATAATGAGTGCTTAAATATTCCTACATCACCAGTTAATTTTTCAACGATTACACCACCTAGCACCTTCGATAAATTTGAATGGTTTTTAGATGGAAATTATATTTCGTCAAGCTTCCAACCGTCTTTTACTACAGCTAACATAGGAACCCATACCTTAAAGTTGAGAACTACGAGCACTGATGGTTGTATAGATAGTGTTTTAAATTCATTTCAAATTCATCCATTACCAATAGGTTCTTTTAACTCAATATTAAATTGTGTTGGAGATGATACTGAAATTAATAATACTAGCACAATAGGTTCAGGAGTCATAGATTTTAATCAATGGCAGATTGATGGTAGTGTATTCAATACAAAAAATGTGATTTATAAATTTCCAGATTATGGTACTTATCCTATTGAGTTAATTACAACCAGCAATGAAGGGTGTAAGGATACACTTGTTCAAGACCTTGTTATTAACCCGTTACCTGAAATCTCGATTAACTTAGAATCTGACACTGGGTGTATTCCTTTTGATATAAAAGTTATCAATAATTCAACAATACCTCTAGGATCAATTGCAGATTTCAGTTTTAATTGGGGAGATGGAAATACAAGTATTGGATCAACGCCAAATTTCGCTTATGCAAGCCCTGGTAATTTTTTGATTACTGTCACTGCTTCTTCAGACAAAGGTTGTATTGACTCCATTACGTTGTCTAATCCTGTGGTTGTATATGATAATCCAACCGCAGATTTTTATTACTCACCTGAGGACCCTTCAACATTAAAAAATATTATTACACTTCGTGATAGTTCTTCAAAAGATGTAATAAACTGGAATTGGACATTAAGTGACGGAGCAACATATACAGGATCATCGGCACAACATTCATTTAATGATTCTGGATCTTATGTAGTGACTCTTAGAGTCATAAATGATAATGATTGTTTTGATGAAATTTCTAAAATAATTTATGTCAATGCAGATATATTTATCCATATACCAAATAGCTTTTCACCCAATGGAGACGGCATTAATGACACGTATGGTCTAGCTGGTATGACCCAGGGTGTATTTAAAATGGAAATGGATATATACAATCAGTGGGGAGAGAAAGTTTTTAGATCTGAAAATGTTAATACTAGATGGGATGGAACATATCGAGATAAACCCGCTCAACAAGGAGTTTATTTCTTTAAGGTAAGATACACTAATCCCAAACAAACTAAATGGTTTTATGGTAACGGTGAGATTCATTTACTAAGATAAGCGTATTTTAATTGATAGTTTTCCTTCAATTGTATTCATGAAATCAAAAATTATTACTCTATTATTACACTCATTATTAATTAGTTCATGCCAAACTAGCATGTTAAAAAATTTACCAAAATTTTCTTTTAAAACAATAGAAGGTGAAAATATCAGTTCCGATTCTATTAAAGGAGATGCAACTGTGATTTGTGTTTGGGCCACATGGTGTGGTGATTGCATTCGAGAAATACCTGAGCTAAATGATTTATCCTCAAAGTATGCGGGTAACGATCGTGTTAACTTTATTGCATTAAGTGATGAGGATGAATCTACCGTTCAAAAGTCACTGGCTCGTTTTCCTTTTAATTTTAAACACGTAGTTAATTCTAAATCTTACAGTGATCAACTAATCACAGGTGTTACTAAACATTTTCCTCAAGTAATTGTTGTAAATGGTGATTTAAATGTTGTATTTGAGGTAACAGAAAATAAGAGTAAAATTTTCGAAGTCTTAGATTCTCACATAATAGAAATCATCAATTAATAGTATTTGAATATTCAAAAACAAATCCTTTCTAAACCCAATTTAGCTTCTTATCAAATAGATGTCTGTGAATCTATTTGTAAAGTTAATGCTGATCATTGGAATGTTGTTTTAAAAGGTCAAAATATTTACTTAGATTTAAATTATTTAAACGCACTCGAAAAATCTTTACCAAATTATGATTTTCGCTATATTTTGTTTTTTGATGCCAACAATAGTGTAGTAGGACTTTGCTATTTTCAGTTATTACATTTTACAGATAATGACATTAATTTTGAGGCATTATCAGAAAAGATGCGAGGTATGTTACCTTCTTCATTTAAGAAGTGGATTTCTACCAGATTACTTATTTGCGGTAATGCATTTGCTACTGGTGAAAATGGGTTTTTATTTTCAGACAAAATATCTAAAGATGATAAGATTTTCCTCATTAATAACGCTATTAAAAAAATAGTTGACCAAGAATCAATAAGTAATCGTCCAATTTCGATATCACTAATAAAAGAGTTTTGGCCATATAATTTTTCGATGTCAAAAGAGTTTACTTTTTGTAAATATCATGAAGTAAACATTGATGTTAACATGGTGTTAAACCTTGATTCGTCTTGGCATTCGTTTGATGATTATTTAATGGCTTTAAACTCTAAGTTTAGAACTAAATATAAACAGGTTTTTAAAAAATCAAAAGAACTTGAGATTATTGATTTTGATAATAATACAGTTGAAGATAGGCTATCTGAAATTGATAAATTATATCATAATATGGTTAACAAATCAAGTTTTACATTTGGCAGGTTAAATGCAAAAACATTTAAAGAACTTTATAACGAATTAAGAGATTCATTTTATTTCAAAGGCTATCTTATTGATAATAAATTGATAGGGTTTGCCACTGCTACAGTACAAAATAATACATTGGATGGTAATTACATTGGTATAGATGATCAGTTCAATAAAGAATATTCAGTTTATCAAAGAATATTGTATGATTTTATTGCCTTTGCTATAGATAATAATTTGAGTAATGTCAATTTAGGAAGAACAGCTGAGGAAATAAAGAGTGGAGTAGGGGCTTTACCCGTTGAAATGAAGTTCTATGCAAAACACAACAATTACTTTAAAAATAGCATATTAAAACCATTTCTAAATCTTTTAAAACCCTCTAAATTTAATTTAAGAAGACCATTTAAGGCTGATCAACTTAGAAAAAGAGCCTAGCGAAAGGCTTTTAACAAGATTACTGATGAAAATATTAGAAGAATAATCCCTATAACTTTAGATAACAAATCTAATTTATACTGATTTATATAGTTTGTTAAAAAGGATGCTCCAATAACTTTTAGTAAATCAGTACTGAATATACCAAGTAAGATTCCAATAATGAACTTATAAACTTCAATTTGTCCTGTGAATGTTTGTCTCGCAAGAGTTATGAATCCGATCCAAATTACAAATACGGAAGGGTTAATAAAATTAATTGAAAAGCCTTGAGCAAGTGGTTTTATAGATTTTGATTTGGATGATTGTCCAGAATTACTAACTATTTGAATGGGTTGATATAGAATAGTTATACCAAAGAAAGCGATAATCAATGCACTAATTATTTGAAAACTGGTTTGGTTAACATAATTAACAAGGAACTCTTTTGAAAATATTAAACAGATCAGTGCAACGAGGATATCACTAATAAGTATGCCAAGAGCGGTGATAAATCCATTGAATTTACTTTCTTGAATTGAATTTTTTAAAAGTGTAAAAAAAACAGGACCAACAAATAATGAGGTACCAAAGCCAATTAGTAATCCTTTAAGTATAGGATTCATATGTATTTATTTTCTTAAATATTTATAGTCCGTGTAAAATGTACCAAAGGGTACAATAGCTGCACTAATTATGAGTATAAAGGTTTTTAATGACCATGACATTTTTTGTTTCAAAACGATTGATAAAAATAAATATATTATAAATAATATACCATGAGGCATACCAAATATTTTTACAATTGCGTCATTATTTTGAAAATACTTCATTGGTACACCAATAAATATTAATATTAAGAATGATAATCCCTCTAATAGTGCAATCAATCTAAATGCTTTTAACATGACACAAATTTA
>CESO01009329.1_pt1 | contig 18232 bp, 20 predicted proteins | sample 356341 | NCBI WGS metagenome assembly CESO01 (sample SAMEA2621812, study PRJEB7988) | marine metagenome | biome: marine biome (ENVO:00000447); feature: deep chlorophyll maximum layer (ENVO:xxxxxxxx); material: "saline water (ENVO:00002010), including plankton (ENVO:xxxxxxxx)" | depth 35 m
CTCCCATAAACGGAGTTTTTGCTCCGCGTTCATGGGCTCTACCAAAGCTTGATTACCATCGCGCAGATCTACCGAGCACCACTGGGGTGCGCGATTGATGACGCTATCAGGCCAGCGACGATCGGTTTTAACGATGGGCTGAAAAGCGCGGTATTTGCGATGATCGAAGCGCATATCTGTCACGTTATTAATCCTGCTTTGGGCCAGCGCTGCGTAGTGTAACCACGGCAGGATAGCGTTAAACACTTTTTTAAACGATATTTCCTTTATATTAAGTGTTTATCTCTAAATAATGATACTTTTACTAAATATTTAACCACTAATGGCCTATTACATGAATTATTCACACTCTCCTTTGGATCGAATGGACCACCGTATCCTGCAGGTTTTACAAGAGGATGCCGGTCTTAGCAATTTGGAACTGGCAGAGCGTGTCGGACTGTCGGCCACCCCCTGCGCCAGACGGGTGAAGCGGCTGATCTCCGAGAGAGTAATCACCCATCAAGTCGCAATGGTAGATCCGAAAAAGCTGGGGCTGAACCTCACGGCACATATTGGCGTCACAATGGACCGACATACTCCCGATCGCTTTACGCTTTTTGAACAGATGATCTCAGAACTGCCGGAGGTGGTTGATTGCTGCGTGGTAACGGGCCAGAGCGCCGATTACCTCCTGAAAGCGGTAGTCCGAGACATGGCTCACTACGAACAATTCTTATTGGGGAAGCTGACTAGAATAGAGGGGGTAACCGGCGTTCACTCCAGTTTTGAACTGCGGCGCGTTGTCACACGCACCGCTGTGTCGGCCCCTGCAGCGGACCGCTAGCGCGCCGCTAGCTCTTTTTCTATCAGGTGCCGGGCAATCTCCAGCATATTGGTCTGGTTGCCGGCGCCACGGGTTTCGATCAGGTATTTACCCGCAACCATCAAGGTCGGGGTACCAGACACCTTTGCCGAGCGCGCTCGGGCATCGGCCTGCCTAACTTGAGAATCGACACCAAACGAATCGTAGGCGTTATCGAACTGCTCAGGGTCGACGCCGTTATCTTCGAACAAATCACGAAGCGCCAATCGGGAGACCAGTCGTTTTCGCTGCACGTGCATGGCGTCAAAAATAACGGGGTGCATCACGGCTTTTACGCCAAGTACTTCGGCAATATAAAATGCTTTCGCATGCATACGCATGGGGTCATTCCAAACTGCGGGAGACGGCTTTACCACTGCGCCATCGGGTAGCTGTTTTCCCCACGCCGTCAGCATGGGCTCGAAGGTATAGCAATGACCACAGCCGTACCAAAAAAACTCTGTCACAACGACATCGTCTGACTTGCCAACCGCAACCGGTGGTGTGATCACTTGATAATGCTGGCCCTCTACCCAACGCTCTTCCGCCGACAGGCTCAGGCTGAAAATGCAGCTGAGCGCTATCGTCAGCCCAACTAAGGGCAAAATAGTTGTGCGTGGATAAATAAAAGACATGGGTTATCCCTCCTTGGAACGCATTCTTAAGACTTACCGCACCACTGAAACAAAAAGATCAGAGGCCGGGCTGCAAACCAGCAATATAACTCGCGACCGCTTCAATCTCCATGTCACTCATGCCAAACGCTGTAGTGCGCATGATCTTTGCCTCACCTCCATTAGTACGGCCCGTGGGATCTTCATAGCCCTTACGGAACATCTTCAACTGTGAGGCAATGTAGTCAGCGTGTTGGCCCCCCAATGCCGGGTAACCCGCTGGACCGTTGCCGTTTCCGGTCGGGCTATGACAGCCCGAGCAAGCAGGTACTTGTCGCTCCGCGATCCCTGCCAGATAGACTTTCCGACCTAAGTCGACTTTATCTGGATCCGCACTGCCGCCTGAGCGGGCCTGAGCGGTATAAAAGGCCGCAATGTCAGAGAGGTCCTCGTCGGTCATGTTATCGACCTGCCCGGCCATCACCGCAACCGGACGTCGGCCATCGCGGATATCTTTCATTTGCTTGAGCAAGTATTTGTGACCAAGACCCGCCAACTTGGGGAAGGTAGGTACCAAGCTGTTGCCATCTGCGCCGTGGCAGCCCAGACACATGGCTGCTTTTTGCTGCCCCTCCTTGGCATCACCACCAGCATAACTGCCTTGGGCAGCGAATATGGCCAATGACACAATCGTAAAAACTTTTAAAAACCGCTTAAACATAAACCTACCTATAACCCTCTGCCTATTGAGCAGCTGCCATATATTCGATGAGCGATGCGTGATCCTCATCGCTACAACTATTGCACAGTCCGCCCGGGGGCATCGCATTTAAACCATTGCGAACGGATGCAACTAGCCCATCCATACCTTTGGCCTCAAGCCTTGCCGCCCATGCATTCGCGTCTCCGGTTTTCGGAGCCCCCGCAACACCGACTGAATGACAAGCACCGCAAGAGGACGCATACTGAGTCGGCACCTCGACAACCGGCGGCGTTTCTACGACTGACAACGGCGGACGTTCGCTGCCCGCGTCGGAACAAGCTGCCAGCCCAATCAGCAGGAAGAGCGCACCGTTAATGCACCTAACGCGTCGTGCTGTCATATACACAGCCACTCCTTCTGCAGATTCTGCCGCTCACACCGCTGGTGCGACGTCACGGTGCACTCTTCTCTGCTGTTAAACCAGTTCTTACAAGAGTCAGGCCACATACGTACCTTTCTATTTTCAAACTATCGCTATCAACGCAGCGCCTCGGAGCGTGGCATTATAGACGTTCCGAGTCCGGGTACAAATCGCAAAATGAATGATCTCAGCGCCGCGCCGCCGCCCGCCAACTTCCGTCACGCCGCTTTTTTACAAAGCGCAAGTGCGATTGAAAATGCCCCCTCAGATCTCGGCTGGGAAGTGGCTTTCGCTGGCAGGTCAAATTCCGGAAAGTCGAGCGCAATCAATACATTAACGGGGCAAAAAAAACTGGCAAGAACATCGCGTACTCCGGGGCGGACGCAGCTCATCAATTTTTTTGCGCTGAGCGACAAGCAGCGATTGGTCGATCTCCCAGGCTACGGGTTTGCCAAAGTGCCTCTGGCAGTAAAGAAAAAATGGAATCAGCAACTGGAGCGGTATCTTCAACACCGCCAGAGCCTGAGAGGGCTCGTGATGCTGATGGACATTAGGCATCCACTGACAGAGCCTGACCAGCAAATGTTGGGCTGGGCAGTTACCGCCGGCATGCCAGTGCATATTTTGCTCACAAAGTGTGACAAGCTAAAGCGAGGTCCCGCTCAAAACACCCTGCTAACAGTTCGCGGCCAACTCTCTGCACACGCTGAGTTGGTGAGCATGCAACTCTTTTCATCTTTGAAAGGTCTTGGTGTTGACGAGCTAGGACGTCGCTTGAATCGATGGCTTACGGATGACTCCGTACTAGAAGCTAACGAAACATCGTAGCCCTTAGTGAGCCTCATCCCAGTTATTGCCTACCCCCACGTCAACTACCAGTGGCACATCTAACAATCCCACGCTCGACATCAAGTCGCTGACCCTGGCACACACCTCCTCTATGGCACTGGCGTCAGCTTCAAAGACAAGCTCGTCGTGCACCTGCATGATCATGCGTGCCGGGACCTTGGCCTCGTCTAGCCACTCATCGACCGCCAGCATGGCCAGTTTAATCATGTCAGCCGCTGTACCTTGCATAGGCGCATTGATGGCGGTTCTCTCCGCGGCTTGCTGACGCTGGCGATTGCGCGCATTGATTTCAGGCAAATACAAACGCCGTCCTCGCAGCGTCTCCACGTAGCCCTTCTCATGCGCTAGCGATCGCGTCCGCGCCATATAATCAGCAACCCCTGGATACCGATCAAAATAAAGATCAATGTACTCCTGCGCCTCATTGCGACCCAAGCCCAACTGCTTGCCGAGTCCAAAGGCCGACATGCCGTAAATCAAGCCAAAATTTATCGCTTTCGCTTTGCGCCGCTGATCTCCAGAAACCTGGTTGATATCGACGCCAAATACCTCTGCGGCAGTCGCACTGTGCACATCGAGCCCCTCTGCAAAAGCGCCGAGCAACCCGGCGTCTTGCGATAAATGCGCCATGATGCGCAGTTCAATCTGGGAGTAGTCGGCCGCAACAATCTTGCATCCATCAGCAGCAATAAAGGCCTGACGAATTCGCCTGCCCTCTTCTGTGCGAATCGGGATGTTCTGCAGATTAGGGTCGGATGATGACAGGCGACCGGTAGCCGTCACGGCCTGATGATAGGAGGTATGCACACGCCCGGTTTTACTATCGATCATTTCGGGCAATTTATCGGTGTACGTCGACTTCAATTTGCTAAGACTGCGGTACTCCATCAACACGGCGGGCAGCGGATAGTCGAGCGCCAGTTCGGCGAGCACGTCTTCTGCTGTAGACGGAGCACCTTTCGGCGTCTTCTTGAGCACGGGCAATTCAAGCCGATTAAACAGAATCTCCCCCAGCTGCTTTGGAGATCCAAGGTTAAATGGCCCGCCAGCCAATTCGTGTGCGTTCGCTTCCAACGCCAGCATCCGCTGCCCCAACTCCTGACTGTGGGAAGCGAGCGTGTCGCGGCACACCAGGGCACCGTTGCGCTCAATTCTGGAGAGCACCGGTACTAAAGGGATCTCCAACTCTCGATACAAACTGGAAAGGCTCTCCACCTGATGCAATCGATCCGCAAGTACCGCATGGAGCCGCCAGGTAACCTCTGCATCCTCGGCCGCATAAGGCGCCGCCTGCTCAATGGGCACCTGATTGAACGTCAGCTGTTTAGCACCTTTTCCAGCGACCTCCTCAAAACTAATCGTGCTTTGATTCAAATATGACAGTGCAAGCGTATCGAGATCATGTCGGCTACTGGTCGAGTCGAGGACATAAGACTCCAGCATAGTGTCTTCGCGAATGCCCCTTAAAGTGATGTCATGGTTGGCCAGTACGTTCGCATCGTACTTAAGATGCTGCCCCACTTTACCGACAGACTCATCCTCTAGGATGGGCCGAAGACGGTCCAACACTTGTTGTCTATCGAGCTGATCCGGTGCGCCCGGGTAATCATGTGCAAGTGGTACATAGGCTGCCACACCCGCTTCCAAGGCAAACGAAACACCGACCACCTCTGCGATCATGTAATTGAGGCTGGTGGTCTCAGTATCAAAAGCAAACAACGCTGCCGTGCTCAAACGAGACAACCATTCATCCAGAGTCGTTTGATCGACTATTGTTGTTACGGCGATTGCATCGCTGGCGCGACAGACCTCGTCAGACGCGCCCCCTTCATCTGTGGGTGCGGCAAGGCCGGTAGCGCCATCATTGCCGGCAAGCAAGGCCTCAAGCCAGGTCTTGAATTCCAGTTCTCGAAAGAGCGCAACCAACGCCTCTGTATCGGGAGCGCGGGAAATCAAGTCTTCCGCTTCGAGCCCCAGATCACAATCAGTCTTGATAGTGGCCAAAGTGTAGCTGAGCTCGGCGGCCTCGCGTGCTATCTCTAATTTGTTTGCCACGCTTTTCGCGCCACGAATCGGCAGTGCTGCGACAGCCGACAGCTGCTCATAAATTGACGACACACCACCCAAATGCTGCAACAGAGCTGTCGCCGATTTCTCGCCGACACCCGCCACTCCGGGAATGTTATCGACCTTATCGCCCATTAGCGCCAGCAAATCGATAATGAGCTCAGGGGGCACCCCGAATTTCTCGATCACGCCCGCTCGATCCATTGCCGTGTTATTCATGGTGTTAATCAGCGTTACGTGCTCATCCACCAGTTGCGCCATGTCTTTGTCGCCGGTAGAAATGACGACCTCGCGACCGGTGCGGGAAGCTTCTAGAGAAAGCGTGCCAATAACGTCATCTGCCTCGACGCCCTCTACACAGACAAGCGGCAAGCCCATGGCACGTATTGTCGAGTGAATCGGCGCTATTTGCTCTCTGAGTTCCTCGGGCATAGGTGGGCGGTTCGCCTTGTAATCGGCGTAGATCTCATTTCGAAAAGTTGGGCCTTTGGCGTCAAATACCACAACGACTTGATCGCCTTCGTAATCGGCCATCAGCTTTCGAATCATGCCAATGACGCCTTTGGCGGCGCCGGTATTAAGCCCTTTCGAATTGGTAAGGGGTGGCAGCGCGTGGTAGGCGCGAAACAGGTAGGAGGAGCCGTCGACCAAAATCAATCGCTGCGTCATGGTGTCAGTTTTCCCACAGATATTGGGTAGATCTTAAGGTTACTCGCATTTTCGGGACATCGAGCGGGGCACGGAAAAAACCGTGATAATCGCCGCGAGGGTTCATTAACGCGACGTTTGCGCTGTGCTCCATCTGATATCCATTATTCGGGTCGCTCACTTTGCGAAAAGGCGCATTCAACCTTTGAGCAAAACTCAAGATTGCCGGAAAGTCTCCCGTCACACCAAGGAACTCGGGATGAAAATACGGCACATACTCAGCCAGCCGCTCAGGCGTATCACGAGCGGGGTCAACGGACACCATGATCACTTGCGTTGCCCCGGCCTCGGTACCCACTAATTGCGCTTTGAGATCAGCGAGCTCGGCCATAGTCGTTGGGCAAATATCCGGGCAGTGGGTAAACCCAAAAAATATGATGGTCCAACGCCCCATCAATTGCGCCGGAGAAAAGGGCTCGCCCGTATGATCTAGCAATTCAAACGCGCCGAGGTCTCTGGGGGTATCAAACAGGAATAGCCCGTTGGCGCGGGTTTCCGCCAGGCTCATTATTCTGGGCTCGCCGACGCGGTGGACGAAACTCGCAACGACCAGGACCATAAAGACCACTACGCCCGCTACCGTCCAATACACTCCGGGGGTTTTTGAGTTTTTCACGCGTCTTCCCTTACTTATCGCCTGGGCCCACCAGCGAGGCCTCGGCATGTTGTACTGCGCTTACTGCACCAAAACGATATACAGCAATGTGTCGAAACCCATACGCACCGTGATCACAACGAATTCCGCATCAGGCGCCCGAGTGTTTCAACAAGAACCTCAAATCGCTGATAACGTCTTTATAATGCAGGTCGTCGGACATCCGCATCATGACCCAGCCCGCTGGGTCCACCACATACCATTGCATAGGAGACGCACTGGCTTCCGGGACGAGCTCATCGAGTATCGCAGCTGGTAAAGTCAGCGACGTGAGCCCTTGATGTTCGCGCGCCAGCCATCCAGCCAGCATCCTTTGTTTGCTCTGCGTTGGATCGCTGTCAGCAAGAACGACCCCTCCGGGCGGCGCATCGCCCAGTAACACTCGGCCTATCCGATTAAAATCCTTCCCGAGTGCCGCGTGAATCTGTCGGGTCTGGTAAAGCTGGTTTTGACAAACGGTGTCGCAGGTATCGCCTCGCTGAACCACCACCAGCCGCCACTTCACAGGGAGATCGCGCCAGAGAACCTCCGCAGCACCCTCGTGACGAAAAACGATTTCGCTAACAGATCGTGGTGGCGTGACCAGAGCACCATGATTAGCGGTTCCAAATCGATCAACTACGTTCAGATAACCCGCTTCTACAGTCCACCACAAGACCGTGGCGGCCAGCATCATAACAACAGGAATGCCTGCGATAAGCAGCAACACCCTCCGCGCGTGTCGTTGCTGCAACGCCGAATCATCCTGCGTCATATGCCACGTGAGCCTTTCAGTAACGCGGGCAGATTGGTCATTCGCGCGACGCCAATCACACACAGCACGGCAGCCATCGCAAACCATTGCACCGCATAACCGATATGTTTGGAGGGAGATTGATTAACAAGCGACCACTCCGCATCCAGTGCTGCAGGGGAACCGGACGCAATTCTGACTTCGTAAGGAAGCACCGCTTGTTGGGTAAGCGCGGAAAGTGACTTGCTCCAATCATCCCAATAAAGCGTTTGCACAACAGCTGGAAGACGTTGGGGTGGCAAGGGTTTTTGCATCACAATAGGGTTGCCTGCGGGAACGTATACCTTGCCCTCAATTACCATTAAGTCAGATGGAAGCACTGGCGTGGGGAGCGTTCTGCGAGACGGATCACCAGCCAACCAACCCAAATTGACCGGGACCAGCAAGCCTTGCGACTCGGCAAGCGCAATTAAGTGATAGCCAACTTGCCCTCGGTAGATGCGATTGTCGAGTAGTAAATAGTTTTGTGGCTTGAACCGTCCCTCCCAACGGACGGCACGATCCACCCATTGATCCGTTTCGCTATTTCCTTCACTTTCTAGAATAACGTGTGGCGAGACGGCAGGTAATTCGCTTCGGGCCTGCCAGCGAGCCTCAAGTGCCGCCTTCTCTCCCGCGCGGCCCAACTGCCAAAAGCCAAGATTCAAGAGTAAAAAAAATAATATCGCGCCCGCAACTGCGGCTCGCACATCAACTCTTACCGTCAGTGGACCCCATGTTCGGTTAAACTGCATATCGGCATCTCGCTGAATCGGTGTACAGCCCTAAAGCGTGCAGCAAGTGACCCCAAAAGGCCAAGCCCATGCTCAAAATTATTATCATCCTGCTCATGATAGCGCTCGTAGCAAGCCTCGCCACAGGCCTCGTTTTTCTGATGTCTGATCAAGGCAGTTTAAAGAAACGGCGGCTCTTTCATTCCCTTGGTGTTCGCCTCGGATTAGGCGCTTGTTTGCTGATTGTGATTGCCTACGGCGTTATTACTGGTCAACTGGGTCACCGCAACCCCTGGGACCCGGGCCCTACATTATCGCGACCCTTGGAATAAGCCGACATCCGTATTTTCAGCCGTTAAAGCCCGCCGGGGCACAGCACGCGGCGCTTCGCGGTTAGCAGAATCAGACAATAAAAAAGGGCGTCCTTGAGCCGCGCCCGCTGAATCAAAGAATGTAAACAAAGAGAAATAGAAAAACCCAGACTACATCAACAAAATGCCAATACCAGCTCGAGGCTTCGAATCCAAAATGATCAGAAGCTGTAAAGTGCTGATTTTTCAGTGAGCGTAGCCATTGCACTAGCAACATCGTCATACCCATCGCCACGTGGAATCCGTGAAAGCCCGTCAGCATGAAAAAGGTCGACCCGTAAATACCAGAGTTGAGGGTTAACCCATACAAGGCATAGGCTTCGTAATATTCCGCCGCCTGCAAGCCGAGAAACACCAGCGCCAAACCAACGGTAATACCAAGCCAGCGATTAAACTTTTTACGGTCAGCTGCGAGAATAGCGGTGTGCGCGACGTGCACGGTGGCACTCGATGAAAGCAAGATCAGAGTATTCCACATTGGCAGCCAGGCATACCAAGCATGTGCATCCGCAGGGGCCATAGACGTCTCTTGCGAGACAAAAGCGCCGTTGTTCGCAATCACCTGAGCGTCTACTCCACCCACCACTTCCTGTGGCGTTGTGACGGGGGGCCAAGTGAATTCAAAGCCAGGCCAGAGCAACCCGTTCATCCGACCTCCGTCCCCTTCACCGGCAAGCCATGGGCCAACGAACTGGCGAACATAGAGCAGCGCACCAAAGAAGGCTGCGAAAAACATCACTTCAGAAAAAATGAACCAGAACATGCCCAAAACGTAGCTCTGGTTAAGCTGGCCGCTATTCATACCAGCAAGATTTTCTTTAATCACCGTGCCAAACCAACTGGCCAAAGTAAAAACGAAAAACACCAAGCCGGCAGTCAGCACCCAGACTGAATTGGAAGACTCCTCCTCGCTGCCGAACGTCATGTCATTGAGCATTAATGCAGCGCCAAAAACTGACAAAATCAGCCCTATGGTGGCCCGAACGGCTAAACTTGAGGACTCAGGGACGTAGTACTTCTCATATCCCTGCGCGGTGGTGGTGTCGCTCGCCATAACTATCTCCTAGAACGCCACCGCTAGAGGGTAGCCAGGCCATCCTGAACCGAGTCGGTTAGATCAAACAAGGTGTAGGAAAGCGTGATGGTATGAATATCGTCAGGTAACTCCTGATCAACAATAAACTGCAAAGGCATATCTACCGTGGCATTGCTTGCCAGCGCTTGTTGGTCGAAACAGAAACATTCGGTTTTATGAAAAAATGCTGCCGCTCTACTTGGTGAAATGCTGGGGATAGCTTGGGCGACCATATTGGCATTGGTGGGGTTCACTGCGTGGAACATCGTGCCGGTCGCGGCACCGGGATGCACACGCATCACCCGATCGTCAGGAGCAAAAGTCCAGGGCATGCCGTCGTTATTAATGGCCACAAACTGCACCGTCACCTTGCGGGAGGTATCGACTGAAACAGGGACCGAAGTGTAAGCCTGACCGGATGTTTTTCCATTGATTCCCAACGCGTCACACAACACGTTGTAGAGGGGCACCATCACTACAAAGACAAAGGAAAACATCAACACCGCAACCGCCAACAGCTTTAAGGCGGTGTCAGTCGCAGGCACTTTACTGAGACGGAGGCCGGACATGATCAATCGCGCCGCGGAGACCCAAATGCCGCCACCTTAAAAAGTACCCACTGGCTTAGGCACCGCCGGGGGTTCTTCAAAGGTGTGGTATGGGGCAGGTGTCGCCACCGTCCATTCGAGGCCTTCCGCGCCATCCCATACCTTCTCTTCTGATACCGGTTTACCGGCAACAATGGTGGCAACGACGTTGTAAAGGAACAAGAGCTGAGACGCGCCGTAAATGAAGGCACCAATAGAGGACATCATGTTGAAATCGGCAAATTGCAGCGCGTAATCTGGAATACGCCGCGGCATACCCGCAAGCCCTACAAAGTGCTGCGGGAAAAAAGTGATATTGAAGCCAATAAAGGAGATCCAGAAATGAGTCTTACCCATAGACTCGCTATACATCCGCCCACACCATTTCGGCAACCAATAGTAAATCGCCGCCGTCATGGAAAAAACGGCACCCGCCACCATCACATAATGAAAATGGGCGACGACAAAATAAGTATCGTGATACTGAAAATCAGCTGGGGCGATCGACAGCATCAGGCCGGTGAAACCACCCAATGTAAATAACACCAGAAAACCGATACAAAAAAGCATTGGCGTCTCAAAGGTCAGCGACCCACGCCACATTGTGGTGATCCAGTTAAAGACCTTTACGCCGGTAGGTACCGCGATGAGCATGGTTGCATACATAAAGAACAGCTCTCCCGCCAGAGGCATACCAACCGTGTACATATGATGCGCCCAGACGATGAATGACAAAAACGCAATAGACGCTGTGGCATAAACCATTGACGCGTAACCGAAAAGGGGCTTTCGGGAAAACGCAGGGATGATCTGTGACACCACGCCAAACGCGGGCAAGATAATGATGTAGACCTCGGGGTGGCCGAAAAACCAGAAAATATGCTGAAACAGCACCGGATCACCCCCTCCAGCAGCTGAGAAAAAGCTGGTGCCGAAATGGATATCCATCAACATCATGGTGACAGCACCCGCCAGTACCGGCATGACCGCAACGAGTAAAAAGGCGGTGATCAGCCATGTCCAGACGAACATGGGCATCTTCATATAAGTCATGCCAGGCGCACGCATGTTCATTACCGTGGCGATAATATTGATCGACCCCATAATCGACGACACACCAAGGATGTGAATCGCAAAGATAAAGAATGTTACCGAAGGCGCTGCATAAGTAGTAGAAAGCGGCGCATAAAAAGTCCAGCCGAACGCAGGCGCGCCTCCTTCCATAAACAAGGTTGAGGCCAGCATTAAAAACGCAGGTGGGAGAATCCAAAAGCTCCAGTTGTTCATCCGAGGTAGCGCCATATCAGGCGCCCCAATCATCATCGGTATCAGCCAATTGGCCAAACCAACGAAAGACGGCATGATCGCCCCAAAAACCATGATCAGGCCGTGTAGCGTGGTCATTTGATTGAAGAAGCCCGGCTCTACCAGTTGCATGCCCGGCTGAAACAATTCGGCCCGGATGACCATCGCGAAGAATCCACCCAACAGGAACATGGCAAAGGAGAACCACAGATACATCGTACCGATGTCTTTGTGGTTCGTTGTGAACAACCAGCGCGTAACGCCCGCGGCGGGTCCGTGATGATGATCGCCCATGGGATTCTCTCCTGTTAACCGTTCTCGGTGCCGGCGACGTCACCGGGTTGGACGACATCGCCCGTGTTATTACCAAAGGCATTACGCTGATAGGTCAGCACAGCGGCCATATCGACTGCTGACAACTGCTCGCCGAATGCCTGCATAGCAGTTCCAGAAACACCATCCGCTACTAGCGCCATATGCGCTGCAATATCTCCGAGCACCACCGGGCTACCCGCTATTGCATTGCCCACACCGCCCTCTCCGCCGGCACCGTGACAAACCAGACACGCCGAATCGTAAACGCGCTTGCCCTCATCCATCAGCTCATCGACCGACAGGGTCTGCATGGCCAGCTCGGTTTGTGCCGCAGCGATGCCACGCTTGGCAGCGATCCAGCTGTCGAATTCGTCTCGCGAAACCGCGTGAACTTCTATCGGCATGAACCCGTGATAAGCGCCACAAAGCTCCGTGCACTGACCCCGGTAGATCCCCTCCTCAGGCACACGCGTCCAGGCTTCATTAATAAAGCCGGGAATAGCGTCGCGCTTTACTGCAATTTCAGGAACCCACCAGGAATGAATCACATCGTTGGCTGTAATGAGAAAGCGCACCTTGGTATGAGTTGGAATTACGAGAGGTTCATCGACCTCCAGCAAATAGTTCTCGCCTTTACTTTGGGTGTTGTAAATCTCTTCCTGAGGTGTGGCCATGTTGGAGAAGAAGGCAACTGTCTCCCCGGAGTCATCTAAGTATTCATACTTCCACTTCCACTGATGGCCGGTGATCAGGATGTCGAGTTCCGACTCGTCATTGTCATAAACTTCAAGCAGGGTGGAGGTCGCCGGAAAAGCCATGGCGATCAAAATAAGGAAAGGTACTACCGTCCAAGCGACTTCAACCTGGGTGCTCTCATGAAACTGGGAGGCTTGGTGCCCCTTGGACTTACGGTGCGCATAAATAGAATAGAACATCGCGCCAAACACCAGCGCGCCGATAACAACGCAAATCCACATAATGAGCATATGCAATTCGAAGATATTGCCGCCCATCTCGGTCACGCCCGGCGACATATTGATCTGGTTTCCAGCTCCGGCCAGCGGCGCAACCAGGACCCAGGCCGCTGCTGAGAAAATTCTCCCCATCTCGTGAGTACTCCATTTCATTGGATGGCGCGCAAGTCCGCGCCACTGACAGGTGAAAAAGCGCGGGATTATAGCGGAATTGCTGAAAAACTACGGGCATTTGGTCATAACCCGCGTGCGGCGCATATGTTGCGTGGCAAGAGGCATGAATACTAATGCTTTTCACGAATCTCGAATATGAGCACCAGTTATTTTAGACCTGTGGTCCAAAGCAATCTCGCTATTCAATACTGGCGCTTTAATCCCCTAGGATCTTGATAGTGTCAGCAACAGTGTCCAATCGCCTCGCCGCCGCTCGCGTCACCCGGGTGGATGGCAAATCCGGATTGGCACTTGGCCTACTCTCGGAAAAGTCGCAGGCCACACAGCGCCTGACATCTTGGCCCAAGTCAATCACCATACGGTCCTCAGCCTGACAGTTGGGGCAAGTCGCTCCGGCTATAAACCGCGGTCGCTGATTGGGTTCCGACCCATAATCCGACATACTATCTCGTCTCTCGCTGATAAAAGCTTGAGTAGTGTAGCAACCTCAATACATCGCTGGAGCACCATTTTGTCTGACATCGATTTTAGGGGGCCCTCGAATATCCGAGCGGTACTCGGTGTGGCACCCTGCCTGGGCGATCGGGTCATGGTTGACCCAACAGCGGTGGTTATGGGCGATGTTCATCTGGGTGATGACTCCAGCGTTTGGCCCCATGCGGCAATGCGGGGCGATGTTCAAATTATTCGCATCGGCGCGAGAACCAATATTCAAGACGGTTCGGTTTTGCACGTTACCCATGACGGACCTTATAACCCGGGAGGCTTTCCGCTCAGCATCGGCGATGACGTCACAATCGGTCACCGCGCGCTTCTCCATGGCTGCACTGTTGGTGACAGAGTGTTGGTGGGCATGGGCGCTATCGTGATGGACGCCGTCACAGTCGAGTCCGAGGTGATCATCGCCGCCGGCGCTCTGGTCACTTCGGGCAAACGGCTTCGGAGCGGTTTCCTTTACGGAGGCAGCCCAGCAAAAGAGATGCGGCCGCTAACCGAGGAAGAGCGGCAGTTTTTGCCCTATAGTGCGGCCGGCTATGTATCACTTAAAAACCGCTATCTCGCCACCCAATAGTGAGCCAGCTAAACCCCTCGCAGGGACGATAAAACGGTTTGTGTGTCTGGATATTCTTCAAGCCATAAAAAGTAACTCTCAGCCGCCTGCTCAACCAACATACCCAAGCCATCCCGCGCGTCACGGGCGCCTTGGCTGGCGGACCATGCCAAAAACGGCGCCGCCGCGCCGCCATAAGCCATGTCGTAACAAACACATCCCTCAGCTAAGGCGACAGAATCGGGCAACGCAGGCAAGCCTCCGGACAAACCGGTACTCGTGCCATTGATAATCACATCCCACATCATGGTATCGGCTGTTTCGTACCCGCCACCACAAACCGGAATAACGTTCCCGGACCAGTCGGCGGCAAGTGCCTCTGCGCGACTGGCCGTGCGATTGACTACATAAATCGTCGACGGCTGTTCCGACAACAAAGCGGACATGACACCCTTAACCGCACCACCCGCCCCCAAAATCAAAATACGTGCACCACGCAAAGACCAATCCGCATTCGTCACCATATCGGTCACAAGGCCTTTCCCATCAGTGTTATCTGCAAACAACCGACCGTCTTGATCGCAAGTGAGAAAGTTGGCGGCACCCGCTAAATCTGCTCGCTCAGACGCTGCTTGTGCCAGCTGGTAAGCGCGAGTCTTAAAAGGCAGCGTTACGTTCAAGCCACGACCCTCGCATTTAAAAAAATCTTCAACCCAGGATTCGAAGGTCTCAGGGTCAACCTGCTCAGCGCGGTAATCAATCGCTCGGCCCGTTTGTCCCGCAAACGCGGCGTGAATACGTGGCGACAAGCTGTGCTCAATGGGACTGCCCACCACCGCGAATCGACCCGTGATCCTGTCCATAAGCACCTTCCTCAGGCCTCGTTACCTTCAACCCCAATTGGGTTGCCCTTTATCCAATGACGGCCCAAAAATGACCTTAAGTCGCCGTGGTCAACCAATCTCGAGGCGTTAGAAAATCCGTCATTAATTGTGCCTCGGCGGTCCCCGCTTCCGGATGCAAACCGTACTCCCAGCGCACAAGTGGCGGCAACGACATCAGGATAGCCTCAGTGCGCCCGTTGGATTGAAGACCAAACAAGGTGCCGCGATCGTGGACGAGATTGAACTCCACGTAACGTCCCCTTCGATAGAGTTGCCACTGCCGCTCCGATTCAGTCCAGGGGGCATCCTTGCGTCGCTCAAGGATGGGCAGGTAAGCCTGTAAGTAGCTGTCGCCCACGCTGCGCATGAAAGTAAAAGTTTGATCAAAACCCCATTCATTAAGATCGTCATAAAACAGACCACCGATCCCGCGAGGCTCCTGCCGATGGGGAAGAAAAAAATAATCGTCACACCATTTTTTTAACCGCGGATACACATCGTCGCCGAAAGGATCACAGGCAGCCCTGGCCGTGCTATGCCAAGACACGGCGTCTTCTTGGTAGCCATAGTAAGGGGTTAAATCAAAGCCCCCGCCCATCCACCATACCGGCGGCTCCCCGTCTTTCTCTGCCAAAAACATTCTGACATTTGCGTGGGAGGTCGGGGCATGGGGATTACGGGGATGAATGACTACCGATATGCCCATGGCACGGAAACTGCGTCCGGCCAACTCCGGCCTGTGTTGAGTAGCAGATGCGGGCATTTCTGCGCCCATGACGTTGCTAAAATTCACGCCCCCCTTTTCAATCACATCGCCCTCCGCCAACACCCGACTGATGCCGCCACCACCTTCCGGTCTCTCCCAGCTTTCAGTCGTAAATTCCCGGTTCCCATCGATAACAGACAATGCGTCGCAAATGCGTATTTGCAATGACTTCAGATAGGCCTCGACCGCCGCTGCGTCCATGTAGTTCTCCTTAAAATAACGTCACGCCCGCAAAATCGAGCCATCCCCCACGCGACGTATTGTTGACGCTTTGCCTTGAGGGTCAAGCGCCCCCGGCATCGCTGGTAGCCGAGGGCCAAAATAACGGCGTAACTGCCATACAGCATGTGGTGGAGATAATCCGGCAGGGTTGGCGCTGGTCGACACTAGGGGCCCGTCGAAAGCGAGACACAATGCTTTCAGCGCTGGAGCGGACGTAACCCGAATTGCCACCTCATCACTGTCGCCCGTTATCCAGCTAGGAAAGCAGCTGCGATGAGGCACTAACCAGGTATTGGGACCAGGCCAGGAATCCAAGATCGCGCCCCGCGCACTGCTTGGCAAAGGGTCAAGCAGCGCAGAAAAGATGTCGGCTGACGCCGCTACAACAATCAGGCCTTTACTGATCTCGCGACACTTCATCTGCAGAATATCGAGAACGGCTTCTTCGTTAAAAGGATCGCAACTCAGGCCCCAAACTCCCTCTGCCGGACAAGCCACCACGGCACCGGCACGCAACCGCGCTGCGATAACAGGAGCCCGCCAGCTAGCACAATAGATTGGTGTTAAATATCGATTCACTCTACAGATCATTGGCGATAAAACGATACCTTACCGCAAGCAATGACTCTGGAGCCAACCCAATAACTAGCAGGAAGTTTGATAACCCGCAGGGGTTTTCCTGATACAACCGGACACCTCCAGAGATGCCAAGCAGGAGAGGCAGCGCTCCAGCTCCCAGCCGAGATGACCTGCCAGTATCTCGGGCTGAACAGGGCGCCGCCCCATCAACGTCAGGATATCTCGTTGATCGGGGTCTTCAGCAACATCAGGCGAAAGGGACAATAGCGGAGCGCACTCGGGCAAATCCAGATTATGTGCACCTAAATAGCCGTAAAACGCCTCAACCGAAGTCATTAATATCGCCCCATCATCCAGAAGGTATCGACAGCCCGATCCCTCGGGGTGGTAAACAGACCACGGCAATGCCAATACATCACGACCCTGATCCGCCGCAGCTGAAGCAGTGAGCAAAGTGCCGCTAGGACGACCTGCTTCCACTACTAAAGTAGCTGGACTGAATCCGGATAGCGTGCGGTTGCGTCGATAAAAATGGTGTTTGCGGGGAGGCGTATTCATTGGGAATTCACTGACCAGTGCGCCCGACTGCCTGATCCGATTGGCGAGATGCCGATGCCGGGCAGGATAGATTTTATTCAGGCCCGAGGGCAGTATCGCGACCGTCTTGCCTCCCACCGCCAGAGCAGATTGATGCGCAAGCCCATCAATACCCAACGCCAAACCGCTCACCACCGTGCGTCCCGCTCGGGTTGCGGCGGCGGTAAACTCTGTTGCAGCGCGCTTACCATCGAGAGACGGTTTGCGGGTGCCAACAATCGATAGCATATCAGCCTGCAAAACCTCGAGATCACCGTGCACAAGTAGAAACGGAGGTCGGTCCTCGCATTCGAAGAGCAGAGGAGGATATTCCGGATGGTGAGCGGCAACGAGGTTCAGCGGCGCTTGCTGAACTAGAGGCGTCAACGCGTCACAGGCTTTGGCGCACTCAATTTTTTGCTGCAGAGATTCGGCACCAAGGGTTCGGGCCTCATCAGGTGAACACTCAAGAAGTGATGTAGGCGAAGGAAAGCGTTGGAGTAGCGCAGCCAGCCAACGAGCGCCTGAGTAAACCCCGGTGCTGAGCGCGAGCCATTGCGCATCTGCGACGGCATCAAAGCCAAATTGGTGTGCCATCGCTTATCCTTGAGCCTCCCCTCTCGGTTAAACAACTAATATGACTGCAAGTGCGGGCAGAAAAGCTCGCCGCCATGACATGGCAGATGAAGAGATGCGATCAATACCTCCTCACGGGCTGACGACTTTATCTCCCACCGACATCGCCCTCTTGGCTTCCAGCACTAACCCAAAGCTCGCCCGCTCATAAACCGCAAATACCAATAAAACGCCCGCACGTATATCGGGCAAGCGAACCATGCCCCCCGCAACCGGCTCCTCAACCAATGGCCCCGTTTGGTGGATCGCAAGAACATCACCCACTCGGAGCGCTTCCCGCTCTCCCAGATTTATCACCACAATATCCATAGGCCCGATCTGAGTCAGACCATCCGCCACTGCAATCAAAA
>CESO01044947.1_pt1 | contig 18227 bp, 16 predicted proteins | sample 356341 | NCBI WGS metagenome assembly CESO01 (sample SAMEA2621812, study PRJEB7988) | marine metagenome | biome: marine biome (ENVO:00000447); feature: deep chlorophyll maximum layer (ENVO:xxxxxxxx); material: "saline water (ENVO:00002010), including plankton (ENVO:xxxxxxxx)" | depth 35 m
GAGGTGACCCTCGGCCCGGTCTTGAGGGTGGGGGTCGGCGCAGTCCGCGTGGGCCCGATCCCTTGGAGCGGCGCCGGGTAAACTTAGATGAAATCGTGGAGGAGCTTGCTGAGAATGACATTTTTGTGATCCACTGGAGTCGGGGTGGTGACCTACGGTTTGCTTCTGCGAATTCGCCGGAAGAATTGAAGTTGTTTCCGGATGAGCGTTCTAGGGAAGGGGATCGTGTTTCGAAGGAGACAGTGCAAGGGTATCGCGAAATTATTCACGCGAGTCCGAATGTCGGAATTTTAGTAGTGGGGGCTTCCGTGAAACCGATCGAGACTTATCTTTCGAAGCTTGAAACTAAGTTGATTGGGATAGGTTTTTTGATTATTGCAGGAGGATTTTTGGTAGGTTGGTTTTTGATCGGGAGATCGTTGAAGCCCATTGAGGCAATTAGTGGAGCGGCTCATCGAATCGCGTCGGGAAATCTTTCGGAGCGCATCAAGATCAGCGGGAATGGGAGCGAATTGGGACAATTATCTATGGTGCTGAATGAAACTTTTGAAAAGTTGGAAACTTCATTTGAGCATCAGGTTCGATTTACGGCGGATGCCTCTCATGAGATGCGGACTCCGATTGCGGTGATTTTATCCAAGAGCCAATTTGCGCTCAGTAAGAATCGTTCTCCTGAGAAGTATCAGGAAGCGTTACAAACGTGCGTTGATTCGGCGCAACACATGCGCACCTTGACCTCGGGCTTACTGGAGCTTTCCAAGGTAGATTCAGGAGAATTTCATCTTCGTCCCGAGCTTGGAAATCTTGAAGAGTTGACTGGTGAAGTAGTGAAGTTGATTGAGCCGCTAGCCGATGATCGAGGAATTAAGATCAAGTGTGATCTCCAGTCGATGAAGACTGAATTTGATCCGTCTAAAATGCGGCAGGCATTATTAAATTTATTGGGTAATGCTGTTAAGTATAATCGAGAGGGAGGAGAGATAGAAGTTACTCTGAATAAGATTGGCGCCGAAATTTTGTGGTCGGTGCGAGATACTGGGCCGGGGATAGAGTCGGTGGCGCTGAAGAGTATTTTTGAACGGTTTTATCAGGTCGACAAAGCTCGCACGCGGACTGGGCGTAATGGAACGGGACTAGGTCTCCCAATTACTAAAGCGATTGTGGAAGCACATGGAGGAACGATTTTGGTGGTAAGCGAAGTTGGAAAGGGAACGACTTTTGAGGTGAAGCTTCCGTCTGAGTAAGTCCAATTTTAGCGCTAAGCTTCAATGTTGGCTTGTCATATGACCTGACCAACTCTTAAAGAGAGTGCTCTGGCGATCGCCCTGAGTGCACAGTTTTGAGACGGTTCTTCGATTTCTCCCTATTTCCTTTGGGTTTGTTTACCCAAGTCGGTTTAGAGAATTGGTAGCGGATTTGACCTATGGAGTTTTTGTCCGTCTTACTCGGTAAAAGCAGTAGGCTTCGGCCGGATCCTTAGGGCGGGAGAAAGTAATGCCAGTGGGAGATGCCAAGTTTTCAAAGGTCGACCCAGGGAGGTCGGCGAACCAGGTGACGAGGTCGTTCGAATACTCGACTTGATCGGTCCAACCGACAGCGGTTTGCCAGTTTAAGTTGATGCCACCCACCGGGTCGAATTGATGTGTTACCTCGATTCTATTCATACCGCCGGTCGATTGGGAATCTTTGTCGACAGATTGGATACTGAGATCGGCCACAAGGAGAAAGTTGTCGCCATAATTATATGGGGCAAGAGACGCAAGTTCCCACTCGAAGGCGAGGAAGCCGAAGTCAAGAGGAGCATCCGTGTTCGAGAATTGGGCGTTTTCGAAAATGGGGATTTCATCGATAGATACAGACCAGACATTTTCCTCAAGGTCGACAGTGGCGACAAGGTTGAAAAGTTCCCCTAGGGTAAAATCAAACAGAGTGTCAAACTGGGTAGTATTACTGACGCGCCAGATTCCAAATTGTGAGTTAGGAGTGTCTGGGTTTTCATTGTCAAAACGGATGGAGGCAAGACGATCTCCATCTGCATTATAGATGCTAAAATAAAAATCGTCCCGCTGATCGTTAGTGGAATCCTCAATGCCAATAAGGGTATCGACTTCTACGACTGGTTTTCCACTAGCGATGTGGTCATACTCAAGGTCAAGCGCGATAAAAGTAAATCTTGAGGTGGGTTGTGCGAATCCAAGGGTCGCAGTTTTTAGAAGAGAAGGGAGAACATTTTCATCGATAGCTTGAGCGCCTGAGGTGGTGTCGTTTGAAATCCAACCATCGTTCCCAGACCAATTATTGGCGCCTGCGGGAAAATTGTCGAAGTCGGTGTCGTAGAGGATCTCGCCTTGAATAGTGTGAACTAGGAAAAGAAGTGCGAGAAACGTTTTCACGAGATGAGTAGAGTGTCTAGGCGGTGAGGGTGGTAAAAAATTCCTTAAGATTAGAACGCTATCAAAAAGTCGTTTGAAATGACACAAAAAAAGGTAACCTCGTAAAGCCGCCTAAGGTTATTTCAGAAATTATCAGATGGTTGCGGAGCTTAAAATTTTACGAATAAGCGCGCGCGAGACTTTTAAGGTCTCCATTATTTTCGTCAGAATACGGTGCTGCCATTTTTCGTCGCCAGCCAAGTCGAAATGTTAGTTACCGGGATCAGGTTTTTCTGGCGAACTATGGTCACGAAGGCGCATGTTAAACTCCTCAAGAGTCACCTCGCCACTATTGTCTGCATCTAGACGCGCAAAAAGGGAAGTTAGCCGCTCTTCGGACATGTTCTGAAAGGCCTTTAAATCCACCATCTCTCTGAGAGAAAGAAGCCCGTCATCACCAGCGATCCCGGTAAATTTTTCAGCGCGCTTAGCGATGATTCTTTTTCGAAGTGATTCTCGAAGGAATTCGCGCTCTTCAGCGCGCTTTGCAATGCTTTTCTCGCGGAGTAACCCACGCTCAGCCGATGAGATTTTTCCATCACCATCAGCGTCGATCCTAGCACGTTTCCTGGCCCGCGCTGCCTTACGCTCTTCTTTGATCGCTTGACGCTCTTCCTCGTCGATTGAGCCATCTTCGTTTACATCATACTTCGTTAAAAATTCCGGAAGAGTCCCGTCTCCAAATGATTTAGCGATATGATCCGCAATCACAGCACCTGTTAGGAGGCTGCTGGTCATTAATATTATTGTTAGATTCATCTTCTTAAAATTGGCTCAAATTCTATCCGAGAACATTATTGAGCAAGTAAATCGAATAGATTTCCGCCGGAGTGGCTGGAGGAACCACCATCTCCCGCAGCGCTTTCCGAGGCTACCCGAAGGCCCGCAGAAGGGTCGTCAGCAGGAACCATTTCCCCATTGCTAATGGCAGTATCAAGGTCGCTTTCAAGCTGCCCCACAACTTCTACCCACCATGCCTCATGATCAGCGGCATCTTCCAGGAACGCTTCTCGTTGTGATGAGTCGAGAAATGACGAAATATTCTGCTCTAGGTCATAATCTGAATTTACAAAGGCAATGGTCTGTCCATTCACCTTGATAGAGGGATGGGTTTGGTCGTGATAGGCGACGAGGACAGGAAAGATTTTGCGTTGTTGTTCCTTGGTTAGCCCGTAGTTCCTCGAATATTGATTGAGTTCCTCTTGGGAATCATGCTGTATCTGCGACAAAATTTGGTCGACTCTGGCTAATTCTTCAGCGTTTAGGTGTGTGGTCGCTGACTTTTCGATCGAAAGGGTGTTATTGCCATGTCGCGATGACGTAATCCTAGTGCGAGAGGCGGGTTCACCTTTGCTGCTGCGTAAAACATTGGAAGGGCCCATCGAATCCTCAGCGGAGACTGGCTGAGATCTTCCGTTAGCCCGGTCGAATGAGCTCATGAAGACCATTGTAGCTGCTACTATGAAAATAGTGGCTGCTAAAATGAAAGAAGATCGCGACATTGTGTTAATTTTTAGGCAGTTACCATAGGCTAGTTACGACGGAGACGCTAGCTCTTAAATAAGGGGGAAGGTTTAAAAGTTAGTCTATATAGCGAGACGAAGCGGTTTCGGGTTTGGTTACAAAAAACTATTTTTTTCAGCGGGACGGGCAGGTTGTGCACTCGAGAATTAAAAAGGGGAGAATATTTCAGAACGTTCAAGATTTCACAAAATACTATGTGTAAGTTATTTAAAGCGAAGATTAATCGTCCGTTGTAACTTGTTCCGATCTTTTTTGATTTTTTCCCGCTGATCGGGCTCAAGATGGGGAATGAGACGGTCATGAAGCGCCAAAATGACGCGGTAGTAATCTTCAATCGCTGTTTTTTTGTTGCTAGTAATTTCAAGTGAGGTCGCTTGAATTTCGCCCAAGATCTTTTCGCGCTGTTGATCAGATAGCTCGAGGCGGCTTCCGAGGCTCTCCATGGTTTGCTTTTCCCAAGTATCACTATCGTGTTCGGAGCCAATAGCAGTGGGTGTCTCAGTTTCTTGGCGCCCTTCTTTTTCTCCAATGAGGAAGCCTACGCCGCATCCACAAATGAAGATGACGAGAAGCGCAAAGATGATAGTTAGATAGTCGCGAAGTTTTGGTTTCATAAGGTCTCGGGAGCAGTTGGGGGTTCGGTTGGGATGATTGGCTCGGGTAGAGGGGAGTCGTCTCGGAGAAGGAATAAAATGAGGAAGATCAGACCGGCAAGGATGGCGGCAAGGATGGACCACTTACGCCAGGTGAGGGCTAGGAAGAGCGACTGAACACTTTCGCGTAGGGCCTTGACGCTGATTTTGAAGTTGGGTTCCGATTGCTCCTCACCGGGTGAGGTTTTTGCCGCATCGACAAGTCGTTTCCAAGGGTCGTTGTTGTCATTCATATCACTGGTTTGGTTCAAGTTTTTTGAGCTGCTCGCGGAGTTTTCGTCGGGCTCTCATGGCAGTGACCTTAATCTTCGAGGCTCCCCAGCCAGTTAGATTGCAGGCATCCTGCACGCACTTCTCCTCGAGGTCGAGGAGGCGAATGACGATTTGTTCTCGCGGGTTAAGAGTGGCGATAAGTTGGTCAAGAAGCTCGCGCATGGAAGCGAGACTTTCTTTGCCGTCAACGGTTTGGCTGCTGAGGTTTTTCTCAACGATTTGAGCCTGCGTTTCGCCTAGATCCGAGTAGCTCATCAGAGGCCGGCTCTTAATTCGGCGGAGCCAATCATAGCAAGTGTTGATGGTCAGCCGAGAAACCCAATGGGTAAAGGGTTGGTGCCCAGCGAACTGATCGAGTTTCAGGAAGATTTTAGTGAAGGCCTCTTGGGCAATGTCCTCGTGGTCGGTATTTCGGCGGACTTGATTACGAATAATTTTTGAGACGAGCGGGTTAAGAATGTGAACCAATTCGCTCCACGCTTTTTCGTCGCCCGTCCGGATCCGGGCGAGCAACTCAGAAGATACCGTGATCGGTTCATCCATGAAAAAATGAAGTGATTGATGTGGAGGGGTGACCGGACAAAGAAAAGACCGGCGCTTTATTGAGAAATTTAGATAGGTCTTGCGCGCACCACTTATTTTCCTCTGGTTTCGAATAGAAACCGAAAGCTTCTTTGAAGTGGGAGGGCTTTTGAGATCATAACTTTCTGTCTAATCAATAAACATGATGATGTTGTTGGAATCAAGGACGACTGGAAGATTGTCGTAGTGGAGAGCTTCAGGCTCTCGGAGAAAGAGCGTGTGGGAATTTTGGAATCAGTGAATCTTTGAGTGCGAGATACCCGAGGATGCTTAAATCTTGCCAATCAGTTGTTGGGAAGGACTTGCGGGATTGAGGAAGCACCGCTAAACCACCGACCTGAACATCAGCTATCCAGATCTGCCGGTGTCGCGCCGGAGAGGGGAGATCCTCGAGGACATGAGGGCCTCGCAGGTGTTGGTGGTCGTGGGTGAAACGGGGTCTGGAAAGACGACCCAGTTGCCCAAAATGGCTTTGGAGCTTGCGCGGGAGTTGGGGCAAGAGGGACGAATAGGGTGTACGCAGCCGAGGCGATTAGCCGCGACTTCGGTGGCGCGGCGAGTGGCAGATGAGTGCAAGGTGGAGATTGGAAAAGAAGTGGGTTGGCAGGTCCGTTTTACAGAGGTTTGCTCGAAAGAAACAAAAGTGAAATTCATGACGGACGGGATTTTGCTGGCGGAGACGCAAGGGGATCGGGAACTACGTCAATATGATACTATTATTATTGATGAGGCCCACGAGCGATCCTTGAACATCGATTTTCTATTGGGTTATCTGAAGCAACTGGTTAAACGGCGGAAGGATTTACGGGTGATTATTTCATCGGCTACTTTGGATGCAGGAAGGTTCTCCGAGTTTTTTGAGAAATGTCCCGTGGTGCAGGTGGAGGGACGGACTTTCCCGGTAGAAGACGTTTTTTTACCTGGATACGAGGGTGAGAGTTTACGCGAACATGTTGGACGGGGGGTAGAATACGTCACTGATTTAGATTCTGATGGTGATGTCTTGGTATTTTTGCCAGGGGAAAGAGAAATCCGTGAGTGTGCGGATTTGATCGAAGGTCGGGGGCTTTTTAATACCGAAGCAGTACCAGTTTTTGCGCGGCTTTCTCTGGCGGATCAGGAGAGGGTTTTTGCTCCTAGCGGAAAGCGGAGAGTCTTTTTGGCGACAAATGTGGCCGAGACTTCGCTGACTATTCCGGGAATTGTTTCGGTGGTGGATAGCGGAATGGCAAGAGTGAGTCGATTTAGCCCTTCGAGGCAGGTGCAGAGTTTGCAGATCGAAATGATCTCGCAGGCGAGTGCACGGCAAAGGCGAGGGAGATGCGGCAGGGTGCGCGACGGAATTTGTGTGAAGCTTTATGATGAAGAAGCACTTGAGATGGCACCGGAGTTCACAGATCCCGAGATTCGGCGGAGTGCTCTGAGCGGAGTAATTCTACGAATGCTTTCGTTGAAACTGGGAGATGTTAGGGAGTTTCCTTTTATTGACCCACCGGGGCCCCGCGCCGTGAATGAAGGCTGGAATACTCTTGAGGAAGTAGGTGCGGTGGCGAAGAAATCGGAGGCGCGACTCACTGATACGGGAAGGACCTTATCTCGATTGCCTCTGGACCCGCGATTGGGCCGGATGTTGGTGGAAAGCGAACGCCGGGGAGTCTTTGAGGAGGTATTGATCATAGTATCGGGACTCTCGGCGATGGATGTGAGGGAACGTCCGCAGGGCAAGGAAGAGCGAGCCGATGAAAGGCAGAAAGAGTTTCTTGATCAAAGGTCAGACTTCGGGGTGTTTTTAAATTTGTGGAAAGGAATTCAGGATTTCAGGGGAGATAGAGGAAAGCTCAAGTCCAACCAATTGCGGAGGTGGTGTGAGAAGCATTTCTTGAGCTACCGCCGGGTGAGGGAATGGTTGGGGATCAATTCGGAATTACGTCGTTCGTTTCAGAAAGAGGGAGGAAAGGGTAAGGTAATTGAAACGGCGGCTGATGTTTATGCCGAGGTGCATAAATCAATTTTGACGGGAATTCCACGACAGATTGGAGTGTGGGATAAGGAAAAGCGCATTTATCATAGCGTGGGAAACCGGCAGTTTGCGGTCTTCCCAGGCTCTGGGCTTTTCAAGAGTAAGCGGGCGCTTTGGGTTTTGGGTTTTGAGTTGGTTGAGACCTCGCGATTGTGGGCCCGCAAGGTGGCGGAGATTGACCCCAAGTGGGTCGAGGAGGTGGTGCCGCATTTGTGTCGGAGCAAATATCATTCGCCGTATTGGAATGAGCAGCAAGGGGCGGTTTACGGGACGGAGGATGTCTTACTTGGGGGACTCACGGTGGTTGAAGGGCGGAGAGTCTTCTTTGGGCGGGTAAATCCCAAGGTGGCTTTTGAGGTTTTCGTGCGGGAGGCTCTGGTGGATGGGAAGATGCGAGGTAACAACTTGGTGACGCAGAACCTGGCGTGGGTGAAGGAAACTATTTTGGGAGCGGAACGGAAATTGCGGCGAGTCGGCTACTTGTGGAATGAGGTGGCTGCGTATGACTTTTTTTTCGAGCGTCTCCCAGGAGCGACGAATACGACAAACCAGTTTTACAAACTGACCGAGAAACCGGGAGACGCGGGAAAGTTAATGGTGCGTTTTTCAGATCTCATTTGGGAGGAAGAGATCGAGGATCGGCTGCGACTTTTTCCGGATGTGATCGAGCATGGAGGGCGTAATTGGCGGGTGAATTACGTCAGTGATTTGGATGCGGATGATGATGGATTGACTTTTGAGGTGGGAATAGACGAATTGGCGATTTTTCCAGACTATCTGCCGAGCTGGGGGGTACCGGGAATTTTAGAAGATCGAGTGGAGTTGTTAATCCGAAGCTTGCCAAAAGATTGGCGTCGGGAGTGCCAACCGGTGGCAGAGAAGGTATCAGGATTTATTTCGGCGTGGGAGAATTGGGAGCCGCAGGGGCATTTGGAGGAGGCCTTACTTCAATATTTACGAGAGAAAGTGGGGCGGGATTCGTTAGAAGGCTTGGAGACGAATCGATTGCCTCAACACTTACGACCGAAGCTACGGGTGCGGAATGAGACAGATGAGGTAATGGCCTTTGGTGAGGATGTTTGGGCAATCAAAAAAAAGTTGGCTGGAGAGTTGAGGTCGCGGCGTGAAGCCGCTGCGAATGAGGAGTGGGAGATGACGGGTGGTGAGATTTGGAGTTTTGGCGAGATTCCGGTTGAGGCGGAGGGCAGTATTTTTCCAGGGTTGGTAGACGAAGGAAATACGGTGGGAATGCGTGCGTATCTGGAGAGAGAAGAGGCGGCTGAGAGTCATCGTGCCGGGGTGGTAAGATTGTTTCTTATCGAGCATGCTGAGCATCGCCGGTATGTGCGCAAAAATTTTCCATTGAAGATGGCGGGGCGTTTCATGCTGTCTTTATTACCGAAGGAAACTTTAGAGGATTTCATACGTGTTTCGGCGGAAGGGGGGATGAAGAAAATTGCACGGACCGAGGAAGAGTTTGGGGAATCTTCAGCCATCGGGCGGGGAGAATGGTTTGCTTCTGCTGAGAAGGTTGCAGGCGCGGTTGAAGGAATGGCTGAAGCTGATGGTCGGGTGCGGGAGTGGATGGATGAGAATCGAAAAGATCGGCACCTTGGTGAAGTGGTAACGCAATTGGAAGAGCAGCGGGAATGGTTGTTACGACCTGGCTTTGGTTGGTTGGCTGGTTACAACCGGATGCAGAGATATCAGCGGTATTTCTTTGGGATGGAGGATCGGATCAGCCGGCTGGAAACGCAGCCCTTGATTCGTGATGAGGAAAAGCAGAATCAATTTTTACCTTTGTGGGATGAGTGGATGATTCTTTGGAATGAATATCCTGAAGCGGTCCGGATCTGGGAGATTGGTTGGATGCTCGAGGAGTGGCGCTTGCAATTATTTGCACCCGGAGTGCCTCATATGGGGAAGGTGAGCGCAAAGCGAATTCAGAAGGCGCTGGACGATCTGATGTCATCATTATGATGAGGCATCGTATCTCCTTGAAACTCGCTGCCCGGACTTCGAGCTATCTGCGACTGTTTCTAGGCTGCCCGCCGTGAATTTCATTTGAGTACAAAAAAAGGCCCACCAGAAATGGCGGGCCTTTTTAAAATCTAATAAGAAGAGGTGTTTACCAACCTCCTTCGTTGTCACGACCACCGCCACGGCGATCACGGCCACCACCACCACGGCGATCACGGCCACCGCCGCCACCACGACGATCTCCACCGTAGCCACCGCCGCCACCGCCACCGCCACCGCCACCGCGGTTTTGTTGTGGGCGACGCTCTTCGGCTTCGTTGACGCGGAGATTACGACCCATAAGGTCGGCTCCATCCATTTCTTCGATAGCTTTCCGAGCAAGGTCGTCGTCGGCAAGAGTGATGAAGGCGAATCCGCGTGGGCGGTTTGTTTCGCGATCAAGAGGAATGAAGAGGTCTTCGATAGTTCCGTAAGCGGAGAATGCTTCTTTGATGTCGTCATCCGAAGCAGCGAAAGGCAGATTGCCGAGGTACAGTTTCATAGTCTTTGAATTAAAAAATGAAGTAAGAACGGAGATTCCGCTCGGACTTCACAACGCGAGACTGGCTGGATTATTTGCAATAGCGAGGATTGATTGAGCTTTTTTAGGGGGATTTTTTGAGTGCGAAATAGATGTATCGGGTGTGTTTGGACTTTGCGCTGGGTAAAGAACCCCTCTTGTTTGGGTTGATTTAGCTAGTTTTGTTAAATTCTAAGGTGCTGTTCTCGCTACTTTAAGACCTCCAATTGGCGAATATTATCGATCGGAGCGTCGACGTCGGTGTGTGGGCTGGGCGAGTTTTTAGGTCGAAGGGTGTTAGAATTAGGGTGCGGAATCTGCTCCGTTTGCTTTGGCATGCCAGGTCGTTATGTATTAGCATCTGGGCATGAATAAAAAGCTGGTGATTTTCTCTTATCTTCTGGCCTGTTGGGCGTGGGGTGGAGAGGTGGAGAAGTTTGTTGAGGCGGCTGAGAAAAAGCATGGTGAGTTTGGAGAAAAGGCGGCACGTTTTTTGGTGGAGGGAATGCCCAAGAGGGATCGGGAAAATTTGGGCCGGGATTTTTTGATGACGAATCTGGACCTTGCCTTGAAGGCCAAGAAGGAATTTTCTTGGGCGAAGAAAGTTCCAGATGGGATATTTTTGAATGACGTTCTTCCCTACGCTTCGCTCGACGAAACGCGTGAAGATTGGCGGGCGTTTTTTTATCCTAAGTGCAAGGATTTGGTAAAAGGTGCCAAGACGCCAACCGAGGCTGCGCAAGCGATCAACAAAGGGATTTTTAATCTAATCAAGGTCCACTATAATACAGGGCGTAAGGCTCCAAACCAGAGTCCGGCGGAATCGATCAAGTTGGGAAAAGCGACTTGTACTGGGCTATCAATTATTCTGGTAGATGCTTGTAGGTCTGTTGGTATTCCTGCGCGAATTGTAGGGACTGCTTTGTGGTTTAACAAGCGAGGCAACCATACTTGGGTTGAGATTTATGATGATGGGACCTGGTATTTTACGGGAGCTGATGAGTACGACGCTAAAGGATTTAATCGGGGGTGGTTCACAGGTGATGCTTCCAAGGCAATCGAGGATCAATGGCAGCATGCGATTTGGGCTACGTCGTGGAAGAAGACGGGATCAAATTTTCCAATGGTTTGGGATGTTAGGAACAAAGAGGTTTCCGGAGTGAATGTGACTTCTCGCTATGTGAAAAAACAGAAGACGTCCAAAGGCTTGGTTTATTTTCGGATGTGGGATCGGAAGGGTGGGAAACGCGTTGTAGCGGTTTTAAATGAGGTGGTTAAAACGAAAGCCGGCACGGCGGATCTGAACGACATGGCGGAGCTCCAGATTAAGGTCGGGGAACTGCTTAGGGTGACTCTTGATGGGGAGACGCGATCGGTCAAGGTGCCAACGGGAAAGACCATAGACTTATACTGGGATCAATTGAAATGAAGCCAAGACGTTACCAGTGTCGCAGGGTGGAGGGGCCAATCAAGATTGATGGTTCGCTAGAGGATCCTGCATGGCAGGAACTGCCGTGGACCGATGACTTTGTCGATATTACGGGGCAGGAAGCACTTCGACCTTACTTTCAAACCCGCGTCAAGATGGCTTGGGATGACGACTACTTTTACGTGGGGGCACAGCTCGAGGAGCCTCATGTCTGGGGAACCATCACAAAAAAGAACGAGGTCATGTTTGAAGATAATGATTTTGAAGTCTTTATCGATCCCGATGGTGATGGCCTCAATTATTACGAATTTGAGATTAATGCCCTTGGAACGATTTGGGAGTTAAGCCTACCAAAGCCCTATGGTGAGGGTGGAGTTCCCATTTTGGGGTGTAATCTTGATGGCTTAAAATCTGCGGTAAAAGTACGGGGTTCATTGAATAATCCGACTGATGAGGATGAAGGGTGGTCGGTCGAGGTCGCTTTCCCTTGGAAGGATCTAGCCAAATATCATAAAGATGGGATGCCTCCGCGGCCGGGGGATATCTGGAAAGTTAATTTTTCGCGCGTGCAATGGCAGCACGAAGTAGTTGCCGGAAAGTATGTTCGGATCCCTCCACATGGAACGCCATTAGCTGAAAGCTTGAATCCCGAGGAGCAGGAACATCCTGAAAATAATTGGGTCTGGAGCCCGCAAGGGGCGGTGAATATGCACTTGCCCTTGCGATGGGGCGAAGTGGAGTTCGAGGCATGAGGCACAGAACGATATGTTTCTTCCCCTAACTTAGTTAAGGTAATTCAATTTATCAAAAATCCATCCGCCACTTTTTGAGAAGATTCCGAGTGGTCCAGGAATGCGTTGTCGTATGATCGAGAGATTGAGTGTGGACTTGGCGACCTTTGAGCGCATCGATTTCATTCGGGCATCCGTTTGATCGAGATCAGTCTGAACTCGGCTAAGTTCTTTTTCGATTTTTAGAATGTCTTCTACTTTGGTGGCTTGTGAAAGGAGAGCACGGAGGCGGTCGCGAAGGGCACGCTTATTTTTTAAGGTCGCTTCAAGGTCTAGGTAAGCGGCGGTGACATCATCCATGCTGACGTGAGACGAGGTAATTTTGCCAACTGACTCAAGTGACTGCATGAGTGAGGAGAGGCTGTTTGAAGGGACTCGAATGCTCGCTTTGTAGCGATCGTCGGTCAGGCTAGAGGAGGTGATAATGGCTTGGTGATGGGCGATAAGTGCGATTGACTTTTCGGAGCTGGATTCGAGAGACCGGGATTTCATGTTAATGGTTCCGGACCGTTGAATCTGGCGTTTGGAATAATCGGCATTCGGAGCCATTGCTTCAGGGGAAGAAAAGGACGATGAACAAGAGGAGAAAAGAATCGCGGCCCCGGAAATAATGATGAGTGCTTTCATGTGCTGTAAAAAATGCATTTTAAAGCGCTGCGACGCAACTGAAATGTTAAAAAAACTGCATTTATGGATACAGTGATGGGGAGTAAAGCCTTTTTGTAAGGCCGCGGGTGGTGCTCTCGACAAGGTGCCTCATAAGGCTTTAAGGAATTGAGTTCTCAATTTAAGACGCTGAGAAGGTGAGGTCGGCGATCTAGATTCTTGTCACTTCTTCGTCTCGTCATCTCGGCGAGATTTAAGTTTTTCCTCAGCTAAGAAGAAAGCACCTACGGAATTAGCTCCTTAAGCAAAAGCTAGGAAAATCCATAGTGTCGACAGGATGGCGTAAGGGACGATGGCTTTTTTAATCTTGGCAGGGTTGACGTCCTACTCACTTGTCACAATCCCGGTAAAAGTTGTCGGAAAGTCTGCAACTAAATCCATCAAAGTTACTGGTAAGGCATTCGACGCGGCATTGGATGAAGTTGGGAGTGACGATACTCCAGATACTGAAGAGTGACCGGTCAGCTCTCAAACGTGATCTTTAATTTTTACGCCCCCTTAATCTTCTCTGTGATTGAGGCCATGGGTTCGCATCATTTTTTGGCAGTGAGACCTGTTTTTAGAACGCGAACAGGCTTGTCCTTACCCACCTTAATGGTGTGTGGATCGGCGGAGTAGATAGGGAGTTTCCCCTTGGAATTTTTCACCCGCTTTGTGTAGAGAATTTCCTTAGTTCTTTCGTTGATGATTTGCACGACAGGGTGCTTAAGGTCGACCTTGTATTCAAGATGACCGGTGGCTTTGCGGCCATCGTTATCGTTAAAATTGAAAGTGAGAGGCCAGCCCGCAAATTGGGAATCCTTATCTTTAGTGATGTCGGTGAAACGCTTATAGCACTCGAAGGTAACCTGATCGGTTCTTTTGTTAAACCGGGCGAGGCCATATCCATCAGCACGTTGTTTCTCGTTGCTGCGGTTAATTGGATTAGCGTAAGCAAGCATCGTTATTTTGTTGCCGAGTCCATCGAGATAATTTCCGGTCCAAGGAAGCGGGGAATTGGGAACTGGGTTTGGCCCGGCCTTAGCATCGGCAGGATGCCACCAACGACCGTAAATGGTGTTGACAAGGGCGGGGGAGGTGAAGGCAAAAGGCCCGTCGTCAAAAGTGTCAATTCCATGGCGAACAGATACGGCAAGGTGTTGGTCTCCACAAAGATGGGTGGCGTTAGCTCGGCGGATTTCGCGAAGGGCATTGTTGCGACCAGTTTGGGGCCAAGCGTTGGAATCGAGGTCGGCAAGCAGTCGATTGGTTGGCGAACCGTGAATGTGAACGGCACCGCAAAAAGCGGTTTGGCTGAGGACGACTTTTTGCTCGGCTCCGGTCCAATCTTGTGACCAGCTATTGAGGAATTTCAGCTGGCGGTCACCGAGGAGTTTGAGCCCTTTGACATCGACGGCTTTACGGTCGTACTTGGGATCGTTGATATGGTCGGGGCGAGGTCCCATTTTTGGGATCGTTCCTTCTGGACCAGTTTTAAACTTGCGGTCTTCAAGGATCGCAAAAGAAATGCCAGCGTAGGTGAGGTCTGTAAAGTAGACGCCGATATTACGTTCGATGGGCTTTGGGTCAACAGGGTCGGGGAGATGCCAAGTTTGTTGACGCTGGACCATGTTGACGTATTCGGGTGCGTAGAAATATCCACCGCTTGGTCCGGCCGCATTAGTGGCTTGGATACCGCCCTCACCCCATAGGTTGGCTTGGCCGATGTCATGATCATCAGGGATCGTAATGGTTGGACGGTCCCGCATAATATCACGGAACTGCATGCCAAACTCAAGCCAGCCAGAGGTGTGTTGGGTGTGGTGGTAAGTTTGGTCGCCCGCGAAGAAAAGAATGTCGGGATCCTGCGCGATGAGATTCTTTATGATAAGAGGGCGAGGTCCGGTAGTGCGGGATGAGTTACAGGAGAGGTTCCCGACAACGATGGTTTCCTTATCGGTGGGCTCGCGGCGGATCTTACCTTCGAAGGTCGCTTTTTCGGCGTGACGGAGTCGATAGGCATAGTCCTTGGTTCCGTCCCAGCCGTTGATGCGAAAGTGAGCGGACCAGCCAGGATAGATGATTTTTTGTTTGGCGATCTCCTTCCAGCTGTCGCCTTTTTTGACTTCTAGGCGGACTTCCTGTGTTTCGTTTGGTTTGAGCGGGAAAAGTTGAGCTGTCATCTTGAGCGAACTTCCCTCGAGGGTGTAGACGGCGAATCCGATGACCTTATCGCGAGGAACATCGAGGTTGATCATGGGTTTGCGGTTCTTGCGCGCGGCTCCTTGGCGTGTCCACCAGTCGGAAGTGGCGCGGTTATCGAGGCTCGCGTATTTTTTTCCGAAGATCTTAGCAGAAGTGGGCATGAGTTCGCCGCTGGCAGAGAGAATAAAAGCAGACGCCAGAAAGGCGAGGAAAGGTGACTTCATGAGAAAAACGGTAACAATTGCGGGATAGGCTGACAATTCTGCATGACGGAAGAATAAAGGTGAAAAAAGCGCGCACGGATGACCGTGCACGCTTGGAAAGTTAGGAGTTCCGGGTGGGTTATGCTCGGGATGGCTTGGTCTGCTTGCGCTCGCGACCAGGTTGTGGAACAGGGGCAACAGGGAAGAAGTCAGTGAATTTGATGTCATCCGGAGCCTGATCTTCCTCGCTTTTCCAGTAGTCCTCCCAAGTGATTCGCTTGCCGGTGTGAGCGGCTTCGCGACCCAGAAGCCCTAGAGCGGTGGACTTGGCCATTTGTTCGCCGGTGTTAACGATCTTCCCAGCGCGCAGAGCGGCGAAGAACTCGTTGTGGCAAACCTGGTACATATTATTCTCCTTGCCTTTCTCTTTGCGGAAGCGCCAGTTTTTCTTGCCCTCTTTATCGAGGGTGAAGACGTTCCAAGGCCCCACGGCTGTCCCATTTTCACAGATCACACGGTGGATGTTTTCTCCATGGGTGTTCATCATTTGACGTTGCTTGACGTGGGCATAAACCCCGCCGGCATATTCGTAAGTGACGTCGTAGTGGTCGTAGATATTAGATTGATCTTCTCGGTGAGCGCGACCTCCATTGGCGATCGCGGCGATGGGAGCTTCGTCGTTCATGGTCCAAGCGACTTTATCTACGATGTGGATGCATTGCTCAACGAGGGGGCTGCCATTGAGCCACTCAAAGTTCTGCCAGTAACGGGTTTGGAATTCCACATCGCCCATGCCTTCCGGCTTCTTGGTGGCGTTGGAAAGTGGGGCAACCGGGCTAGCTAAGTAGGTTCCGTAGATAGAAACCACGCGGCCGAGGTCACCGGAGTGAATTTGTTTGAAGAGCTCGCGGTTGGCCGGAGAATATCGCCAGCAGTATCCATGTTGGATGGCCGTGCCTTTCTTTTTAGCCATCTGAGCGGACTCGATGACTGACTTGATGCCTGGCATGTCGATCGCCATGGGCTTTTCTACGAAAGCGTGAATTCCGGCTTCGACAGCGGCGCGAAGGTGTTGGGGGCGGAAGTGGGGGGGGGTGCAAAGGAGGACGACGTCGATGCCGGATGACATCACACCTTTATAAGCATCCAATCCGATGAACTGTCGCTCTTTGGTTGCTTGCATGCGCTCATTAAAGCGGCCACCGACTCCGAGGGCATTCTTCACCCCGCCTTCGAAGGCGTCACCGATTGCCCAGAGCACCACATTGGGATCGGCGCTCATGGCTTGGCCGAGAGCGCCACTGCCGCGACCACCACAGCCGATCACTCCGATTTTAATTTGGTCTGGCGAGTTTTGCGCCTTGATGATTCCGGGAAGAGAGGCTGCGAGGCCTGCGGCGGTGCCGGTTTTCAGGATAGTTCGTCGATTTTGGTCCATGGATTTTCTAAAGTGCGGGTTTATTGTCTAACGAGAAGGTCGTTGCTTTTGTTCAATCTTGCTGCGTAAAAGAGAAGCTTGATCAATAGTCGAAAGTGGTTACGTATAGCCCCAACAAGCTATTTCGATTTACGTGAAAAAAATTCAAATTGGTTCGCAAGAAGCGCAGGTGGGTGAGGTCGACGAGCTTTGTGGTGCTTTGGCCGATGAGGTTGAAGCGCTGATTCAGAGTCGAGCAGAGGCTGGGAAGTTCGCCGTTCTGGGGCTTGCGACGGGTAGCACGCCGCTTCCACTCTATGCGGAATTGATTCGTCGGCACCGGGAGGAAGGACTTTCGTTCGCCAACGTGATCAGCTTTAACCTTGATGAATATGAGGGTTTGGGTCGTGACCATGAACGGAGCTATTGGTGCGAGATGTGGGAAAATCTTTTTGATCATGTCGATGTGGATCCGGAAAACGTCTCAGTTCCGCCCTCGCTTTCGGACGATCCAGACCGAGCGGCCACTGAATATGAGGCGGCGATTCAGGCGGCGGGTGGAATTGATTGGCAGCTTCTCGGGATTGGAGGCGAAGGTCATATCGGATTTAACGAAAAGGGGAGTGCGCTGGATAGCCGGACCCGCCGTGTGACCCTGGCACGTAAGACCATCATCGATGCTGCTCCAAGCTTTGGGGGCGAAGAAAATGTCCCAACTCATGCCATTACAATGGGGGTAGCTTCGATTTTGGAGGCAAAGCGGATAGTTTTGATGGCTCGTGGCGCATCAAAGAAAGAAATCGTTCATCTTGCCATCTCTGGGGAAGTTGGACCGGACGTCCCCGCAAGCTTTTTACAAAATCACAAAAATGTCGGCTGGTTTCTTGATGGCGATGCGGCAGGATCATAAAAAGATGCTCGAGGTCAAACAACTCATCGAAACAGCCAGAGGTCTTCCGCAACCGGACGATTACTTCAATGGCTTAGATTGGGATGGCGAGATTCTGCCTCGCGAAATCGTTTCATTTTGCCGGATGGCGCAGGATCACCGGACTAGTGGTTGGGATGGAATTTCAGCCAAAGCAGGCCGTTACGACCAGCACTCTCGATACGTGCTTTTGGTTGCGTTAGAGGGTAAGGGAAGTATGGGGGTGGAGACCAAAACTCGTCAGATTCATCAAGAGGAAGCTCATTTACTCTTCCCCCACCAGATCCATTATTACATCGATTTACCTGAAAAGTTTACGTGGCTATACGTCACCTTTGATCTTGAAGGTCCGGCACGGCAAATTCTCGAGCTTTGGCGTTCGGGTGGACGTAAGATAGATGATCATGCCAAGAGTTTGCTGATGGAATTCTTGGCAGAATTTCAAAATGGGGATGGATTGCAGAGCAGCATCGCCCTTGGCAAGATGTTCGAAGCGATGGAAACCGCGGAGCCTGCGCAAAACAAAACTGAGCCGGATGCCGACCTTGTGGCACAGATCAAGAAATACGTCATGGAAAACCTCGAG
>CESO01018944.1_pt1 | contig 18216 bp, 15 predicted proteins | sample 356341 | NCBI WGS metagenome assembly CESO01 (sample SAMEA2621812, study PRJEB7988) | marine metagenome | biome: marine biome (ENVO:00000447); feature: deep chlorophyll maximum layer (ENVO:xxxxxxxx); material: "saline water (ENVO:00002010), including plankton (ENVO:xxxxxxxx)" | depth 35 m
GGGTGAACACTGCGCCATATCCGGCTGCAGCGCCAATTCCTATGGTTTCAGATCTTCCGGGGCGACTCAGCAATTTTCGGCTTGATCACCGGTTTTCGCCGGTTCTGGACTAACCTCTTCCATACTACCTTTGATGCGCGCCAGCTCTTCCTCCAACCAGTCCGCTTCTCCCAGCGCGTCTATTTCCGCCGCGAGGCTGAATGCAGTATTGCGCCCCAGGTCCATTGCTTGCAATTCCCCCTCGAGGTTATCTACTTTGCGCTCGAAGCCCTCAAACCGCGCAAACGCATCGTCCAGCTCTTTACGCTGCACTTGATTTTTCACCTGTACTCGAGACTGCACAGTTTTGGCACGCAGCAAAATCGCTTTCTGCTTGGCTTTAGCGTCATCGAGCTTTTGTTGCAGTTGCCCGATTTCTTCGTTCAATTGGCCAATTTGGTCTCCGGAGCTCGTTAATTCATCCTCTACGATACGCAGGGTATCTTCTACCACACGACGCTCCTGTAACGCGGCCTTTGCTAAGTCATCCCGGCCTTTGGATACCGCCAGTCTCGCCTTGTCTTCCCAGCTTGATACCTCCGACGCGATGCGATCCCGGCGACGAGATGCGGTTTTCTGATCCGCGATCACCCGCGCAGATGCACTGCGCACTTCCACCAAAGTGTCCTCCATCTCTTGAATAATCAGCCGAATCATTTTCTCCGGATCTTCTGCACTGTCACATAAGGCATTGAGATTGGAGTTAACAATATCCGATATTCTTGAAAAAATGCCCATTTACCTCTCTCCTATCAACTGTTTTCTGCCACCGTTTTATCGACTAGTGGCAGACAATCCGGCGCCGCGACTTCTGGCGCGGCGCCGCCCGCTTTCCATTTTTCAATACAAAGTTCTTAGCAACGCTGTAAGCACGCTTCAGCCAGGAGCATCCCCCAAACACCCGGCAATTAAGATCAGGGCATTGGGCGCTGGCAAGGGAGGTCCCCGCGCCAAAGACTATTCACCCACATCGCTCACAGGGTTACTTTTCCTCGAGCAGCGCTAAAACAGGTTCCCCTCCCCCACGACGATGAGCGGTATACTGCCGGCTCAGATTACCTCCCAACCAAAAGGCGCCCTCAATTGAAGCCGCTACGACACCAAATGTCGCTGCTGCGCGCGCCGGTCCGGCAAAAACGGCCAGCGCACTGCAGACAAACAATACCGCCACGTAAATCAATCCCCGTTCATCGATAACATCCATTTCATCTCTCCAATCATCCATGATGCTTGGGCCACTAGGCCCTTTGAGACCCCTTTTGAAATCTCATTACGTCTCTTGCGATTAGCGTGCCACTGCCATTAATTGACTAAATATCAATTGCTTAATGGCTTCGCGGTCCCATTGACTGCTCTTTATAGGTTTTATTTACCTTATTTAAAGGCTAATTAACATTTAAAAGGTTTATTATGCCCTTCTATGCGAGATGCTGCCCCCACGATCATCGGCCATTCAAGCTCCCTCTCCTCGGCACTCGATCATGTGTCACAGCTGGCGAGTATTGACCGGCCGACACTGATTATTGGCGAACGAGGCACGGGCAAAGAGCTCATTGCGGAGCGACTGCATTTCCTTTCCCCACGATGGGATCAAGCCTTTACCAAAATCAACTGTAGCGCCATCGCCGAGACGCTCTTGGAAAGCGAACTCTTTGGTCATGAAGCGGGCGCTTTCACAGGGGCGACGAAAAAGCACACAGGACGGTTTGAGCTCACCGACGGGGGCACCTTGTTTCTCGACGAACTCGCCACCATGTCGTTGCGCTTACAAGAAAAATTATTGCGCGTGATCGAATACGGGGAGTTTGAGCGGGTCGGCGGTCAAAAAACACTGCAAGTCGATGTCCGTCTGCTCGGAGCAACCAATGCGGACCTGCCCGCGATGGCAAACAGAGGACAATTTCGTTGGGATCTATTGGATCGGTTGAGTTTTGAGGTTGTGCACCTGCCACCCTTGAGAGAGCGAGATGGCGATCTTTTCGAATTGGCCGCGTACTTTGCCGTCAAGATGTGTCGTGAACTGGGCTGGGGGTACTTTCCGGGCTTCTCTGAAGGCGCCCTCGCTCAACTCGCGTCGCACCACTGGCCGGGCAATATTCGAGAGTTAAAAAATGTTGTTGAGCGATCTTTGTTTCGCGCCCAAGAGACTGACGTCCCGATCGAGCAGATTATCATCAATCCCTTTGCGTCGGGGTATAGAGGGGCGGCCGTTACCGACGACGAGAGTCCGTCTCATGAACGACCAGTAGCGCATGCGACTCAATGGCCCATAGATCTCAAAGCGGTGATGACGAGCTCGGAGCGTACTTGGCTGACTCGGGCGCTCGCCAAATCTGGACATCGCCAGAAGGAGGCGGCTACGCTCCTGGGCGTGAACTACAATCAAATCAGATCACTGGTCAGAAAACATGGGCTGATGACCCGCCCCAGCCGGACTGCCCCTGAGCGCGGCGAGTCCGACAACACCGCCGATATCCCTCTCTACAGAAATTGATCACATCAGCGAATCGGGGCCACAGTCGTGACGTCAGAATGTGGCACTGCTCACCACCCCAACGGAGCTTGGTGAGTCAGACCAGTTTTTCAGCACGCACCCACTCAAGCGTCGTGTTCAACGCGGAGGACAGCTTGTCGATCAACTCGTCGACATGCTCGTTCTGAATAATGAGCGGCGGACAGACCGCGACCCGGTTGCCACCCAGCGGCCTCACAATCAAGCCATTTTCTTCCGCCGCCTTGGCACAGAACTGACCCACCTTCATGCCATCAAACGGTTTCTTACTCGCCTTGTTAGCAACCAACTCCAGGGCACCAATCATCCCCACTCCAGACACTTCACCAATCAAAGGATGATCCGAAAGTGCCCGAAGGCGATTCTGTAAATAGCCTCCCACGGTGTCTGCGTGCTCAAAAATATTGTCGCGCTGGTATATATCGATCACTTTACTAGCGACAGCGCACCCGAGAGGGTGTCCGCTATAGGTGTAGCCGTGCCCAAATACCCCGACCTCGGTCGCTGAAGCATTAATGCAGTCCACAATATCGCCCTGCACCACCGCCGCGGATACGGGAACATAGGCAGAGGACAACGCCTTGGCCAGCGTCATCATTTGTGGCCTCATCGCCATTTTGTTGGCGCCAAAATCAGCGCCCAGACGCCCAAAACCGCAGATCACCTCGTCGTCCCACAACCAGATACCGTAACGATCCAGCACCGCCTGAATAGCGGCAAAGTAACCTTCTGGAGGCACAATAACGCCCCCCGCACCACTGACGGGCTCCGCAATCATTGCCGCTATCGTCTCGGGGCCTTCCGCCAAAATCAGCGAGTCTAACTCGCGCGCCCGGCGCTCTATAAAATCGGTTTCGGTTTCACCCTCTTGTGCGCCACGATAATAATGTGCCGACCCCGTCCGAAGCACTCCAAGCGCCTCAAACGGCAACTGGAAATGGGCATGATTGGTCGGAATTGCAGTCAACGCAGCGGACGCCAATGTCACCCCATGGTAACCCTGCTCACGAGCGATCACCTTGATACGATGCGGATTACCCGAGGCCTCTGCGTGGTAACGAACCAGCTTTAGCAGTGTGTCATTGGCATCAGATCCGGAATTGCCCAGAAAAACGCGCCCGTCCTGTATGGGAGCCATATCGGCAATTTTATTGGCCAACTCGATTGCGGCTGGGTGGGTTTTGCCACCGAACATATGACTAAAACTCAACTCGCGCATTTGGCGTTGGGCGACTTCAATGATCTCCTCGTTACCGTACCCCAGCGCGGTACACCAGAGGCCCGCCATGCCCTCAAGGTAGCGTTTCCCCTGCTTGTCGAAGATGTAGGGGCCTTCTCCGCGGGACACTACCATTTGCTCTGCTAGCGCAGGATTGGTTGTGGGGTAAATCATCGCTGTCATGAGTGCTGCTCCATGCCTAGCCCAGTGAGTATTTAAAGTGTATCGGCTCTGACTGCCGCCCACTATCCCCGATGGTGGTAGGTCAAGTCACGGGGCTCAGGTTGCCTTGGTTTTCTCCTCACCGCAGCGCGCGCACCGAAATCGGGTGATCAATTCACCCCGATGCACCGCAAAAGGGTCACTCTTCACCGGACGCCATTTGTGGTGGCCATTGCGGCACAGGGTTTGATCGGGCGCACGCGTTTTTTTGAACGGCAGAATATCCGCCATAAGCTTCAGACCGACGACTTCGTGCGGTTAATCGCTACTTGCCAGGCCTCCAACCTCCGGCGTCGGGGGCCCGGTCCCATTCGGCTCGGGAAAGTCGTCTCTGACCGCCATACCTTGGCAAGAGCATCAACATCCTTCCAGATTCCGATTCCCAACCCTGCGAGGAAGCAGGCTCCAGTGACTGTTGTTTCGATGACTTTTGGGCGCACGATATCCCTGCCCAAGTAGTTGGCTTGGAGCTGCATCAGCAGGTTATTAGCTGCCGCGCCGCCGTCGACTTTTAACTCTCGCATTCTCCGTCCCAGATCACGCTCCATCGCTCGAAGAATGTCCACATTCTGAAGCGCCATTGCCTCCAACGTAGCCCGCGCCAGATGTGCGGCGCCAGCCCCCCGAGTGAGGCCGGAAATCACGCCCCGCGCTTCGGGATCCCAATGGGGAGCGCCCAAGCCGGTCAGTGCTGGCACAAATTCCACGCCCGCTGCATCCGGCACTCGCTCCGCCAACGCCTCAATATCTTGCGCGCGCTTGATAATACCCAACTCATCGCGCAACCATTGCACCGCCGCACCGCAAACAAAGGCACCACCCTCCAGCGCATATACGGGCGCTTTTTGACCGGGCAACTGCCACGCAACCGTGCTCAGCAGGCCGGCATCGCTGTGCATACGATCATGGCCGGTATTCATCAAGATAAACGAGCCCGTGCCGAAAGTGCACTTTGCAGCACCGCGCTCAAATCCCGCCTGACCAAACAGTGCCGATTGCTGGTCCCCAGCAATACCCGAGATAGGTATGCCATCGGGCAGTCCTTTGACCCCTAATGTAAAGCCGAGTTCTCCGCTGGAGGGGACGATAGCCGGCAAAATCCCCCTCGGGACATTGAACAGTTTGAGAAGTTCTGGGTCCCAATCCAGCGTTTTCAGATTCATCAGTGAAGTACGGGACGCATTCGAGACGTCAGTGGCGTGCACTTTCCCACCGCTCAGCCGCGACAACAAAAAGGCATCGATAGTGCCCGCCGCAACCTCGCCGCGTTTGGCACGACCGCGCGCGCCCTCTGTAGCATCAAGTAACCAGCGAAACTTACTGGCGGAGAAATAAGGGTCCAGCACAAGCCCCGTCCGATCTCGTATCATCGACTCAAGGCCCTTTCGTTTCAGGCTGTCACAAAAAGCCGACGTCCTTCGGCACTGCCAAACAATCGCGTTCGCGAGCGCTTTACCAGAGCGCCGTTCCCATAGCAAAGCCGTCTCCCGCTGATTCGTAATACCAATGCAGGCAATATCAGCAGGCTTGCATAACTGTTTGCGAAGCACGGCGCGAATACCCTTGAGCACCGAAGCCCAAATGGCTTCGGGGTCATGCTCTACCCAACCGGGCTTTGGGTAGATCTGGGGAAACTCGTAATTAACGCTACCCAGCAAATTTCCCCGGGCATTCATCACCGCTACGGTAGTGCCGGTCGTGCCCTGATCTATCGCGAGAATGGCCCGCATTAATCAATTCCTCTCAAGCAAGCCATTCATCAAGCCGCGTCGTAACCCTCGATCGCCTTGATCTCCAAGTAATCGGTGAAACCATGGGCGCCCCATTCGCGGCCGTTACCCGATTGTTTGTAGCCACCGAAGGGAACATCGAAGCCACCAGAGGCGCCGTTGATGTGCACATTACCCGCGCGAATGCGCGAGGCAATTCGTCGTGCATGATCGAGATCACCACTTTGAACATAGCCCGCCAGTCCGTAGGGCGTATCGTTGGCAATGCGAATAGCCTCTTCTTCAGAGTCGTAAGGGATCATCACGAGCACTGGCCCAAAAATTTCCTGCTGCGCTACCGTCATGTCGTTACTGACCTCAGAAAACACAGTAGGTCGCACGTAGTAACCGCGATCGATCCCTTCGGGAAGACCGGGACCTCCGCAGACCACCTTGGCTCCCTCGGCGATGCCCGCCTCGATCAAGCCCTGAATTTTGTCCCATTGCAGTTTCGAAATAACAGGACCCATTGTGGTGGTATCAGCCGAGGTGGGGCCCATCACCACTGCTTCCGATACTTTCTCTGCGATCTGCTCGGCTTGCTGCAGCAGATCGCGCGGCACGAGCATGCGCGAGGGCGCATTGCAGGACTGCCCTGTATTGTTGTACATGTGCATTACGCCCCGTGTCACCGCAGCCTCGAGATCGGCATCCTCAAGAATGACATTGGGTGACTTTCCACCCAACTCCTGAGTCACTCGTTTGACAGTCGGCGCGGCATTCTGCGCCACCAGAGAACCTGCCCGGGTGGAACCAGTAAATGACATCATATCCACATCGGGATGGCGCGAAAGCGCCTCGCCGACAGTAGGACCATCGCCGTTCACCAGGTTAAAGACGCCCGCGGGGACACCCGCCTCATCCATCATTTCTGCGTAAAGATAAGCCGACAACGGCGCGATTTCACTCGGCTTCAGGATCATAGTGCACCCTACCGCCAGTGCTGGCGCCACCTTGCAGCTGACCTGATTGAGCGGCCAATTCCACGGCGTAATGAGTCCACACACGCCGATGGGCTCCCTCACCACTCTATGAGGCCCGAGGTCCTCAGTGAACGCGTAGGTCTTCAACACCTTTGCCGCCTCGGTAATATGGCCCAACCCCGCGTAGGCCTGAGCAGTGCTGGCTAGCTTGATCGGCGCGCCCATTTCCAATCGGATGGCCTCCGCGATTTCTCCGATACGACGCTGGAAAATGGCGGCGAGACGCTCAAGCAGCGCCACCCGCTCCTCCACACTGGTCTGACTGAAAGAATCAAACGCCGCTTTGGCCGCCGCCACTGCGAGATCCACATCCGCCTCCGAACCCAGAGAGATCGTCGCGCATGCTTCCTCGGTAGAGGGATCCAGTACCTCCAACGTTCTGGGTGTCACGGGGTCGACCCATTTACCATTGATATAAAACTTGGTGTGTTCGCGCATGATGACCTCGCTGTCTATGCCTTGAGATAGAAAAAACCTGCGGGACTTTATATCAGCGCCCGCTCCAGATGCACAATGGCAGAATACCCCATAAATGGGGGGTGAATGGAGTGCCCTAGTAACTTCCTTACACACTGGAATAACACACCCATTTTGATCGCGCAGCACCGAGAGCCGCTCTGCATTCCTGTGGCGTCAATGAATATGGCCTTCCTTCGATTAATGGCTCGTGTCTCCGCATCAGCCACAACTGTATAATCTGGTCGCAATCACTCACATTCTCGGCACGCAAATTACGCAGGGCACACGAATGAATCAAGCTATCGACCTGGACGAACTCACTCTATTTCGCGATATGGCCAGGCGGGCCTTTGAGCAAGAAATCACACCGCACTACGAACAGTGGGAAGCTGATCGCATGGTGCCCCGCACATTATGGAATCGACTGGGAGAAGCGGGCTTACTCTGTCCCGATATGGAAGAGCAATTCGGCGGCGCCGGCACTGCGCCCCACGTCACCCTGGCGATGATCGAAGAACTCTCGGAAATGGGCTTTGGTGGATTCGCTTCGGGGTACGGTATTCATAACAATATCGTCGCGCCCTATATTAGTCGTCACGGCACCGAGGAACAGAAATCTCAATGGCTTCCGAAAATGGCAAAGGGTGAGGTCGTAGGTGCCCTCGCCATGACCGAACCTGGGGCTGGTTCGGACGTTCAGAGCATTCGTACCAATGCAGTCCGCGACGGCGACGAATGGGTGCTGAACGGCTCAAAAATCTTCATCACCAATGGTATTCATGCCGATCTGGTGATCGTTGCTGCCATTACTGACCCCGGAAAGGGCGCCAAAGGCACATCACTTTTTTTGGTGGATGCCCACACCCCAGGGTTCGAGAAGTCTCGTAAAATAGACAAGATCGGTCAGCACACTTCCGATACCGCCCTCCTCTTCTTCAACAATGTTCGGCTACCCGACAATGCGCTGCTGGGAGAAGAGAATCGTGGTTTCGTCATCATGATGGAGGAATTACCTCGAGAAAGACTGGGTATTGCCGCGCAAGCGGTGGCTGCATCAGAGGGCGCCCTAAAGATTACCGTGCAGTATGTTCAGGAACGGGAGGCTTTTGGTCAAAAAATTGCCCAGTTCCAGAATACGCGCTTTAAGCTGGCGGAAGTCAAAACAGATATCGCGATCAACCGCGCGTTTTATGAGCAGTGCGCCCAACAGTACGCTCACGGTTCATTGACACCCGATACCGCCGCCATGCTGAAATTGGCCAGTTGCGAGATGCAATGCCGCGTAGCGGACCAATGTCTGCAACTTTTTGGAGGATATGGTTACACCTCAGAGTATCCGATTTCGCGCTTCTACGTGGACGCCCGGATCCAGACAATCTACGGGGGCTCCTCTGAAATCATGCGCGAATTGATTGCCCGCTCGATGCTGGGACGCTGATCTAGTGAGTCGACGCGCTGAGGAACCAAAACAGTGATGGCGATCTCGCGTAGGCGTCTTTTGGCAACAACTGGACATTGCAATGCGCGGTCGCTAACGCGCATTGCCAAAAACTACGGGTCAGGTTACGTCCACTGTATTGGCCTACTCCTGTTGGTCTGCTGGGGCCAGGCCATAGCGTCCTCAGAAAACTCTGACGAAACCATCCTCAATCAGATTATTGAGACACACTGGCAATGGACATTAGCCCAGTATCCAGAGATGAGGCTGGACTACGGAGATCGCTCTGGCAACCGACTGTGGACCGACATGAGCCCTGAGGCCTTCACCGCGCGGTACCGTCAGGCGGGACAGTTCGTGCAGCAACTCGAGCAAATCGAACCCGCCACACTCTCGTCTCTGAGCCGAGTCAATCGTTCCATGTTGCTGCGCTTACTGCGCGACCAGCAAACTGAATACGAGGACGGGATGCACCTGATTGCGCTCGACATGCGGTCAGGGCCGCAACACCGGCACAGCATGATCGAACGGCTGCCCATGGCGACGCTACAGGACCACGAAGACTGGCTTGTCCGACTGAGCACGATGCCCGAGCAGCTGATGCAATACCGGCAATTACTCGAGCAAGGCATCGCAGAAAATCGAGTGCAAGCACAAATCGTAATGTCTCGAGTTCCTGGTCAGATCGAAAACCTCCTCGCAGGTACGGCCACTGACAGTCCATTCTATAAGGCATTCCAAAACCTGCCTCCGGAGTTGAGCTCAGCAGACAAAGCGCGCTTGCAGCAAAAAGCAGAACAGATCATATCCGAGCAAATCAACCCTGCGCTTTCCTCACTACGCCAATTTTTACAGACAGACTACCTCCCTGCGGCACGCCCACCAGGCATCGGTGCATTGCCAGGAGGGAAGCAGCTATACGCCCGCCTGGCGGCGCACTACACCACCACAGACCTGACACCTGATGAGATTCACGAGATCGGCCTCCGCGAGGTTAAGCGTATCCGCAAAGAGATGCAGTCCGTCATTGCGGAAGTGGGGTTCGAGGGTGATCTGCGCGCATTCAATGAGTTTTTGCGCACCGACCCGCAGTTTTACTACGACAGGGCCGAGGCGTTATTAGAGGGCTACCAGGCCGTTTCCAAACGCCTCGATCCCGCATTAGTCAAGCTATTCGGTAAGTTGCCCCGCGCGCCTTACGGCGTGCGCCCCATACCCGAAGAAGAAGCGCCGGATACGACCACCGCATATTACTTGCCCCCTGCAGCAGACGGCAGTCGCCCCGGCTGGTACTACGTCAATCTTTATCGCCCCTCGGTGCGACCCAAATTCGAGATGGAGGTGCTGAGCGTGCACGAAAGCGTACCCGGCCATCACCTGCAGATCGCACTGGCACAAGAAATGACCAACCTGCCCGAATTCAGACGCAATAGTGGTTTTACCGCATTCATAGAGGGCTGGGGTCTCTATTCCGAGCGTTTGGGCTACGAAATGGGGCTCTACACCGACCCCTATTCCCGCTACGGACAGTTGGTCTATGACATGTGGCGTGCAGTGCGACTCGTCGTGGATACCGGTATGCACTACTTTGGCTGGAGCCGACAGCGCGCGATCGATTATTTTCTCGACAACGCCGCCAAAACCGAAACAGACATCATCAATGAAATCGACCGTTACATTGGCTGGCCCGGTCAGGCTCTCGCGTACAAAATTGGACAATTAAAAATGCTGGAGCTGAGACAGGAAGCGGAAATCGCCTTGGGTGGGGATTTCGATATTCGCGCCTTCCACGACGCGCTACTGGGTGCCGGCGCCACACCGCTCGATGTTCTTGAGGCGCGAATGGACCAGTGGCTTGAGCAGCAATTAAGCGAGGCTCAACCGTAGCCGATGTTGACGCATTAATCTTGGAGCGCCTTTGTTTTCAAAACTTTGGGTTTGGGTGCCCCGCGCGTTAAGGCCCTCCCATCACAAAGCGAGTTCAGGCCAGCTCGGTTAGCGAATCAGACAGCGCACCCACGAGGGACGACATTTGATCCCGCTGCATAACAAAGTGAGGCGCCAGCTGGATGGTGTCACCGCCGTAACGCACGAGAAAGCCTTTTTCCCACATTCGCATGGCCACCTCAAAAGGCCTCCGCATCGGCTCTCCTGGGTAAGGCTCAAGAGTTAGTGCGCCTGCAAATCCGTAATTCCGGACATCCGCAACATGAGGTTTATCCGCAAGATTGTCATGCAAAAGCCCCTCCCAAAAAGGCGCCTCTTTTGCGACACGCGCCGGCAGCTTCTCTCGTGACAGCACTTCGAGTGCGGCCAGTCCAGCAGCGCACGCAACCGGGTGCCCCGAGTAGGTATAGCCATGGGCGAATTCCAGCGCGTAGTCCGGCCCTCCGTGGGCCATAAAGGTCTCATAGATCTCGCCCGTCGCGACTACCGCACCCATCGGAATCGCGCCATTGGTGATTTGTTTGGCAAGATTCAGAATGTCCGGGGTCACACCGAAGGCCTCGGCTCCCGTATTGGCGCCACAGCGCCCAAGCCCCGTGATCACCTCGTCAAAAATCAACAAAATATCGTTGGCATCGCATAACTCACGCAGTTTTTGCAGGTAGCCTACCGGCGGCGGTATCACCCCTGCAGAGCCCGCCATCGGCTCTACGATGACGGCCGCAATCGTCGATGCATCGTGCAAAGTAATCAACTCAGCAAGCTCTTCCGCCAAATGTGCGCCAGAGGCTGGCATACCTCGGCAAAACGCATTGTCGGACAGCAGGGTGTGCCGCAGATGATCGACTTCCAGCGAGGGACCAAAAGGTTTGCGGTTGGCGCCAATGCCGCCAACAGCCGTGCCACCGTAATTCACACCGTGGTAACCCTTCTGGCGACCAATGAACCGCGTTTTTGCAGGCTGTCCCTTTAGACGCCAGTAAGCACGCGCCATTTTTAACGACGTATCAGCAGACTCAGATCCTGAGTTGGTGAAAAACACATAATCAAGATCTCCCGGCATCAAATGCCTGAGCTTGTCTGCCAGCTGAAAGGCAGTGGGATGACCAAACTGGAATGGCGGACAAAAATCCAGCGTCTCGATTTGCTCCGTCACCGCTTGGGAGATCTCGGGATGACCGTGCCCCAGACCCGATGTCCACAAACCAGAATGACCATCGAGAATCCGCCTGCCCCGATTATCCGTAAACCACACATCGTGTGCCGCAACGATAATGCGAGGATCTCGCTTGAATTGCCGGTTTGCCGTATAGGGCATCCAGTACGCATCGAGAGACAGCTGATCGGACATGGGTCCTCCTTTTCTTGCGGGGTAGTGTAAACCCAGGCGAACAAGTGCACACTCCCCACATCGGGTAGGGAATGCATTGCTGTATCGCACCAGAAGCTCATATTTGATTTTCACGACAGGAGTATTCACATGAAAAAACTGACTCTTACTAGCGCTTTGTCAGGCCTGATCTGGCTCTCGCTCCCTTCGATGGCGCACATCGAACAGAGCGAACCATTTCAATCTTTACGACAATCCTATTTCGCGCTTTTGGGCATGACATTTGCCCCAATGGGCGACATGGTGAAAGGGAAAATCGAGTGGGATAATGGCCGCTTTAACAGCTGGGCGAACGACCTCCAAAACGTCGCGCAGGTTGGTGTTGAACGGGGCTTTGCGCCGGGTAGCGAGCAGGGCACTACGCGGGCCAAACCGGAGATTTGGTCCAACATGGCAGACTTTCAAAGCAAGTTAGAGGACTTCCGTTCCGCGGCGGCGAAGCTAGCCGAAATATCGGCCCAGGGTGATTCTGTTGCAAGCCGCGAGCAGTTCATCGCAACCGGAGGTACCTGCAAGGCCTGTCACGATGAGTACAAGTCTAAGGACTACTTATATTGAGAAAGCACCCGCGGGCGCGCATAGGTCAATAAAAACTGGGGGCCTGAGGCGCTATCGTTATCAGCCCCCACAGCGCGACTGCCGCCGTCATGAGCAGAAGCAATGCAAGCCAGAGCGGTCGAGGTGGCTTGGTGGACACTTTATACCCGGCTTTGCCACTCCACATCGCTTGGATCAACGGTTGGCGCTTTCGCCACTGATACCAGGCAACCGCCAACAGGTGTAACGCTATCAATACCTGCAGGACTTGCCAGTTTATCAAGTGCCACTCCGTCACCGTCCCGGAGATCTCCGACGCCCAGTAGGAAAAAGGCCCCTCAAACAACAAATCGTCCCGACTGAACAATCCAGAAGCGCTTTGCACAAGCAATACAGACAGCATTGCCATTACCGACCAGCCGCCCAACGGGTTGTGACCAGAATACTCTCCCCCTCGACGGAGGTAGCGCCAGACAACAAGCGGTGAAGCAAGGAAATGAGTAAAGCGCGCCGGTTCACTGCCAATAAATCCCCAGATCACGCGCACTGACACCACGCATAATAGACTCAACCCCACCCACTGATGAATGTCCATCCTGCCCTGTTCACCGCTCCACCACATAACAGTGACAGCCAGCGGCAAATACCAATGCACTACCCGTACATAGCGATCCCAAACAGGGTACTCGCCGTCAGTTACCGACGATGACGGCGAACTCACCTCGCCAGTAATTCGAGCAGCGCAGTGACCGACGCCTCGACGCCAAGGGACACAGATCGGTCAGGTTCAATTTTGAACAAGGGGGAGTGATGAGAAGGCACCGGCTCACCGCCCGACTTTTCGCGCAGAAAATCTTCAGGTGGCGTTCCGCCAACGGCAAAATAAAGGCTCGGGATATAGGGATTTATCGTAAAAACCGGAAAGTCTTCTGCGCCCATTCCCAGTCTTTCTCCCGAGAACAATACGCCATCACCAAAGTGATTGCCCCATACATCCATGATGCGCTCAGTTAATGCCCGATCATTTAGCGTTGGCGGCACGCTCTCTTCCGATACGACAACTCTGGGTAACTGATCTTCGGGTAATCCTGCAACTCGGCCCATGTTCTCTGCAACCCGTCGAATACCGTCCAAGAGCAAGATTCGATCCTCTGCCGACTCGCTGCGAACTGTTAATTGAAGGTGAGCAGCATCAGAAATGATGTTGTGCTTGGTGCCACTGTGAAATGCTCCGACTGTGATCACACCGGGACGCCGCGGCGGCAGAGTTCTGCTCACGACGGTCTGCAACCCCACAACAATCTGGGATCCGAGCACAATGGGATCGATACCCCGGTGAGGTGAGGCCCCGTGAGCACCGACTCCAGTGATATATATATCAACCGTATCAGCACCTGAGTAAGGAGAATCCTTTGAGGCACCGAGTATGCCGGTTGGCAGAGTCGACGCTACGTGGAACGCCATGGCATAGTCCGGCTGGCCAAACCGCTCCCAAAGATTGTCGGCCCGCATGGCCGCTGCTCCCATCACTCGCTCCTCGGCCGGCTGCCCAATCAGCATCAACGTGCCGCGCCACTGGCTTCGCCTCTCAGCCATCATCTCGGCCGTGCCGATAAGACTAGTGATGTGCACATCGTGACCACAAGCATGCATCACGAAGACTTCATTGCCATTAGGATCTATTTGGCGTGCCCTGGAGGCATAAGCGAGACCCGACTTCTCTTCAATAGGCAGACCATCCATATCGGCGCGAAACATTACCAACGGACCCTCACCATTTTCGAGTAAAGCCACTATCCCCGTTCCACCCACATTCCGTTCGACGCGGTAACCCAGTTGCTCTAACTCATCGGCCAAACGCACAGCAGTTTGCTGCTCCATGGTCGACAGTTCGGGGTTTTGGTGAAAATACAGAAACAAATCTTCAAGTTTTGATTGATAGAGGGCGTTAACATCATCGCGTAGCGACTCGGCGACTAAACTGCTCGGAAGTAATATGGCGAAAACCACCAGCCAAGCTCTCAAAATATGAGCAATTGTTTGCATGATCCTCTCCTGCATCAGCCTGCCCCGGATAATACCGCAGAATTCCCGGTACCAACGCGAACACATTGCAGATTCAACGCGGTCAGGTTAGTGTCCTTTCGCCGCGGGGGAGTAGGCATCATGCAGCCCCTGGCGAGCCATCGATACGGACCAGCATAGAGTGAATAGCGAAGACATCAAAAATCGATTCGGCAGCTATCACGTTAAAGTGATGCAGCAGGACCAGGATCACCGGGTCGCAAGCTTGTATAGCGATCACGACAACAACGCGGTGTGCCGCACGTTGGCGGTCACCTATTTCTGCCGCCCGACCCCACCAGAGGTGATGTCCGCTGATCAACTGATCAGACAGGGCCATAGTATTGGCAGTACTTTGTCTGGCACAGGCCTACTGCTCAAAAGAGAATCGCTGCTTGAGGCAATGACACCCAGCGGCGCTTCGTTTGAATTATTGAGCGCTGGCACCGTCAGCCCCGGCACACCCTTGGTTCTGCGACTGTACCGTTTGGATGCGGGCATATTCGAGGGATCCCTGAGTCCTTACGCAACGATTGCCGAGGCACACCACCCGGAACACATAGCGCCCAAAAAAGTATTGCCTCCCCTAGCCAGTTTGAGCGAAAACCCAATGGAGATGATTGAAGAGGCCGCGCTAGAGACCCTGCTTGCAAATCTAAAGTAGTCGCAACAAGCGGCTAACCGTAGCCAAGATAAAAATTTACCGCAGCGCCATTCCAACATCAAAACCAATCTCTCTGGCGGCGCGAATCGCATCTGAAACGCCATCTTGGTCTCGCGAAGCAATCCATAGGTTGGCACATCGCGTACCCGTTCGACAATAAGCCAACACTCGTTGCGCCGGGTCATCGAATAATGCGCCCAGCCCCTGAAGGTCCGGCCCCGGGAAATCTATCGCTGTCACCGGGTAACGGATAAAGAGTATGCCCTGGGCCGCACAGGCAGCCTCGATGTCATTCATCGTGGGCTGGTCAGACACTTCACCATCCGGACGATTGCACACGATCACAGTAAACCCCTGAGCACGCAGCACAGAAACATCATCTACACCTATCTGAGCCGCGACAGATAAGGTATCGCTTAACGCAAACAAGGGCATATCTGCTCCTTCATCCGATTGACTTGATGTCACCCTTCGCTAGCGAGCCCAAAGTCCTCGGCCAGCACGCTCATCATACTCTCCATAGGCCGCTCAGGGGCAACCAGTGGTTGCCCGGTAATTCTCTCCGCAACAGAGAGATAGGTATCTGAGAGCGAGTACAGGAACTGTGCCGGCAATGCGTGCTCCCGGGCGAATTGTTTTCGCTCGTCAAACCGCCGATAGTCCAGCAACAACTCGCGATCTTCGACGTGATTCAGCAATGATTGTCGAAAGGCTTCCTTACTGTGCTCCACTACCTCGCCTTTTCGATAGGCCGCAGCATCCCAGATACGGGATGAATCCGGCGTGCCCACCTCATCCATGTAAATCAATGAGTCCCTACCAGAAGCGTTCCGCGCGTAGCCAAATTCAAATTTGGTGTCGACCAACATTAGGTCAAGAGGAGCGAGATGATCCGAAATAAGGTCCACGCCCTCCCTGAGCAATGATTCATAGTGCTTGATATCCTGGGGTGAACGGAAACCAAACGCCTGCCAATACTGCTGCAACTGCTTTTGCGAGAGATTGGTATCGTCCGTCTCGGGAACACCGGGCAATCCCGTGAGCACTCCTTTGGTAGAGGGCGTCACCAGCGTCTCCGCCAAGGGCTGGTCACGCAAAAGGTTATCAGGTAGCTCGATACCACAGAACCTACGTTCGCCTTGCTCGTAGGCGCGCCACATGGAGCCAGTAATGTATCGTCGGGCTATCGCCTCGATCATGACGGGTGTAGCCCTTTGAACAATCCAGACTAGCGGGTGGGGAACCTCCAGAATGTGACTGCGCGCTAACCCATGGCGTTGAAATTCATCGAACCAGAATTTCGAGATTGCATTAAGTGCGGCACCCTTGCCAGGTACTCCGGCAAGATCTCCTTCGCCGCGCCAGATACAGTCAAACGCAGAGATACGATCACTGATTACCATTACCGCCAACTGCGAATCTGTTGCGATTGCGTAGTCGCGCTCAGCAATCAGGCGTGCGCTGTCTGCCTGCGACAACCAGTAAACAGACCGCACCTTGCCTGAATGAACAGGCTCGCTGGTCCGAATAGGCAACGTGTCGTTAACAGCGAGCACTTCTGAACTCACAGTGATATTTCCCGCAGACTTGGCATAGGCGCCAGTTTTGCTCAAAATGCGACCGCTTGTCACGGCCTGTGTCAGCAAGAAACCTCCCTAGGAACTAATGCATGATTGCTCATCGAAATTGCTGCACACACCGATTTGTGTTTTTGGGCTTGCCCCTGCTGCTCTCCATGGCTAGCTTGGCAGCATCGGCTCAGGAGACGACCTCTCCCAGCGAGCTTGAAACAGTCATCGTGACTGCCTCTCGAACGAATCAAGCGGGAGCCACGTTACCCAATGCCTGGGTGTCACTGAGTGAGGACACCATCGCATGGGTAGCGGCACAACACAGCAATCAGCTGTTTAACCGTGTATCGGGCGCCTGGGTGAGCCGGGGCAATGGGCAGGAGTCCTTGATTTCACTGAGGTCGCCAGTATTAACGGGTGCCGGCAGCTGTGGCGCATTCATGACTGCTCAGGACGGGATCAGTTTGCGCGCTCCGGGCTTTTGCAATGTGAATCAATTATTTGATGCCAATCTTTTACAAGCGGGTAGCGTCGAGGTACTGAAGGGACCTGCCGCAGTGGTATTTGGTTCCAATGCACTGCACGGCATTATCAATGTCACCACGCGGCCCGTTGCATCAACACCCAATCAACTCAGCGTCGAGGCAGGGTCGCGGGACTACTACCGCCTTTCCGCCAGCGGAGCCGGACAAAAAGTCGCGGTGTCTGCTCAAACCAGTCGCTATGGTGGCTATCAAGCTGACTCCGGCTATACCCAGCAAAAAGCCACCTTGCGACTCGACAATGAATGGAACGACTGGACCATTGATGGCGCCCTTGAGGCCAGCGAGCTCGACCAGGACACGGCGGGCTATATTCAGGGTTATGAGGCTTACAAAGACGAACAAGCCAGCGAGGAAAACCCCAACCCAGAAGCCTATCGAGAGGCATGGTCAGCCCGAGGGCATCTGGGTTTCCGTAGAAGCTGGAACGACACCACCGAAGTTACCCTCCGTCCCTACTGGCGCAATAACAGCATGACTTTTTTACAGCACTACCTGCCTTGGAAGTCGACCGAAGAGAATCGCCATCACAGCGTGGGTATTCAGACATCTGCCATTCTCCACCGCGACGTTTTCCGCTGGCTATTGGGGATGGACTTTGATCAAACAACCGGGAAATTAGTCGAGACCCAAGCGGCTTTTTTTAGCCCTAATCAACCCGACGGCACTCACTATGATTACGAGGTCGACGCCCAAACCACGGCGACCTTTGCCCATTTAAGCTGGGAACTTACTCCGCTATGGAGTGTGGATGCCGGCCTTCGCATTGAAGAAACACGCTATGACTACACAAACCGGACAGGAGATGGATCTGCTTGTACCCCCTCCGCGTCGGCTTGCCGCTTTTACCGGCCAGCCAG
>CESO01024362.1_pt1 | contig 18215 bp, 22 predicted proteins | sample 356341 | NCBI WGS metagenome assembly CESO01 (sample SAMEA2621812, study PRJEB7988) | marine metagenome | biome: marine biome (ENVO:00000447); feature: deep chlorophyll maximum layer (ENVO:xxxxxxxx); material: "saline water (ENVO:00002010), including plankton (ENVO:xxxxxxxx)" | depth 35 m
TATTTTAATAACCCTTAATTTTTATACTTTTTGGTACAAAAGGACTGTAGTCTCCTCCATTTTTTATTATCTCTCTTACTAAACTACTGCTAATAAATGAATTTTCTAGTGATGTTAACAAAAAGATAGTTTCTATTTGAGACATACTATTGTTTAGATGAGCCATAGTTTTTTCAAATTCAAAGTCAGAAGGATTCCTTAAACCTCTAAGGATATAAGAAATATTATTTTTTTTACAAAAATCAACAGTAAGTCCTTCATATGATCTGATTTTAATTTTATTTTCATTTTTGTAAACAGAATCAATAAATTCCATACGTTTTTTAATTGAAAACATATAAGATTTATCAACATTTACTCCAACAGCAATTAAAATTTCATCGAAAAGCGGTATAGCTCTTTTTAAGATATCATCGTGTCCATTTGTAATTGGATCAAAAGAACCAGGGAAAATAATTCTTCTCATTTAGTAAATTTACTTTATTTTTTTAATTAAAAAGTCATAGTAATTATTAATTGAAATACCCTCTTTGTTTAATTGCTGCGGGATTATACTTTTTTCTGTCATTCCTGGAACTGTATTTATTTCTAAAAAATAAGGAATTTCGTCTTTGACAATAAAATCTGCACGGCATAGGCCAAAAAGTTTTAAATTTTCATAAAGTTTAACAGTCAATTCCTCTAATTTATTTTTACAAATTTTAGACAGAGTTGACGCGGGTGTTATTTCAACTGATTTTCCTTTATATTTCGAACTATAATCAAAAAAATCATTCTCAGGAATAATCTCAGTTATTGGTAAAACTTTAATTTTTCCGTTCCAATTAGTTATTCCAACTGTATATTCTTTACCAGAAATATTTGCTTCAATTAAAACCTCGTCACTTTCTTTAAAGGCCATAAGAATTGATTGTTTTAAATTTTGTTTTACAGTAACCTTTGAAACTCCAAAACTACTACCTGAGGAATTTGCCTTAACAAAGCAAGGTAATCCAATTTTAGAACAAATTTTTGAAATATCATAGGGTTTATTTAAATCAATTTTTAAACTTTTAGCAGTAGGTATCTTTAATTTTTTCGCAAAACTCAAACACTCATTTTTGCTAAAAGCTATTTTTGAAGAAGAACTATTACTGCTACTATGAGGTATTGCTAGATTTTCTAAATAATCAGCTAATTTTCCATCCTCTCCTGGTGAACCATGAATCATATTAATCACAAAATCAAAATTTATTTTTAATCCATTTTTAATAAATGAAAAATCATTTTTGTTAATGATGAATTTTTTATTGTTATAATCACTAACAATCCATTGTTTTTTGGAAAATTCTATTTTATAAAGATTTAAATATTTTTTTTTTAAAATACCATAAATTGACTCACAACTCATTTTAGATATAAGTCTTTCAGAACTATATCCACCCCAAGCAATTCCAATTTTAAGTTTTTCCACTTTCAAAAAATTACTCAAAATTAAAAAATGTAAACTATTTTTTTGGGTTTTTTACAAAAGATGAGGTTTTTATTATATTTACTAAGTTATAATTATAATGAATTTTATCAGATTTATATTTAGTAAAATATTTTTTAAACAAATAATTTTTGCTTCAATTATATTTTTTTGCATATGTATTACAACACTTTATATTTTAAAAATTATAACTAATCATAACAAATATATTAAAGTACCTAATCTTCAATCTTTTTCATTAAAAGACTCAGAAATAATTTTGAAAAAAAATAATTTAAGATTTGAAGTTTTAGATTCTTCAAAATATAATCCAAATTATCCACCTTTAAGTGTTATTGATCAATCTCCAATGTTTAATGATTTAGTAAAAAAAAATAGAAAAATATATTTGACATTGAACCCCAAGAGTTACAGAGAAATAAGTGTTCCAAATGTTATACAAATTACCCAAAGAAATGCTGAAACCAAACTTCAAGCTGTTGGTTTTATAATTGGAGAAAAAAAATATAAAAACGATATAGGAAAGAATATGGTTTTAGAAATAGAATATAAAGGAGAGAAAATTGATCCTGGAGTATTATTACCTAAAAAATCAACCATAGACTTAATATTGGGCAATGGTAAAAATAATTAAGTTTTGAAAAATACAGATAATAATATTGAAGATCTGCATGAACATTATTCTTTCAATGTTGATTTAGGCCAAGAGCCTTTGAGAGTTGATAAATATTTATTGAATAAAATTGAAAATACCACCAGGACTAAAATTCAGTTTGGGATTAAAAATGGAAGTGTTTATGTTAATAGAAATAAAGTTAAAACAAATTACAAAGTTAAAGGAGGAGATCAAATCAAAGTATTATTTAATCATCCTCCCCATGAAAACTTACTTGTACCTGAAAAAATTCCGTTAAATATAATTTATGAAGATGAAACTATAATTGTGATAAATAAAGATCCTGGATTAGTTGTTCATCCTGGTCATGGAAATTATTCTGGAACCCTAGTAAATGGATTATTATATCATCTTGAAAAACTTCCAAAGAATAATTATAGACCTGGTTTAGTTCACAGAATTGATAAAGATACTAGTGGACTGATTGTAGTTGCTAAAACTGAAAGTTCAATGGTTAATCTTTCAAATCAGTTTCTAATGAAAACTACAAAAAGAGAGTATAATGCCTTAGTTTGGGGTGATGTAATACAGGATAATGGTTCAATCAATGGGAATATTATTAGAAACCCAAAAAATAGATTACAGATGTCGGTCTCAAAAGATATTAAAAAAGGTAAGAAAGCTATTACTAATTACAATGTAATCGAAAGGTTTGGCTATGTTACTTTGTTGTCATGTAAACTAGAAACAGGGAGAACACATCAAATTAGAGTTCATCTCAAGCATATTGGTCATAATTTATTCAATGATGAGAGATATGGAGGTAATTTAATTTTAAAAGGAACAACTTTTTCAAATTATAAAAAATTTGTACAGAATTGTTTTAAAATTCTTCCAAGGCAAGCTTTGCACGCAAAAGTTCTTGGATTTAATCATCCTAAATCTAATAAATGGATAGAGTTTAATTCAGAATTACCAGATGATATGAAAGGTGCAATTGGGAAGTGGAGGAATTATTCAAAACATAAAATTTTTTAACTTTTTTCATTAAATTTGTCCTATGAAAATGATTATATCACCTGCTAAATCTTTAGATTTTTCAAAAATAATCCCTGAAATTTCTACATCAACCCCTTTTTTTTTAAGTGAATCATCTAAAATTAATTCAATATTAAAAAAGAAATCTCCCAGTCAATTATCTAATTTGATGAATATTTCCGAAAAATTATCAAATTTGAATTGGACTAGGAATCAGGAGTTTAAATTACCTTTTAATCTCAAAAATTCGAGACCAGCAATTTATACTTTTGATGGAGATGTCTATTCAGGAATAGAAGTAGAAAGTATTTTAAAAGATAATATTGAATTGATTCAAAAAAAACTTCTAATTATATCTGGACTATATGGAATTCTGAAGCCTTTTGATTTAATCCAACCTTATAGGCTAGAAATGGGAACAAAATTAGAGGTAGGTAGTCATAAAAATTTATATAGCTTTTGGAAAGAAAAAATTTCAAAATTCTTAAATGATGAGTTATTTAATGAAACTTATTTGTTGAATTTGGCAAGTAATGAGTATTTCAGTGTTATTGATCTAAAATCTATTTCTACTGATATTATTACTCCTCAGTTTAAAGATTTTAAAAATGGTAAATTGAAAATGATATCCTTTTATGCGAAAAAAGCTAGAGGTTTAATGGTTAGATACGTAATAGATAATAAAATTGAGAGCTTAGAAGGAATTAAATCATTTAGCTATGGTGGTTATTCATATAGTGATTCGGAAACTGAAGATATATATAATCCAGTTTTTACTAGATAAAATCATCTAAATTTCTTAACAAATTCTTTAATTTTTTTTATACCATTTTTTTCAATAAATTTTATAAAAGCTGATCCAATAATAGCACCATTAGAATGTCTAATCGCAGTATTGTATGTTTTAGAGTTGCTAATTCCAAATCCAATTATAGTTGGAGTTTTTAATTTCATTTTTGAGATTCTATTAAAATATTTTTTTTGATTTAAATTAATTTTATTTTTAGCACCAGTTATACTCGCATCACTTACCATATAAATAAAACCTTTAGAAATATTGTCAATATATCTTATTCTTTCCTCTGATGTTTGAGGAGTTATTAAAAACATGTTGTAAAGATCATATTTTTGAAAAATACTTTTGTATCTATTATTGTAAACATTGACTGGTAAGTCAGGGATAATTAATCCATCAATTCCAACATCTTTACATTTTTTACAAAAATTTTCAATTCCAAATTGTAAAATAGGATTAAAGTACCCCATTATAACTAATGGGATTGAGGTTTCATTTCTTATATTTTTTAGCTGATTAAATAATTTTTGAGATGACATTCCATTTTTAATTGCAATATTTGAACTTTCTTGAATTGTTGGTCCATCAGCAAGAGGATCGCTAAATGGAAGCCCAATTTCAATCATATCAACTCCTGAGGATTCTAATTCTTTAATAATTATACGAGTGTCATCTATGTTTGGAAATCCAGCAGAGAAATATATTGAAAGAATTTTATCTTGTGTTTTAAATTTTTGATCTATTCTATTCATCATAATTTAAAATAATCAATATAAGTGTCTAAATCTTTGTCTCCTCTACCAGATAGATTTATTACTAAAATATCATTTGGCTTAAATTTCTTTTGATGAAAGATAGCAAATGCATGTCCAGTCTCAATTGCTGGTATTATACCTTCCAGTTGAGATAATTCAAGACCGGCTGTCATAGCTTCGTCATCTGAAATAGATATAAATTCAGCTCTTTTAGTACGAAATAAATTTGCATGCATTGGTCCTACTCCTGGATAATCTAATCCTGCTGATATTGAGTAGGGTTCCGTAATTTGTCCATCTTTAGTTTGCATTAATAATGTTCTGCTACCATGAATTATTCCTTCTTTACCCAGAGCTGATGTTGCAGCACTTTTTCCTGTTTCAATTCCCTTTCCTGCAGCCTCTACAGCAATAATTTTAACCTTTGGTTCATCCAAATATTCATAAAATGTCCCTGCAGCATTACTTCCACCACCAACACAGGCAATAAGATAGTCTGGAAAAGGAGTCCCTTCTATAATTTTTAATTGTTTTTTAATTTCTTTAGAAATTACAGACTGAAATCTTGCAACCATGTCAGGATAAGGATGAGGACCAACCACTGAACCAATTATATAGTGAGTATCAGTGGGGTTATTAATCCAATCTCGAATAGCCTCATTAGTTGCATCTTTTAATGTTTTACTTCCAGATTTAGCGGGTCTGACTTCAGCTCCAAGCATTTTCATTCGAGCTACATTAGGGGATTGTCTTATTATATCAATTTCTCCCATGTAAATAATACACTTCAATCCCTTGAGAGCACAAACTGTTGCAGTAGCAACGCCATGTTGTCCTGCTCCAGTTTCAGCAATTATTCTTTTTTTTCCTAATTTTTCGGCAAGTAGAATTTGTCCAATTGTATTGTTTATTTTGTGAGCTCCTGTATGACACAAATCTTCTCTCTTAAGATATATTTTTGTTTTATACTTTTTTGATAATCTCTCAGCATAGTATAAAGGAGTCGGGCGGCCAACATATTGTCTGAGTAAATAATTAAATTCATTAATAAATGAGGGTTCACTTGATATTTTCTTATAATTTTTTTCTAACTCACTTATATTTGGATAGAGCATTTCTGGAATATATGCTCCACCAAAATCTCCATAATAACCTTTATTATCAACATTATATTTCATAGTAACAATTGTTTTTTAAAATTGCTTAAATCATTTACATTTTTTATTCCATTTCTAAATTCAAATTTACTATTTACATCAATAGCATGTATTGGTAAATTTAATTTTAAAATTTTTTTTAAATTATTAATATCTAACAAACCTATTCCTCCACTCAGAAAAAATTTTTTTTTGTATGGGTATTTTTTTAAAATATCCCAATCAAAATGGAATCCATTTCCCCCAGGTAATTTACCTTTAGTGTCAAAAAGGTAATAGTCACATACTTTATCAAAAGATAATATTTTGTTAAAATTGAAATTAGCATTGACTTTAAATACTTTAATTATTTCAATATCACTTAAAAGTTTAATTTTTTTACAAAAATCAATAGATTCGTCGCCATGAAGTTGTATTGCATTTAAATCATGTTTTTTGATTTTATTTAATATTACATTAATAGGAGAATCAACAAAAACACCAGTTTTTTTTATATTTTCACTAATATTTGGGATATTTCCACTAAAAAATCTTTTTGATTTTTCCCAAAAAATAAAGCCCATATAATCTGGATTTATTTTTGACACTTCAATTATATTTGAAGTCAATTTCATTCCGCATATCTTAATTTTCATTTTTCTATCTTTTTAATAAACTTTTTAGCTTCGAATCCAGGATGATCCTTTTTCATAAACTTTTCTCCAATTAAAAAACCATTAAATCCATTTTTTTTTAGGATTTTAACAGTTTCAGCTTTTTCAATTCCGCTCTCTGAAATTTTTAAAAAGTCATTAGGTATTTTAGTAACTAAATTTATGCTATTTTCAATATCAACTTGAAATGTTTTTAAATTTCTATTATTTACACCAATTATATCTATGTTAGGATTAATTGATTTGTTTAATTCTTTTTCATTGTGAATTTCAATTAAAACTTCCAAGCTTAAGCTTTTAGCTAATTCAGAAAATTTTTTTATTTGCTCCTTACTTAAAATTGATGCTATAAGAAGAATAACGTCAGCTCCGTTTGCTTTTGATTCAATAATTTGGAATTCATCAATAATAAACTCTTTTCTTAAAATTGGTATTGTTAAAATTTGTCGCGCTTTTTTTAAATCATCAAGTGATCCTCCAAAATATTTTTTATCAGTTAAAACTGAAACTCCACATACTTTAGCATCTTGATATCCTTTAACAACTTTAACTAAGTCAACATTATTGTTTATATTTTTTTTTGATGGAGATCGTCTTTTGTGTTCAGCAATAATTCCCGAATTACTGTTTAATAAACAATTAACAAGAGAAATTGTTGGCATTTTAAAAAGTGGTGAGGACTCTAAATTCTTTATCGAAAAGTTTTTTTTCTTTTCTTGAATTTCACTTTTTGTATTATTTACTATTTTATCAAGAATATTCATTTTGAACTTATTTTTTTTAGTTTTTTGAATGATTCTAATGCTTTACCTGAATTTAAAGACTCTTTTGCTTTTTCAATACCATTTTTAATATTTATATTTAGAGCTGTAGAAATAGCCATTCCTGCATTTGCTAATACAACATTTTTTTGAGCCTCATTAGATTTATTATTTAAGACATTCATAAAAATTTTAGCTGAGGATGATATACTTTCACCGCCAATAATGTCTATATTTTTTAATTTTTCTAATGAAAAATCCTTGGCATTAAGTATTCTTTCGTTATTATTAGTAATTAATTTTACAGGACTTGTTAGTGAAATTTCATCATATCCATCTAATGAATATACAACAGAATATTTTTTATTAGTTTTTTCTAATAAGTAACCATACAGTCTTGCTAGCTCAAGGTCAAATACCCCTGTAAACTGGCTATTAGGGAAAGAAGGATTAACGAGTGGACCTAGCATATTAAAAAAAGTTTTAACACCAAGTTCTCGTCTAATATTAGCTACATTTTTCATTGCAGGATGGAAAAGAGGAGCATGGATAAAACATATTCCAGCTTTATCAATAGAATGTAATAAAAAGTCTTGATTATTGGTAAATTTAATTCCCAAAAATTCAAGAACATTACTTGAGCCACAACCTGACGAAACCCCATAATTTCCATGCTTTGAAACCTTTAAACCAGCACCTGAACAAACAAAAGATGATAAAGTTGAAATATTAAAGGTGTCTTTTCCATCTCCTCCAGTTCCACAAAGATCAATTGTATCAAATTCACTTAAATTTATTTTAACACAAAGTTCAAGAAGAGCCTCTCTAAAACCTTCTAGCTCTTCAAGTTTAATATTTCTCATCATGAAAATTGTAAGGAATGAAGAAATTTGACTTTGATTATATTTACCATCAGCAATATTTTTAATAATTTTTTTTGCTTCAGCTTTTGATAGAGTTTCGTAATTAATCAATCTATTTATTATTTCTTTCATAGCCTAAGAATTAATCCAGTTTGCTAAAATTTTTTTCCCTCTAGGAGTTAAAATCGATTCAGGATGATATTGAACTGCTCTAACATCATATTTTTTGTGTTTAATAGACATAATATTTTTATTTTCATCAACTGAAGTTACAATTATGTCTTTTGGAGCTGGATTAGAAAGCACCCATGAATGATATCTGCCTACCTCCAAATTATTTGGGAGGTCTTTAAATAAAATATCATCATGAATTATTTTAACACTAGAAGTAACGCCATGATAAACTTTTTTTAAATTTATTAATGATCCACCAAAAACTTCTCCAATAGCTTGAAGACCAAGACATACCCCTAATATTTTTTTTGTTGGGGCATAAAGTCTAATTGCATCTTTTAGTAAACCTGATTCTTCAGGTAATCCTGGACCTGGAGATAAAACTATATAGTTAAATGCTTCTAATTCTTTTAAGTTAAATTGATCATTCCTTTTAACAGAAACATCACAATTTAATTCTTCAAAATAGTGTACTAAGTTATATGTAAAAGAATCGTAATTGTCAATAATAAATATTTTTTTCATAACTAAATTTTTTCAGCTAGTTTTATTGCTTTATCTAAGGCAGCTAGCTTATTGTATACTTCTTGTAATTCATTTTTAGGATTAGATTCAGCTACTATTCCTGCTCCAGCTTGAAAATATAAACAATGGTCTTTACTTAAAAATGATCTAATAATAATTGCGTGATTAAAATTCCCATTGAATTCCATATATCCAATTGCTCCACCATAAAAATCACGTTTTGATTTTTCATACTTATTTATAAGCTTTAAGGCCATGTGTTTGGGTGCTCCACTAAGAGTTCCAGCTGGAAATGTATCTGCAACTACCTGAAAAGTTTTAGCGTTTTTTTTCATTTTACAGATAACTTTAGAAACAAGGTGGATGACATGTGAAAAATATTGAATTTCTCTATTTTTAGTCACTTTAACTTCTGATCCATTTCTACTTAAATCATTCCTTGCAAGATCAACTAACATTACATGCTCACTATTCTCTTTTTCGTCTTTTGATAATTTGATTGCCGCTGCGGAATCTATTTTATCATTTCCTGTTCTTTTAAAAGTTCCTGCGATTGGATGAATTTCAGCAAAACCAGAATCGATAATTAACTGAGCTTCAGGGGAGCTACCAAAAATCTTGAAATCCCCATAATCAAAGAAAAAAAGATAGGGGGAGGGATTTATTGAACGTAATTTTCTATACACATTAAATTCATCGCCTTTAAATTTTTGAGAAAATCTTCGAGACAATACTAATTGAAATACATCTCCCCTATGACAATGTTTAATTCCTTTTTTAACATTTTCAACAAATTCTTTATCAGTTAAATTTGATTTTTTTGAATCAATTTTCTTGAACTTAAAACTTGATGTATTTTCTTTAGATAATATTAATTGAATTTTATCTAGATTATGTTTTTTGTTGTAAACATGAGAAAATAAATAGGTTTCGTGGTTAAAAAGACTAATGGCTATTATATTTTGATAAACAGCATAGTGTAACTCAGGTATGTCATTACTTTCTTTTTTTTGATCTAAAGAAATATTTTCAAAGTATTCAATTGCTTCATGCCCTATGAACCCAAATAAGCCATTAGATAAAAATTTGAATTTGAAATCTTTACTTTTAAATTGTTTGGAAAATGAGTTGACTTTGTCTGGTAGTTTGGAAAAATTATCTAAATTTTCAGTAGTTGTATTTCCATCAGGGTATTCACAAGTTAAAATATTTTTTTTTAACGAGATTGATGCTATGGAATTACAACATATATAGGAAAAACCTTTTTGGTTTTGATTGTAATCACTGCTTTCTAACAAAAGGCTGTTGGGAAAAACATCCCTGAGTTTTAAATAAATACTAACTGGTGTTAAAGTATCTGATAAAATTTTTTTGTGTTTTGATTTTAAAGTATAAATTTTCATTATGTATAAATTAAAAAAGGCTTGTCGTGACGACAAGCCTTAAATATTTTTACAGCTAATTAATCACGAACATTTCATGTCAATTAGACCACCAAATCGTATAAGTTAAATTAAAAATCATTTTTGCAAATATAATCTATATTTTTAAATTTAATAATTAAATAAAATCAATTAATTCAATACTAGTGAAACTTCAAGATCTATATCATCATAAATTAACTTATCGCCCAAGTTTTGGAAAAAATTTCCAGATCTAAACTTAACATCAAATTTGGTTCTATCAAAAGTGAGCTTTGAGTCAATTGACTCTTTTGTGCTAATTGTGAATTTTACAGTATTTGATATTCCTTTAATATTTAATATTCCTAGGACCTCAAATGTTGAATCTTTTATTAAAGAGGAACTGGTAATTTTTAAACTAGATTCTTTAAATTTTTCAACTGAAAAAAAATCATCAGACCTCAAATGATCTTCAAGGTACTTTTTCCCTCTCCCTGTTAAGTCATCAACACTGAGGGACTCCATGTCTACAATGAATTCACCAGATACCAAGATTTCATCCTCAAATTTTAATATGCCCTTTTTGAATTTTAGAGTACCATAATGTACTTTTGTTGTTATTTCTTTTCCATACCATTTAATTTTACTTTTTTCAAGGTTGATTACTTTATCTTGAGCTAAACATAAGTTTGAAAAAAATAAAAATAATATTGTGATTAATATATTTTTCATAATTTTTAAATTGCTATTTTATTTACTAAATAAACAAGGTTTTTTTTATCTTCCTCAGATAGTTTTTTTGTTAATAATTCTTCATTTTCATCAATGAATGGATCAATTTTACTTAAAATTAATAATCCTTTTTCCGTTATAAATATATCAATTTTTCTTCTATTTGTTTCGCAAATATTTCTAGTAACATAGCCTTTAACTATGAGTTTGTCAATAAGCCTTGAAGTATTACTCATTTTATGAACCATTCTAGCCTGAATTGTTTTCAGATTGGAGGGTTTGTTTTTTTGACCTCTAAGCACTCTAAGTACGTTGAACTGTTGCTCAGAAACCTCATAATTTTTTAAAATCTCATAAAGTCTTTTGTTTATTCTTAAACTTGCCTTAAGTATTGAAAGTATAGCATCTCTAGTGGATTTTTTTATCATATATGTAATTACAATTAATGTATAAACAAATATAAATAATTTATTATTAATTATTAATATTTGCACATATATTTTTATCAACTTATTTTTGATGTATAATTTATGATTGAACTTGAACAAAAAAAATGGTATTCTAAATTTTTATCGATGAAAGATTCATTGATAATTGATGTTCGTACTGAACACGAATTTATTGATAAACATATCAAAGGTTCTTTATTAATAGATATTAATCAACCTTCACAATTCATGGATGAAATTAATAGTCTAGATAAAAGCAAAAATTACTTTATTTATTGTAAATCAGGGGCGCGCAGCTCAAATGCTTGCAAAATAATGAATCAATTAGGTATACAAAACACATACAATTTAATTGGTGGCATTGATTGTTGGGAGGGTGATACAAATTAATTGTAAAATTTTAAAATGATTTCAAATTTTAGATATTGGCTTACAAAATATGGATTTTATGTTTGTTCAAGACTTGCTGATTGGCTTGGTATTAAAGTCAAAAACGTAAGACTTTTTTTTATCTATCTTTCTTTTACAACACTTCTAGGGGGGTTTGTGATTTATTTGATTCTTGCATTTTGGATGAGGATGAAAGATATGATTTATAAAGAAAGATCATCAGTTTTTGATCTTTAGGCATAAAAATTTATTTAAAAATTTGTTTTTATTTCGATTTGTTAGATATTGCTTTTATATAAGGGAATAATGAAAATTAATAAATTCTTTTTGACATTTGTATTCATTATGTTTACATCTTTAGTTTCTTCTCAAGAAAAAGGATTAGATGAAAGAATTAATGAAGCTTTTACTCCATTTGCTGATTGGTGGGGTAGTTTAATTCTTCATTCATTTCCAGGCAGTAAGTTGATTACCGGAAGTGATATTCCAACCATAATAGTTTTATTAGTTGGAGGAGCTTTATTTTTTACAATTTATTTTGGTTTTATCAATATTAGATACTTTCCAATTTCAATAAATACTGTAAGGGGAAAATACGATTTTTTAGAAAATTCAAAAAAAAAAGACAACGATCAAGGTGAAGTTTCTCATTTTCAGGCACTTGCAACCGCTGTTTCTGGGACTGTAGGTAACGGAAATATTGCTGGTGTTGCTCTCGCTATTGCAATAGGTGGCCCTGGTGCAACATTTTGGATGATTCTTTGCGGAATATTAGGTATGTCAACAAAGTTTGTAGAATGTACACTTGGTGTTAAATATAGAGATATTGGAAATGATGGAACTGTATATGGAGGACCAATGTACTATTTAAGTAAAGGCCTAAAGCAAAAAGGTTTTCTTAAATTAGGTAAATTTTTAGCTGTAGTTTTCGCATTATTATGCGTTGGCGCATCATTTGGAGGAGGAAATGCTGCTCAATCAAATCAAGCTGCTATGCAATTAGTTAGTTCATTTGGTATGACTGGAGGAAATGCTAGAACAATAATCGGATTAATTATGATGTTTGTTGTTGGAATTATTATTATTGGTGGAATAAAAAGAATTGCATCAGTGACTGAAAAGATTGTTCCATTTATGGCCTTAATGTATGTATTTGCTTGTCTATTTATAATATTATCTAATATCACATATGTTGATGATGCATTTGGAATGATTTTTAGTCAAGCTTTTGATCCCTCCGCTGGAGTTGGTGGGATTATTGGAGTTCTAATTACTGGTTTTAGAAGAGCTGCTTTTTCAAATGAAGCTGGAGCAGGCTCTGCTTCAATTGCTCATTCAGCAGTTAAAACAAATTTTTCAGCCTCTGAAGGTCTAGTAGCATTACTAGAACCATTTATTGATACTGTTGTAATTTGTACAATGACAGCATTAGTAATAATTATTTTTAACGGAGATAATACTGTTTTTAATTACGGTGGTGAAGGAGGTATAGTTATAATAAATGGTCTTGAGGTAGAAGGAGCTGCAATTACTGCGGCTGCTTTTTCCAAATACATATCTTTTTCTGGTCCTTTTTTGACTCTCGCAGTTGTACTATTTGCAATTTCTACAATGATTTCTTGGTCATATTATGGACTTCAGTCTTGGATGTATTTATTCGGTAAAAGTAAAATTTCAGACCTAATATATAAATTAATGTTTTTAATGTTTATTGTAATTGGTGCAGCTGCTGACATGTCATCCGTTTGGGGTTTTTCTGATGCAATGATTTTAGCTTTAGTTTTCCCTAATATGCTTGGACTATTAATTTTATATCCTAAAGTTAAACAAGAATTATCAAAATATTTGAATGCTATAAAATCATCAAATTCTAATTTATAAATTGAAAGAATAATACTATATTTGAAAAAAAAAAGTTATGATAGATTATACAGCTACTTCTGTATTTGAAAGAGACGAAACAACTCAATTAATTGCTGATTCTGCTTCAAAGTTTTCTAAGAAACACATTAAGCCGAATGTTATGGAGTGGGATGAAAATCAATTTTTCCCTAAAGATGTTTTTAGAATTGCAGGGAAACACGGGTTTATGGGTGTTTTAATTCCTCAAGAATATGGAGGCTCTGGGTTAGGATATCATGAATACATTTCTATAATCGAAGAAATTTCCAAAATTGATCCATCTATAGGCCTATCAGTTGCTGCTCATAATTCTCTGTGTACAAATCACATTTATTTATTTGGTAGTGAAGAGCAAAGATGCAAATGGTTGCCTAAATTATCCTCAGGTGAACACATTGGTGCTTGGGCATTAACAGAGTATGAAACAGGATCTGATGCTAAAGCGATGAATACTGTTGCCAGAAAAGTTGGTGATAATTGGATTATTGATGGTTCAAAAAATTTTATCACTCATGGTAAAAGCTCAGATATTGCTGTGATTATTGCTAGAACTGGCGAAAAAAATCAATCTCGCGGAATGACTGCTTTCGTAGTTGAAAGAGGAACTAAAGGATTTACTTATGGTAAGACTGAAAATAAATTAGGAATGAGGTGTTCTGAAACTGCTGAGATAATTTTTCAAAATTGTGTTATTCCTGACGAAAATAGGTTAGGACCTGTTGGAGAAGGGTTTATTCAATCTATGAAGATTTTAGACGGAGGTAGAATTTCGATCGGTGCTATTGCTCTTGGAATTTCTAAAGGAGCATATGAAGCATCTTTAAAATATTCTAAAGAAAGAAAGCAATTTGGTAAAGCAATAAGTTCATTTCAAGCTATTTCATTTAAGTTAGCTGATATGGTTACTGAAATTGAAGCATCGGAACTTCTTTTACATAAAGCTGCTCATTCAATTTCAAAAGGGGAAAACATAACAAAAATTGGAGCTATGGCAAAAATGTATGCCTCAGAGGTTTGTGTTAAAATTTCAAATGAAGCTGTTCAAATTCATGGAGGTTATGGTTATATAAAAGATTTTCCTGTTGAAAAATTTTATAGAGATTCAAAGCTTTGTACAATTGGTGAGGGGACTACCGAAATTCAAAAAATAGTTATTTCTAGAGATATTTTAGGAAAAACATAATATTTATTGATTATCTAATAAATCTTTGTATATATTTGCCTAAATTTTAAAAATAATAGCATTTAATTATGTTGATAATACCTATAAAAGAAGGCGAAAATATAGACAGAGCATTAAAAAGATTCAAACGAAAATTTGATAAAGTCGGTGCTATGCGTGAACTTAGAACAAGAAAGCATTTTATAAAGCCTTCAATTACTAATAGAAATAGAATTCAAAAAGCTCAATACATCCAAAAGTTGAGAGATATTGAATCTCAGTAAAAGCTTTCCTTTTAATTTTTATTTTTTTCTTTTTGGTTTTAATTATTAATATTTTCATAATTTAAGTAGATATTTATTATTTACATGAAAAAATTAACATTAAAGTCTTTTACTTTAGTTGTTATTTTTAGTTTATTAAAACTAAATTCACAAGTACTTTATAATGATGCAATTGTTGTTTCAGATTGTAAAATTGCCTCTCAGGTTGGGTTGGGTATTCTAAAAAAAGGTGGAAATGCAATTGATGCATCAATTGCAACAGCTTTTACTTTGGCTGTTACACTTCCCTCAGCAGGAAATATTGGTGGTGGTGGTTTTATTGTTTTTTTAAATTCAGATAATGAATCTAAAACTATCGATTTTAGGGAAAAAGCTCCTATCAACTCTACTAAAGAAATGTTTTTAGATGAAAGCGGAAATTTAATACGTGGCATTAACCATAATAGTGTACTTTCAATAGGAGTTCCTGGCACAGTTGCTGGTTTGTTTTTTGCTCATAAAAAATATGGAAAGCTTTCATGGAAAAAGTTAATTCAACCAGCAATAGATATTGCAAATAATGGATTTATTATGACAAAGGGGTTATATAATTCTGCAAAGAATGTAATAATTAAGAAGCAAAGCTTTTTTTTAAAAAATTACTTTAATAATGATCAAAATGAAATTGTTCAGCCAGGGGAAGTATGGTATCAAAAAAAATTAGCAAAAACACTTGAGGCAATAAAAGATAATGGTAAAGATGGATTTTATGATGGATGGGTAGCAAAAAAAATTATTTCTTTTATGGAACAAAATGATGGTTTAATAAGCCATGAAGATTTAAAAAAATATAGGGCAATTGAAAGGAATCCAGTAATTGGAGATTATAGGGGAAATAAAGTTTATTCTATTGGGCCACCAAGTTCAGGTGGTGTTACTCTGGTGTCAATGCTCAATGTTCTGGAAAATATTGATTTAAAAAAAATTAATTTTAATTCTTCTCAGCACATTCACTTTTTAGCTGAAATAATGAAATCATCATATAAGGATAGAGCAAAATTTCTAGGAGATCCTGACTTTAATAAAAATATGCCAATTGATTCTCTTTTATCAAAAAAATATGCAAAGAATAAATTTTTAAATATTAATTCCAAAAGGGCTTCTAAAAGTATTTTAGATAATCATTTTGAAATTCATGAAGGTAATAATACAACCCACATATCAGTAATAGATGAAAATAAAAACGCAGTTTCTTTAACTACAACATTAGAGGATTCCTATGGTGTTGGGATGGGGTCCAATGAATTAGGGTTTTTATTTAATAATGAAATGGGTGATTTTAATCCTGTTGCTAATTTGACTAATGAAAATGGATTAATTGGTACACTGCCTAATCTTATTGAACCAGAAAAAAGAATGCTTTCAAGCATGACTCCGACAATTATAGCTAAAAATAATCTACCATACATAATAATTGGAAGTCCTGGGGGAAGAACAATAATAAACACTGTTTTTCAAACAATTTCTAATATAATTGATTATAAAATGAGTCTGAAAGATGCAATTGAATCAAGTAAGATTCATCATCAATGGTTCCCTGATGAAATAAAATATGAAAAATCAAAAATTCCAATTAAAGTATTAAATGAATTAGAGCTTTTGGGTCATAATTTGATTGAAGTTGAAAGTCTAGGTAACTTAATGGGAATTAAATTTGATGAAAAAAGTTTAAAATATAATGGTTACTCAGATTCAGCCAGCGCTGATGGAGAAGCAAAAGGGTATTAATTATAGTGTAGATGAAAAGTTCAATTAAAGAATTTACTGATTATATATCTTTAGAAAAGAAATATTCTTTAAATACAGTTAAGGCTTATCAAAAGGATTTATTTTCTTTTGAAAAATTTTGCAAAATTGAATTTAATATCAAAAACATAGATTATATAGAGTATTCAGTTATTAGAAATTGGATTATTTTTCTAGTCGATAATCAAAATTCAAACAGATCAGTTAATAGAAGGATATCAGTGCTTAGATCTTATTACAAGTTTTTAATTGGAATTGGAATCTTAAAAATATCTCCCCTTTCTTTACATAGACCATTAAAAGAATCAAAATCAGTCCAAATTCCATTTTCAGAGAAAGAAATTGAAAAATTATTAGATTCTAGTTATTTTCCAAATAACCATAATGGTTTTTTATCTAAAATAATTATAAAACTATTTTATTTTACAGGAATTAGAAGATCTGAATTAATTAATATTAAGTTATTTGATGTTGACTTTTCAAAAAGGGTATTAAAAGTTTTTGGTAAACAAAATAAAGAAAGATTAATTCCAATTATAAAAGAGCTTGAAATTGAATTGAAGGAATATTTAATTCTTAGAAAAAAAATTAAAAAAATACATGATAATGATTTTTTATTGTTAACAAGTAAGGGTAAAATGCTGGGTCAAAATTTTGTTTACAATACTGTTAATCATTATATTAGTTTAGTATCGACAAAGATCAAAAGAAGTCCTCATATGTTAAGACACAGCTTTGCAACTCATCTTTTGAATAATGGTGCAAATTTAAATTCTGTAAAAGAACTATTGGGTCATGCCTCTCTTGCTTCAACTCAAGTGTATACTCATACAAGTATGAAAAAAATCAAAGAAATATATTCCGAAACACACCCCAGAAATAAAAAACAATAAAATGAAAAAAAACTTTCAATCATTAAACTTTAAAATCGATAAAAAATTAATAAGATATGCTAATAAAAAGATTAAGAAATTAGAGAAATACTATTTTTCAATTATTAATTTTAATATTTTATTTAAGGTAAAAAACAGCTCAGATAAAGTAAATAAGTTTGTAGAATTTATCATTAATATTCCTGGAGAAAGTATAATTGTTAAAAAGACTTCTAAGTCCTTTGAAAAATCTATTACTTTGAGTATTAAAACTGCTGAAAGAATTTTAATTAAGAACAAACAGATTTCTAGTAAACTTTTTTAATTTTCTTTTCTATAAATAGATAGAAATATATACATTTACAAACTTTAAATTTTGGAAATATGCCGATGTAGCTCAGCTGGCTAGAGCAGCTGATTTGTAATC
>CESO01036488.1_pt1 | contig 18188 bp, 12 predicted proteins | sample 356341 | NCBI WGS metagenome assembly CESO01 (sample SAMEA2621812, study PRJEB7988) | marine metagenome | biome: marine biome (ENVO:00000447); feature: deep chlorophyll maximum layer (ENVO:xxxxxxxx); material: "saline water (ENVO:00002010), including plankton (ENVO:xxxxxxxx)" | depth 35 m
AAGCTAGAGTTGGGTTGGAGTCACCACAACGATACAGAAAAGGAAGATCAAGCAACTGCTGAGATTCTTGATAAGTGAAATTTAAATCGCTTTGAACAAAAACTAGGGAACTGCAAGACGGGCCATTATGTGCCCCAATCTTGGCTTAAGTTGACTTTTGATTGTGCGTTTTGGTCTCAACAAGGGGGGCTTAATCACCAGTCGGTTTGCGACTTGCGCATCTCCTCTGCGTAGCGTTTCCCGAGGAGCCTCGTGCTTTTTGTGTCGAAATGCCAACGGTCCATTGCGGTTAGCCCCTTTGAGATCAAAAGTGGGAGTTACTGCCCGAGACCTTGATAAACCGCTTTCCTGAAAATCTGTAAACTTTCGCCCGGTGTGGGATATAAACGGGTCAAAATAATGGCGTAGAGTTCGTTGACTGGATCAATCCAAAAGTGGGTGGTGTGATATCCACTCCACCCATAAATACCTTTGGGCGCTCCATCGCCACCTAGTTCAGGGTTTTTTAGGATATAAAATCCTAAACCCAAATGATTGGCAGAACGCCTTCCACCATAACCGGGAATTTCTCCCATTTGGTCGCGTAGCATAAGCGATAGTGTCTCTTCAGAGATGATTTTATTCCCATCACGAGTCCGCCCTCGGTCGACCAACATCTGGCAAAATCGGCCATAATCGCGAAGATTGGAAATCAGACCTTCGCCCCCTAAAGCCAAAGCACTTCCGGGCTGATAATATAATTCATCCTCCGCTTTAGTTCCTCGACGAAAATTCGATTTTTCTTTAACGAATAGCGGCTGAAAACGTTCTTCTCGATCTTCATCATTAAGATGAAAGCTGGTGTCTTCCATATCTAAAGGCTGAAAGATCTCCTTCTCGAGGAAAGATGCGAAGTCCTGCCCGGATATTATTTCTATTGCCCTACCAAGGATAGCAGTGCTCATGCCGTAGGTATAACGCTCTCCGGGATGATGTTTAAGGGGTTGTTGGACTAGAAGATCAATCATTTCAGCAAGATCTTTCAGTTCTATGATCTCTTTCCATGTACCCTCCTCATGAAACGATCCGTCGTAACCATAAATCCCGGAAGTGTGTCGCAAAAGATCCCGGAAGGTAACCTCTCTCTTAATGGGTTCGGTGGCGCCTTTTTTATCGTAAACTTTCAGCTGAGAAAGTTGTGGGATTATTTTAGAAACCGGATCATCTAGTTGAAAAGATCCGCGCTCATGCAAAATCATCGCGGCCACGCTGGTGATTGGTTTTGTCATCGACCAAATCGGAAATAAGGTATCATCTGTGATGGGTCGATCCCCGGGGAAAGTGGAATTTATGGCCCTATGGTAAAGGACCTTTCCTTGTTGCACGACCTTGGCAACGTTCGACAGGCAGTGTTGATCTTTGATCAGACTTTCTTGTGCCACCTTAACTTCTTGCATTGCGGTCTGCGCTTCAAAGATCGTAAGTTCACTATCATAAAATCGAGTAAAATCAGGGGCACTTAGATGTCCGCTGTGCGGGCCAAAATGATGTCCACGCGACTTGTTGCGCCATAACAATGCCCAAGCTGTTTTTCGGGACCATTCGTCGTGGTTGAGCGCTGGTAGGAGGCGCTCAGTCCACCAATTAGAAATAGGGACTTTATCAATTCCAGTTTCTGTTAAAGCCGAAATTTTACCATGGGATTCCGCGAGTTTTGCGACCATCGAAAGAACCTCACCCATTTGCTGGACGTCGCGCTTCTTCCAGATTTTGTAATAATCGAGCCCAAAGATATCGACGTAATCATCACCGGGATAGCCTTCCATGTAGTCTTCTTCATCGACAACATCTTGAGGAGAGATGGCATAAAGAATATGGTGAAGGTGTTTTGTAAGTCGTAGGTGATTCACAGTCATACGCCATAGAGCTATAAATTCGCCATCTTCACAGTGGCTCCGGCCCCACCAAGGCCATCGTTCACTGTGTTCATGAAAGGGTCGTAGGATTACAGGAATACAACTGCCATCTTCACGCTTTAAATCGCCCAAAAAAGCAGCGATCAAATCTAAGGTTGCTAAAAATTTCTTAGAGGCGGTTCCCCCTGGGAGAACTTTACCGACCACCTTTGTGTTATCCCAAGCATTGCGCCCGCTTACCGGATGATCGAGGTGCATCGAAATCGTATTGATGCCGCCACGGGCATCAGCTTCACGAATTAGGCGTTTCATTTCAGTGAAGGAGACACCATCGAGATTGTGATTAAGATGAATATCCCCAAGGTCCCAGCCATAAACTGCCGGATAATCACCACAAACTTCCTTGATATCGCTTCTACCAGTTTCAGATTTCCAGCCCACCCCATAAGCCGTGTCATCTTGGTGCCCGATCATGATTCCCTTGCCTGCCTGATCGTGCAAGCGCTTCAGCAAAATTTTGACTTCTTCAGTCGCCTGAGGATCGGAGGGAGAGGGTTGAGTCTTCGCTTGTAAAATAGTTAAGGAACAAAAAATTAGAATGAGCACTCTCATGGCCATAAAAAACTGATCTTGTTCTAAGTTCGTGATGAATTTTGGGAGGAGAGGTCCTTCTTCTTTTCGAGTAGACATGAGTCTAGAAAAACCACCTAAACCCTATTTTTAAAGATGGGACAAAAAACATTAACGCCCCGGTCTGCGCCCACCACCACGAGCGGCACTTTCAATCACCTCGGCTTGAGCCTCTTCCGAGAGCCCACTATTGGGAAGCCAGGCTTTCGCTGCCTCTGCATCGGTTTGCACCCATGACCGGCCAACTGATTGTAGTGTTTCATTACGAGTCCCCTCATCAGAAATCGAAGCAGCCCACTCAGCCGCCACAACAGGATCTTCTCGATCAAGGGTCCGGGCAAACGAGCTTACGGCAGCGTCACGGCTCGCTGACTCTTCCATCGTCGTTAAATACTGTCCGGCAGCCTCTGCATCTTGCCGAGTCCATTGCTCAATCGACTGTCGCATTGCACTTGCTTGCGTGGCCTCAGGAAGCTCTTCCGCCCAACTGACAGCTGCTGCTGGATCTTTACGAGAGAGCTCTTCTGAAACTTCACGAACAGCACGTTCAGCATATTCTTGATCGGCATGAGACTTTACCCATTCAGCGGCAGCTGCGGGGTCACTCTGAGCAAAATTTTCTGCGACTCGATCGAAAGCCGAAGATTTAATACTGCCGTCCGGAAGAGATTCAGCCCAAGCTGTCGCCTGTGGCATTCCTTGCTGCATCTGAGCACGCGCAATTGCTTCCATCTGACGATCAGTTGCATAGCCTCTCCAGCGGTCCTCTCCCCCGTCTCCACCCTCTGCCCGTCGAGCCTCATCCATTTCCAAAACAAACTCTGTTGCCAACTGAGGGTCGACCGAAGCCATCCCGCTTACAACTCCTTGAACCAACATTCCTTTTTCAAACCCAGCTTCAAGACCTTCTAAATGAGCCCGTGCCGCAGTTGGATCAGAGCTTGCCCATCCCTTCATCGCAGAAATTGAAGCAAACCCCCGTCGGCGACCATCGCCACCAAGCTCTTCAACTGCCGCGAGGGCCGCTTCCCCATCAAGCTTTCCCCAAGCCTCCAGAAAAAACGCCATTTGCTCGCCATTCTCACCACCGTTTTTTCGCTTTTCTAGCAATGCCTCGAAAACCTCTCGTGCGTTCTCTGCCTTCAATGTGAGAAGAAGATCTGCAAACAACTTATTGGCTACCAAAGCATCCGTCTCCCGTTGATATTGTGCCAATGTCACTCCCTGTGATAATCCATTAGTTTTAGCATTTTGGGAGCCCCCTTCTTTTCCACCCTCAGATGAAGAAGTTCTTACCTGACTAGAACGATTTTGACTCGAACGATTCTTGCCACCTCCATCAGATATCTCCGCTTCAGAACCGTTCGGTTTATCATTCTTTCCAAGATAAAAGGCGCCTACTGCAACGAACACCCAAACAACATTGAGGATAATAAATTTATTCATGATAGCTTCTTTGAATAGTGGTTAAACCGATGATACTCACACAAGTTGCATGTAAATGTCATTTAGTTCCAAAGGGTAACATGGAATAACAATGGTTTTATTGTTCAAAAACAAAATTTTCAGCTTTTTTGATATCCCCACCTCAGAATCATTCTCACCTCTTAGGCAGAAAATATTCCAACAGCTGATAACCTAGGCATTCAAAATTCGCTAATTGACGGCACTCATTTATTAGAAGTAGCCTAGTGTTTCCTATCATATGAAACCCTTGATGTACCAAAAAAAAGCGACCTTTTTATTAGCGATCTCCATAGCGATTTCGGCTCCTCTCTCCGCACAGGAAATTGACACTGACGGAGACGGGATTCTAGACGGAGCAGAAACAAACACTGGAACTTATATTGATGCTAATGATACCGGCACAGATCCTCTTAATCCAGATACGGATGGGGATGGATTCAATGACGGGCTTGAAGCTCTTTTAAGCACCTCAGATCCGACAACCCCCATGTCTCGACCTCTCAGGACAGGGCTCCTGGACATTTTAGCCTTTTGGGATTTTAACGAGGCATCAGAACCAACCAAAACAAATGACCTCATTAAAGGATTCGAAGGAACTTTAATGGGGACTACTGCTTACACTGATGATGGGGGAGGCAGAAGTGGAGCGGCTGGAGACAGAGCCATTGATATGGGAAATATTGGGCAAAACGGAACTGGTATCACAGTAGAATCAGGAGGGATTTTCAATATAGCCGCAAGACAAGACCAATTCGCAATTTCCTTTTGGCAGAATCTAAGTGCTGTAACCGCCAGCTCATCTTTCCGAGCCCTCTCGCCAAGCACTGGTGGAAATCAGAGAGGTATCGGGGTCCATGCAACCTGGAGTAACAGTAATGTTTACTTCGATACGGCAGGATGCTGTGATACCGCATCACAAAGAATCAATGGAGATGGCTCAAGCATCACCACTCTTGGCCAATGGAGACATATCGTCTTCCAGAAAAATGGGGCTTTAAAACAAGTTTGGGTTGATGGTACTCTTATTCTATCAGGCAATAACACCAGCGCTCTTCCTTCAGATTTCAGTCAACTTCTCATTGGAACTGATAACGAAGGTAGCAATATCAGTGGTCAAATCGATGATTTCGCAATCTTCGCAGATAGTTTAAGCTCAGATGAGATTGCTAAATTAGCGGCAGGAGATGACCCTCGGTCGCTGATCCCCGCCAATGATGATTCCGATTTCGATGGGATTCCCGATGCCTACGAAACAGCAAACGGGCTCAATCCTACCGCCAATGATGCCAATGAAGATCTCGATAATGACGGCATGTCAAATATCGATGAATTCGTAGCGGGTACTGATCCAAATAACGATGACTCCGACAACGATGGCTTAAAAGATGGGGTAGAAAGTGGAACTGGAATCTTTGTTGATCTAAATAATACCGGAACCAATCCACTCGACAACGATAGTGATAATGACTCACTCCTTGATGGTATTGAGAATCCAAATCTTCCCTTCCGTGATTCCAACCAGCCGGGAACCGATCCAAACTCAACTGACAGCGACAATGATGGCTACAGTGATTCGAGCGAGTTGCAGTTTAATACGGATCCAACTTCAGCCCAAAGCATTCCACAAACTCAGGAGCTCCTCGTCTACTATGACTTCAATGGACAAGCTGCCGACCAAATGGGGAATGCTCCTGACGCCTCACTTCTTGTTGATGCCGCGATTACTACTGAAGGCCAAGGCGCCTCAGGGACCGCGGGAGATGAAGCCCTCGACCTCGCCTTTCCTGGCGATGGCTCCATGGCAATGGTAGACATCGGACAACACTTCGACAAAATTAATGCGACCAATGCCGTCGCTGTGAGCTTCTGGCAATTCAATACTGGCGCAACTCAGAGTAGCGCTTTCTGGTTGATTGCCCCAAGTGCCTCGAATAACACCCGAGGTTTCCAAGCACACACCCCATGGAGCGATGGAACAGTTTACGTCGATGTCGCTGGATGTTGTGGTCCGGGCCGCCTGACGGCAGGTGGCGTTGTGATTGAAAACCAGTGGCAACACTTCGTCTTTCAGCGAACAATCTCTGGAGATCTTGAGATCTGGGTCGATGGCATTAAAGTTGCTGAGAAACCAAATATTCCTGATCTCCTGCCACTCGACGGTAGCTTCACAATCGGTGGTGAGCCCAATTCTACAAATAGCCTTTCAGGCCGCCTCGACGACCTGGCCGTTTATTCTGACGCCCTAAAAGAGGACCAAATAACAGCCCTGGCAGGAGGAACAACTCCAATTGAATTGTTTGGGGGTGGGGCCGCTGAACTCGCAATCACCGAGATTGCTTATAACCCAAATACTGGCCAGGCATCTCTGACTTGGAACTCGCGAAGCCAAGCTAACTACTCCATCGACATCTCAGAAACTCTTGGACTTGATGAATGGGAAGAGGTGATCGATGACATCCCCGGTCAGGGCGACACCACCACAGTGCAACTCCCAGCACTCGCACAAAGAAACAAAATTTTCTTCAGAGTAAGGGAAGTTCAATAGTTCTATTTTTCACCTTCGAGTCAAATGTTGCTCGAAGATTTATTACCCCTCGATCATACCAGACCACTCTTTTTTCTCCCTTAAATATGACTTGAAATCTATTATTTTTCACAAAAACAACCGCAAACTAGGAATAGTTTATGAGCAATCGAAAGTGTATCTGGGGCCCTAGTATCGTCATTACTGGCGTTCTTGCTCTCTGGCAAAACGAAGGCCGTTTTAATTATTACGAAGCAGCTAATGACGCCACTCAGATTTCATCTCCTTACGAATCTAGCGGTGAGCCTATCTCATTTACCAACAAGTTAGATACTGATATTCCTATTACAGGCGATTACATTAAAAAGTTCGTTTCTTACCATAAAGTGTCGCGTCGTGCGACAATCTATTCTTGGCATAAAGACACAGATTCAGAAGGACATACCACTTGGAAGTTAGGTTGGCATTCGAGGCTGGAAAAAAACAGCCGGAATAGCGGCCTACAGCAAAAACTCTCTTCCAGAGATCTATATCCTTCACATTATATTCTAGGTGATATGCGAATCACCAAGGATCGCATTCACTTTGTTGACTCTCCCGTGCGTATTTCTGTTAAGTCACTAGAACTCACCAATAAAGCGCATAGCCTAAAGCTCAGGAGGTCCGGAATTCTCTATCTCGCCAATGGAAAACCCAACAAGCTAGGTGATGAACGAGTGCGTTACAAAGGGATACCCAACGCACCAACAGCAACTTATTTTGGGGTGATTTCCGATGGAACTGGTGTCGGCAAAAAGCTCGAAAACGTCACGGGGGAAATCTCCTCACTTATCAGAAACGACGGCATCCTACATCACTTAGTGAATGGTGAGCGCGAAGCGGCTTTAGTCAAAATGAATAATGATTTCAGAAGGATCGTCTGGCTTACGCGTATAGGCGGAATTTTAGCAATTATCGGTGGCATCTATCTTTTCTTTAGATCGTTCTTAAGTCTCTTTTATCGTATTCCACTACTGGGAGGCCTCGCTAATCTAGGAGCTTTTGTGACAAGCCTAGTGGTCGGAATACTGATCGCCTTGATTGTTATTTTCACGAGTCTCATGACTCATAACCCCTTCTCGATTGCCTTACCACTCATCATCGTATTTGCCATCGTTGCTTATTTTGTCTTTCGTTCAAAAACGACTAAGAAGCAGGCTAATCGTATACTCAAAGACAGACTCTCGAACTTCCCTCCCCCACTCCCTGCTCCACACCTTACCTTAGATTCTAAGCTTACCCCTCGATTCAAAACCATCCAAGGATCAACAGAAACTATGACAACCGCAGCTTCTTCAGCAGCCGGCTCCCCACAAATCCCAAACAATAATCTAATTGAGCAGACCTTTCTTCAACTAGCCACGATGATCCACGCTGAAGGGGGATTAAAAAAGAAAGAGAATAAGCTCATGACCAAATGGGGGAATAAAAACAATGTCTCCAAGCAACGTATGAGAGAACTCTTTGACGAAGCAGAAAAAGGTGATATCCAGTCATGTCCAGCCAAGCGGGAAGATTTAGAATTATTAGTGATGATGGCGCTAGTGGATGGGGAACTATCCGCTGGTGAATGGAATCTCTTGGTGAAATTTTCCGCACAAATGGGGCTCTCGGTTTTAGATCTTCGTAATATTATTAGGGGGATCGAATCTGGTGAATTGATAAAATTATAGCTTGGAGCAGCACTTCTCTGTCTCACTCACCCTTTTACAAAGCCAGATTTCATGTATCACTCACGCACATGAAAATTCTGCAATTTGAAACATCAGATCGTGCTTCCAAATTTGCTTCCGCTCTTATCGCTTTGTCGGCATTAGCACTCGCGTCGCCAGCAGCTTCAGCAGGTGCCCATGATAAAGAAATAGTATCGCCCCATAACATTCTCTTTATCGCGATTGATGACTTGAACGATTGGGTGGGAGTCTTAGGCGGCCATCCGCAGGCAGTCACACCTCACATGGACAAACTAGCCGAACGCGGTTTATTATTCACGAATGCGCACTGCAGCGCACCTGGATGCAACGCATCACGAACTAGCCTACTAATGGGGCTCCGGCCATCCAGCACTGGCATATACCAAAATGCTCACGACTGGCGGACAACGTCGCTCGTCGACTCGGCCGTGCATCTTCCACAACACTTCAAAAACCAGGGCTACAAAACACTGGGCGCAGGCAAACTCTTCCATGCACACACTTTTTTTGACCCGAAGTATCTTTCTGGTTTTAGTGATGCCAAGGCGTGGGACGCTTATTTCCCCTCATTGACGCAGCAAATGCCAGCCGAAGTAGTTCCCGAAAAATGGCCTATCAACAGCAGCAAAGAGTTCTATGGAGGGCATTTCGATTGGGCTCCACTCCCAATCAAAACCTCGGAGATGGCTGATGCGAAAGTTGTCGCTTGGGCCAAAAAACAACTCGGCAAAAACCATGACAAACCGCTATTTCTTTCAGTTGGTATCTACCGCCCTCACGTTCCTTGGTATGCACCAAAAAAATACTTTGAACGCTTTCCAATAGAGTCGATTCAACTGCCCAAACACCTTAATCAGGACATTGAAGACTTACCAAAAGCGGCTCGAAAAATGACCAAGAATAAATGGCACCAATGGATAGTCGCTAACAATCAGTGGAAAAGAGCTGTCCAAGGATACCTTGCATCTCTTTCTTTCGCAGATGACATGGTCGGAGAACTTTTAACCGCCTTAGATGAAGGCCCACTCGCGAACAACACTATCATCATTCTTTGGGGCGATCACGGATACCATCTTGGCGAAAAACAGCACTGGGAAAAATTTTCACTGTGGGAAAATACGACCCATGTCCCACTTATGGTAGTATCCCCCAAACACACCCGACCAAAAACAAGATGTGACACGCCTGTCAGCCTTCTCGACCTCTTTCCAACCTTGATTGAAATCTGTGATCTAAAAGACCCACCACAAACCTTAGAAGGAAAGAGCTTCCTCAAGCTGCTTAAAAAGCCGGAATCGGAACAGGAAAGAGTTGCTATCACTACTCAAGGGAAAAATAACCATGCAGTTCGGTCCCGGCAACACCGCTATATTCGTTACGCCGATGGCAGCGAAGAGCTTTACGATCACAAAAACGATCCCCACGAATGGACAAATCTATCAACAGATAATCGGTATGCTGAAATCAAGAGACATTTAGCAAGCCTGATTCCTGCGTTGAATAAAGAACCTCTGCTCCCAGCCAAAAAGTCCGATACCAATTAGGCTCAAACCTCTATTGCTTAATAAGAATTTTTCACCCTCACGAGTAAAAATTTTTTAACCAAAATGAGGCAATCTTTGTGAGCTCTAGCTTAAGATCACCTTGCTAAATGTGGCCCCATTTCAGGATTTCATCTTTCAAGTTGTCGGAGTGAATTAAGCCTACTAATCTCGCTAATCGTCCGGAGCACACCCCTTCGATTCCCCACCTAATCTTCCCGATAAAAAATTCCAATAGATTTATTTGTCTCAGAATGGCTTTTAGAAAACATCAAATCACCCGCAGAGAAAGCTTCTCTGCGCTAGGAGTTGCCCTGCCCGCTTTTTCATTGGGAGTATCTGGGTGCAATAGAGCAAAAACCCTACCGAAAGAATTAAGCGTAGATTTCGTCGTCATTGGTGGTGGCCTAGGGGGGTGTGCGGCAGCCCTATCAGCACTCCAATCCGGACTAACAGTCGTTATGACCGAAGAGACTGATTGGATCGGAGGGCAACTCACCTCTCAAGGTGTCCCCCCTGATGAACATCAGTGGATCGAAGAATTCGGATGCACACAAACATACCGCGATTTACGAAACGCAATTCGCAGCCACTATAAAAAGAATTACCCACTCACTACAGATGCCCGTGGCAATAAAACTCTAAACCCTGGCAGCGGTTCGGTTTCCCGTCTTTGCCATTCTCCCCGAGTAGCCTTAGCCTGCATTGAGGAAATGTTGGCACCCTTCATCTCTTCTGGCAAATTGACGCTCCTCAAACAAACGATTCCGGCAGCAGTCGAAGCCGCTAATGATGAAGTAAAATCCGTCGAGGTATTGGATCTTGAGAGCAATAACCACTTGATTCTGCGTGGCCGCTTTTTTGCCGATGCTACAGAGTTAGGTGATCTTTTACCCCTAGCCAAATGCGAACATGTGGCGGGTACAGAAGGGAAAAGTGCCACTGGTGAGTTACACATGCCAGAGAAGGCATCCAGATCTAATCAACAGGCCTTCACCATGTGTTTCGCTATTGATCATAACGAAGGCGAAAACCATACCATTGACCGACCTCGTGAATATGAATTCTGGAAAAAATTTATCCCCGAAATTACGCCACCTTGGCCAGGACGCCTCCTAAACTTCAACTACACCCATCCCTCTAGTGGCCGTTCTAAACGATTAGGCTTCAATCCAACCGGCCCGCACCAGACAGGTATTGTCAACCTTTGGACATATCGAAGAATTTTAGCTGCCAAAAATTTTCTACCTCAAAGCGGCTTAAAGGACATCAGCCTTATCAATTGGCCGCAGAATGATTATTTACTTGGAAATTTGGTTGATGTGACCCGTGAGGAACAAAAGCACCACATTGCCCGAGCGAAACAATTAAGCCTTTCGCTGCTCTATTGGCTTCAAACAGAAGCTCCACGCGATGATGGTGGTCAAGGCTGGCCAGGTTTACGTTTAAGGAACGACATCATGGGGACCAGTGACGGACTTGCTAAGTATCCCTACATTCGAGAATCCCGCCGTATCAAAGCCCTCAAAACTATCTTAGAGCAGCATTGTGGCGTGAAAAATCGAATGCAAATTAAAGGCCTTAATGACGCCAAGGGACTGAGAGCTAAGAGTTATCCAGACTCCGTTGGGATTGGACATTATCAAATTGACCTTCACCCCAGCTCAGGAGGCGACAACTACATCGATTTCGCAACCCTTCCATTCGAAATTCCTCTCGGCGCGCTCATCCCTCACCGTCTTAAGAACCTCATTCCAGCGTCGAAAAATATCGGGACAACCCATCTAACCAACGGCTGCTATCGACTCCATCCGGTCGAATGGAATATCGGAGAAGTTGCCGGGATTCTTGCGAGTGAATCCATCGCCAAATCCACCAATCCTGAGCATTTCTATACGGATAAAAAACGACTCAACGAATTCCAAGACACCCTCGTCAAGCGAGGGATTGAAATCCGGTGGCCAAAAACCTTGTAACAACATTCTAGCGGGTAGTTATGCCTGATAAAAAGGTTTCCTCAACTATTCCTCACGATTTTTTAGTCGTGAAATTTTTAATAGCGACTTTCATTATCGGCGTCTTCTTCAACCTTTATCTCTTTGCTGTTCATCCACCATGGATGGAGCAAATACACTCGTTCTTTGAAAGCGATCGTCCTGAATACCGTAAAAGTAAGTGGCAAACAAAAGATGAGGTTTTCCGGTCTTTCCTATCTATCAGTATCGCCAACGCGTGCATGTCCGCGCTCTTATGGTTTCTCGGTTACAAGGTCTGCAAATTCATGGTTAAACGGCCTCTCAAAAAAGCAGGGTTCGGATCTGCCGCGCTTGCTCAAGCCGGTTCTTGGGTATTTCTAATCCCTTTCTCGGGTCCTGCAGCCATTTTTGGACTCTTTATGTGCCTGGGGGCGGTCACATCAGGGAGAGCACAAGAGCACCCATGGGTCCTCTTGAATTTACTCAGCCCTATCGCAACAATAACGATTCTAATACTTTTATTCCCCCGAACGAAGGACGTTGAGAAGGCATTTGATATCATAAGCCCTCCGGAGGAAGATCAATAAAGACACCCTCTTTATCTGCTGCTTTACTTCTAATTTTTTATCGCATTTTGATAAGACAGAGCAACTTGGATTGATAACCCACCATCTGAAAGGCGGTATTAATGGCCCTATTTTTTCGTGCTGTTCGTACTCGTTCCCTGCCCTCCCGTAATTGGCGACCAGTGAGCCGCCCTAAATCTCCATTCCCCATTTTCTTTCGCGAACACCAAGGTGGCACGAGTCATATAGTGATCCACAGGAGGTCGCCCCTTCATTTTTTCAGCTCCTTCTGCGTAGAACATTGCCACCGCGACTTTTCCCGCCTTAACAGGAACTACGGTGATATGCTTTGGTTGTATTGAATTACTTTCAATTGCCGGAAGGTTTTTTTCGAGCTCAGGTGTCACATGATTGAGAAGCCCACCACTTGACCAAAACTGATACGAACCATTCTCTGAGTTGATTGGGCTCCAATGTTTCTTATTATTCACCAAATCATACATCTTAAGAACCGTAGCCGTAACTTCTTCAATATCCTTTTTCTCTTGGGAGGATCCATGATTTTCAGCCACCAGCACCAACTTTAATGCTTCTTTGTCTTTATCTGAGCCAACATGAGTGATTGTTTTTTCTCCTGTTTTTCGGTCCCACTTCAAAGTGGACGAGTAGTTATACGTCTTTCCTTTAAGTGTCTCAGTATGCTCCCGTTTTTCCTCATTCGTCCCAAATTTCACAATATCAGTGAGAGTTGAAAACGGCTCACCTTGGTCAAAACCTGAATAAGAAGAGAAAATTTTCTTCCTTTTGGAGTCGTAAGTCACGAACCCTGCTCCCGTACTGAGAATTTTCCCATCTTTCGTCGTCCATTGGTGGGTTTCTAAGATCTTTGTATGATCGTTACTCAGCTGACAAGTAACGGAGATATCGTAGGCCACCCCAACAGGGATCCCCGGAAAAAGATCAGTCGTTTTCGCACTTCCCGTCCAAGTGCTTAGGTCATTGTTAGCCTGTCTAAAATTAACGTACTTTTGCCAAACCTTTCCACCAGATTCTGCAAACCCATTCGCTCCAGTAATAATTGTTACCACCATAAATACATGGAAAACTTTGCTCTCAAATAACCTAAAAATATTCATCTCATTTGACTAAGCGGAAAGAAGCAAAAAAAAGTATCATCTAATTATGTTTTTTATTGTGAACAAAGTAGATCACATAGACTCATTGAGACATTCCCTTCGTAGACGTTTCCAAACCCAACCCGATCTTGTCCAAAAGCGAAATCAAACCCCACCCCAGTAAAAGCAATAATCTAATCCTTATGATAAGTTCTTTTCTAAAAACCTTTCGGCAAATCAAAGACACCAAGATTCTCAGGGCTTTAATTATTTCCACCATACTTACGCTCACCTCGATCATGCTAGCTCTCGTTCTGGGTGCGACACTGCTTGATTCGATTATGGATAATTTCTCAAAGACGCTGGCGTCCTGGTTTGGCGAAGGAGAAGGATGGTTTCGGGGTATAATCCAATTTATGGGTGGATCTGCTATTTTAATTTTAAGCTACTTTTTATTTGCTGGGATTCATGGTGCCTTCGTGGGGATCTTCATCGATGATATCTTAGACGTAATCCATCAACGGCATTACCCTGATGTTCAGTGGAATAATCCTCCCTCATTTGTAACTTCATGCCTTTTCTCAGCTCGCATCTTTTTGATGACCATCTTCCTAAATATAATAGCCTCTCCTTTATTGCTAGTTGGTTGGTTTATTCCCCCGCTCGGTCTAGCTTTACAGATCATTCTTAATGGATATTTGCTAGGTAAAGAATATGGGCAACTTGTGGAGCTCCGCTTTCCCAAGGGATATTCCCTAACACCGAGACCAAAATATTTTTCTAACGGAAATATTGCCGCAATCATTTGGATTATCCCAATCGTTAATTTACTTGCCCCGATCCTCCTCGCCGGCTCAGTTCTTCATACTCGTATGAAACTTAAAACTCAGTAACGACTATCCCTCTCTAAAGAGGCCCGCGTTAACTCTCTCCTAACAAAAGCAAGATCCTAGAAGTTAACTGATTTGCTCAATATTGATCTCACTAGCCAGGTGGGTAAGCACCCGTAGAATGAAAATGATATGACAGTTCGATTCCTAGATTGTAGATCGCTTCAGCGCAACAAAAGGCAACATGAGGGCCAGCCTCATTCGGAGAAGTCGCTTGACTTCACACTACACATTGCAACCTTTACAACCCTGCAGTAAGCGTTACTGCTCCAACCAGCTTCGGACCTGCAGCATGATCGTGAAAAAATCAAAGCGCCTCATTGCCTTCCTTAAGACAACTGCGATCGGCGGACTTTTATTTTTGTTACCACTAATTGTGTTGGGTGCCCTCGTTGGGCAAATTGCTCCGATCGTCGTGGCGGTTTCATCGTTCCTAAACAAATACGTTCCAGTAAAAACAGCCAGTGGGGTTACTCTTCTCCTCGGACTATCCATCGCCATCATCCTATTGCTTTGCTTCGCCGCTGGGATGTTTGCCCGGTGGTCACTCGGGAGAAAAATCGCTATCGCTTTCGAGAAAAGGCTCGCCCTCTTTTTCCCACGCTACTCAGTTCTCAAAGATCAGATGGCCGATACCATTGGGGGAGATGAGACAAAGCCACAAATGAAGCCCGTGCTCGTCAACTTCGATGAATATTACCGTATCGCCTTCGAGACAGAACGTGATGAAAAACAAGGCTTCGCCACGATCTACCTGCCCGGTTCGCCTGATCCGTGGTCGGGCAAAGTGGTAATACTAACACTCGATCGTGTCACTCGTTTGGATGCAGACTTTGGCGATGCTGTCGCAAGCTGCGAACAAGTCGGTCGAGGCTCGATTGCGACGATCGAAAACCTAACTCTAAACTGTAAATAAACTAAATTATGAAAATAAAAACTGGATGTGTAGGATTCCATATCACTTTTAGGGTTCCAAATGACGATGTAGCGCAGATGGAAACCTTTTTAGAAAAGCACGAAAATTTTATGCGTGAGACACATCACATCGAAGGAACCGTGGAACCAGTCGTTCTTTGCTACGCAGTCATGAGAAGTCCTGAATTTAGCAACCCCCTCAATCCCGATCTTGGAGAGACGGGACATACTCTCTTTGGGATAACAGAAATATACAATGGGCCAGAAGGCGCTCAAATGCATATGCAATTAGGACAACAGAGGAATGAATTATTTGAAGAGCTGATCAATTTAACTTCAAAATACTGTGTAGGCGGTATTTTGGGGGCTCCAGTGATGCGATCTATGTAAGCCCCATTAAAAATACGACCCTCCGTTTTATTTCAACGCTCGATTGATTCATGCAATAGCTGAAAGAAGTAAGGGGGTTACTTCCTCTAAACACTGCTCCATAATTGACAACACAGAGACTCCAAATCTCTGGGAGGTTTTCCCGTAAGCGAGATAAGAGGTTTTTTGAATAAGCTTCTAACGCAATCCCCGCCATCTAAAGCGCACCACCTCACTGGGGGGAGTATCTACCGCCACTCTCACCTAATACCGTGACAGATCTTTTGATCCTAATAGAGGTGCTACTCCCAAAACAATTTGTCGAATCTTATGGCGTAGAGCTCTGCATTGCCTTCGAGCTCAAACCGGACCGTGACGGGAGTAGCCACATATTTGTCGAGCTTGAAGCCGTCAGACCATTTGACGATCTCTCTGGCCTTGAAACCACCAGTGATCGGTTCGCTATTTTTGATTATTTCCCCGTTGGGATCGAGTAACGAGACGGTGATGCTACCGGAAGAGACGTTGCAACTGATTTTCATTTCATCGCCGGCCAGACAAATCTTGTGGGGCAGGATATGTGCCTTGGCTTTGGGATCGACGAGTTTATAGCCGGTCTCGAGATTCTCGATCCTGTCATCGCTGATCTTGAAAAGCTTGGCATTTTTTACAGCCTTCACAAAAGGCGGCTTCTGCTGCATCCGATAGACATGCCTCGGAGGTAGGACAAACTCATCGGAATCAGGACCAATCCTTACCAAGTTCTTGCCGACCGGGGAGTCTTTAGCGAAGGCATACTTACCGGCTTTTTTGTCGTCCGGTTGTAGCAGCCAAGCCATATTGAATCGCGCTATCCCGCCTTCAATAGAGCGAACATAAATGAATCCTTCACTAGGTGTCCCTTTTCTTCCCTGGGTGATCCACGAATAATTGCCAGGGCCTTCTTTGATCAAACGATTGACGGGCCATGTCTTACCACCATCGAAACTAGCCCATACGTTGACGTTTGCCCGATTCTGTTTCTCCGGCAAACTTGGATCGGGCGAACTGAACAGAAGAATATCGCAGTCGTCACGGTCGAGCCTCAGCAGCCCGGCCTTGCAGCCGTAAATATCAGGCGGTCCGTCAAACAACTCATCGTCTTCGTTAAGATCACGCCAGGTTTCTCCACTATCATCGCTATAGGCGATCCAGCGATTCCCCTTCCTCGCACTAGTTCGGGTATTCATGTATATTGTCCCATCGTTAAGCTCGACCAGACCGCATTCACCGGTTCCCTTCAAAGGAAAGGGTTCGCTTGAAAACCATGTCTTTCCATGGTCGTCGCTGTAAACCGCGTTGGAATAAGAGTTTTGATCTCCACCCTGTTTACGATAGTCCGGCATTACATGGGAGGCGGCCAGAAGACGGCCTTTATGCCGCCCGTGCTTAATAGTGATGCCGGGGCCATGCGCTGGGTTGGGGCTTGGAAAAAAACCTCTAGAGTCTTTATGCAAGACGATCTTTTCAAGGTTCCATGTCTTACCGTGATCCCGGCTCTTATACATAAACGGAACGGGATGGAGAGACGTCATGAAGACCATTATTTCGCCAGTATTCTCATCAACCACGCTAGTACCGAGCGTAGCATAAGCAAAATGCTTATCATTCCCCCATCCCTTTCCATCGTATGGCCCGATTCCTAGGGATTTCCAATCCATCTCGATCGATTTTCCGATCTGCTGGCGCTCCGACCAAGTCGCTCCCCCGTCTTCTGATCGCCTAAGGAAAATCTCATGAATATCCTTTCCTCCACCCCGTCCGAACATCAGAACCGTTCCATCCATGGCGACCGACAAGGTGCCATGCAAGCCAAGACCACCTTTGTCCCACTGCTCAAAAAACGGCTCGGGTTTACCATTGAACGGGAAAACATTAGGACCAATGCGAGATTGAGTTAAATAAGGCAGCTCATCAGCCTTGATTATTCCGGTGACTCCACCCCAAATTGCAGCACAGGCAATAGACTTCACTAACAAAAGGAACTCACTTCTCTCCAATTTTCTCATAGCCTTTCTTATTCGTAGTTCATTAAAAATGAAACTTATTCTGGGATACCCAGACCTAGGAGGCGAGATGACAATGCTCGGAAATCGGTAGGTCCAGATATTATTACGAAATCTCTTCAACCCTTTCCCGCCAAAAGCAATTCCCCCGCAAGCCTTAAAGCCCTTACGTTAAACGCTATTGCTACTTGCCCTAATTTATTGAAGATGGATCCCATCTCGTTAACTTTTTTATGAATATCACCAATCAGCTTATCATGTTGAGCATTCTTGCTCAATCGGCTAACGCAGCCGTCCTCGGCTGGAACGAAGGGCAGATCGTTGGTCTCCGCACTAATAATACCGTTGGCTTTGTTTTAGATGGAGAACCCGCCAGTAACGTCGACAAAGACGGAGACGGGGTCATCGACGATGGTCAGACTGGTTTTTATAGTTCAATCAATGTCGATTCAGAAGATTCGGCCTCCTTAGACTTATCGGGTGACGACTTCGACTGGGCGCTTCGGTTCCAAATGTACGACG